>Ga0129306_1001085_pt1 | contig 34472 bp, 24 predicted proteins | sample P827metagenome_FD_94438 | JGI IMG/M metagenome (GOLD analysis project Ga0129306, IMG submission 94438) | Capybara group fecal microbial communities from Wisconsin, USA - P827 metagenome | ecosystem: Host-associated > Mammals > Digestive system > Large intestine > Fecal | place: USA: Wisconsin...
GGCAGGACTCGAACATGCGACCTCCAGGTTATGAGCCTGGCGAGCTACCAACTGCTCCACTCCGCGATGTTATTTCTTTAAAGCGGGTGCAAAGGTACGACTTTTTTTCGTAACTACCAAATGTTTTCTCAAAAAATCGCTACTTTTAGGTATTTTGAAACATTTAAGGACGAAAAATTTGGCCATATCATAACAATTTTCTAATTTTGCACACTGTATCTGCTATGTGCAATACGGAAAAATTTGGGAGGTATATAATTATGTCTATATCGAAAACTCGACAATTGTTGGTGGACGTTGCCCGCCAATTGTTTGCAAAAAACGGTCTGGAGAATACGACGATGAATGATATTGCTCAGTATTCTAAGAAGGGACGTCGTACGCTATATACCTATTTCAAATCGAAGGAGGATATCTATTTTGCCGTGATTGAGTCGGAACTGGAACGCTTGTCAGACCAGTTGGACGAGGTGGCTGCCAAGAAGATACCACCTCAGGAGAAAATCATAGAACTGATTTATCTCCATTTAAGCATGATCCGTGAGACGGTGGTTCGTAATGGTAATCTGCGTGCAGAGTTCTTCCGTAACATATGGATGGTAGAGAAAGTCCGCAAGAATTTTGACGATGCCGAAATAGAACTGTTCCGGAAGGTTTTCCGAGAGGGTAAGGAGGATGGCGAGTTTGACATTGACAATGTAGACTTGGTGGCTGATATCACACACTACTGTATCAAGGGCCTGGAGGTTCCCTATATCTACGGACGTATTGCCCATGGTATGACAGAGGAAGCCACAAAACCTCAGGTTGCCAAGATTGTGTATAGTGCACTGGGAAAGAGAAGAAATTAAACTTTATATCAAAAAAAAGAAAAGATTATGGGATTATTAGAAGGAAAGACAGCGCTGATTACAGGTGCTGCACGCGGTATCGGAAAGGCTATCGCACTGAAGTATGCCTCTGAGGGCTGTAACATCGCATTCACTGACCTCGAGATCAACGAGGAGACAGAGAAGGAAATCGCTGCTCTGGGTGTCAAGGCAAAGAGCTACGCTTCGAACGCTGCTGATTTCGCTCAGACTGAAGAAGTGGTGAAGGCTGTGAAGGAAGAGTTTGGTAGCATTGATATTCTGGTCAACAACGCCGGTATCACCAAGGATGGACTGATGCTGAGAATGACGGAACAACAGTGGGATGCTGTAATCGCAGTAAACCTGAAGTCGGCTTTCAACTTCGTGCATGCCTGTGTACCCATCATGATGCGTCAGCGTGGTGGTTCGATTATCAATATGGCTTCTGTAGTAGGTGTTCATGGTAATGCCGGTCAGGCTAACTATGCCGCCTCTAAGGCTGGTCTGATTGCGCTGGCTAAGAGTATTGCTCAGGAGATGGGTCCCAAGGGTATTCGTGCCAACGCCATTGCTCCCGGATTCATTGAGACGGCTATGACTGCTGCACTGCCTGAGGAAGTGCGTAAGGAGTGGTGCAACAAGATTCCTCTGCGTCGTGGTGGTCAGGTAGAGGATATTGCCAATGTGGCTACCTTCCTGGCTTCTGACATGTCAAGCTATGTCAGTGGACAGGTCATCCAGGTGGATGGTGGCATGAATATGTAATCAGTTAAAACATATCCAAATAAGAAAAATGAGACGCCAGCGTTTGGTCGTCTCATTTTTTTTGTCTACCTTTGCAGTCGACATGGTGATGTGCTGGTGTTTCATCAGTGCATAAAAAGGGAATCAGGTGAGAGTCCTGAGCAGTGCCCGCTACTGTCATCTCCATTATGGAAAGTCCAACGAAGCCACTGAGCAAGAGCTTGGGAAGGCGGACTTTTCGGAGAGAGCCAGGAAACCTGCCACGTCAGACTAAAGAAGCGAAAGCTCCGGGAACAGAGCTGAGCGGATAGGAATCAATCAAAACAAGGAGAAACAGGTGAGAAAACTGTTATGGATGTCTTTGTGCCTGTTCGTGCTATGTTCGCATGCTCAGAACAATAGGCAACAGAGTCAGATGAAAGACACAGTAGCACTCAGTAACGTTACTGTGATCGGCAAGTCGAAGACCCAGCGACTGCGTGAGGGGGCTTTGGCTGTTAATGCTATTGACATCAATTCAATTATCAGCTCTATTCATTCGCTGAATGGACTGGTAGACCGTACGGCTGGTGTCAAGCTTCGTGAAGAGGGTGGAGTAGGCTCTGACTTCGACCTGAGCATCAGTGGTATGTCAGGCAATTCGGTGCGCTACTTCATAGATGGTGTGCCCTTGGATACGAAGGGTACAGGACTGACACTGAGCAATCTGCCCGTCAGCATGATAGACCATGTGGAGATCTACAAGGGTGTGGTGCCTACATGGCTCAATAGTGATGTGCTGGGTGGGGCGGTGAATATCGTGACCAACCGCAAACAGAAGAACTATCTGGATGTGTCGTATGGACTGGGTTCGTATCATACCCACAAGGCTGACATCAATGGACAGTATATCCTGAAGAACGGACTGACGCTGCGCCCTACAATGGGTGTAAGCTACTCAAAGAACGACTATATGATGAAAGACGTGGAAGTGTGGGACGAGAGTTCGCGCAAGTATCTGCCTCAGAACCGCAGACGCTTCCATGATGACTATTTCTCGCTGTTTGGACAGCTGGAGGCTGGTGTGACAGATTGTTCGTGGGCTGATGAGTTCTTCGTGTACCTATCTTATAATAAGGTGAACAAAGACTTGCAGACAGGCCAGGTACAGACACGTGTCATCGGTATGGCTGATCGCAAGAGTGATGCCTGGAGCATAGGAGCTCGCTATCAGAAGCGCGAGTTCCTGCTGAAGAAGTTGAGTGCCAACCTCTCGTTCTCGCATACTTGGGATCATTCCATCACAACGGATACTGCTCACAGACAGTATGACTGGAATGGTGACTATATCGTCAGCGCGCGCAATGAGATTAATGGCAGGGCTTTTTCTCAGCGACACTTCAAACGCCCGATGACTATCGCGAAGGCCGACTTCAAATACACCTTCAATGAGCACCATCTGCTGAACATGAGTTACTCGCTGAACAGGACGGGAAACAACCGTTGGGACGAGGTGGAAGAAGATTTTATACCAGCCAATGATGTTTTGGCCAAGCATATCATCGGACTATCGTACAACCAAGTGTTCTGGGATGGCAGGATGAGCAACACTTTCTTCCTGAAAGACTATATCAACTACCTGAGTGTGGAGCAGAAAGACCTCTCGTTTATCACGTTGTCCGACGAGGTGGCTGAGACGAATACGCAGAACAGTATGGGTGGTGGAGTAGGTACGAAGTTGGAGATCATGCCTGAATTGGCTGTTAAGGCCAGTTATGAACATACCGTCAGATTACCGCTGGCCCGCGAGTTGTTGGGCAATGGAAGTACGGTCTATGCTAATCTGGCCTTGAAGCCTGAGATGAGTGACAACCTGAACTTAGGAGTCTTTGGCACGTTCCGTTCTGGTCTGCATACCTTATACTACGAGGCTGGTGGCTTCTTGCGTTTTGTGGATAACTATATCCAGGCGCAGATTACTGAGAAAGAGGGAACCATGCAGTATACCAACGAACCCGCCGTTCATATTAAGGGACTTGAGGCTGAGGTGCGCTACGACTGGAACAAACGCTTGCAGGTAGCAGGAACCTTCAGTTGGCAGGATGCGCGCAATCGTCAGCGGTATAAGACTGATGGGAAACCATCAGCTATCTTTAATAACCGTGTACCCAATCGTCCTTGGCTGTTTGCTTCGGCAGAAGCCCACTATACGTTTCAGAACATGCTGCAGAAAACTGACCGGTTGATGCTGGGGGCTGACTATCAGTGGGTACACTGGTTCTTCCTGTCATGGGAAGGTTATGGCGCTGCAGATACTAAAGCGCGTATTCCTGAGAAGCACATTGTGGGTGCCAACATCACCTATTCGTGGCATCATGATCGCTATAGCGTCTCACTCGACTGCCAGAACCTGTTCGACGAAACGGTCTATGATAACTATAAATTGCAGAAGCCCGGTCGGACGATATTTGCTAAATTCAGACTTTTATTACAATAAACAATATTCATCATTTAATTAAACTATTCAATCACTATGAAGAAAATTAGTTTCTTTCATTCCGCTCTGGCAGCCTTGACGCTGACCGTAGCATTCACATCATGTTCGAAAGACGAGGATTCATCGACTCCTCCTGCTCCATCTACAGCACATTACGACTTGACGGTGTGTGTAGAGAAACATGGTGGCATGAACCGTGACAAGGTGCATTACACTTTAAGTCTTGAATCTTTGAGCGATCCTGCAAAGACGATTGATTTTAAGAGTCAGGGAGCAGAGATTTCTGACTATACGATGGAGAGCATCTATGATGGCGAGTATATGTATCAGGTGCCCAACTCCAACGATCGCTTCTCAAAACTCCAGTTCAAGAACAATAAGATGAACATCATCCAGGAGCAGACGTTTAAGACCAATACCTATAAGGCACGTAACTATACCCACGCTTTCGTAGGCAATACGTTGGTTATCATGTCAACTGATGGTGATCACAAGAAGATTATCTGGACGAAGCTGAATGCCCAAGACATGACGATTATTAGTGAGGGTACGCTGCCTATCGAAGTGGCTGAGGGTTACAACGTACTGACTACCAGTGGTGCTTTGGCTTATCGTAAGAGCGATGACAAGCTCTTCTATTTCTACTATAACAAGAAGGAGACCAGTGGTAGCAACAAGACCACCAACGAGCCCTACTTCCGCATTGCTGTCATCAATGCCAAGACAATGGCTGTAGAGAAGGAGATTATCAACAAGGAGGCTGCTCAGATGACTCCCTCAGCATATGGTGAACTGTTGCAGAGCACGATTTTCTTCGATGAGAATGACAACCTCTACCTCTCTTGCTTCAATGTGGTCAGCAAGAAGAATGTTGGTTGCCTGTTGCGCATCAAGAAGGGTGAGTTTGATTTCGAGGCTGGCTATAATGCCTTCCCAGAGGCAAAGGGTAAGCTGCTGACCGTTCAATACATGGGTAATGATAAGGTGCTGGCCTACTCTGGCGACAATGCCATCGGTACGTCTATCGACACCTATGCCTACTACTATTCAGTGATTGACCTGAACAGCAAGAGCAGCACGATTCTGGCCTATAATGGTACGGCACTTCCTTATAGCGGTGGTAGCTTCTCACAGCGTTCTGTTTATAATGCTGCAGAAAAGAAGGCTTACTTCGCTGTTGATGCAGAGAATGCACAGCCTCAGATTTATGTCTATGATGTGGCTTCTGGCAGTGTGACTGCTGGTGCCAAACTGGCTGAGGGCTACTACTTCGAGCAGATTCGTTTCTTCGAGAAGTAATCCTGATGGTTTGCAATACACATTCGTCGGAGTTTCCTGTCGCCTTTCTTTCGTTAGGCCCAGGGGACTCCGACCTGCTTACCATCAAGGCTGTCAGACAGCTGAAAGAGGCAGACATCATTTTGGTGCCTGCTACTGATGAGGCAGACGGACAGCTGAAGTCGCGAGCTGCTGCCATCATCAGCGAGTGGCGTGAGGCTGATTGCATCGAGACTTTCTGTCTGCCTATGCTACGAAATCGCGAGGCTGTGATGATGGTTTACGACAAGATGGTTGAGCGTATTGCCGACCTGTATCAACAGGGTCTTCGAGTCGTAGTAGCAGTAGAGGGTGATGTCAGCATCTATGCCTCTATCCATTATGTGATGGAGCGATTAAAGCAGGCTGAGGTTCCTGTGATTCAGTTGGCAGGCATCCCGTCTTTTATTGCTGCAGCAGCTGAGGCTGGTCTTTCGTTGTGTAGTCAACAGCAAAGGTTGGTGGTATTGCCTGGTGATGCAGATGTGGAGGATTTGAGACAGTTGCTGACCAACCATCATGTAGTGGTGGTGATGAAACTGTCGCAGTGTCAACAGAAGGTCAAGGAATTCTTACAACAACATACTGACGTTGAGTGCCATTATTTTGAGAATATAGGAACAACGAACGAGTTCTACACTACTGACCATGCAGCGATAAAAGCACGTCAGATGCCATATTTCTCACTTTGTATTCTCTATTCCAATTAATTTTCGTATCTTTGCAACGATGAAAACAGCTTTTCTTATAGCAGCACCAACGAGTGGCTCTGGCAAGACGACGATTGCCAGAGGGCTGATGGCGTTGTTCACCATGAAGGGTTACAAGGTGCAGCCATTCAAGTGTGGACCTGACTATATCGATACGAAGTTTCATGAGACAGTATGCCATAGACCAAGCATTAATCTTGACACGTTTATGGCTTCTAAGGAGCATGTGAAAGAGCTATTCGATAGATATAGCGCAGATGCTGATATCTGCATCGTAGAAGGGATGATGGGCTTGTTTGATGGCTATGATCGCGATAAGGGCTCTTCGGCAGAGATTGCCAGCGTGTTGGGTATTCCTGTCGTATTAGTGGTGGATGCTAAGTCGGCTGCCTATTCGATGGCCCCACTGCTACAAGGTTTCGTCAATTTCCGCAAGGATGTGCACATCGCGGGCGTTATATATAATAAGGTGGGGTCGGAAAAGCATTTCCGGATGTTACAGGAGGTTTGTGATGATCTACACATCGAGTGCTTCGGCTATCTGCCCAAGCAGGCTTCATTGGAACAAGGCTCACGCTACTTGGGACTTGACTTCTCAGAGAAGATGGAAACCAAGGAACTTGTTCAGATGCTCGAAGGATATGTGAATTGGAGGAGGTTGCTCACTATGAACGAGATTACGGCTCGTTGCCCACGAGATTACGGCTCATCGCCCACGAGATTACGGCTCGTCGTGGCTCGTAATCAGGAGGCTTTCTCGTTTGTCTATCAGGAGAATATCGACCGATACGAGAACGTGAGGTTCTTCGACCCTGAAACGGATGTTCCTTGTCTTAACGATGTCGACTTGCTTTATTTGCCTGGTGGCTATCCAGAGAAGCACCTGGAGGCATTGGTCAGAAATGAGGCCTGCCGCAAAGCCATCAAGGAATATGCTGAGAATGGGGGTAGGATAGTGGCTGAATGTGGGGGGATGATGTACCTCTGCGAACAGATTGTAACGGATGAAAGGCTACGGGTAGGCGCGTCAGCGGGAATGGGTGCATACGAGATGTGTGGGGTGCTGCCCTATCAGATTTCTGCGCGCAGGGCAGACCGTAAACTCTCGCTGGGCTATCGGCAGTTTGAACTGGATGGTAAGCAATATCGTGGACATGAGTTTCACTATACGCAATTTTTAGGCGAGAAACCACTCTCTGTCACACAGGTCTATAACGCCAAGGGCGAGCCTGTTGACACTCCTGTGTTTAAGTATAAGAACGTATTAGCCAGTTATACCCATCTCTATCAGATATGAAACATCTTCATCCCATCATGCTCGCAGGAACAGGCAGTGACGTAGGCAAGAGTGTCATTGCAGCAGCACTGTGTCGCATCTTCAAGCAGGATGGCTATAGCCCAGCTCCTTTTAAGGCGCAGAATATGGCACTCAACTCGTATGCCACACCTGAGGGCTTGGAGATTGGACGTGCACAGGCTGTTCAGGCTGAGGCAGCAGGTATCCCCTGTCATACGGATATGAACCCCTTGCTCCTGAAACCTCAGAGCGATCATACCTCGCAAGTGGTACTCAATGGTAAACCAATCGGCAATCGAGATGCCTATGATTTCTGGAAAAGTACACAAAGGGGACGGTTCTCTTTGTGTACTTTCGACTTTCGCGCTGAGGTTTGCAAGGCTTTTGATCGCCTGGCCTTGAAATATAATCCCATTGTAATGGAAGGTGCTGGCAGTATTGCTGAGATTAATTTGAAAGACCGCGATTTGGTTAACATGTCGATGGCTCAGCATGCGAAAGCGGATGTGATACTGGTGGGTGACATCGACAGAGGAGGGGTGTTCGCTTCTGTTTATGGCAGCATCATGTTGCAGACTCCTGAGGATAGAAAACTCATCAAGGGCATTATCATCAATAAGTTCAGGGGTGATATGCGACTCTTTGATGAGGGTCGTCGGATGTTGGAGAATATCTGTGGCGTGCCTGTATTGGGAGTGGTACCATATTACAAAGACATCTATATTGAGGAGGAAGACTCGGTGAGTCTTGAAAAGAAACAGCGTGAGTTAGCAGAAGGAAAGGTGAACGTAGCAGTCGTATTGCTTCGCCACATCTCGAACTTCACCGATTTCGATACATTGGAGCGTGACCCACGCGTCAACCTTTTCTATACGAACAACATCTCAGATATCCAGCGGGCTGATATCATTATCCTGCCAGGAACGAAGGCTACACTTGATGACCTCTTGGAGTTACGTCGTAATGGTTGTGCTCAGGCCATTATCCGCGCTCATCGCGATGGAAAGATGGTGATTGGTATCTGTGGAGGCTATCAGATGCTGGGTCAGACGGTTTGCGATCCTCTGCATCTGGAGGGTGACATAGAGCAACTGCCAGGTCTTGGACTTCTGCCTATCCATACGACAATGACCAAAGAGAAGGCTACCCGTCAGGTCACTTTTCAGTTCGAGGGTCAGGCGTGTCAGGGCTATGAGATTCATCAGGGAGTCAGCGATACCAATGAAGCCATTCTGCAGACAGATCATTGCATCGGCACCTATATTCATGGGTTCCTCGATAATGCACCAGTTATCGACTATATATTAAGTGAAAAACGAAAAGTGAAAAGTGAAAAGTTGACGTCCACTATCAGTCATTCAGAATTCAAGCAACAGCAATACGACAAGTTGGCTGACCATGTGCGCCAGCATGTGGATATAGACAAACTCTATCAAATACTATCGGGCAATGATTAAGGGACACGGTGATGATGCCTATCAGTATGCGCACATTGAGACGGACTTCTCGTCGAATATATGTGCCAGCAACAACCATCAGGTGCTGATGGCGCATTTGGCTTCCTGTCCTCATCTCATCAGTCATTATCCAGAACCTGAGGCATGGTCGCTGGAACGTATGATTGCTGAGCGACTCGACTTGGATCCTGCTCAGGTCATTGTCACCAATGGAGCCACTGAGGCTATCTACCTCATCGCTCAGGCTTTCCCTTTACACGCAGAAATCCCACGCCCTACTTTTAGTGAGTATGAGGATGCTTGTACGATATTTCCTCGTACGGAAACAGAGCACATCATGCTGTGGCTTTGCAACCCCAACAATCCGACAGGTGATGTCTATGACCAGTCGGTTATCGCCAGGATGCTGGCAACATACGACTTGTTGGTGGTTGACCAGTCGTATGAGTATTATACTGACCGTTTTGTGATGAATCCTCGTTGGGCGGCACGAATGCAAAATATGATTCAGATTCATTCGCTCACCAAGACCTATTGTGTACCTGGCTTGCGACTGGGATATATCACAGCCCACGCCTCACTTACGGAATATCTTCGTAGTTATCTACGTCCTTGGAGCGTCTCTGCACTTTCTGTTGAGGCTGGCAAGTTCCTTTTACAGAATGACGACCTGCGTTGTACGCCCGACCTGAATGAAGCGCAACGTTTGAGAGACATGCTGCAACAGATTGATGGCATCATGACACAGGAGACGAGCACCAACTTCATGTTATGTCAGTTTGAGTCGGAAACATATACGGCAGCCCTGCTGAAGGACTATCTGGCTCGTCACCATCACATGCTGATTCGCGATGCATCAAACTTCCGTGGGCTTACTCCTCGCCACTTCCGCATAGCGGCACAGCTTCCTCGTGAGAATGATGCTTTGGTGGCGGCTATCCAACAATTTATGGAGGAAAGACGGTATGACTGATCAGATGATATGCATATTGCCCTTGCTCCTGGGTTGGTTGCTCGACTTGATGATGGGCGACCCTGCTTGGTTGCCTCATCCCGTTGTAGGGTTTGGCAAGATGATTGCATTTGGGGAGCATCGGCTGAATAAAGGAAATCATCGTCAACTGAAAGGAGCCATGATGGCTGTTATTCTGATCATGGCTGTCTACCTGTTGGTGTGGCTCTTGCCCCGATGGCTCGACTTCATTTGGATATTCTTCTGCTTGGCAGGTACGACGTTGATTCGAGAGGTTCGTGAGGTGTTTCGTGCTGTTGAGCGCTCGTTGGAAGAGGGTAGGGTGCAGGTAGCTCGTATCGTAGGACGTGACACTTCAGAATTGTCAGCCCAAGAGATACGCACAGCTGCTTTGGAGACACTGGCTGAAAACCTGAGCGATGGCGTGATTGCTCCGCTGTTCTGGTTGGCGCTGTTGGGCACACCAGGCATGATGGCTTATAAGATGGTAAACACGCTCGACTCGATGATAGGCTATCGCACGGAGCGCTACAAGGACTTTGGCTGTTGGGCAGCACATATTGACGATATAGCGAATTACATCCCAGCACGACTGACAGCCTTTTTGATGGTCTTCGTATCTGGCCGCTGGTCGCTGATGAGCTTTGTGTGGCGAAATGGACGCAAACACGCCTCACCCAACAGCGGCTACCCAGAGGCTGCTTTGGCAGGCATATTGGACTGTCGGTTTGGTGGACCACATCACTATTTCGGAGAGTTATTTGATAAACCCTATATTGGTAACAACGAACGAAAATTAACAATAGCAGATATGAAAAAATCAATTCAAGTAAACAGAATGACAGAGATCTTGATGGTCGGACTGGTTGTATTGTTGAGCCTGGTGATGAGTGGCTGTACTTCGAAGAAGTCGCAGGCTGCTGCCGATGATGATTCTTCATTTTTCACTTTTCACTCTTCACTTTCCGTTAAATATGCCACAGGATTCAGCGTGCGCGACTCTGCTGATGTGCGACTAGTGGATATTGGCGAGAAAGACCATTTTGCGCTGGTTCGTTCTGACGAGACAACAGTACCTGAGGGCTATACCAAGGTTCGTGTCCCTATTCAGCGTACTATCTGTATGACATCGCTGCAGCTCTCGAACTTCACCATCCTTGATGCTCATGATGTGGTGAAAGGACTGACGGGAACCAAGAATCTCTTTAACAAAGACATCCAAGAGCGAGTGAAAGACGGACGCATTGTGAAGATTGGTATGGAGGGCAATTTCGATACGGAAATGGTGCTGGCTGCCAATCCTGATGTTATCTTTATCTCACCATTCAAACGAGGTGGCTATGATGCTATCAAAGAGACGGGTATCACGCTGGTACCGCATTTGGGCTATAAGGAGCTCGACCCACTGGGACAGGCTGAGTGGATTAAGTTTGTGGGTCTGTTCATCGGTAAGGAGCAAGAGGCTTGCGAGATATTCGAAGGTATTGAGAAACGCTATAACGACATCAAGGCACTGGCTGTGAAAAGTGACTATCATCCCACTGTTTTCAGTGGTGAGATGCATGGGGGCACTTGGCATGCTGTAGGTGGTAAGAACTATCTGGCACAGATCTTCCGTGATGCTGGTGCCCGTTATGTCATTCAAGACGAAGAGACTGCTGGTGAGAACCTGGAGTTTGAGAAGATGTATGAACTGGCTGCCAATGCTGACTTCTGGCGCATCCTGAATAGCCATCCTGGCGATTTCTCTTATGATGCGCTGAAAGCTTCAGAGCCTCGCAACGAACTGTTCAAGTCGTTCAAGGAACGCAAGGTGATCTACTGTAACATGAAGCAGACACCTTACTACGAGATCTCGCCTGTTGAGCCCGACTTGTTGCTGAAGGATTTTGTTGCCATCTTCCACCCAGAGTTGGTAGAGAAGGATTATCAACCAACATTCTATTATCTGCTGAAATGAGACGCACCCTACCGCTGATATTGACGCTGATGGTAGCGATAGTCGTGGTGGCTATTGTCAATCTGCTCGTTGGCTCCGTCCAAATTCCTGTGGCGGATATTTGTCGCATCTTGGTGGGTGATGAGAGTCATGAGATTTGGACTAATATCATCTGGAAGTCTCGTCTGCCACAGGTGCTGACAGCCATTGTGGCTGGAGCAGGATTGGCAGTCAGTGGTTTGCAAATGCAGACGGTATTCCGCAATCCACTGGCAGGTCCTTCTGTGCTGGGTATCTCCAATGGTTCGGCTTTGGGCGTCGCCTTTGTCGTCTTGCTTTCAGGTAAGATAGGAGGGGTAGCCCTCTCTCGTTTGGGCTATGTTGGCGATGCAGCCATGAGTGTTGCTGCTATTGTGGGAGCATTGGCTGTGATGCTGTTGATAGTCTGGATTTCTCAGAAGGTGAAAGGTAATGTCACCTTGTTGATCATTGGTGTGATGATAGGCTATCTGGCCAATGCGATTATTGGTGTGCTGAAGTTTCTGGCACCAGAAGAAGATGTCAAATCGTTTGTGGTTTGGGGCTTAGGCTCGTTCTCTCGTGTCTCTGGCGACGAGATGATACTTTTTGTCATCCTGATGTGTATCTTGATACCATTGAGCTTTCTATTGGTGAAACCCATGAACATCCTGTTGTTGGGCGACGGTTATGCCAGTAATCTGGGACTCAATGTTCAGCGTGCCCGCATGCTGGTGATTATCAGTTCTGGTGTCTTGGTAGCCATCGTTACTGCCTATTGTGGACCTATCATGTTTATCGGACTGGCTGTACCTCATCTGGCAAGAGCCATCTTCCGTTCATCCGACCATCGGGTGCTGATGCCTGCTACTGCCCTTTGTGGAGCTGTACTGGCTTTGGTCTGCAACTTCATTGCCCGTATGCCTGGTTTTGAGGGAGCGTTGCCTGTCAATAGTGTGACTGCTCTGGTGGGAGCTCCTGTTATAGCGAGTGTATTGTTCCGTCGTCGTCAATCAACAGAAGAGTAAGACAGGCGTGAGAAACCAAGGGTTGACAGTGCTTCATACAGTGGCTTAATACCACATGACAGAAATCCTCTATCTTATCTCGAGGAATTTTCTCCCAAAGTTCTCGAGCCAGTGTCATCGAGCTTAAGTCGATGTGAATATCGGCTTCTTCGAGCATCTGCTGGATGAAGTCCTTGTCCATCGTAGCCTTACGACTATGGGTATCGAGGTGCCCTGCAGCCAGTTTGACTGCCTTGCCCAGCATGACACCGAGTGTGATGTTCTTGATATCCAGCTCATGAGCTATCTTGAGCGTCTCTCCGATATAATTGCCATATTCCACAAAAGCCTGTTGAGGAAGGGTGGGATAGCGTGCTTTGACATATCGCTCACTCTTTCCACCACTATTGATGACAATGCGATCCGTTCCTGAGGCCTTCGCCACTGTCATACATTTGCGTATAGACTCGATAAAGGCTTCCTCGCTGAAAGGCTTCACGATGCCAGAAACTCCGATAATCGAGATGCCTCCTTCAATACCCAGACGAGGGTTGAAAGTGCGTTGGGCTATCTCTGCACCTTGTGGAACTGAAATGGTGGTTCTTACATTCTCCTTGATATTCTGGCGCATCATTTCGCGAGGTGCTTTGTTGATGGCTGGTGAACCAGGAGGGAAGTCGAAGCCTGGAAGGGTGAAATGACCTACTCCTTCGCCGCCATCAATTTGAAAAGTATCAGAAGGTTCCACTTTCGCCCTGATCTCCAGTCCATTGGTCACATCTGGGTCATCACCAGCCTCCTTGATACAGTAGGCATAGCCATCGCCATAATCTACAGTCACCTGAATGGTTTCCCCATTGGGCAGAACAACAGACACCTCCTTGGGCGTTTCATTTTTCAGCAGTCTGAGTGTAGCAGCAATAGCAGCTGCAGTGGCACAAGTTCCCGTTGTCAATCCACTATGCAGGGGATAAAATTCGGGCAATAGTTTCTCTATAGCGCGACGTAGACCATAAGGTCCATTAACGTGATGTTTAAAAGTTAACATGGGGCGTTTGAGGGCGATGATACGCATACCTTTCTGTTTGGCTTTCGCTACTTTTTCGCTGAAACCACCAGACTCACCACTTTCTTTCATGAGTATAGCCTCTGCTTCAACCATCTGCGGATAGAAACATAGTTGGTCATCGGTAGCCCCTTGCTGATGAGCCAACAGCATGCTGCTCTCGCGGTTCAGAATACGGTAGATAACCTTTATGCCCAATGCCTCTAAATACTTCAGCTTGCTGATGCTCTGTACCCCCGTTGTAGCCAACAGCGAATGGATATCGGTGGGTACCTGTGTATAGTCATCAATCCAGGTGATGCTTGGATCACGAGGAGGATAGATACGCTCGTAGCGAATAACAGGAATGTCGAGCTGTTCGATGGTCTGGTGAAGTTGTGAGGCAAAGGGATGGGCTGCATCTACTATCAATCGGATGTCGTGCTCTTGGCAGAATGCATGCATAGCCTCAGCATCAAGGGCCCCATCAATGTGCTTGCCATGTTGCAGGGTAATATCCTGCTCGCCAGTCTTTGTCGAGTAGTAGAATAGCTTGCCTGCTTCCTCCAGCACCTCAGCAGCCTTGCGTCCCTCTGTCGTTCCACCAAATACCAGTATCATGCTTCTCCTTGTCTGAACAGATGGGTAAAGTGTTTGTTGTAGAGCTCTGAGAGTCCCTGACGATTGTCGATAGCCTCACCAACTACAAGCATGGTGGTGAGCGTGAGCTTATTGTCATGCACAATCTTGGCCAGGTCTTTCAGCACGCCACGATAGATTCTCTGGTCAGGCCAAGTGAGGTGATAACAGGCAGCAACAGGAGTGTCCTCAGGATATTCCATCAGGAGCTCTTTCTGCACGTCATCAACGATAGATGCAGAAAGGAAAATACACATGGTGCTCTGACTCTTGGCCAAGAGGTGCAACTGTTCTTTCTCTGGCATAGGGGTACGTCCTTCACCACGTGTCAGGATGATGGTCTGACAACGTTCAGGAATCGTGAACTGACTCTGCAACTCGGCAGCAGCAGCGAGAAATGACGAGATGCCAGGCGTGATGTGATAGTGCATGTGGTTTTGATCGAAGAAGGCCATTTGCTCTTGAATAGCGCCAAAGATACAAGGATCGCCCGTATGCAGACGAACGATGTATTTCCCTTGGTCGTAAAACTGTTTCATCAGAGCACATTGCTCTTCGAGGGCCATATCAGCAGAAGAGCGCACAACGGCTCCAGGCTTGTGACATTCGGTAAGGGCCTTAGGTACCAACGAACCTGCATAGAGAATCAAGTCTGCACGTTCCAGCATCTTTCTGCCACGAACGCTGACCAAATCAGGATCGCCAGGACCAGCACCAACTATCTCGATATGACCATGCATCTCACGCAGATATTTGTAGTCGATAGCAAGGGCTGCAGTCCAGTTTTTGCCTTTTATCTTTGGTACAATGAGCTTGCCATTGTTGGACCCCAGAATCGCTGCTGCTTCACAGACGGAGGGTGTGCCCACATGCTTTTGGACTGTTGCACTGGGATTTGGCACCTCTATCATCGACAACTCTTCAGCAGTAAAGAAACGAATAGTCTCGTCGCGCTGCTGCAGTTCATCAACAAAGGGCTCGTCAGCCTTCACATCAATGGTGCAGTATTCGCGTACATTGGGCAGCATACCCTCTGCAACGATAGCCTTGTTTATCTGGTCGTAAATCTCAGCATAGTCAGCAGGATGATGGGCAAGTCCAAAGCCTATGGTCATCACCCTGGGAATGTAATGCAATACCCGCACGCCAGCAGGCTCGTCTATAGCAAATGGTGATACGACAATAAGCAGACGGTAGCGGTCTGCACTGACCTCATCAACGCTGTTGACTATGGTAACGTGAGGTGGCAGCGTACGCTCCAGATAGTCCGTTCCCGCATCGCAAATGTCCATCAGCAGGGCAGTAGGCTCTTGATTGACGAAAGCAAAGATGCAGTTGTTAAGCTGCTCGGCATCGATGACGGCCCAGCCAAAACGGAAAGCTAACGTGTCGAGTGCCCACAGTCCAGCATTGTCACTCTGCGTAGTAATGACCTCGCGAGCGCCAAGAATAGCAGCTATCTCTGAGGTCAGGTTGTTAGCCCCTCCGATATGTCCTGAGAGCACAGAGATAGCATTCATCCCAAGACTGTCGACACAAACCACAGCAGGGTCTTCGTGCTTGTCCTGAATATAAGGAGCAATGGTGCGTACGCAGATGCCCATTGCACCGATAAAGATAAAAGCATCGAATTGCTTCCATTGTTCACCAACATCATTACGTTTGATGATGACGGCATTATACGTTTTCTGTAGTTGTCTGGCAATCTCGCAACCTGCCTCGCTGATTTGAATAATTGCTATCTTTTGCATTTTAAAATCTCTATGGGGTGATGTTCATCGATTACTATTCTCATGGGGGGCTCCTGTTGTAAGCCCAGTTCCTGACAGGCTTCATCCCAGAGTTGGTGGCTGTCTGTAACGACTTTAGGTGCTTTGACACTGTTCATGACGATACAGCCATCGGGTTTCAGATATTGTAGAACCTTAGCCATGATATCCTTAAGGTGACCGCCATGCCCGCCAATGAAGACAGCATCGGGGGCAGCGACAGAGTCGCAGCTTACAGAGAGGAAATCGCCTATGTGGATATTGATGCCTGGAGCACCAAACTTTCTGGCGTTCTCTTGGATGATGGCTTCGCACTCAGGACGAATTTCGAAGGCTTCTATCTGCAGATGCGGGAATTGCAGGCGAGCCTCGATACTAACGCTTCCTGTACAGAAGCCGATGTCCCAAAGCACATGTTTCTTTGGCAGGTCAAGTGCTTGTAGTGTCAACAAGCGGATAGGCATCTTGGTAATCATCTTCTCGCGACCATCTAACAAAGCAAATTCGCTATCAGGAATGCCAAAAGTACACAAAGGGGACGGTTCTTTGACCGAGGTCAAAGCGACTTTGTCGAGCGCTCTTTGTGTACTTTTATGAATTATTACACTGTTGGGTATTGAGAATTCTGTTTGTGTAGCCTTTTCGAGAGAGAACGTTGTGACCTTTTCGAGCGAGGGATTGCCGAGATGCTCGCCCACGTGCATCGTATAATTGGTAAAGCCATAATCGAGCATCCGTTGGGCAATAGTGGCTGGGGTATGCTCCTTGTCTGTGAGGACGCCTATCTTCTCCGCATGTTCGATGAGTGCCCTGTCGAACTCAGGCCAAGGACGACCTGTGAGCGAGACGATACGCATGTCGTGATAAGGTAATAATAGGCGATGGGCCAGCATCTGCAGAGAATTGAAAGTGGGGTAGACCACGATTTCTGCTTCAGGCATCTTGCGTTTAATGGTGTTGGCAAAGCCAAAGAACAATGGGTCTCCAGAAGCGAAAACTATAATTAATTGACAATTGACAATTGACAATTGATAATGACTGAAGACAGTATCAAGAGGTACAGTGATGTCTATCCATTCTGCATCCTGAGGCAGTAAGGACGATACAATCTCATGATGGCGCTTGCCACCTGAAAACACCTTTCCTTTTCGGATGATATCCATTACCTCTGGTGGAAACCAAGGGTTCGGATTGTCCGTAATACCTATAACGATAAATCTCATTGTCAATTGTCAATTATCAATTATCAATTACCTAAAGGTCTCGTCCTGGTTTTAATTGCGCTGCATCATCGAAGGTTAGGATGGCGTTACAAAGTGTTGCAGCGAGATTGCTTCCACCTTTGCGTCCCTCAATAATAATTTTGGGAATGTTGCGGAAGGGTTTCACCATGTGCTTCGACTCACGCACATGCACAAAACCAACAGGGGCAGCAATGATACCGGCAGGATGGGCTTTACCCTTACGAATCAAATCGCAGAGTTCCATCAATGCTGTGGGGGCATTGCCAAAGGCGAAGAGTGCATCAGGGTGCTCTTCGACAGCCAGTCGGATACCTGCCTGTGTACGGGTAATGCCCTGCGATGCTGCCATCTCTGCCACACGGGTGTCGCTCAAATAGCATTTGGCTTCAATGCCCAGGCGCTGTAGGGCTCCTTTGCGAATACCGCTTGTTACCATCGTGACATCTGTGATGATAGTCTTCAATTGCGCTTCTTTCACCTTATAATATAGTGCCTCTACAGCCCCTTTGTCCGTATAGAGAATCTTCTCCATCTCAAAGTCAGCAGTGGTGTGAATAGCGTGAAGCAGTGCCCATTTGTGATCTAAGGGATAGTCTTGTCGACTCAGTTCACTGGCTATCGTGCGGAAAGAATCCATCATGATTTGCTGACCAGGCTTAACTCCTTCCTGTTGTTCTTCACGATAGTAACCACGTGGGGTGATGATTTTTCCATCAGACAGATACGATTGGGAATTGCCAATAAGAATAACGGTAAACATATCCACATCCTCAGGGTCAAAAACGCCTAAGGTCGTCACTTTGATTTCTTGATCCTCGCGTCCAGCCTGGCGCACATAGCCTACGGGTGTTTCTGGTGAGCGTTCCTGCAAGAAGAGTTCTTGTAGTCGGTAGAGCTGCCAATAACGTCCGTGTGATTTGGGATTGTAGATGGCTGTAACGAAGTCGCCAACAGCAGCAGCCTTGATGCGACGCTCAATCAGTTCCCAAGGAGTCATCAGGTCGGAAAGTGAGATGATGCACAGGTCGTGGCCGATGGGAGCACCCAGCAAAGAGGCTGCTTTCTGGAAAGCTGAGATGCCAGGCAACGCTTCTACCTCGATATCCGACTGGCGTTCGCGACGCATTTCATAAACGAGTGGAGCCATTCCATAGATACCGGCATCACCAGAAGAAATCACGACAACCGTCTTCCCTTGTTCTGCCAAGAGGAAAGCCTGTTCGGCTCGTTCGCGCTCCTTTTTCATTCCCGTGTCAATACACTCACAGTCCTCTCGAACATATGGTTCGATGAACTGGAAGTAATACTTGTATCCCACAATAACATCAGCCTCCTGTACTGCTTCGAGTACGGCGGGTGTGATGTCCTGCTTGCTGCCAGGACCAATGCCTGCAATAATTATTTTTCCCATATCAGGTGCAAATATACAAAAAAATCTCGGAATGAAGGATAATGAAGGCAAAAAAAGAAAAATGGGACCTTAGTGTTTGGTGGTCTCAAATATTTTACGTACCTTCGCACTCGTTATGAGAGTACTTTACGAGGATAATCATATCATTATCGTCTATAAAGAGAGCGGTGAGATTGTGCAAGGCGACAAGACTGGCGATGAGCCGCTGTCGGAGACGGTGAAGCAATACATCAAGGAAAAGTACCAAAAACCAGGTGCTGTTTTTCTTGGCGTAGTGCACAGGTTAGACCGTCCTGTGGCTGGACTAGTTGTCTTTGCCCGTACCTCGAAAGCACTGTCGAGACTCAACAATATGTTCCGCGATGGCGAGGTTCACAAGACCTATTGGGCGATAGTAGGAAGTGAAAAGTTCTATGCTGATGGTGACTGGCATACTTTAGAGAATTGGCTGGTGCGCAACGAGCAGCAGAACAAGTCGTATGCCTACGACCATGAAGTGCCTCGTAGTAAGAAAGCCATGCTCAGATATCGTCAGATAGGACAGTCAGAGCGTTACAGTCTGCTGGAGGTCAATCTGATGACAGGTCGCCACCACCAGATACGCTGTCAGTTGTCTGCTATGGGTTCTCCTATCAAAGGTGATTTGAAGTATGGTGCCAAGCGCAGCAATCCCGATGGCAGCATCTCGCTGCTGGCTCGTAGGATAGAGTTTGTGCATCCCGTCTCGAAGGAGCAGATTATCGTGGAGTCGCCACTGCCCGCCGACCCCTTGTGGCAACAATTTAAAACTCCTGAGCAATGAAAAAGGTATTCTGGTGGATCTTGGGAGTGCTGTTGAGTCCCGTCCTGTTGTTTGTCATACTCACCATCCTGATTTATCTGCCGCCCGTACAGAATTGGGTGGTCGACAAGGTGGCTGCGTATGCCTCTGAGCAGACTGGGATGGAAATCACGGTAGACCATGTAGACCTGTCGTTCCCCCTCGATTTGGGTATTGACGGCGTGAAGGTCATCCACCAGCCTGATACCATAGCCGACGTAGAGCGAATGGTAGTCGATGTGCAGTTGCTGCCCCTCCTGAGCAGTAAGGTAGTCATCAATCAACTTGAAATTAACAATACGAGCCTGAATACCAATGGCTTCGTAGAGGCAGCAAAGGTGAAAGGCCGTTTTGGACGTCTCTTCGTGAAGAGCGATGGTATTGACCTGAAACGGGAGACTGTCGAGTTGAATGGCGCCAGATTGGAGGATGCGAAATTGGATATCGCTCTGAACGATAGTGTGCCTGAAGACACGACAACATCGGAAAACAAATGGAAGATTCATGTGGATGTCGCCAAAATCAGACGTTCGGACATCGCTCTCCATATGCCTGGAGATACCATGAGTGTCCAAACGCATATCGGTATGCTTTCCGTGCGTGAAGCACTTATTGATTTGGGTTCGCAGACATACACGGTGGCCAGTGTCGACTGGGAGAATGGTGCGCTGCAATACGACCAGATCTTCCAGCCACGCATCGAAGGTTTGGACTATAACCATCTGGATCTGACGGACATCAACATAGGCATTGACTCCATCTACTATCACGACCCAACACTGAAACTTCAGATGCGTTCTGTGGCACTGAAAGAGAAGAGTGGCTTGCAGGTGACCGACCTCACCGGTCCTATTGTGATGGAGAACGGCAGTCTGCGTCTGCCTCGTTTCCACCTGAAGACCTTGGAGTCGGAGTTTGATGTGGAGATGGATATGCCTTTCAACCTGACGGATTCTATTGATCCAGGCAAGATGCGCCTGAGAGTGGCTGCTCAAGTGGGCAGTCGCGATGTGGTGCGACTGATGGGTGAGATGCCCCAGGCTTTCCGTGATCCCTGGCCCAGCGAACCGCTTTCCCTCAACGGAACGCTGAAAGGTAATATGCAGCACATGGAGTTCAGCGACTTGAGCGTCACGCTGCCTACTGCCTTCCAGGCGAAGGTTTCTGGCTTTGCCGCCAATCTGGATAATCCCAAGAAGCTGATTGCTGACGTGCAATTCCAGGCACAGGCCCATAACATCGACTTTGTCAGGACGCTGATGGGGGCAGCAGGGAAAGACTATCGCATTCCATCAGGTATCACTGCTCAAGGACGCTTGAAGGCTGATGGTGCCAACTATATGGCGGATGTGACAGCCAGTGAGGGCAAGGGAACGGTGAAACTGAAGGGCCGGTTCAATGCTGATGTCATGCAGTATGATGCGCAGTTGAATGTGAACAACCTGAATGTTCATCACTTCATGCCTCGCGACTCTATCTATACCGTATCAGCTGATGTCAATGTGAAAGGACGAGGCACTGACATCCTGTCACCTCGCACCACGCTGGAAGCTGATGCCAAGATACACCATCTGCGCTATGGCCACTGGAACTTTGACAACGTAACGGCATTGGCTCACGTGAAGGACGGACACGCGATTGTCGATATGGACAGTCGCGGAAAGCTCATTGATGGAAAATTGAGTGTAGACGCCCTGCTGAATACGCAGAAACTGAATGCTACAGTGACGGCAGACATGAAGTCGGTAGACCTCTTCGGCATGCGGTTGGTGGACAATCCGTTGACACTAGGACTCTGTGGCCATGTGGATGTCACGTCAGATATGAAACTGTCGCATTATGTCAGTGGACTCATCAGCGATATCACCGTACGCGATTCCAGCCATACCGTCAGCTCTGAGTTTGTGGGTCTGCACATCAAGACCTCCCCAGATACCACCCTGTTGCGCGCCCAGAGTGGCGACTTCATCGTGAAGATAGACCATAGCGGCAACTACGAGAAAATGCTGAAGCAGTTCACTGTGCTGAGCGATACGGCATCCATGCAGCTCTCAAAGAAAGTCATTGACCAGACAGCCCTGCGTCGCCTGCTTCCCAGGCTGAAAGTGCATGTGGAGAGTAAGCGTGACAATCCGCTGGTTGCCATTTTAAAGAGTCAAGGCATAGACTTCAAGAACCTGTTGTTCGACATGAGCACCTCGCCTGAGGCCGGTCTGAACGGCAATGGACATGTTCACTCGCTCGTTGTCAGCGACGTGCGCCTGGATACCATCAACTTCCGACTGACTCAGCGCAATGACCATCTCTCGTTTGGCGGACAGATATGCAATAACAAGAAGAACCCCCAGTTTGTGTTCAATGCTCTCTTCGATGGTGTGTTGCAAGAGCGTGGTGCAACCTTTGGCGTGCGCTATTTCGACTCAGTAGGCAAGATGGGCGCCAGAATAGGATCCAAAGTCGAGATGGCGGACAGCGGACTGAACTTCCGCTTGGTTCCAGAGCGTCCGACCCTCGGCTATAAGGAGTATAATCTCAATGCGGACAACTATCTCTTCATCGGTACTGATAACAAGGTGAAGGCCCATATCGACCTGGTGGCTGATGACGGCATGGGCTTGAAAATCTATTCTGAAGAGTCGGACCCCACAGCCCAGCAAGACGTGACACTCAGTCTGAACAAGTTTAATCTGGAGGAAGTCACCTCCGTGATACCTTATGCGCCTCGAATGGGTGGTATTTTGAATGGCGACTATCATGTGGTGCAGGATGCTGATGGACGATTCTCTGTAGCCAGCGATATGGAAGTGCGCAACATGAGCTACGAGCGTAGCCCCATTGGTAATGTGAGCACGGAGCTCCTCTATCTGCAGAAGGGCGACTCTGCACATGCTGTGGAGGCTCGTCTGATGAAGGATGAGGCTGAGATTGGTCTGCTTACGGGTACCTATTATAATAAGGGTGAAGGTTCACTCGATGCCACTCTTCGTTTGGAGCGCTTCCCACTCTCCATTGCCAATGGCTTTGTAGAAGACCAGATTGTGGGCTTGCAGGGCTATGGCGAGGGCGAACTGAGTGTGAAGGGATCACTCTCCAGACCGCATGTGAACGGAGAGATACTGCTCGACTCGACATTCGTGGAAAGCGTGCCTTATGGTGTGACGCTACGCTGCGACGACGACCCCGTGCGTATTGTCGACTCCAAGCTGCTATTGGAGAACTTCACCCTCTATTCATACAATGAGAACCCGCTGAATATCAAGGGCGAGGTCGACTTCTCCAATATGGATAAGGTGATGGTTAACGTCAGGATGGGAGCTCGTAATTTCCAGATTATCAATGCCAAGGAGAATCCCAAGAGCGTAGCCTACGGTAAAGCCTTCGTCAATGTGTTTGCCTCTATGCGTGGTCCCTTGGACAACCTTTATATGCGTGGCCGACTGGATGTGCTGGGTACTACGGATATGAGCTATATTTTGCGCGACTCGCCCTTGACAACAGACAACCAGCTGGACAATCTTGTCAAGTTTACTGATTTCAGCGATACGACGCAGATTGTGGTAGAACGCCCAGCCCTGAACGGTTTCAAGATGGACATGACGCTCGACGTGTCGAATGGTGCTCATATCAAGGCTTATCTCAATGCCGACCACTCCAACTACATCGATTTGATGGGAGGGGGCACGCTGCGCATGTCGTATAGTGCTGCTGACAACCTGCGACTGACGGGTCGCTATACGTTGTCAAACGGTGAGATGAAATACTCGTTGCCTGTCATCCCGCTGAAGACCTTTACCATCCAGAACGGTTCGTACATCGAGTTTACGGGCGAGCCTATGAACCCAACGCTGAACATCACAGCCACAGAGCGCACAAAGTCTACCGTGACGGGTAGCAATGGGGTAGGGCGCAGCGTCGATTTCGATTGTGGCGTCATCATCACCAAGACGCTCAACGATATGGGTCTGGAGTTTACCCTCGATGCCCCAGAGGATATGCAGTTGCATAGCGAGTTGCAGTCGCTGACGACAGAGCAGCGTGGTAAGTTGGCTGTCACGATGCTGACTACTGGCATGTATCTGGCTGATGGTAACACACAACCCTTCTCCATGAACTCAGCCTTGAGTTCCTTCCTGAACAGCGAGATCAGCAGCATCACGGGTAATGCCCTGCGCACGCTGGACCTCTCGTTTGGCGTCGACCAGACACTCGACGGAACGGGGCAGACGCATACTGACTATTCGTTCAAGTTTGCCAAGCGCTTCCTGAACAACCGTCTGAAGATTGCGGTGGGAGGTATGGTGTCGACAGGTGCTGAACTGCAGCAGCGCAACAAGTCGTTCTTCGACAACGTGTCATTGGAATACCGTCTCGACGATACCGCCAACAAATACCTGACGCTCTTCTTTGAGAACAACTCCTACGACTGGCTCGACGGTTATACCCAGAAATATGGTGGAGGCTTCATCTGGCGTCGCACCCTGCAGCGTCTGACGGATATTTTCCGTAAGACTCAGCCCCAGACGATGATGAGACCGAGAACGCAAAGCCTTCCCACCGACACCCTAAAAACGAAACAGAACAATGAGACGAAATAGCATCCTCTTATGGCTTGGAGCCCTTCTGTTCGCGTCATGCTCTATGACGAAGGATATCCCTGAGGGCGAACAGCTCTTCACGGGACTGAAGGAGATAACCTATACGGACTACGAAGAGAACGATAACTTCATCGTCACTCAGACCGAGGTGGAAGCCGCTTTGGCTACGGCCCCCAATGGCTCGCTCTTTGGCAGCAGTTACTATCGGCTGCCTTTCTCGTGGGGCGTAACGGTGTGGAACCGCTATGCAGACAAGCCTGGAGCCTTTGCCCGTTGGATGACCAAGACGTTTGGCAAACAGCCCGTGCTGATGTCGTGGGTGAATCCTACGCTGCGTGCCCAAGTGGCCCAGAACGTGCTGCGCAATCATGGCTATTTCAATGGTCACGTCAATTTTGAGACCATTCAGCAGAAGAATCCCAAGACCGCCAAGATCAGCTATCACGTGCAGCCAGGACGGTTGTGTCTGCTCGACAGCGTAGGCTATTTCGGTTTCCCTGCTGAGGCCGACAGCATCATCAAAAGCACGTCATCTGAGGCGCTGATTCATAAAGGCGATCCCTTTGTGGTAGCCAATCTCGATGCAGAGCGCAATCGCATCAGCACTCTCCTGCGCAACAACGGCTATTATTTCTACCAGCCCGACTATGCCTCGTATCTGGCTGACACGTTTGTGGTCGCCGGAAAGGCACAGTTGCGCTTCCAGTTGGCCAAGGATGTGCCTGAGACTGCCAAGCACAAGTGGTATATCGGTCGCATCAATATCAATATGAAGAAGACCTTTATGGAACAGCCCACCGACTCGTTCATAGGCCGTTTCTTCAGCATCCGCTATTCGGGTAAGAAGCCGCCTATCCGTCCTCGCACCCTGTTGGCTGACATGAAGCTCCGTCCCCGTCAGTTGTATAATCGCAACAACCATCTCGAGTCCATCAGCAAGATCAACGCCATGGGCCTGTTCTCGATGACTGAGTTCGTCTTTACGCCTCGCGACACGACAGCCACTTGCGATACGCTCGACCTGACGCTCAACTGCACCTTCGACAAACCTTGGGATTTCTATGTCGAGACCAATTTCAATGCCCGCACCATCGGGCGCATGGGCCCAGAGCTGAAGATGGGTGTCACCCGTCGTAATGCCTTCCGCGGAGGTGAGAAGATCGACTTCAACGTGCATGGCTCCTATGAGTGGAGTACTAGTGGCGGCTCTTCGATGAACAACTACGAGTATGGTGCCGATGCCTCCGTCGAGTTCCCACGCATCATCGCTCCTTTCTTCAGCAACAACAAGATACGGCGCGACGCTCAGGGCCGTCCTATTCGTCGCCGCAAGCTGTTCTTCTCTACGCCTACCACCCTTGCCAAGGTGGCCGCCAATGTCATTTACCGTCCAAACTATTATAAGATGCACGTCGTGTCGGGTGAGTGGACCTACCGCTGGCAGACCTCAGAGTGCAGTCGCCACGAGTTCTCTCCGCTGACGGTGAAGTACCAGTTTATGAACACCAGCACTGCCGCTTTCGACAGTCTCATGCGTATCAACCCCTATCTCCTTGCCACGATGGAGGACTATTTCATGCCTGAGATGCGCTACACCTATACCTACACCAGTCCTTCGAAACTGTTGCATCCCATCCGTTGGGAGACGACGATTTCCGAGTCTGGCAATATCACGTCGCTGGGCATGATGCTGGCAGGTAAGAAATGGCACGAGATGGACAAGCAGTTGTTCAAGAATCCTTATTCCCAGTTCGTGAAAATCGAGACCGACTTCACCAAGACCTGGACGCTCGACAGCCATTCTCAGCTGGTGGCCCACCTGAATGCTGGTGCCGTCTGTGCCTTTGGCAACAGCGACGATCTGCCTTTCTCCGAGCGTTTCTATGCTGGTGGTGCCAATAGCATTCGTGCTTTCTCCGTCAGGGGTGTCGGCCCTGGTGCTTTTCCTGGTATCGATGAGAAGTCGCTGAGCTATCTCTTGCAGAATGGTGATGTCAAACTGGTGCTTAATCTGGAATATCGTCGCCAGCTCTTTGGCAATCTTCATGGAGCCATCTTCCTCGATGCCGGTAACGTGTGGTATACCCATGAGTCGTTCGACGATGTGGAAGCCTTCAACAGGATATTCGAGGACTCCCGTTTCCGTCTGAAGAATGTTCCTAACGATTTGGCCCTTGGCACGGGCATCGGTTTGCGCTACGACATGGGCTTCCTCGTGCTCCGACTCGACTGGGGCTTGGGACTGCATGTGCCTTACGAGACTGAGAAGTCGGGCTATTTCAATGCCTCTACTTTCAAGCGCGACCAGACGCTCCATTTTGCCATAGGTTATCCCTTCTAAGCAAAAAAAGTTAGGGGTAGAGCCGTCGTGTCTCGGATTTTTTTCTTACCTTTGCAGCCAGAATAGAATGAGATTTAAAATACAAGACAAATGAAACCAACATTATTTCTTTTAGCAGCTGGTATGGGAAGCCGTTATGGTGGCCTGAAGCAGCTTGATGGTCTGGGCCCCAATGGCGAGACCATTATGGACTATAGTATCTACGATGCCATCCAGGCAGGATTCGGCAAGATCGTATGGGTTATCCGCAAGGATTTTGAGGAGCAGTTCCGTACCCAGATTCTCGCTAAGTACGAGGGTAAGGTGAAGTGCGAGCTCTGCTTCCAGGCACTCGACGCGCTGCCCGCAGGTTTCAGCGTTCCTGAGGGTCGTCAGAAACCCTGGGGCACCAACCACGCCGTGCTGATGGGTAAGGATGTCATCAAGGAGCCTTTCTGCGTCATCAACTGCGACGACTTCTACAATCGCGATGCCTTTATGGTCATTGGCAAGTATTTGGCCAGTCTGCCCGAGGGTGCTAAGAACCAGTATGCGATGGTAGGCTTCCGCGTAGGCAACACGCTGAGCGAGAACGGTACGGTAGCTCGTGGCATCTGCTCGAAGGATGCTCAGGACAACCTGACTACCGTCGTTGAGCGTACAGAGATTGTACGTTGTGCTGCCGATGGTTCCAATGCTGGTGCTGCCAGCGAGCCCATCCGCTATAAGGACGAGCAGGGCCAGTGGGTTGTTGTCGACGACAATACGCCTGTCAGCATGAATATGTGGGGCTTCACTCCCGACTATTTCGAGCACAGCGAGGAATACTTCAAGGAGTTCCTCTCTGACCCGAAGAACATGGAGAACCTGAAGGCTGAGTTCTTTATCCCCTTGATGGTCAACAAGCTCATCAACGACAAGACAGCTACTGTGAAGGTGCTCGACACCACTTCCAAGTGGTTTGGCGTGACCTACGCTGCTGACCGTCAGGACACCGTTAATCGCATTCAAAAGCTCGTCGACGAGGGCGTTTATCCCAATAAGCTCTTCTGATACGATGCTGAACAATATCATGACAGATGGGGAGTGCAGCTTGCTGCGCTCCCTCATTGACGGTGCTGAGTCTATCGTGCTCTGTACCCACCAGAACCCCGATGGCGATGCGATGGGCTCTACGTTGGGCTTTGCTGAGGCGTTGCGCCTGATGGGTAAAGACTCGTTGGTGGTAGTGCCCGACCAGTATCCCGATTTCCTGCATTGGCTGCCCAACTCCGAGAAGGTGGTGCGCTACGACAAGCGCAAGGACTATGTCGAAACCATGTTGAAGGTGTGCGACCTCGTCATTTGCCTGGATTTCAATGTGCCTTCGCGCACTGGCGATATGGTTGATGCCTTGGTGGCCTCGCCTGCCAAGAAAGTGCTCATCGACCATCATCCTGGTCCTGAGGGCGACCTGGCGCTCTGCCTCTCCCATCCTGAGATGTCGTCAGCCAGCGAGCTCGTCTTCCGCATCGTCTGGCAACTGGGCCTGTTCGATTCGTTGGGCAAGCACTATGCCATTCCCGTCTATTGCGGCATGATGACGGATACGGGTGGCTTCACGTTCAACTCCACCAATCCTGAGATATTCTTTATCATCAGTCAGTTGCTCACCAAGCACATCGACAAGGATAAGATCTATCGCAACGTCTACCATAACTATAGCGAGCACCGCCTGCGTATGGTGGGCCATGTGCTCTGCAACAAGCTGGTAGTCGACGAGGAGCGCCACGCTGCCTTCTTTACGCTGGAGCGCGAGGACCTGAAGCAGTTCAATTACATCAAGGGCGATGCCGAGGGCGTCGTTAACATGCCTTTGCAGATCAAGGGCCTCAAGCTGAGCATCTCGCTGCGTGAGGATACCGAGCGCGACAATCTGATTTGGGTTTCGCTGCGCTCCGTCGACCAGTTTCCCTGCAATGAGATGGCAGCACGCTTCTTCAATGGTGGCGGACACCTCAATGCATCGGGTGGCCGGCTGAATTGTACGATGGCTGAGGCTGTCGATATCGTTAAAAAGGCTTTCTTGGCGTTTGAAGACAAGTTAAAGTAGGCTAATATTGCTGATAATTGCCGAATAATTAGTAATTTTGTGCCCGAATTTAAATAAGACACGAAAAAATGAGAAGATTTTTATATCCGATGCTGCTGTTGCTGCTCGCCCTGTCGTACACCAGTTGTGAGAGTTACGAGACCTATGGCGACAAAAAGGAGAAGGAGCGCGATGCTATCGACGCCTTTATCGCCCAGCAGGGTATTCAGGTCATTGACGAGGCCCAGTTCAAGGCTCAAGGCAATACCACCAATGTGGCCAGCAACCAGTATGTGCGTTTCGACCGCAATGGCGTCTATATGCAGATTGTGCGTCAGGGATGTGGCGATAAGCTGGAGGAGAACAAGCAGGTCAATATAGCATGTCGTTTTCTGGAGAAAAACATCATGACCAACACCATTCTGGTTCGCAACGACACCACAGCTTATCTGACCAACAACGGTGTCACCTACGATACCTCTCTTTATTTGGACAAAATGTCGGTGACGCGTACGGGAACTACCATCACGGCCTCTTTCGTGTCGGGCATGATGTATATGTATCATGGCTCAGCCTCAGTGCCTGCCGGTTGGCTTGTTCCACTGAACTATGTCAACATCGGTCGCCCTGATCCAGGTACGGCTGAGGACGAGGAGGTTGCTATGGTGCGTCTGATTGTGCCTCATTCCCAGGGTACTGCCGATGCGTCGTCGAGCGTCTATCCCTGCTATTACGAAATTACTTATAAAAGAACAAGATAATCGTTTTATATGACACTGATTAAATCTATTTCCGGCATCCGCGGTACTATCGGTGGACCTACCGGTGATACCCTGAACCCACTGGATATCGTTAAGTTTACAACCGCTTACGCCACCTTCATCCGTCGTAGCGGCAAGGGCCAGTCAAACAAGATTGTGGTTGGTCGCGACGCCCGTATTTCTGGTGAGATGGTGAAGAACGTCGTTTGCGGCACCCTCATGGGCATGGGCTACGACGTACTGAACATCGGTCTGGCTACTACGCCTACCACCGAGTTGGCCGTCCGCATGAGTGGAGCAGATGGTGGTATCATCATCACCGCTTCTCATAACCCACGCCAGTGGAACGCCCTGAAGTTGCTCAACAACGAGGGTGAGTTCCTGACAGCTGCCGACGGCGCCGAGGTGCTCGACATTGCTGCCCGCGAGGACTTTGAGTATGCTGACATCGACCATCTGGGCCATTACGTCGAAGATTCCTCTTTCGACAACCGCCATATCGAGAGCGTGCTGGCGCTGAAGCTGGTCGATGCCGATGCTGTTCGTCAGGCTCGTTTCACCGTTTGTGTCGACAGCATCAACAGCGTGGGTGGTGTCATCCTGCCCCGTCTGTTGGAGCGTCTGGGCGTTGGCTATAAGTTCCTCAATGCTGAGCCCAATGGCGACTTCGCCCATAACCCGGAGCCTCTGGAGAAGAACCTGCAGGGCATCATGGACGAGATGCGCTCTGGTCACTACGACCTGGGTATCGTTGTCGATCCCGATGTCGACCGTCTGGCCTTTATCTGCGAGGATGGCCGTATGTTTGGCGAGGAGTACACGCTGGTCAGCGTAGCCGACTATGTGTTGTCTCAGACCCCCGGCAATACCGTTTCCAACCTCTCGTCAACGCGTGCGCTGCGTGATGTCACCGAGAAGCGTGGTGGCAAGTATACTGCCGCTGCCGTTGGTGAGGTCAATGTCACCACCAAGATGAAGGAAGTCAACGCCGTCATCGGAGGCGAGGGCAATGGTGGAGTCATCTATCCTGAGAGCCACTATGGTCGCGACGCCCTCGTAGGCATCGCCCTGTTCCTCACCTCTCTGGCCAAGAAGGGCTGCAAGGTGAGCGAGCTGCGCAAGACCTTCCCCGACTATCAGATTGCCAAGAACCGCATCGACCTGACGCCCGAAACCGATGTTGATGCCATTCTCGTCAAGGTGAAGGAGATGTTTGCCCAAGACCCCACTGCTCAGGTCAACGACATCGACGGAGTCAAGATCGACTTCCCCGACCGCTGGGTACACCTGCGCAAGTCGAATACCGAACCCATCATCCGCGTCTACAGCGAGGCAGCCACGATGGAAGCTGCCGACGAGCTGGGCAAACGCCTGATGCAAGTCGTTTACGATATGCAATAAAAAAAAGAGGCCAAGCGCCTCTTTTTTTTCTTACCTCTTACCTCTTAAAAATTCACTCCGACATTGATAAAGAAGCTCTGGTTGCGCGCCGTGTTGAAATCATCCTTGCTGACGTTGGCCAATCCAAAGTCGAAGCCCAGTTCGGCATAGATCATCTGATATTCCACACCGCACCCCACACGCAGACCTCCGTCAAACCGGTTCAGCTTGTCGTATGAGCTATACGACTCCCTCGTGCCGTAGTTCTTTGTCTTGCCGCCAATACCCATCGCCAGATAGCCGCCCAGGTAAGGCTGCAGATACAGGTCGTCATATACATCAAACGAATACTTGATGACAATCGGTGCCTGAAGATAGCTGAGGCGCGTCTTCACGTCATACCCGTTGATATGCATCTGTCCGCCCTTCTCTGAATACAGAGCCCCAATCTCCATCCAGAGTGGGGTAGAGTTGGTCAGCAGCAGTCCATAGACACCCCCTACGGCGAGTCCTGAGCGCGAATCCATGTCCATATTCACATCATCGCTGTTGATGCAAGCCAGGTTCAGTCCCAGTCTCACTCCGAAGTATTGCTCCGTGCCTCGATGGCTGTATCGGCTGCGCTCTCTTTGTGTGTTATACTGTCCGAATGCAGGGAGAATCACTGCTCCCATCAGTATCGTCAAAAGTATCTTTTTCATATCTTCCTATTTTTCCGTGCAAAGTTACGAAGAAACGAAGGAAAAACCAAATTTTCTGTTTAAAATCATTGTTGTTACAAATATAATGCTTATCTTTGCAAACAAATAGATAATATGAGTGGCAGAGAGTGTATAAAAAGAATGTCCAAGATCCTGTTTTGGGATATTGACGTGGAAGAGGCAGATATGGATAAGTATCCTGCTCATTTCATCCAGCGCGTCCTTGAATATGGCACAATGGACGACTGGCGGCTCCTGCGTTCCTATTATGGTTTGCCTAAAATAGTGGAAGAGTGTAAGCAGTTGCGTACGCTAGATCCTGTTTGTCTTTCATACATTTGTGCCATTTCTCATACAAAACCTGAAGATTTTCGATGCTATCATTTCAGACAGTCGAACCCCACACCCTGGAACTCCTAAGAAGTTTAATGGCAATGCCGTTGTTGTCTGGAACACGATTAGTAGGAGGCACGTCGCTTGCATTGCAATATGGTCATCGTAATTCTGTAGACTTAGATTTCTTTGGTAGTCTTGATGACGATCTTTTTGCTTTTCGTGATTGTTTGGAAAACATAAGCCATGTTAACGTCATAAAAGAGACCAAGTCCATAAGAATCTATGATATAGATGGAGTAAAGGTTGATTTTGTAGATTATTCCCGCTATCCTTGGTTGACTGATGCTGTTGAAGAAGATGGTTTACGGTTGGCTTCCCCAAAAGATATTGCAGCCATGAAGGTAAATGCAATAGAAGGCCGTGGTACACGTAAGGACTTTGTAGATATCTATTTCTTGTTACAACATTATTCATTAAACGAGATTTTTGGTTTTTATCAGGAAAAGTATCCGGAGCACAGTTTGTTCAGAGCATTGATGAGCCTTTCATATTTTGACGATGCTGAAAAACAGATGATGCCAAAGATGTATGCCCCAGATTCATGGGAAAATATGAAAGCCTACATCATTAAGCAAGTAGAGATAATCAGATAGTTGTTTCTTCCTATTTTGCCCCCTTGTGCACTCGAAGCCTTTCCCGAGCCAGGCGAAGACTGTCTTTGAGCCGTCCGAAGAAAGTCTTTGAGCCGTCCGAAGAATATCTTCGAGCCGTCCGTCATCGGCTTCGTTTTTGTAAGACAATCAAAATCTCCCTCACTTCCTCACATTTTGGCTTCAAACCCTGATGCACAGGGCGTTTGAACGCGTGAGGGAGGAACGGGTCTCCCTCACGTGCCTCAACCCTTTATACAAAGGCGTTTCAGGCAAAAATGTGAGGAAGTGAGGGACATTTTCGATGTCTTGATTTTTTCAGGCTCTGAACAAAAAGCGAACAGTCTCTAGTTCCCAGTTCGCTTAACACAAACTTTTAGTCCGTAAGGAGCGGACTAAAACCAATAACCCTTGGTTATTTCCGAATAACCCAAGGTTAATAATAGTCCCAGGCCCTGGGACAAAAATTACCCTTAGGTTATTCTGCGATAGTCTTGGTGAACTAAACGTATTAGTTAGTGTAGGCAAAAATACCAAAAAAATTATTTTTTTTCTTAGGTATCTCATGGACTGATTTCCGTGAACAGGAAATTGGTGAATTAATTCAAATCACGAAATGAATTAATTCGATTGATGATTTGAATTAATTCACATACCTCGCGAACCCCTTCCCGATGATTTTTCTATCGCAAAAATTTGTGTTATTGAAATTTTATCGCTAACTTTGCAATCAAGTATCGCCAATCGTTGTAAACAACGCAAGTCCAGGCTTGATCCCCTGAGTGCAGGGTGGCGGTATGATTTTCGTTGGTTAATTATAGCGTTAGTGCTATATTCGATGGTGTCCTAGAACCTTGCAACTTCAATCGACATCCAATGTTTCGAATAAGTACCAGCGCCTACGTGATAGCGTGGGCTGGACTTATCAACATGGATGGGTTTTGCAAGGACCTTAGGACATCGATAGGGGCGGTTCACGCTTCCTTTGTGTCCCAAGGTTCTTGCTTAATGAACCCATCATCATTCGAATAGATAGTCCTTTCGCTCCTGAAACTATAGCGTAGATATGGCAGACATACCTATTTCCTCCCATTTCTTCACTAACAGGGATGGGAACACATTGATGAAAGAGTTTGAGGGCATTCTTCTGAACAATCCTCAAGTGAAGAACCTTGATGCCGTTGTGGGCTTTCTTCGTGCATCAGGCTATTTTTCCTTACGCCCATTTCTTGACGGTATCAATAAAGTGCGCATCCTGATTGGTATCGATGTTGACAAGTATATCGCCCGCGCCCATCAAAAGGGTGAACTCTTCTTTGGCGCAGAAGAGGAAGTGAAGGAAGAATGCCTAAGGTTGTTGAAAGAGGACATCGAACAGTCTCACTATACCAAGAAGGTTGAGGATGGTATGCTCCAAATGGTTCAGGACTTGATTGAAGGCAAACTGGAACTACGTGCCCATCCCTCCAAGAAGATTCATGCCAAAATCTACATTCTCTATCCCGATAATTACAACCAACATTGCTTTGGTGCAGCCATTACCGGCAGTAGCAATCTGAGCGGCAACGGCCTGGGTATCACAGAAGAAAGACAATATGAGTTCAACGTCAAACTGACGCAGTACGATGATGTACAGTTTGCCAAAAACGAGTTTGAACTGCTGTGGGAAGAGGCCAAGAACGTGCCCATCAATGCTGAGGACTATCAGGCCACACTCGATAAGACTTACTTGAAAGGCGACGTCACCCCCTACGAGCTATACATTAAGATGCTGATGGAATATTTCAGCGACCGTGTATTGGCCATCGACCAAGATGACCCCTTCGATATGCCTGAGGGCTATAGCAAGTTTGACTATCAGGCAGATGCGGTAGTAGAGGGTTATCAGAAACTGATACGTTATGACGGATTCTTCCTCGCTGATGTAGTGGGTCTCGGTAA
>Ga0129306_1001086_pt1 | contig 34461 bp, 25 predicted proteins | sample P827metagenome_FD_94438 | JGI IMG/M metagenome (GOLD analysis project Ga0129306, IMG submission 94438) | Capybara group fecal microbial communities from Wisconsin, USA - P827 metagenome | ecosystem: Host-associated > Mammals > Digestive system > Large intestine > Fecal | place: USA: Wisconsin...
CGTCACCACCATCAAGGTGACGGGTTCTGCCGCCTACGACGACGATGATGCTGGATATACCGGTACGGCAGGCATCAAGGCCGACCAGCGGTTCGAGATGTACGGCGGCAGCCTCACCCTCACCAATACGGGTACCGGCGGCAAGGGCATCAGCGGCGACGCCGACGGCTACTTCTACGGCGGGACGCTGGACATCTCCGTCTCGGGCAGCAACTACGGCAGTTCGTCAGGTGGCGGAGGTTTTGGAGGCGGATTCGGCGGAGGCTTCGGCGGAGGCAGCAGCTCGTCCTCCAACAGCGTGGCCGCCAAGGGCATCAAGTTCGACGGTAACCTGACGTTTGCCGGCAGCAAGGTCAGCGTCAGCTGCAAGTCCCACGAGGGCATCGAGGCGAAGGGCACGCTCACCATCTCCGACGGCATCGTCTATAGCTATTCCGCCTCGGACGACGCCGTCAACTCGGGCAGCACCTTCACCGTCTCCGGCGGCTACCTCTGCGGCTATGCCCCCTCGAACGACGCCCTCGATGCCAACGGCAACTTCTACGTCAAGGGCGGCACCGTCTATGCCATCGGCTCCACGGCTCCCGAGGTAGCCCTCGACGCCAACACCGAGGGAGGCTTCAAGCTCTATGTGCAGGGCGGCACCCTCGTTGCCATCGGCGGCCTGGAGTCAGGCGCCACGCTCTCACAGAGCTGCTACCAAGCCTCGTCGTGGACGAAGAACACGTGGTATGCGCTCACCAGTGGCAGCACCACGTTTGCCTTCAAGACGCCCTCCAGCGGCGGTACCGGTCTGGTCGTCTCAGCCGCGTCCACGCCCACGCTCAAGTCGGGCGTCACCGTCTCGGGCGGCACCAGCTGTTTCGACGGCATGACCTCCCTCGGCGCCACCGTCTCGGGCGGTTCCAGCGTCTCCCTCTCCACCTACACCGGCGGCACCAACGGCGGGCCTGGCGGAGGAAGATGGTGATGGAAAGCCAGGAACGCTGTTCAGTTAAGAGTCAAGAACCGCTGCTCCAAGAATTGACTATGTCTTTTCTTGTCGCGACTCGGCAAAATGAGCAAGCTCCTTTGCTCTCGCTGCTCCAAGAATTGACTATGTCTTTTCTTGTCGCGACTCGGCAAAATGAGCAAACTCCTTTGCTCTCGCTGCTCCAAGAATTCGTATAATTCGTAAAATTCGTAATCAAAGAAAGTGTCAAGAAAGATGAGATATGGCAGATAATTATTTGGAAAAACGTTATGAAGAGTTGTTCGGCTCGGGAGCGGGACGGAAGCCTGTGGTGAAGCGTGTGGGCCAGCCGCTTGACACGCTGCTGCTGCGCAACCGCAGCCACCGCGCCTACAAGAAGGAGGTGGCCGTCACCCGCGAGCAGCTGCTGCGCATCATTGGCGTCAACACCAAGCTGCCTTCGGCCCGCAACCAGCAGGTGCTGCGCTTCCGTCCGGTCGCGGAGGACGCGGAGGTGGAGGCCGTACTGAAGCATATCCGTCTGGGCGCGGCCCTGCCCGAACTGCAGCTGCCGCCCGAGGGGCAGGAGCCGCGTGCGTTCATTGTCGTCTGCTCTACCGTGCCCGAAGGCCGCTATGTGGACATCGACCTCGGCATCAGCGTGCAGAGCATGTTGCTGAAAGCGGTTGAGATGGGGCTGAACGGCATCTGCATCTGTGCCTTCAACCCTGCCGCGATAACCGAAGCCCTGCACCTCGCCCACGCTCCCCTTGCCATCGTGGCTATAGGGCGAGGAGCCGAGCGCATCCGTCTCGTGCCCATCCACGAAGGCGACCCGCAGAACTACTACCGTACACCCGACGACACGCATTGCGTCCCCAAGCTGCAGCTTGAGGACCTGGTGATCGGCGACTAACCCTTTACTGGGCGTGTTAGAGAAGGATGTTCCATCCGTTCGGGCGAAACGGCCCGAACGGCTCAGTCCTTTCTGTATCCTTGTCCGTAGCTGTTCCACTTCATCATCTGGAAGCGGTTGGTGCTGCCCTCGGGTCGTACGCCGACGTGGAAGAACTTTCCGTAGTCGATGAGTTGGTCCCACTCCTCGCCCACCCAGTCCTGCTCGAGCTGGAGGGTGTAGGCGCGGGCTTCGAGCTTATCCTTGAACCATCGTCGGATTTTTGCCATGCGCTCGGCCATTTGCTCGGTGCTGGTGTAGTTGGGGCGGAAGTCGGCAGCGAGGCCCAGCAGGTGCTGACTCGTCGGGCTGCCGCCAATGCTACGGTTCACCTCTGAGCAGCGGTAGCCGCTGGTAATGATGAGGGGAAAGTCCATCGCTTCACGCAGGGGGTCTAGCAGACTATTGACAAAGTACTCAATGTTGCGCCGAGCATCGCCCGGTGCTTCGTTATCAAAACCACACAGCGAGGCGGTGAGGCTTTGCTCAAATTCGGAAAAAGTAAAAAATTTCATTTTTTTTAGTTAAGAATTAAGAATTAAAAAAATCCAAGGAGTGTAGGAGTGATGGTGTGTAGACAATAGTTTTGCTGTTCTCCGCCTGATCGGCAGGAAAAACACTTCCAGCGGAGCATCCTATGAGGGTGAGAGCGGAGACGGTCAACGTCACGATTTTAATCCATTGTGTGTCCATAACTTTGAGCTATGTGTTTAAACTATGAACTACATGCAGCTCACTACGCCGAGTGTGCCCAGTAGGGCAGTCAGTACAGCAATTAGTATTTCGAGAACTTTTTTCCATGAGATATTCTTCATAATGTTGGTTTTTTAGTTTTTATTGTTTTTAGTTGAGAAAATAAGCAAAGGCGCAGGGGCTTCAACCTGCCTGCGCCCTCGCTCATGTTTACGCGAGCAATTCGCTCGGTACGCGCTTCAGCTTGCGGTTCGTACGGACGTACGAGAGCAGCTGAACATCGGGACGGAAGCGGATGCCGACGCCCTTGATGTACGACGCGGAATCGAACGAATCGGCGGGGATGACGCTTTGGGCGAAGCACTTCGAGCGAATGTTCGCCTGCAATGTGCCAATCTCCTGGAGCACGATGCGCTGGCCCTGCAGGAGGTGCGTCTTGATGTATTCCTTGGCAGCGGTGAGAACAGCCACGACGTCGGCTTTGGTGACCGTGGTGGCAAACTGGATGTCTTCGGCAAGCTGACTGAAGTCATAGTCGCTGGTTTTGACGGCATGGTTGGTGGCGTAATTGACGCCCTCGCTACCCTTCGGGTTGGTGCAACCCACAATCTTGTAAGTGATAGGCATAGTTTTAAAATTTTTTTAATGGATAAATGGATAATTGTCTGCCCAGTTTTGAGTCATGGAAGGACGGTCTTGAGCTCATTGACGCTGCAAAGGTACGACGAGTTCCTGACACTAGATTGACAGTTGCACGGTAGGAGAGAATTTTATTTTTTTAAGCGCCTGGGCTTCCGTATAAGAGGAAAATCTGTCGCACCTGAGCGCAGGTGAAGCGGTGGGCTTGCTTCGGGTGGTGCAGGCGTTCGAGTGCATCGGTGAGGTCGTGGCAGCAGCGTAACTCGTAGGAGAGCTGTGCCACGGCGCAATGGATGTTGACAGCCTCGGGAAAGTACATTGTCGCCAGCGTGCGGATGTGAATGCCGCGGTGTTCGCTGGCTTGCCACAGACGGGCGATGAGTGTTGCATCCTCGGGGTGCAGGCCGCGGATCTTTCCATACGAATCTCCTTTAGCCGGACAGTCTATCAAAGTAGGCCATTCGTTCTGGCGGTACCATTCGGCAAGTGTCATGCCTCGCCTTGCAGCGCGGGTCGAAAGGGGATTCTTCTTTTTCTTCTTATTTGAACTTGTTTTCATTGTGATTGATTATTATAACGTTTATTTCTAAAGCTCGAAGGGCGTTTTTACAGCGCAGCGTTCTGCAGGCCGCTGGCCGTTCTACAGCGAATCGCGTGTTCTATCAAATCGGCTAAGTCGCCTTTGGCGGGGCCTTCGCGTATGTGGGTGAGGTAGGTGGCAGGGAAGCGGAAGTCAATGCTGAGCCGCGGGCCGAGGGTGGCAGCGGTCTCCATCCATTCGTTGATGGCGTCGGCATCGGGCCAGACGAGCACAGTCCGTCCCGCCAGCACGTGCAAACGATCGGCCGTTAAGCTGCTCTTGCCGCCGGTGGCGAGCCAGGTGCAATCAGGTCGCCACAGCTTCGCCACGAGGGCCGTCTTCTCGCTCTCCACGAGACAGACGGGCGCGAAGGGGAGCGAGCCCAGCAGGTCCTCGCCGAACAGTGGCAGTGCCATCGGCCGCTCCAGACGGTCGAGGGCATGGAGCCAAGTGACGGGAGAGATTGATGATTGACAATTGATGATTGAAAATTGATAATCGTTTCCGGTCTTTTGGGCGCATTGGGTAGCATCCCCTGTTTTTTCAATCTTTATCCTGTGGCCGTCGGGGCCGTAGGCCATCACCTTGCCGTCGATGACTTGTCCCTTGCGGTTGGCGTAGGTAAAGACAGTTCGGCCGTCGGGTAGCGCGCCCACGCCATACAGCGCACGCGTGAAACCCGTTTGCGCGGGCGGGAAGAGGCTCTCTAACCATCGCGAAAGCGTGTCTGGCTCCCCCACAAGACGTAGCATGCGCTGCTCCATGTGACGCAAATACGACACTTCCCCTGCACTTAGTGTGCACTTGGTGGACACATGATGGATATTTTTTTCGGCGTCTTTTTGCTGATACATAGTATCTTCGGTTGTTTTGGGGGTGGTTTTGCATGGTGTCAGTTTTTCCTGCGCCCGCACGCACGACCCTTCGCTGTCTTCTCGTACTCGCCGTCGGTCGTCTCCCGGATGAAACCCTGTCCGAGCCACTTCACGATGCGTCGTCCCGTGGAGCGGTTCTGTATGCCGCAGAGTTTTCCGGCGGTGTTGGCATCATCGCGGTTGAAGACGTCTGGCAGCAGGCGCAGGTGCTCCAGCGGGTTGCGGCGCGTGGCCGGCTCGTCGGCCTTTACATCCTCGGCCTGCGCAGATCCTGCCACGAGGCGGTGCATGAAGACGCTCTGGCAGATCAGATAGTCGGCATAGTCGAGCACGGCACGGAGGTCGTCGTCGGTAGGACGGACGAGGCCGTCGACGGGCAGGAAGATGCGCCCCGCACTGTCGCGGTAGAGTTCCTCTGTGCGACGGCAGAGGCTCCATATCATCAGTATGCGGCGGGCATCGACGGCACGGCGGCGGACGATGGGCACCGCCTCCTCGCCCAGGTCGTCCAGCGCGACGTAGAACTCCATCAGCGCCTTGAAGTGGCGCGTGAACCGTGCCTGCTGGTCCGCCGAGAAGGAGAGCTGAAGCCCGCCTCGGGGCGGGACTCCAGAATCCACGGAACACCGGTCCTCTCTCCCCTTAAGGCTCTGCCACAGCTCCTCTACCTGCTCCGTCAGGCTCTCCATGCGGGCGTTGAAGGCGGCCATCGCCTCAGGAGAGGGGTCTGGGTCGAAGGTGGGTTCCGAGGCCGTGAAGTGGCCAATGATGCGGCTGGCCAGACCATCCTCGTACGACCCGATGAAATCCTTCAATACCCCGGGCGTGGTGCTGAACACCGTTGCTAGCCCCACGCGACGGATGTAGTAGCCCTCATCTTCCGTGCGAAGTTGCTTCTCGTGCTTGCCGTTGTCGAACGCCTTCTTGAGGATGTCGCCGAAGCCTCCGCAACGGTCTTCGAGCGCGTTCTTCAGCGTGGACAGCTCGTCGTGGCGCATCAGCGAAAGGTGGCCGTCGTTGCCCGCCAGCCAGCGTACCAGTGCCGCTTGTGTGGTGGCGTCGGCCAGCATCAGGCTGCGCGGCAGCGGTTCGTCGGGCGGTAGGGGAGGGTCGTCCCGTCCGCCGTTTTTCTTCCAGTCCTGAAGGGCAGCGGCATGACGCAGCAGGTCGCGGTGGTAGTCATCCACACGCCGGCGGTAAGCCAGCCGCAGCTCCCGGTCTATGGGTTCCACCAGCCGATCCAGCAGCGCCACGCGGCTTTTGCCCGACCCCGCGCCGCCTACAATCATCACTTGTAGGTTCAACATGTAGAGGTTCTCTTGCTGGCGCACAAAGCAGTTTTCCAGCACCGAGCCGATGACGGCATGGGCGGCGGTGAACTGCTGCCCCACGATGTTCGCCCCCTTGTCGCGCCACAGCTCCGCCACGTCGCGCAGCAGCCTCGGCGCCCGCTGGATGATGGACGAGCTCATCGGCAGCGGCACCTCGTTGCCCAGCCGGTCGGTGTAGGTCTTGAGTCCCATTCCGTAGTAGGCTTTCACCTGCGTCTTCTCGCGGCCACGCTTCGTGTGCGCTCTCGTACGCGGGAGGTCACGTCCCAGTTCCTGTAAAATGTCATCGTTCTTCATAATTCAGCGATTGTCAATTGGTTAATAGTATTTTTGATGTCGTCCAAGTGCACGGTAAGTGCAGGGTAAGTGCACAGTTGGTGCACGGTTGGTGCAGCCAAACGTCATTTTGGGGCCGGTTCATGCGGTTTTTTCCCGCGTTTGCACTGCGTTTTCCTGCGCGCATCATGCCCAGGCGTGGACGCACTGCGCCCAAACGCAAACGCATTACGTTGATTCGCGAACGCACTGCGTTGATTCGCGAACGCACTGCGTTGGCACGCGAACGCACTGCGTTCTGACCGGTGATGAATAGCGGTTTCCTGCTTCATATCCTTTTGATTTTCCTTCGGCAAAGATAGCGATTGTCTTTCTCGACAAGCTTCCACAGTGGAAGGTCTTCGAGAAAAAAACACATTTATTTTGCACTCGTGATCATCAAGAAAAACCCCATGGAATCCAACTCCTATCCCCGTCCCGAAACGGTTCCCCCCTCGCGTTCGGCGCTGCGCGAGCTAGTGCGTCAACTGAAGCAGACCTACCCCGCTCTTCGCGGAGAAAGCATCACCGAGGGCTACGTCATCCACCCGCGCGACATAGCCCTGCTCAACGCCGGCTACTGTCCGTTCGACGGTGCAGCGTGGCGTTTCCTCAAGGCTGTCATTGATGTCGTCGGCGACTCCAAGCCCGAGAGCACCGAGCTTATAGCCTTCGTCGCTCGCACCCTACGCGATGCCCCGAGGAAACCAAAGAAGAAAGTATAGTCATTCGTTTATAGTGGAATAACCGGGCGGTTTTTCTTTTTTTTCGTAAAGAATCTGCACTTTATTAACAATTCTTGAAAAAAAATGTTTAAAAACTTGCAAAAAAAAAAAAAAAAATAAGTTTGCCCCGATTTTAGTAAAAAAACATGAAAAAACGAGCGTATTACAAGTTTATGGCTTTGACATCATGTGCTTTAGCCATTTTTGTGCAGTTTTCCTGTAATAGGGACAAGACAGACAACACTTATTTGGAGAGTTACATCAATGAATTCTTCAGTCAGGGCATTTCCCACCAACCCTTGAAAAGCGAATCTCTGTGCCTGTATGTGGACTATTCGACCTGTATTGCGCAGGGGCAGGAGTCGCCGTTTTACCAGGCATTGGTTCCTACTTGGACTGACAATGCGAAAGAATACTGGTCCATCAAAGGGAATCAGATAGCCCGCGAACAAGGCGACACCTACACACTGCTAAGGTCTATCAATGAGGTGAATTATGCAGATCTAAAGACGGCAGCCGAAACCATTGTTGCGGGAAACAAGGAGGCGGTTCTCCTCACCGATGGCGAATACTATCAGAGAAGCATTGCAAAGGGAAACATCAATAATCCCTACATGGCAGATGCGTTTAAGACGTGGCTGTTGAAGGGCTATGAAATCTTCATCCTTGCAGAGCCTTATCAGGAGAAGTATAGGGGGGCGATTAAATCCAAGAAACGATTTTATTTTATTTTCACAGATCCTTCTCTTCCCAACAACATTTTCCAACAACTCTCAAAAAATGTCACTTTGTCAAAATACCCCAAAGTGAAGCTATTTCACCTGACAGCTGCAAAGCTTAACCCAGATTTGAACAAGTTTTCTATCTCATCTGAGGCCAAGGAAATTCTCAATGCTGACGTGACAAAGAAGGCAGGCTACGAAATTCAGGAATGGCATACTACGTGGAAGATGATAAACAAGTATATCATGCATGGGTACAATGAGGAGACCGGTGAGCCCCTCCCTATGGGCAATCCTGTTTTTACTGGTCTCAAGATAAACAAGGATGCCTTCGAAGGATATACCATCGAAGATATCAATTTCAACGTTTACGATATGAATGAGGGTTATCGTTCCTACTTCGAACAGCAATCCGCAATCGATCCAGCCAACGAAGCCGGAGATGTGGCGCCGACAGACAAAATGACTTCTCCCAAAATCGTCAAGGCAGAACACTTCCTGATCTATGACAAGGAGCAGTTCGATAAAGATGGCTCTGTCAACATCTATTTTGAACGTCCGGAGAGTTTCGACCCTACACCCGTATCTTGGCCTCTCAGTTTTATCAAGGTGGACATTGCTTCCGGTTCCGTCAAAAACTCCTTTATGGATAGCGATGAGCTAAAGGAGATGTTTTCTTTCGACTCTATTGATGTGCCAGGAGAAACAAATGTATCGATTTTGGAAAGCGTCAAACTCTGTCTGAACGAATCGGATGTAATCAAGAGAATGACCAACCAGCCTCTATATTCCATCTATATTGTAACTCCTAATTATTAATATTTAAAAACAACAAAACCATGGATTTTATTACAAAACTGGGCCAGTTCAAGGAATTGCAGTCCAACACGTATGTTCTCGCCATCATTGTCATGGCTGTGGCTTTTTTAGTCGCTTTACTTATCGCCAATTTCATACCTTGGGGAAGCGGAAACGACAAATCCCATGTAACACGTCGGATCTTATGGATTATCATCGGATTCTTCGGTGCCGCTGGCTTCTATCTCTACAATTATTTCGCTGTCCGTCCAAGGATCAAGAACATCGGCTGGACTGTAGAATTCTCCAAACAAAATCTGCTTTGCATTGCCATTACGGTTGGAGGATATGTTCTGCTCAGCCTGATTGTCATGCTCATCTTCCGCAGGACCAAGTTTGGATCTATCCTTGGCAAGACAAAAAAATAATTTGATTATATAAGATATTATGGCGAAACAGTATTTTGTTCTTGGTATCGGCGGCACTGGAATGCGCTGCATAGAGTCTTTGGTGCATCTGTGCGCCATGGGTATGTTCGATGACACAGACTTACATCTGTTAGCATTGGACACCGATAAAGACAATGGTAATTTCAAGCGTCTCAAAGATTTGAAAGAAGCTTATCTTGGCGTGAAAGGACTACCAGAGAATAAAAGAGCAGCTCACTCGGAGACGTTCTTTTCGGCGAATATTAAATACTATCAGTTTAGTCCGAACTATGAGGATAAATGCTCATTCAAGGTTGTCTTCCATTATGATGATGCAGCTGAGAGAAATACCGAGCAGAGACAGACCGACCTGGCTGACCTTGTGTTCACAAACGACGTCGAAGAGTTCAACCTTCGCCACGGTTACAGAGCACAGACTCACCTTGGCTCTATGATGATGTATCGCTCCATCGTGGAAGCTGCGAAAGACGAAAGAAGTTCCGATTTGAAGAAATTCCTTCAAAGCCTTATTAGTGTATGCGAAGAGGGTTCATCGCCTCGACTTTTTATTCTTGGATCAGTATTTGGCGGTACAGGTGCGTCTTCAATTCCCGTTATTCCCAAGGCACTATCTGATGCCGTTACTTCATTGAGCCGCGGAAATATCAACCTTTACCGCAGTGCTTATTTCGGTTCAACGCTCCTAACCTCATACTTTACCTTTAAACTGCCTTCCGACACTGAGCAGAAGAACCAGAAGATTGTGGCTTCATCCGACAAATTCGCACTCAATTCACAAGCAGCCATGATGTTCTACAATGACGACACAACGGTAAAGCAGACCTATCAACGTTTCTATATGATGGGGACAACGGAAATGAAGTGGGATGTGCAGTCGAAGAAGAAAGAAAACGAGACCATCACTGGTGGAAAGGAGCAAGAAAATCCATCACATTATATAGAATTACTCGCTGCTTGTGCTGCATGGGATTTCTTTCAAATGCCAGAGGATGAACTAAAAACTAATAAGGAACACAAAAAGACTGACTATTGCTATCGTTCCATCGACGATAATGGCATTCTTGAGTTCCAGGACTTTGTTGATAAAGACAAGGCAGAGACGTTTGGCAAGAAGTTCGGCTTGCTGCTCGCGTTCTCATTGTTTAACAATACGGAGGATGACTTTGTGGCGGCAATGCAGAGCGGTAAGCAAGGAATGAACGATTTTGAGGATATGGCCGTAGAACAAGTAAATGCCTTGAAGGCTTATTTCGAAATGTTCCACTTGAAGATAGAAAAGGACGGAAGCTTGACCGACGGGTGGCTTCGCCAGATTTATCGATCGGCAGAGCAAGGAGAAAAGTTCGTGTTCAATTCAGAAATGTTTGCTGCTACCAATTATAAAGAGCTGTATAACACCCATTGGAGTGACAAGCTCTACAAACCTACCTGTATTTGTAAAGACCATAGTTATGGCGATGCCAAAACACTTTTAGGCTATAATAAAAGCCTACGTTTTAATGCCTTCAAAAAGTTGTTCATTGAAGTCAACAAAAATAAGAACTCTATTCCAAACAGAGGAGAGCAGTTGATAAAGGAGATTTATGACACGCTTGTTAAACTCTACAAATTTAATTGATTAAACCATGGCAAAAGCACTATTGATAAAAAGTACCTGTGAAAAAACAGGCCCCCGAGGCGGTTGGAATATACTGGATGAAAGTGAACCAACCTCCTTTATCGAAGGTATCATGACCAACAAGCAAGGTGAAGAGATAAAGAAAGAACAACTGAGTGCCCTCGTTTCCGGTGTTCCTACCCCTTGGGCACGTCCCAAACTCTTCAAGTTTGCCTTCCAGACCCTTAGCACGGGAGACAGCAATATACCCAAAGATTTTGCCTTGACAAAGTTCTATCAGATTCTGTTAGGGGAATGGAGAGGACTGATGGCTCTTATGGCCCTTTATCCGAGGCGTTTTCAGATTTCAAAACCTATCCAGCTTCAAGGAGAAGGGAAAGCCAACGAGATAGCCGCTGGATTTGGAGCCATGCTCTTTGAGGAGAGTGATCTCTGGAAAAATCCAAGGGAAATTGAGTCTGATACAGCTCCTTTTATCCAGCTCATCTACTATCAACATCATCTCATTGGAGCCACGTCACCGTTCACGGGTATTTTTACGGCAGTCGATTATGATTTGGGCGGTGATGCCTCCGACATCGGCTGGTATAATAAGGGTAAGTTAATTGACCCGCTCCCGTATCTCAATCCATCCGATTTGAAAAAGCTATATATCTTTATAAAAAATATTTGCAGTAATTCTATCGATTTTGAAGAGTTGATAAATCTTCATCGGAATGGAAAGCCTCGTATCGACCTTGATAGAGGATTGAAAAAAATCGCCATAGAATTCAGAGAAGACATTGCGAAAAGGGATCCAGTGAACCTTAACACAGCTATTTCTGGAACTATTGCCAAGTTTGTTGATTTCGTGGAACCGTTCTCAACTTTGTTCAAAGCAGACGTTCCTGTATATCTGAAAGATGACAATAGTTTTACTTATATTAAGGGCCCCGAAGTTGTTGAGGAGATAACTGACATCCAAAGCTTGCTTAGTCCTGCGAACGGATATGTTATCGGATGGTCAGAGGCTCCTGATGTCAAACCTTCCGCATCATTGGATAACTCCTCTTCCTATTTTGTAAGAGTAAAAGATGCCAAAACGGGGCAAAAATTCTTCTTTACTATTCCCCTCACCTCAAAGGCTCTTACTATTTTTAAGAACAACATCGACAATCTGCTAGGCTATTCAGACGGAGGTGGCAATCTTAAATTGAAGCCGAAAATTACTGAACAAGGTCGCCTTTCTGTCAGTTTGACCATAGAGGTTGATGGTCAGGAAACGCGTCTGAACGAACAGGAGTACCAAATAAAGTGGGTAGAAGGCATGAAACCCAAACTGATAATGTGGCCTAATTTTACTTCTGATCAATGGAATAAATACTACCTTTATTATGGATACACAAAAGGCAAAGGTATTGTTTTCAATCCTTTCTTCAAGACAAGAGAGCACGGATTTATCCAGAATGAAGATAAAAATGACTTCTTTATCCCCCAAAAATACGACCCACAGGAGACCCAGCATTTGGAGACCAACCTAAAATGCTCCAAGTTGGTTGAATATCCAGAAGGTAGAGTCGAAAGCGATAAACCTCGCTACGACATCATTCACTCCAATAAACCCTTTGCTGGTCTTAAGGCAACCGTTACAGGTTCGGGCCCTGACTATGAAGCAGGCTACCTTTTGATACGCTCTTCTAAAGTAGAAGATAACAATGCAGAATTTACCACAAAGAATGTCGTCGTTGGCTTTGACTTCGGAAGCAATAACACATGCGTCTATTACAAACAAAGGGAACAACCAGAGCCAGTCGTTTTTGACAACTTGCGCACGATGATAGTTGGAGAAGAATGCAATGACTCAAAGGACAATGCGAGTGTAGATGAACTGCTCTTCATCAGCAATTACAAGGTTGATAACGGACAAATAAAATCATGGCTACATGAGCATGATGGCCGTTATGTTAAGAATCACGAAGAAAAAGAAATCGCTGGTGGTGTTCCTGTCTATCGCCCAAATATCGAAGTCAAGAAGATGGATGTCTATGAGATTTTGACGCAGGCTGGTACGCTTCATTATAACATGAAATGGCTGAGTTCTGACAAAGGCATGATGAAAAAAGAAGCATACATCAAGACCGTATGGTTGCAGGTATGTGCTTTCCTTTTCAAAAAACGCATCAAGCCTGGTTTCTTGCGTTGGAGTTATCCCGGCTCTATGCTTGATTCGGATGTTACCAAACTGCGTGGCATCTTTGAAAGATTGGAAAGGGCAGACATGATACCTTTTTCTGATACTAGAATAACAGTCATCAGTGATACGACGGAGGCAGAAGCCGTATGTGCTTATGCCTCAAACCAAGATGAGTTTGGATTGGACCATGATAATATCATCTTGGGCATTGATGTCGGCGGTAGTACAAGTGATATCTTACTTCTTGTGAAGGATATTATCAACCCCACTCTTTATCGAGAGAGTTCCATCCGCATTGCAGCGGGGGCCTTCTTCACCGCTGTGCAAACATCGAAGCCTTTTAGAGAGGCTTTGACGTCTTTCCATAATAGCCATGAGACGAGAGTCTTCTGTTCAGGAATAGACCAGATTCTTAAAGACGAGGGTAAGCAAAAGGCTCCTTATTATTTGACAAGCATCTTCGACCAGTTGAAAACCGAGGAGTTTGACGTCTTCTACTCCCATATTTTTAGACGGACTCGTTTCGTGTTCACAGTTCCAGCGTATGTGACTGGATTTTTGCTGTTCTATTCGGGTTTGCTTATCGGGAAGACAATTAAAGACTACAATCTTGACAATATCAAAAGGGTGGATATTCTTACATTTGGCAAGGGAGGTCGTCTGTTCCATTGGATTGAAAGCAATCCGGGAAGGAGCGCAGCCGAAAAATTCTTCAAGGATTGCCTCCGTGCAGGATTGACGATGGTTACAGGACATTCTATTGAAAAGATTATCTATCACAACGATGGTATTCTGAGAAAAAACAACAAGGCTGAAGTTGCCATTGGTCTATGTAAATTGGGTTCTGATGAGGAAAAAGAGATTACCTTCAAGAACGATTATAAACATACTGACATTTGTGGCGAAGATGGAGTTATCTTTACAGACTCGAATGGATCCAGACAAGAGTTAGATATTTGTACAGAGCTTGATGCAGAATACTTCAAAAACGATGTGTATGGACTTAGCTTGACGAAATCGGAATCTTCTGTATTCAACCGTTTTGCAGAATTGTTCTTTGATTTCGTTTCCGTTAAAACCGATTTATACAATGATATTCGCAGGGACCTCGCTAAGGAGCTTGAGGGTCTGCGCGGCCGGGTGATTAATGAGATTAAGAGTGATCCTGAATTCGAAAAGGCCAGAAATGACAAGGATTCGTTCGGCTTCCATCAGTCCATTTTGGTCGCAGAAGGTTCGAGTTTCCTCAAGGTTTTAATTAACAAACTATTTAATGAGTAATTGGTGAATTTTATAAGCCTCTACATTGATAAGTGGTATATTGCCGGCAGTATCTTTGCCGGCAATACCCCTTATCCTCTTCAGCTGCCCAACCGAGAAGACCGGATTTGGCTTTATTTCCATGATGATCAAATTCGAAATCAGGTTTATTACAGCCGCAACAATAGACCAAATTGTCTTTGCGGCCAGAAGGATTATTTATGTGACATTTTCAATCTCTTGGTCAATTCCAATCCACCCTGTATTCATCGTTATGGGAGTGAAGTGCCCTTGAAGGAGATTTTTTCAGCAAGTGGGATATTCGATGACTTGAAGAAATCCTATCAAAATGCCACTGGTGATGATATTGAATCAATTCCTTTGTACCTGACTTTTTCAAAAGACATCCCTGCCAGTGTTTTCGCTTTGCTTAGGACACTGTTTTCTAATAAAGGTTTTAACGTCGGCAACAGGGATTACGTTTCTATTGAGCTGTTAAGTCTCTACCATACCCTTTTGCAAAACGAGGCGGTACAATTTAGTCAAGAAAAATTCATTCTTGCCTTAAATGCCGCTAACGAAGATTTGAAGATCTCTGTTTACTCTTTCAATGAGGAAAAAAAGATGTTCGCGTTGGAAGGAGAAAGCGAGCTAAAAGGAAAGGGCTTGGATATAGACAATCAGGCAATAGTAAGGCTTGTTGTTAAGTCCATTAACGACATAGAACATCTACTCCACGGAGAAGAAGAGTTCAATCATGAAGTCTTACTTCAGATGGAACATGCAGACGAATGGCGAACAAAAGTCCGCAACCAGATGATAAATCCTGACATCCCCGTTTCCATAGGGAATGTCGTTATTTCTGGTGGAAACTCTTATTCTACATCTATTCTTCCCAAAGATGTTGATGGTCAAGCAAGGACGATTATTACGGATATTACGGAGTATATCAAGGTCTTTCTTAATGAAAAACTAATTCATCCGCAAGACATTTCTCATATCCTATTCGTCGGTGATATTTTCGACAATAATAAGCTTTATAAAGAAGAACTTCTAAAAATTGCCCCCATTCCTTACAGCAACATCATTTCAGTTCCCGAAAGGAAGTTGAGCATCGTTGTCTCCTCTTTAAGCAACCGTCAGCCTGATTTCTGGAAAGAGCAAAAAGAGTTGAATGAAGAGGCTCTTGCTAAACGTAAGAAACTTGAAAGAGAAAGGAATAAAGATACCATTTCGGGCTCCAGCAAAGAAGTTGTCATTCTAGATCTTGTGGATGAGTTCGAATCTCTTAGCCATGACTTGAAAGAAAAGGTAAATGATGACTCCGAGCATTTGAAATCAATGATTGAGAATGCTGTTAGGTATCTTGAAAAGGCGAATTTCGATTCGGCTAATCAAGCATTGGTAGCTTATAGCATTCCAAGCGACATGACGCTTCAGCTTTTATCAAAAAAGGAGGAGCTGTTTCACAGATATCAAAACTACGTTGATTCTATCGATAATTTTTCTGCCGACGGAAGAAGAATCGATTTAGCAAAGGATGCGGTTAATGAGAGCGTAAAAAAATCAGAAAAGGATAAAGCTTCACATCAGGAATGGTTTGACAAAGTTTCATTTTATAAAGAGAACAACCCTGAGTATCTCAGTTTACGCCATCAACTTAACAAGACACGCAGCTTGCCTGAGAGACGCACTTTGCTTAACCAGATCAAGAAGATTTCCATGGTTCCTCAAGATGATGTGGAACTTCCTCATGTGACAGTAGATCTGAAAGCAGAGATTATCACGGAAACGATTAAAAAAGGGCTATTAAAGAAAAAAGTTCAGAAACTTGTATATTCCCTCCATATTGTCAATGAAGTATCAGACTCAGAAAGCTTCCCTTGCAATGTGTACCTTAACATTACAAACGAAACACTTATCTCCGTGAAGGAGGCCTCAGATAATGACTGCATCGTAATACTTGTTGAAAAAGGTCGGAGTGGGTATGAGGGTGCCATTGAATTGCCTGACCCCCATTTCAAATCAGGAAAAGCCATAAATCTCTATCTTCGAGTAGGAAGGAATGTCTTCGATAGAAACGTTTTGAAGTCGCCGAACGGAGATACTGTGTATTTTTCATTGACTACAAATAAGAAATAAAGTAATTGTATGCCGAAAAAGATTCTATGTCCTTATTGCTTCCAAAAGTTTCAAAACACAGAAGCTTGGTATCAATGTACTAACCATGAATACAACGCTGTAGGAGAGGAAATCTGCCCATCGGTTGTTGACGAGGCTTTTAATGAGCATTGGAAGTATGTTAACGTTCTCTCTAAACGTTGTTACAAAGGAACTCCTTTTAAAAAAGGGCTTTTCAGATCAAGTTCAGAACCACAGGAAGAAAAATGTCCAGTTTGTAAAACCCCATCGAACAGGTATGTTTGTCCCCATTGCCACAACTGGCTTCCTACTGAAATGATAAAAGATGGTGCAGAAATTGTATCCATTATTGGCGCTCCGTCAAGCGGAAAAACAGTATATTTTATTTCGCTTATCCATGAACTTGAACGTCAAGGTTATAAATTGGGCATCAAGATTAAAGCTCAAGACGAAGCACCTGATCATGACAAACGTACATCGGCAATTTATCAGGCGAAATCAGATTTAATGTTTGATCAACATGTATTACCTGATAAAACCAGTGAAGGACGTCCTGTCCCATTGATTTTTAATCTGACAACAAAGAAGAGGGACGAGCCCAAAAAAGGGCGAAGCATATATCTCGTTTTCTATGATACAGCGGGAGAATCATTTGATAATACGGAACAAATCAGCGATATGGCAAGATACCTAAGGGAATCTTCCGGAATAATCATGTTGATAGACCCTTTTTCTGTTTCGGCTCTTCGTACAACGTTAGAAGCAGGAGGTTTTTCTGTACCAAGGACTTCTAGCAGAGCGACCTTCGGACTTGACACCCTCCTCGGTTATATTGATCAAGAAACAGGAAAACAACTGGGAGACAAACCCTTTGCCATCACGTTTAGCAAAATAGATGCAGTCATTAATGGTTTGGATGCCTCCAATGCGGATTATGATGTTCCAGGGGTAGATTTACAAGAAAACAGTTCGTTTATAAAAACAAAACAGTTTGATCTGAACGAAACAAAGCAAATACATGATGCACTTGTAACGGTTTGTGAGCAAAAATGGGAGCTTGGCCACGTTTTTGATGCTGCACTGACCAAATTCAGTAGAGATAATGTCAAGCTTTTTGCTGTATCCTCTTTAGGTTCACAACCAACAAGTTCTGGTGCTTTAGACAATATAAAGCCCTATCGTGTAATGGATCCGCTTGTTTGGATTCTTACACGTATGGGTGGTTTTGATATCCCAATAAAAAATAATTAAAAAGTGCTGCCATGAAATACTATCAGCTTTTTTATAACTCATCCCAATGCGGAATGACAGGCAAGGTCGGCTTAAGTGTCAGGACCGCCACGAAAGGCACGCCTTCGGAGTATCTTTCAATCCTTAATGAAGAGACCTATCGCTCCTACAACGCTGGATCGTTCTCCATCGGTGGAAATTCTTCGCAGGCTCTCATGGATTCACCTGACCGAATCTATGAGTATCCTGTACGTTACTATTATCGGCATTTCGCTCAACCTGGGAAAAAAACTGCATTTATTATAGCACGAGTTGTTTATGCTGGATTTGATTATTCTTTCTACCAAACAGGGGAGTTAACACGACCAGGGAATTATATCGTACATCTGTTTTTATTTGAAGAAGCACCTAAAAAAGAGGTTTTTGATTTGCTTTATGGACAACCTCGAACGGGATCAAATGAGTTCCTTCCTAAAGACTATTCGCCAAGAATCGACAATAAGGAGATGATAAGCCTAATGTTAGGTAATCCTACTCCACTACCTGAGGAAGAAAAGCCTTTCACTTCCTCATGCAAAGAAATACCTCTTGAGTCATTTGATTTATTCTTTTCCTATTTAGAGGCTTTGAATCGGAACATACCGTTAGTGGTTAAAACAAAAGCTGCGGATGCTGCTAAGATTTGTGCAGGCCTATTCCGATTGTTGCCATCGTCTATAGCTAAGGAAGCAACTTTTGAAATAAATCATCAGGAACAAGGCACTCCCATTGGTTCAAGAATAACATTCATCAATGAGTTTTATAAACACCCAGTGGCTAAGGTAATGTGTGAGTATGTTGACTATCTCACAGGAGAACGCCAGGCTTCTGCTATGGAGAAATTTTATCGGAATGAACTTATTAGAAGGGTGTCTGTAGGCAACCTTGATGAGGTTGAAAAATTGGGCAGTTGGATTTTCTCTCCCTTGGGCTATGAAGCGTCTCAAAAACCTTTGGATTTCGCAATGGCACTATACAACTATTGTTACAATCCGGACTCTTTTTCTTTGAGTAGCATTGACACGATAGATGGATTGCTTCCTTCAATTGTGAAATGGATTGGGGCCTCTCCAGAAAAGGCTCAACCAATTCTGTCTCTCCTAATAAAGGAATTAAGTACTGCTAATGACTTCCAAGGTTTCAAGGCCACTATCCAGAAGGCAGAAAGGATTGAAATGGCTGGTATTAATATTAGCTCTGTTAAGGATTATGCGAAGGGCGTTTTTACACCATTTCTTGTGTCGTCGGTTGAACATCTTTCCAGCTCTTTAAGTCAATTGGGAGCAGAAACTCTGAAAAAATATGGAGACCTTGAAAAACTTCCCAAGTTGGAAAAAGTCATTGACGATATCGTAAATCTTCCAGTTGCTTTAGAGCTAAAGGAGAAGGTCATTAATTTTATTGAACCAGATGCTGAAAAGAGAGTATCGGTCTATGAAAAAAAACTTCAAAACAATCCCGGAGTCTATCCCAAGTACAAAGACCTTTTGTCGTGGGATGAGGCTATTGTAAGTCAGCATGATTATTTCAAGGTCCTCAAGGACCATTTAACAGACAAAGCTATAGCTCCTTTACTCTTCGAAGATTGTATGCGTAAGTTCAAAGCCTCGGAGTACAAGACTTGGCTTCCTTTCTTCAAAGAGTTTTCTCAGAAAAATACTGAATTTGGAAAGCTTATCGGAAAGAATGGTGACAATGCCTATAGGCTTGCATATGATGCCTGTCTAAGAGATATAAAGGAAAAAGAATCCGTTTTTAAGAATACTGCAGTATTCATTAAAGATAATGTTCTTGGTTTTAATTCTATCTCGGACGACTTCAAATCCAGAAAAGATTGGAAACGTCTTTATGATGTGTTGAATTGCACAGAACCGAAAGAAGGGTTCAATCAATACTACCAAACAGCCAAAGCCATTGGTTTTGATGAGGCAATGAACAAAGCTCTTCCCCATTGCCTTGCCAGCCTTGAAAGTGCTGAAGAGATTAAAAATGCAGTCCATCGTCTCCTTGATAACAAAATAATTACAGGAAAGGAATTACTTGACAAGGTATGTAAAAATCGTGATATAGACGCAAAGTCAAAGTGCGACTTCCTTACGGCTGTTGCTCAATGTGAAAGATTTGACCAGAAAAGAATTGAAGACTATTTATATAAAGGCTTTTTTGGAGTTGAGCAAAATAAAAAAGCTATTAAGAATTATTTCAAAAAGTATTTTCCCGAGCTTCTGGCTGAACAGAAAAAGGCTCAAAACGAAAATTGGTTTCAAGCTCACAAGAAGCAGTTGGTCATCGGGGGTTGTATTCTTTTTGTTTTAATCATAGCTTTTGTGGTCTTTATGCTTTTCTTTAGACCTATGAAAACTGATAATAAAATAAAAAATCAGGTTCAGCCAAATACGACTGACACGATTCCTGCTAATCAGTCTGAAAAAACAATAGTATTGCCAATGGAACCAGTGGGGGAGGAGGAACCCAAGAAACCCTCAGATGTGCTTTCAGAAACTGGTCCAATCGATAATAATTAGAAGAAATGAAAAAGATATTTCTGGTTACTCTACTCTCTTTCTTAGCGACGATGTCGCTTTCAGCTGTAGAATATGGAGAAAAAACAACAGTCTGTCCCTACAGATATTTTGTAACATCGGGGAAAGTCCCAGTCCGAGAAAAGCCATCTACGGATGCCAGAACATTATGGGAGATATCAGGTGGAGACATTATTTACACGGATACAGAAGAAAAAATAAGTGGATCAGATACGAAGTGGATTCAGATTTCAGGCCATACTGGATACATTGAGCACTCTAAACTTACTAAGGAGGTCAATCCCAATTATATAATACCTAAAAACTACAAATCCAGAGAAGAAGCTGTGAAACATAAGGTTGTCTTTGGGACGTTTAATTTGCCCATTTGGCTACTCATCACTCTTCTTGTCGTTTTTTGTATACTGGTTCTGTTCGGATGTGGTGTGTTTTCGTTTGGTGAGATATTTCCTCGTTTTACAGGAAACTACCTCTTTCCAAACTGGGATCAAATAAAAAAGGAGTACTTAGGAGAAAGCTCTGACGAAGTACTGGGAAGTCCCGCTACCCAAAAGTTCACAAAGTCCATCTATGGAAATGGTATGAAGAAGATACTCTTCTTTTCTCCAGCTCCCTATCGTTTCTTTATAGAGTTGGCATTCATTGTCTTAATTGCTTTTGCTGTTACGCTAGTCATATCTTTCATTCTCGGCGGTATAATTTGGCTTGGTTGTACACTGATTGGCGTTTTTTCTCCATCCGTTGGGGAGTGGGGGCAAAGGATGTTTGAAACATTCAATGTGATAGGATTGTCTATTTATTTGGCCAAAAGTTATTGGAAAGCCGCACTTATTGTAGCTCTGGCTCCTCTTGTCGCTTTTCTCGTCTTGGCAATTCTTTTCTATATTTTTGCTTTCATCTTAATTACTATAGAAAAAAGGTATTTGAAAGCTTACAATGCCAATACAAAAAATGCCTGCCCCAACTGTCAAAGGCCTTCTGAACCTGCTAGATATCTCTCTCACGGCATTCCGCTTCCCGTAAATCTACAGCCAGGTCCTTGGGGTCTTTTTCATATTACCCATCCAGTCACTGGAGAAAAGATGCCCACACTTTTCATCAATGGGAAAGCGAGATTAGAACGTAATTGTAAAAACTGTCGCAAGAAGATTAGTGCCGAGATAGGAGTTGAAAAGCACATTGGTGTGGCTGGCATCGCGCAATCAGGTAAGACTGCTTTGCTTTATAGAATAGTATCGGAATTTCTGAGAAAAACTATAGGCAGAGAGCATATCGCTCATCTTATCGATGATATGGGCGAAGATGATAATAATATACGCGAATTCCTTTCCAACGCAATCGAAAACGGCGGAGAAATGCAATGGTATCCTTACAAAACGGCAGAGAGAAGACATAAATCAATTCAAATGCGCCTTTTTAACGCAAAGAGTCCTTTCCCCTATCGTTTGTATGTCAATGACGTGGCAGGAGAAATGTTTACCTCTGAAAGCTCAAATAATGAAGACGCTGCATTTCTGCAGAATACCGATTTGCTTATCTTTACCATTGATCCATATACTATGAAGGTGTCCCAGCTGGATTTATCTGATTCTATGAAAAAATGGTATGAGGAAAATGTTGGCTCTGTAAAGAAGACATCGGGAAAAGTGGATATCAAAGAATCATTGCATACACTTTCGAACCTTATTGGCCATTATAGAAGCCGAGGTGAAAAAGATAAAATGTCTATTATGTTGACACTGGTGAAGACTGATACAGGTTATCTTGGAAACATAGACAAAAATAATCCCCAATCTCTACGTCAATTCTTAATCGAAGACCTTGGACTCGAGTCTGCTATTTGGGAACTTGAAAACACATCCGAATTCAAGGACGTCTCTTTTCATGCTGTCAGTGCTCACGATGCGGTCAGTGAATCTGGTATGCTACCATTTATGGAAGATATGTTGAAAAAAATGAACATTTCATTTGATGGTGTAAACGAAGCGGCTGTCAAGGAAGATAACAAACGTGCAGAAGAAATACATTCAATAGTTGAGGCTGAAAACCAACGATATACCGCCCTTAAAAAGTCCCCTAAAAAGAAAAAAAACAAAAATGATTCATACTCCGGTTCTACATTTGCGGTTTTATTTGCAGCGTTCATTCTCATCATAGTTGTACTATCTGTTTGGGCTTCTCGCGTAGGAAAAATTCACAAAGGAAACTATGAGGTTGTGATGGAAAAAGTCGATGCCATCATGAATCAAGAACCGGCAGAATCTATAGAATACTATAAGGCTATCAGTATCATAGAGCAATCTGTCGCGGATCCCAAAATGAAGTTCGGTGACAAGTATGAAGGGTTGCTCACAGGCAAAGCAGGAGACATCCGAAAAAAACACTTGGATTTAGAAGAGCAATATCTCAGTCTGCTCCGCAACAATTTTTATGGAGGAGAACAAGACAAGTCGAATATTGAAATCTGTGCCCAATATAAAGTTTTGGATACTCTTCGTCAGGTTAGGGATATCCTTAAGAAGATGGAAAAGCTCAGTCCTGAAAATGAAGAATACCTTCAGTACAAGCAGACCTTTGAACAACTTTTAAGAAAATATCATATTCAACTATAAAATAATGAGACTTAAAAGATTATTAACTATTGTGTTAGCTATCATTCCAATGATTGTCTTTGCGCAAACGGCTGACAAACAGGCTGCATCGCTATTCTCTCAAGGAAAATACGATGATGCTGCCAAGTTGTACGATATTGCTGCATCGACAACCCTAAATGACCAAGCAACGAGACAACGGTTTTATGAGCTTGCCGAAAAGAGCCGTAAATGTAGTGAATATAGAAAAAATGGCAACTTTTTCTATGGTAAAAAAGAGTATTCTAAAGCAAAAAATAGTTTAAAAGATCTTCTCCGCCTTAATCCAAAGGACAAAAGAGCTGAGAATTTGATAGATTCCTGTGATTATTATTTAAGGCTTTCTCTTTTGGAGCAAGAGAAAAAAGAGGCACAACAAAAACAAATCTTAGCTCAGAATGACGCAAAGCGTAAGGCTGCCGAAAAAGAGCGTCTTGAACTAGCGGAACAAGAGAGGAAAGAAAAAGAATTGCAGGAGCAGGAGAAGGTTTTAAAAGAAGCCAGGCTATATTATTCATATGGCAATTATGACATGGCTTGTTCTGCCTTTGAGAGAATTGGCGTAGAAAAATTAACCCTAGAGGATCTGGAACTATATCAGAAAAGTGAAGAAGAGGCGACATTTAACCTTATTGTCAAAAATGAGTTGGACGTAACAAATAAGGAAATGACGTATAAACAATTTCTCTCAAAATATCCAAATAGTCGTCACTATAATACAGTGTCTAATACTCTGAGTGAGTATTATGTTGCAAAAAACGACTATCAAAATGCAGAAAAATATGCTTCGGATGAGTGGACAAAGGCATTTGTTTCAAATTCAAAAAAACAATATGAAGAGAGTGTGAAAAGAGCAAATTCGAGTGGATTTGAGAAACCAGAACAACAAAAATGGCTGCGGCTGGGTGGCGGTATTTCATATGAGTCATTAGATGAAAACAACGCCTATTGGGGTTTGCAAGCTCTTTTAACCATCGGCTCTTATCGTAACTACTTCAACCTTGATTTGGGCATCGATTATTCAGGAAGTCTTTTTAGTACTTTAGGTGGAATAAAATGGAACGTCTTTCGTCTTGATGAAAGTAGCTTTTATCTCGGCTACCAGTTCAATTTATTCTTTATCGATGATCCGGATTTATATAATATTCGATTTGGTAACAAATCATATTATAGTGAGAAAAGAATTACCGCAGGACTCCAAGGAAAGCATTATGATTTAGGTATTTTCTCATGCTATGCTTACAAATCATTCGGAGCGAAGTTTATTTACTATTTCTAATCCTAACTAATATATGGTAACATTAAGAATAAAAAATGTTATTATTATGGGACACTAGTGAATCCAAATAGCGAAATAAATTGAAAAAACCATAACTAATTAATATAAAAAAAGTAATGAAAAAAAAGTTTTCCTTTAATCTATTTTTACTATCCTGCATAGTTTTTGTTGCTTGCAACTCAAAATACAAGGTGATAGATGAACTCCAAGGTATTCAGTATGAATTGGAAAATACCGCTGATAACTATTCGATTGACGAATGGAAAGACCTTATTTATCGTTATGAAAACACGATGGAAAAAATTAGTCAGTATGAGTATACCAAGGAAGAGTTGGAAGAGATTGGGAAGATACAGGGACGTTGCGCTGCGCTTCTTTTGGAAAAAGCAATAGGAACGGGATCATCCGTTCTCTCTCATTTAGCGGTCCATGCGGCTGGCCTCGTTAAAGGTTTTTTTGAAGAGTATGGAGTAGAAAATATCGATTTCGATGATATTGGCAATACGATGGAGAAACTCCTTGATTCTCTCAATGATGTTGATTTGAGTGGACTTGAAGAAAAGGTGGAAGAAATCCTTGAATCCCTAGGAAGAGAAGGTTTTTAATGCATATACCTATTTGGTTTTGGGGGACAGTATCAATCAGGTCATACAGAAATACCAATGCTTCCCTTTATCAGGTGGACAATGTCCCTGAGCCATTCCCAAGGCACTGTGTTCCTGTACTTCTCCATAGCTTCCGCATTAGTCTCCGGTACATCCTATAGAAAGTTCAAATGAGTATTCAAAGAATAATAACTATTGCGTTTTCTATCATTCCTTTGATTGCATTTGCGCAAACGGCTGACAAACAAGCTGCATCTCTATTCTCTCAAGGAAAATACGATGATGCTGCCAAGTTGTACGATACTGCTGCATCGACAACCATGAATGACCAAGCAACGAGACAACGTTTATATGAGCTTGCCGAAAAGTGCCGTAAATGCAGTGAATATAAGAAAAAAGGAAACTCCTTTTATATAGATAAAGAGTATTCCGAAGCAAAGAGTAGCTTGAAAGAACTACTCCGTCTCAATCCAAAGGACAAAAAAGCTGAGAATTTGATAGATTCCTGTGATTATTATATTAGCCTTCCTTATGTGGAAAAAGCTCTTTGGGACAGTGCTATGTTGTATAGGACAGAGTATTATTTCAAAGCATACTTGAAAAAATTTCCGAACGGTACTCATCGCGATGAGGCTAATAACAGTCTTGACGACATCAACTTATGGGCTATAGCCTGTGAGGCAAACACTGTAAATGGCTATGAGAGTTACTGTAATAATTCCCATCTTCTCTTTTTTAATGACGAAGCGAGGAAAAGGATTGGTCAGTTGCGAGAAGAAGAACGAGCAAAGGCTGAACGAGAGCGTCTAGCTCAAGCAGAAAGAGAACGTGCAGAGCGAGAGCGTTTAGCTCAAGCGGAAAGGGAACGCAGAGAAGCAGAGCAAAAGCGTCTAGCTCAGGAAGAAAGAGAACGTAAAGAAGCAGAGCAAAAGCGATTAGCCCAAGCAAAAAAAGAACGTGAAGAGCAAGAACGCCTAGCTCAGGCAGAAAATGAACGACGAGAAAAGGAGAATGCTGAAAAAAAACGCTCTTTCTTGAAACAAGCTAGAATTTCTTGTTTGGATGGCGACTATTCTTCTGCCATTTGGTATTATGACCATATCGGTTTGTCTAATTTAAGTTCAGAGGATCAAGAAAACTATGGAAAATGCTTGGAGGAGATAGCCTATAATGATCTTAAAAAGGCAACCGGAATAGAACTCGAATCAAAATGCAAGAGATTCCTCAGGGTATTCTCGGAAAGTAAGTATTATAATGCCGTATCAAATAAATTGAGTTATTATTATGTTTCACAATACGATTTCAATAATGCACAGAAGTACGCTACAAATGAGGAGACCTTGAAATATGTACAACAATCCCAAAAACGATATGACAAGGCAGCCAAAAGAGCATCCATCAAAAACGATGATATTTATTATGGCGGCAGCAAAAGATCTCCAAAAGTAGTCTACAGTGCATCGGAGAATAAAAGGTGGTTTCGGTTGGGCGTTGGTGCTTCATGTTTAGGAAATGAAGAAACTTTATTTTGGGAAGGGCAAGCACTCATCACCCTAGGCTCTTATCGAAACTATTTTAACCTTGATATTGGGGTAGATTATTCGGAAGGCAATTGGGGCGTCCTTGGCGGGCTGAGATGGAATATGGTTCGTTTTGAAAGTGGTAGCCTCTATATTGGTTTCCAGATGAATTTATTTGATAATCCGGAATTATATAATATCGAAATAGGCAATAGAGAATTCTATAGTGAGGAAGTAATAACTATAGGTTCTCAAGGTCGGCATCTAGACTATGGACTCTTTTGTAATATTAAAAAGGAAGCGCTAGGAATAAAGATAATATATTATTTTTAGACCGAAAGGAAGCTATCTGTCAAGTCTATCTATCTCAGCCTTGGCGGCAAGGAGAAAGGGGCAAAATCCCGTGATGGCTCTAGTCGGCAATGCTATTCGCAGGCAACATGGGCTGTTTATGGAGCAAGAGGTAACCACCAAACTTGTTTGTTTGGCCGAGTCGCGACAAGATAAGACAAGGTCAAAAGCTTTACAATATATGGCTGCTTTTATATCTCCCTCTGAATGGAAAGCTTTTGCCCTTTCAGGGCGCGGAATGATGTGTGCCCGAATAAACCCAGGGCGTTGCCCTGGGCTGGTGGCTATCTGCCCTTTCAGGGCGCTCATCGCAGTCTGGAACCGTGTTTTAACTTCCGAAACTTAAATTATCTATTCTATTAGTGGTTGCGGAAGCGCCACTTTGAGTTGTCGGAGCTGAAGTCGTAGGCTGCCAGCGTCGGCGTGCTGTCGGCTGCGCTGTAGAGGCAGTAGCGGACGTTAAGGCCGTCGGCATTGTTGAGGTCGGGACGTCCGGGGATGGTCTTGGGCAGCAGGCGGAAAGTGCCGTCGACGAGCTGCTCGATGCGCCAGAGCTGGGCATCGTCGCCCGTGAAGGTGGGTACGGTGGTCAGCTCCAAGTCGGAGGTGGCGGTGAGGGCGCGGTCGGTGCCCTCGATGGTGATGCGGAACCAGGGGCCGCCGAGGTAGCCGCCCTTCTCAGGCACGGGTGTGACCGTCCAACGCTGGTGGGGGCGCATCATGTAGTCGCCGCAACGGACGGGGATATCGCCCTCGGGCCAGGTGCCGACGACCTCGCTGAGCTGCTGGTTAGGAAGGGCCTTGACGGGCTCATCCGTATTGGCGCCCCACCATCCCCGCCGTTCCTGCTGCTGGCGGACGAAATCGACGATGAGCTCCAGCGAATAGCCTCGCCGCTCGGACTCGATGGCAAACGTGCCGCCGTGGAAGCGGTCGCCCGCCACGGGCCAGCCGTTGCGCCAGAGGAGGGGGCGAAGGCCGAGCACGCTACGCCCGCCCTGGTCGAGGTCGGCCTCGTAGTGGCATGACATGAGCTCGACACCCTCGTCGATGATGGTACGGCCGAAGTGACCGGGACCATAGAGACGGTCGCCGGCGGCGATGACCATGCGGCCGCCGCCGTGGAACATGTCGCGGCCGACGTTGTCGAGGTAGGGGCCTTCGACACTCCGCGAGCGGCCCACGACGATGTTGTACGTCGAGTTGACGCCGTCGCAGCAGGTGCCGTGGGTGCCGAGCAGGTAGTACCAGCCGTCGCGAAAGATGAGGTCGGTGGCTTCGCAGTCGATGGCGATGTCCTTCTCCACGTTGCCAGCCACACGAAAGCCCGTCACGGGGTCGAGCTCGATGATGCGGATGGTGCCGAAATAGGTGCCGTAGGTGGCCCACAGACGGCCCGTCGTGGGGTCGAGGAAGAGGCAGGGGTCGATGGCGTCCTGGTCCTCCATGCCGTCGCTCGAGCAGACCTCGACGGCCGTTGTCCAGCGGAAGTCGGGGCTCTTGGGGTCGAGGGTGTTGTTCCACATGGTGAGGATGCGGCCGTTGTGTCCGCCGCCCAGGCCGCCGCCCGTGGCGCCGTAGACGCAGAGGTAGCGGTCGCCCAGTTTCATCACGTCGGGGGCTGCGCCACCACCCGGACGGTCGGCTCCGCTGTGCCACGACCAGCCGTCGTCGGAGATAAGTCCTCCTCCGCCCGTGCCGAAGGTGTAGTACTTGCCGTCGCACTCGGCGATGGTCGAGGGGTCGTGGATGTAAGGCTGGCCGATTTGTGCGTTAACAGCGGCGGCGATGGCCAGGACCGCAAGGAGGGTATGGAAACGTTTCATGATCATTTGCTGTTGAGGATTGTGAAGTCAGTAATCGGATTTCCCTGTTCATCGACGAAGCGGGCGCACATGTCGCTCAGGCCCGGGCCGTTGATGACGGCGCTGCGCAATACGTTGCGGCCTTTCTTGAGTGTGAGGCGGCGCGACACGCCGTCGTCCTCCACCATGCGGCGGTCGCCTTCCAGCAGCAGCACCTCCTCGCCGTCGAGCCACCATAGGGAGGCGCCGTTGGAGCCGGCGGCAAGACGGACATTCGGTATCTCCTCGGGGCAGTTGATAACCGTCTCGCACCAGAAGAACGAGCCATAGGTCTGACGGCCGTACTTCTCGGCAAAGCGGAAGAGCTTCACGTTGTAGTTCTCGCTGTCGAGGTTGTACCACTTCGCTTTCGACTTGGGCAGGCTGGCGAGTTTCTCGTCGAACTGTTCGCGGAGCCACGAGTTGGTGAAGACGATGTTCGAGCGGACATCGACGGCAATGGGCTCCATGAGGCTCCAGCGGCGGATGAAGCCCTGCGGGTCGGGCTGTGCGGGCGAGGCGGCGGAGCCGACGGGGGTGAAGTATTTCGGGCGGTTCTTGAACTGCAGCCAGTCGATGCTGACAGCGGCTCCGCCCTCGTTGGTGATGACGAGGTCGGTGATGCCCTTGGGCGTATAGTCGATGGTGCCGGTCAGCGTGAGCCACTGGCCCGACTGGTCGCGGCGGAAGGGCGTCGGCGAGCCGGGGCGCGTCACCTCGCTCTTCACCGTCATCTTTATCTTGGCGATGACCTTGCCCTTGGCGGTCTTCTCGCGGACATAGAACTCGGTGTTGTCGGCAGCCTTGGCGCAGACGACGAGGTAGCCGTCGGTAACGTCCGTGAAATCGACGTCGGCGTAGCGGAGCCAGCTGCCTTTAGTGGGCAGGGTGGCGTGCCAGCCGCGGAAGGGCTGGAGCGAATCGACGAAGGCCGTGGTGACGCCTGTGCTGGCCTGGCTGTAGCGGTCCACGTCGATGCGTGATGCGGCACGGTTGATGCCCACGCCGCGCATGGTGGGCACGACCTCGCCGATGGTGCCGTCGGGGCGGAATGTCAGCCGTTCGATGCGGGCCGAGCGGCGCTTATCGTCGCGCGGCGAGTAGTCGTTGTGGTGATAGAAGAGGTACCATTGCCCGCGGAACTCCACGATGCTGTGGTGGTTGGTCCAACAATGGTTGGCATGCTCGGCCATGATGATGCCCTTGAAGTCCCAGGGGCCGAGAGGCGAGCGCGACATGGCGTAGGCGAGTGTCTCGGTGGGGTTCTTGCCCTCGCCAGTCTCGCCGCGCACCCAGGGGAAGGTGAGGTAATACCAGTCGCCGCGGCGGAAGACGAACGGCCCCTCCTTAAAGCCGTCGGGCAGCCCCTTCATCTCCTCGCCGCCTACCTTCATGGGCGGCATCTCCGGCATGCCTTCGCGGCGGGGCATGGCGATCTCCTGCAAGGGGTCGGCAAGTTCCTTCATGTTGGCCTTCAGGCGGGCGCCGCGGATGCCCATGCCGCTCCAGTAGATGTAGGCCTGGCCGTCGTTGTCAAGGAGCACGCAGGGGTCGATGCCGCTGATGCCCGCGATGGGCAGGGGCTCGCACATGAACGGGCCTTCGGGCCTGTCGGCCGTAGCCACGCCCACGGCAAAGCCGCGTCCGCCCTTGGGGGCAGCGGGGAAGTAGAAGTAATATTTCCCGTCACGGCACACGCAGTCGGGTGCCCACATGGCGTAGGAGTCCGTGCGCACCCAGGGCACGGCATTCTGTGTGACGATGACGCCGTGGTCCGTCCAGTCCGTCAGGTTGTCGGACGAGAAGACGTGATAGTCGGCCATGCAGAACCAGTCCTGCCGCTGGCCCTCGGGCGGGAAAATGTCGTGCGAGGGGTAGAGATAGACCTTGTCGCCGAAGACACGTGCCGTAGGGTCGGCCGTGAACTGATTGCGGACGATGGGGTTCTGCGCCGCTGCCGTCAGCACCACGAGCAGGAGAAGTGGGGGAAAGAGGAAACGTTTCATCAATTCGTAATTATGGTATCGCGTGCAAAATTACACATTTTTCCGAAAAGTCAACTGCGAAGCCCTCTTTTTTTACAAATTCCCCGGGCGCTCTCTCCGCCATCATACGATGGGATGATATGTTTTTTATCTTTAAATTTGGTTTTTCTCTCGCCTTGCACTATCTTTAATCCCCTCCGGGGCTTTTAGATAGGGGTCGCCTCGGAAAAACACAAATAAATTTGGTTTTTCTCTCGGCTCACCCTATCTTTGCAGCCGTTATGAAAAAAATGGCCTTTATTGTTACCCTTCTGGCTATGGCGCTTACGGGCACGGCACAGGAGCGGGTGTTTGCCCCATCGGGCACTTTCAAGTTTGCCGACCGCGACACATGCAGCCTCTATCTCGACATCTACCGCCCTGCCGAGGGCAGCCGGACGAGCATCGACGGACGGGAGAAGCCGACCGTTCTGTTTATCTTTGGCGGCGGCTTCGTCGGAGGCGAGCGCAACAACGCGCACGAGCGGCAATGGTATAAACGGCTGACGGACGAGGGCTACCCCGTGGTGGCCATCGACTACCGGCTGGGGCTGAAGGGCTACAACAACGGCTTCGGCATGGCCTTTATCCACGCCGTGCAGCATGCCATCGACATAGCCGTCGACGACCTCTTCAGCGCCACGCTCTGGCTGCTTGAGCATGGACGTGAGTACGGCGTGGACGCCGCCAACATGGTGGTCAGCGGCTCGTCGGCTGGCGCCATCACGGCGCTGCAGGCCGAGTACGAGATTGCCAACCGCTCGGAACGGGCGGCCTCGATACCCGAGGGGTTCAACTACGCCGGCGTGATGGCCTTCAGCGGAGCCCTCTATAGCTTCCAGGGCGGGCCGTGGTACAAGAACCAGCCGTGCCCCACGCTGCTCTTCCACGGTACGGACGACAAGATCGTGCCCTATAAGAAGATGAAGCTGGGACGACTGTTCTTCGGCGGCCTCGACCCGCTGGCGAAGATGTACAAGAAGAAGGGCTACAACTACCAGGCCATCCGCTTCGACGGGCACGGCCACGAGATTGCCTCATGCATGATGCACCTCATCCACGAAGAGCTGCGCTTCATGGAGACGAACGTCATGCGGAATGCCAAGTACATCATCGACCATACCGTCGACGACCCCACCATCCCTATCCCCGACTGGGCTAAGATGGACTATAAGGCAATATACGAATAGAATTGAAAAATTAGGAATTAGGAATTAGGAATTGACATGGCAACGGTTGTGATTATGCCCAAGCAGGGGCAGTCGGTAGAGAGCTGCATCATCACGGAGATACGGAAAAACGTGGGCGACAAGGTTAGCGTGGGCGACGTGCTGTTTGCCTACGAAACCGACAAGGCCTCGTTCGAAGAGGAGTCGAAGGCCGAGGGCATCGTGCTGGCGTGCTACTTCCACGAAGGCGACGAGGTGCCCTGCCTTACCGACGTCATGGTCATCGGCGCCGAAGGCGAGGCTGTTCCGGAGAAAGCCTCACCCCAGCCCGAAGCCTCACCCCAGCCCTCCCCTAAAGGGAAGGGAGCCGTGAGCGGAGGTAATCATTCCCCCCTCCTTCAGGAGGGGACGGGGGAGGCTATGTCCTTCGCCTCGCCCCGTGCCCGCCGGCTGGCAGAAGAGAAGGGCATCGACTGGCGGAGCCTCAGCGGCTCAGGCCCCGGCGGACGCATCATCGAACAGGACGTTGAGGCTGCCGTCCATACGCAGGGTCGCCTCAGCGGCAAGGCCCGCGCCATGATGGCAGAAGGCGGCCTCGGCGCTCCCGCCAAGGGCAGCGGACTGGCAGGCATGGTCAGGGGCTGCGACCTGACAGCCTACCCCCAACCCCTCCCTAAAGGGAAGGGAGCGGCGAGCGGAAGTAATCAGTCCCCCTTCCTTCAGGAGGGGATGGGGGAGGCTTCCCTTTCTTACGACGATGTCCCCATGACGAACATGCGCAAGCTGATAGCCCGCGCCATGTATAACGCCCTGCAGAACTCGGCGCAGCTCACCCACCACCTGGGTGCCGATGCCCGCCGCATCCAAGCCCTGCGCCGTCAGGCCAAGAAAGCCTACGAGGAGGGACGCATCGACGCCAACATCACCATCAACGACCTGGTGTGCTATGCCGTCATCCGCGCCCTGAAGCAGTTCCCGAACGTCAACAGCCATTGCCTCGGCGAGAGCCTGCGCATCTTCCGTAAGGTGAACCTCGGTCTCGCCGTCGATACCGAGCGCGGACTGATGGTGCCCGCCGTACCGGCTGCCGACGACCTCGACATCATCGGTCTCAGCAAAGCCCTCAAGAGTGTGGCCGACGACTGCAAGAAGGGCAGCATCAACCCCGACTTGCTGCGTCCCGAAGCCGCCTCGTTCACCGTCAGCAACTTGGGAGCCTATGGCGTGGAAATCTTCACCCCCATCATCAACGTGCCGCAGAGTGCCATCCTCGGCGTCAACACCATCGTGCCCCGCCCGAAGGACCTCGGCGGAGGCGTCTATGCCTTCGTGCCCTACATCGGCCTCAGCCTTACCTACGACCATCGCTCCATCGACGGCGGCGAAGCCACACGCTTCCTCAAGACCATCGCCACGGAGATTGAAAAACTTGATATCACGTTCTAACGAAATAGTAACTCGTAAGTCATAAAAAAGTAAAAATAGAATCATGTTTGATCTTGCCATCATTGGCGGCGGCCCGGGCGGGTACGTAGCCGCAGAGAGAGCAGGCGCCCAAGGCCTGCAAGTGGTATTGTTCGAAAAGCGGGAGCTGGGCGGCGTCTGCCTCAACGAGGGCTGCATCCCCACCAAGACGCTCCTCTATTCCGCCAAAGTGTATGACTATGCTCGCCACGGTGACAAATACGGCGTCAGCGTCGAGAACGCCTCGTTTGACTACGGCAAAATCGTCAGCCGCAAGGAGAAGGTGGTGAAGAAGCTCGTGGGCGGCGTGAAGGCCGCCATGAGGAACCACGGCGTAACTGTCGTCAAGGGTGAGGCAATGATTGAAGGCCGCTCGGCCGAGGGCATCGCCATCCGTTGCGGCGAGGAGACCTACGCCGCCCGCAACCTCCTCGTCTGCACGGGCAGCGAGGCTGCCGTGCCCCCCATCCCCGGGCTGAAGGAGGCCGGCGACACGGTCGTCACCAACCGCGAAATCCTCGCCCTGCGCGAGCGTCCTGAAGAGCTGGTGGTCATCGGCGGCGGCGTCATCGGCATGGAGTTCGCCTCGTTCTTCAACAGCCTCGGCACGAAGGTCACAGTCATCGAGATGCTGCCCGAAATCCTCGGCGGCCTCGACGGCGAGATTAGCGCCATGCTGCGCGGCATCTACGCCAAGAAGGGCATCGACTTCCACCTCTGCTGCAAGGTTACCGCCATCGAGGGCAACACCGTGGTCTATGAAGACCCCGACGGCCAGACCCAGCACGTCAGCGGCACCAAGATACTGCTCTCCGTGGGCCGACGTGCCAACATCAGCGGCTTCGGCCTCGAGAACCTCGACGTGGAAATGACGCTCAACAAGGGCGGCAAGCCCTTGGGCATCAAGGTGGACGACAGGATGCGCACCAACATCCCCGGCGTCTATGCTGCAGGCGACGTCACAGGCTTCAGCCTGCTCGCCCATACCGCCAGCCGCGAGGGCGAGGTGGCCGTCAACACCATCCTCGGCCACGACGACCGCATGCGCTACGACGCCATCCCCGGCGTCGTCTATACCAACCCCGAGGTGGCAGGCGTCGGCCTTACCGAAGAACAGGCAAAAGCCAAGGGCATCGACTACGACGTCCTCAAGCTCCCCATGGCCTTTGCCGGACGCTTCGTAGCCGAGAACGAAGGCGGCGAGGGCATCTGCAAGCTCATCGTCGGCAAGAAGTACCACGAGGTGCTGGGCGTCCACATGCTGGGCAATCCCTGCAGCGAGATCATCCACAGCTGCTGCATCGCCATCGAACAGGAGATGACCGTCGAGCAGCTGAAGGAAGTCGTCTTCCCTCACCCCACCGTCAGCGAAATCATCAAGGAAACAGCCTTTTTAGTTAAGAATTAAGAATGAAGAGTTAAGAGTTTTCGTTTAACGTTTAACGTTTAATGTTTAACGACCATGCGGCAGGAAGTGAAGTCAGAGGTAAGAGGTCTGAGGTAAGAATCATTTACGGACATTCACGGATTATTTAC
>Ga0129306_1001088_pt1 | contig 34386 bp, 22 predicted proteins | sample P827metagenome_FD_94438 | JGI IMG/M metagenome (GOLD analysis project Ga0129306, IMG submission 94438) | Capybara group fecal microbial communities from Wisconsin, USA - P827 metagenome | ecosystem: Host-associated > Mammals > Digestive system > Large intestine > Fecal | place: USA: Wisconsin...
CTCTTTCTCCTTTTTAATGTGATGTGGTAATCAACATTTTAAGGTTTAAGAGCCTCTTTTTATATGCCTAAAAGCGGAAATTTCTCGCCGGCATTTTCAGGAAGTTTATCACCGGCAGCGACACAGAACCAGGTACAGGAAAGTTTGAAAAGAAAATAACAGATTCATTCCTAATCAATTTTGAACCGGAAGAGGATCACAAGTTTATAAAATGGGAAGTAATTATCGAAGGAATTGCTCCTGGTGAAAAAGTTTCTGATTACATTGCTTTTGAAAATGCTGAAAGTCCAAAAACAAAGGTTACTTTTAAGAAAGCTGCAACAGATATTACAATTCGTCCAGTTTGTCCTCCACGATTGACATATACTTTTTCTCAAGGGGAAGGGGATCAGCCACGTGACAGCTCAATTGAATTTATATTTAACCAGGAACTTTCACAGGACTGTTTTTCGTATGAACCAGAAATTATAAATGTTGACCCTGAAACCAATCCAGAAGAAGACAATTCGGAGACAATTGAGCCAGAGGATTCTCCAGATAATAATGAACAGACAGATCCTGAAAATACAGATGATTCAACTGATGAAGAAACTCCAGCTCAAAATACTGAAACTGCTGAACAGACAGGAGCCGCAGCTCCTGATGCAATAACAGATGGAACAGAAGATACAGAACAAGATGAAACTTCTGAACCTACAGAGCCTGTTGAAACAGAACCGGAAGAAACTACAGAAACCCCTGAAGATCCAGAAACAAATCCAACTGAAGACCCTGTAGAAGAAAATCCGTTAGTGCCGTTAGATGCATCTGCATTTATTACAATTCAAGACTTACCAAAAGAAGATTCTGTTTTATATTTTAATGCTCCTAAAGTTGATGATAAAAAGCTCATATTCCAGTCTAATACATCAAACGGATATATTGATGTTCAGAATAATACAAAGAAAATTTCTATTCACATTGAAAAAGAAAAGATCTGGTATATAAATACAGATTATTCAGAACCAGTAAAGGTTTACCTGGATGCTGATATTGACGTTTCCTATTCCATAAATTCAACCACTTCGAATAAAACTTCATTCTTATATAAGTTAAACCGCGATAAAAATGAGAAATCTATAGGGCTTCTAAAGATTGATGAAAAAGAGAACAATAATCAGGTTTACCAGTATAGTGTTGGAGATGTTGTAAAACTTAGTTATAAAATTACTGATGACTATAAGGGCTATACATTTAAGGAATGGAAATTCCTTGATGAAGAAGGAAATGAAATAGCTGAAAAAGACTTAAGATTTACATGGGATTCAGAACAAGATAATAATCTGGTTTATTTAACTATTCATATAACTAATAGTATGGAAGGTGTTGTTACTGTAACACCAGATTTGTATGCTCCTGTAGAAATTAAATATATCAACGAACCATTAAACGAGGCTGGCGATAAAGGTACATTAAAAGTACAAAACGTTGTAATTACTGCACAGCAGGAAGAAGAAACAAAAGAATATGGAGTTGGATCTTCTTTTGATATTAGTTATAGAGTACCTGCCGATTGTTATTTTTATGGCTGGAGTTTAGCCCATACATATCTATTGGATGAAAATGAAATTTCAGTATCAATTACGAAGGAAGACCTTGCAGAAGATTTTGGCATAAGCATAGAACCAGAACAGGACGAGGAAAGTGATTCAAATGGCTATAATAAAAGTACAAGATTGGCTCAGACCAGAATTACAATAGAAAAATATACAGATCATGTAATTTCAATTAAACCTGTGTATTATGAATATCTTAAGGTAGAAAGTTTTAATAATACAGAGGAAAAAAATTATAACAGAGACACTTCGATTATTCTTACTTTCAGTAAAAAAATATCTGATAGTTGTAAAGATAAAATTGAAATAAAAATGGCAGGAATCCCAGAAGGTAAAACTGCTGCTGATTATTTTTCTGATGCTATATTAAGTGAAGATGGAAAAACTCTTATAATCGAACCTAAAAAAGATAATGAAGAGAATTTAATTCCACTGATTGATGGAAGTAATACAATTTCTGTTATTATTCCTAAGTCGAAATTCTATTATGTAAATCAGTCTGGTATAGAGATTGGACTTGAATCAGACGTAACATATTCCTATAGAATAAATTCTCAGACTTCAAACAAGGTCAAAGTTCAGTATTTAGATTCAGCTGGAAAAGGAACTTTTAAAGTACAAAATACAAAAGTAACAGATGAACAGATTGAAGAATATAACATTGGAGCTTCTTTTGCTGTAAGTTACAAACTCGATGAAGGGTATAAATTTTATGGCTGGGAATATAAAGTTGGAAATACAGTTTCAACAAAAGAAGATTTGAAGAACTTAGGTATCATTATTGCGTATGATGAAGATGAGGGAGAAAATGGTTATAACAGCAATACTCACCAGGCTCAATTCAATATAACGATAAACAAATATCTCAGTAGCAATCTTTCAATTTCTCCAATTTATTATGAATGTCTGGCTATTACTGAGTTTAATAACGACAAAACTGATCAGGTATATGAAAGAGACAGTAGTGTAAAATTGTCTTTTAATCATCCAATAAATGGTCAGAATAGTATCAAAATTACAATTCAAGGTTATGATTATTCATCTTATTTTGATACACCTAAGTTAAGTAATGATAATAAAACTGTTACATTAGAATCCAAGAAACTGCTTCCTTTACTTGCAGATGAAACAAATACTGTTATGGTTACTATTCCGGCAAATGAAATATATTATGAACCGGTAGAAAATGTAAAAAATTATTTAGAGACTCCAATTTCATATTCATACAGAATTAATGCATCTACTAAAGATAAAGTAAAGATAAAGTATCTGGATGATACAGAACAGGGGCTTTTCAAGGTAAAGAATGCCCGAGTTAATCATGAGCAGGTAGAGCAATACAATATTGGTTCAACATTCCCTATTAGTTATAAACTTGATGAAGGATATTCTTTCTATGGGTGGGAGTATAAAATTGGAGATACTGTTTATGAAAAAGAAGCCTTAAAAACTTTGGGTATTAGCATTACTTATGATGAAGATGGTGATTCAAATGGCTTTAATAATGTTACACGACTTGCTCAGGCAAACATTAGTATAGAGAAATTTACTGAATATGAAATTTCAATAGAGCCTCGTTATTATGAATATTTAACGATCATAAACTTCAATAACAAAACAGAACAGGTTTATGAGCGTGACAGAGATATTGAAATAACCTTTAATAAAACAATTATATCTGATTGTGCTGATAGTATTTACAGAAATATAAGTATCTTAGGTTTGGCGAGTGGTCAAAATATAGAGGACTTTTATAAGGAACCTGTAGTTGATGGTGCTGTTCTCAAAATCGAAGCAAAAGAAATAGATTTAAATAATCTGATTCCTCTTAATGCAGATGGAACAAATACGATAACTATTAATATGCCAGCTTCTCAAGTTTATTATATGCCTTCTGATGGTGTAGCAGTACATCTTGAAAGAGATATTGCATATTCTTATAAAATTAATTCTGAAACAAAAGATAAGACAACATTTAAATTTACTCGCGATGCAACAGGCTCAGAAGCTGGTACATTAAAAGTAAATGATGTTACAGTTGAGGATAGAGAATATTCATATAGTATTGGTAATTCATTTGTATTGAAGTATAGAATGTCAAATGATTATGCATTTACTGGCTGGAAATTTATACATAACAATCAGATTTATTATACTTCAGATTTATCTCAATTGAATCTATCATATGAAAAAGAATATGGTTCTGATGCCTATGGACTTTCTGCCTTAAATAATTCTGAGGGCACTGCTCAGGCAATTATTTCAATCCTTAGAGATATTACAGGTGTAATAGAGATTCAACCTATCGTTACAAAGATACCGGTAGGAACTGTTCTTTTGGAAGATAATAATGGAAAAATATCTTCTAATATTGGTAGCTTAAATGATGACGGTAAAACTAAGAGTGCAGAAACAAAGTTGGGTGAAAGAAATGTTATTAGTTTTAATGCTGATTCAGCCTATGAATTTGTAAAATGGCAAATTTATGATAGAGCAAGTGGAACTATTTATAATAATGGAACATATCTGAGAATTGATAATGAAAAAACAGAGAATACTTCTTATTCAATAACAGATGCTTCATATGAAGATGATGATATAGAACTTACAATTAAACCAATAGTTGCAGAACGTCCACAAATTCTCGATTACACTCCATCAGGATCTTCACTTTTAAGAAAGGACTCTACAATTCAAGTTATTTTTGACCATGACATGGATGAAGACTCTATCTATTATACCGAAGCTGAACTTAGCCAGGTAGAAAATATAAGTAATTTTGATGAGCTTAAGGAGTCAGAAACAAAAGTCGGAAAATATTATGGATATACTACAACCGATGGTAAAGCTTATTATAAAAATATATCTATTCAGAATAATAGAAACCGAAATGTTTTAACTCAATATTATAAAGAACCTGTTTTTGATAACCCAAGAACTCTGACAATCGTTGTAGATAGAGAAAAAGTTACAAGTGATTCTAATAATCCTCTGGATTATTCTCAGGTTTTAGTAAATGTTGGAAAAATTGAAGGCGAAATAGGCGATGGCTTTTTCTACAAAGATAATGAAAAAGTTATTTCTATGAGCGGATATAAGCGATGGATTTACAGAACAAATAGTTCATATGATTCAACACCTCCGTCTGCAAATATAATTTCGTTAGAGATAGATTCTTTTACAACTGAACAATTAACTGCTGAACCAAATGTTGAGAAAAGTACAGCAGGTCTAGGCTCTCTTCACTATCTACCATCAGAAGAGCCATCAATATATTTAAAGTTTGATGTATCAGATTTAGAGGCAAATAATAATCCTGGTAGCGGTTTGTTTTCAAGCTTCATAGTTTCTTGTGAACAATTGTATGATGGTAACTATACACAAAAATTTGAAGGAACATATGAAGAAATAGAATCAGCTTTGGAAGCTACAAATTATATAGTAGATTATCAGATAAATGATACTGATAGTGCAACAGCCAGTTTTGATGGATATATTCCACTGTCAGGTTTGAGTGATGGTATTTATAGACTTAAGCTAAAGTTTAAGGACCAGAGTGGTAACGAAATATCTTGGCCAACAAATGAAGAATATTATTTTGCTTATGATAAAACAGCACCATACAGTAATCAAAATGATAGAATTCAGTTTACAGACAGCAATACTTCAAATACTGCATTAACTATATCATGGCCAGAAAATGTATATGATATAAAATCACAAAAAATTGAATATAAACTTAATGGAACTTCCAGTTATTCTGAAATAGATTCTTCTCAGATAACAACGTCTGGAACTGGTTCAGATATACTTAATAAAATAGCATTACTATCTCTGGATAGTGGTAGCTGCTATGATTTTAGATTTACTTGGGAAGATTATGCCGGAAATCCGTATGTGTATACTCCTTCTGAGTATACAAGACCGGCTACTCCAACAAGCATAGCTCTTTCTACAACACCAGGTACATCTGTAACAATTACAGGATCCAAACCTAGCGGAGCAAGTTATTCAAACATCAAAATTTATTATAGACCAAAAGGGGCTGGTACTTGGAATTATAACTGGGTTGGTTCATCTGACTTAAGCAGCGGATATACAATAACAGGTCTTGGCAATGCAAAAGAATACGAGTTTGAAATAAGTTCATATGATTCGGTTAGTGGAAAATATAGTATTCCTTATAAGGATGAAGGAAGTCTTCCAGTATTTGCAACAATTCCAACTGCGGCCAGCATTTATTCTGCAGTATTTAATTCAAATACAACTTCGGGTACTCTTTATTATAATCCACCTACGAGTGATTATACAGCAGTTGTTCTTTTGGTTTCTTCTGATGAAAACTTTACATCGACAAATACAACCTCTGTTACGCTTAATAAAAATGCATCAACATATTATACATTTACAGGACTTACCTCTGGTACAAATTATTATTCAAAGGTAAGAGCATATTATTTAAACGAATCTAACTGTGTAGAATCTGCAGTTAGAGGTCCATATTCAACTAAACCAAGCCCAGTAACAAATCTGATTTCTAGTTCTAGAACTATGAACAGCTTGTCTCTTGCTTGGAGTAAACCTGCTGGTAATTATTCTTCTTATGTATTGTCTTATAAAAAATCAACAGATTCTACATGGACAGAAAAAACAGATATTGCAAAAACTTCAACAAGTTATACAATTACAGGCCTTTCGGCTGGTGCTTCTTATAATGTAAAACTTATTGCAAAGTCTAATGATTTGAAGAGTGATGAAGTTTATCTGGGAGGTTCTTCTTCATCTTCAATACAGCTTTATCCTAATGCTGTAACAAACTTTACAGCTACAAAACTTTCTTCTTCAGAAACTAAGGTTACATGGACTAATCCAGCTGGTACATATTCAAAGCTCTATCTTTATGAGGCAACAACTTCAGCAGGTCTTTCTTCTGCAACGGCTATTGATGTAACAAGTGAAACATCTCATACATTCTCTGGTCGTACATCTGCAACACAATATTATTACAAGCTTGTTTCTTATATAAATAGTTCTTTGCAGACATCATCTGAAATTAAGTCTTGTATTACTGATATTCAGCCTATAAGTGTTTCAGGTTGTGGCGGAGAAAACTCTACTACCGTAAGAATGTATTGGACTTTACCTGCTAACTATGATGGAATTCGTATTTATAGAGGTGGCACTCTTATCGATACTATTACATCAAGTGACATGGCAAATTATTTATATAGTGGTACATTATATGTTTATAGAGATCGTTCGCTTACTCCAAATACAGTTTATTCATACTATATAACTTCGTATAAGAACGTAAATGGTACTGAAGTTACAGCCAGCACTTCTACTTATTATCCACGAACAATGGCTGCTTATGTAACTGATTTAACTTCATCTGCTCAAAGTACTACTTCTGTAATAGTTTCATGGAAGAATCCATCGAATACAAATTATTGGGTTAATACATATCTTTATAAACAGAAGGAATCTGGAAGTCAGGAATTGGTTGATTCTTGGACTGGAAAAGAAACAACAAGTTATACTGTTACTAATCTTGAGGCTGGTACGAAATATACGTTCCGTATAAAGACCTCAGATTCTGGTGGAAGTCAAAACTCGGCATATAGTACTACTGTATATACAAATCTGGCGACTGCAACAAATATAAGCTATACCTCAACACAAAATTCAATTACATTGAATTGGACAAAACCGGTTGGTAGCTATGATGGTATTAAGATTTATAAGAAACTTTCAACAGAATCATCTTATCCAACATCTCCTTCCACTACAGTTGATAGTTCTGTAACTTCGGCTACTTTAACAGGACTTACAGCTGCTAAAACCTATAACTTTAAGGTTGTAACCTATAAGGCATCATGTACTGATCAGTATGTTACAAAAAGTTGTTATACAAAGCCTAATTCTCCATCAAGTATATCATTTACTGAAGCTACAGAGACTTCTCTGAAGGTTAGTTATCTTCCATATGTAAATGATGCAACAATACTGTATTACAAAAAGCACTCAGAGTCTGATTCTTCATATAAATCAATTTCACTTGGTTCTTTCACTGGAACTGGCAATTCTTATACAAAAAATATAACCGGTCTGGTAGCAGGAACAAAATATGATATATACCTCACTTCTTGTTATGGAAGTTCAAGTAATATAAGCTCAACTTCTGTTTATTCATGGGTAACATCACCTGCTAAGCCTACAGGTGTTACTGCAAGTGCAAAAGAAGGTAATACAATAGTTACCTGGAATAAGACCGCTGGACAGGAAAATTATTTCAAGGTTTATTATAAGCAATCTTCTGATTCGACATGGTCAGATTCTGGTTGGCTTAATGGAATTGGAACCATATCGACTGAATTTACAAACTTGACAGCGGGAACAAAATATGACTTTAAGGTTATAAGCAATTATGATTATTCTTCAGGTAATACTAATTACGTATCTGGAAGAGATAACATGATTTCAGAAGAGTCAAGTATATTCTCTTATACTACACCTCCAGATCCAGTTACTAATTTGAGGATTTATCAGGATACTGGAATGGGACGTATAACAATAAAATATACTCCTAATGCTGCTATGAATAGTGTTGATATCTTTGTTAATGGCTCTCCAACAACATGGACACAGAGTACTAGTTCTCCAATGTATTATAGTTTTACAATACCTAATTACCAGCGAAGTAAGTCATATACAATCAATGTTCGTAGTTATCATGGAGCAAATAGTAGTACATCGCTTTGGTATAATGGTGGTGAAAATATTACTACTACTTGGGCTGGAGAGACATTCAGTAAGAGTTGTACAGTGTCTACATCCACATCAACACAATATATAACTATAAATAGTGGTGATTTTAGTAGTCCTCTTGTAAATGTTGTAAAACGTAATTCCCCAGTATCAATTTCTCGTAACCAAAGTGCAGGCGCGTTCCAAGGTTCTAGCAATAAAACTATCACTCTGACAGAATATTCTATTGGTAAATACGAAGTTATACAGGCTGTCTTTGAAGCAGTAATGGGAGCAAATCCAAGTGCGGTACAAGGAAACTTGTTGCCTGTTACAAATGTTAACTGGTATGCTGTTATGGCATTCTGTAATAAATTTAGTGTAATGCAGGGACTTGAACCATGTTATATAATCGGTACTTACGGTAATGATTATTGGAAAACAATAAAGTATTCAGATGTCCCAACATCTAATGATACAACCTGGAATAAAGCTACTTATGATTTCACTAAGAACGGTTACCATGTACCTACTGAAGCTCAGTGGGAGTTTGCTGCTCGTGGTGGTAGTACTAGTGCAGCTGACTGGAATTATAATTATTCAGGAAGTAATACAGCAACTGATGTAGGTTGGATTAATTCAAATTCAAGTGGTCTGCATGATTTTGGTACTAAGTCTCCAAACAGACTTGGTATTTATGATATGACCGGTAATGCAGGAGAATGGCTCTCAGATTGGTATAATACAAGACCTGATAATTCATATACAGATCCATATGTTCAGTATGTTTCTGTTTCAGGACAACCTCCTTCTGGTAACAGCAGGTATCTTTGGGTTATAGATAGTTATTGCAATACAAATTACACTGTAAAATCAAGATCTTACAAGGAGCCATCTTCTACGAGTGCTTATTATGGTTTCCGTTTGTGTCGTAATAGGGAGATTGATAGATAATGGATATACATCAGGTAGTGTTCTAGATTTGCAGTTTCCTAAAACTCCACAGCGCTGGCTTCCAGATAGTTATATGTGAAGCCATCTTTATCAATCAGTTTGTAGGTGCCGGTGACGGTTATGTCTTTGCCGAGTTCGGGGAAGTCGGCGGGGTAGTGGTGGTCGCCGGGCCATGTGAATTCGAGACCTTGCTGGCAGCAGGCGGTTGCGTCGGGTACGACTACGGCGTAGAAGACTTCGGCTGTTTCTGGATTTGTGTATATTTCGAACCAGCCTTTTACTTTTATGACTTTTTCTACGTAATCTTCTGGCATTATGAGCATGTCGAAGATTGTGGAGTAAATCATTGTTGCGGACATTTTTGTGAGGTCGAAGTCAGGCTTGTCTGAGTGTGCGGTAGTTTCGACAGACTCAACCACCGCACTTTTTGTTTCTACAGGTGTATTTACTGTATCTGGTGTTTGCTTTTTGCTGCAGGAGAGCAATGCGTTAGGGATTGTCGCGAGTACACCGCAGGCCAGAATGGCCGAGGAGTATCGAGCTAAAGCCCGACGGCAACGAAGTTGCCGGAACGCCCTTAAAGAATTTTTTATCTTCATACTTCTATTTTATTAAAACTCCGACGATTGTAAATATCAAAAATGCTGCTAGATCTGCGGCTACGATTGTACTTCCTACTGGGGTACCGGCCAGTATTGAAATCAGAAGTCCTGAAACTGAGCATACTACAGATACTACTGCTGAGCACACTGTAACCGAACGGAAGCTTTTGAAAACCCGCATTGCTGAGAGGGCTGGAAAGATTACCAGTGCGGAGATTAAAAGAGAGCCTACGAGATTCATTGCCAGCACTATGATTACTGCGATTATGATTGCGATTACAAGATTGTAAGCCTGTGCGTGTGTTCCTACTGCTGTGGCGAAATTTTCATCGAAGGTTACGGCAAAGATTTTATTATAAAAGATTATGTATGCAATGATTACGGCTATTGAAAGGCCGGCGCATAACCATACTTCGCCTTGTGTAAGGGTTAGAATTGATGTTGAACCAAAGAGGGTACTGCATACATCTCCCGAAAGATTTGATGACGTTGAGAATATGTTCATCAAAAGATAACCGATTGCAAGAGATGCCACAGAAATCATTGCTACGGCTGCATCGCCCTGGATTTTTGTATTCTTGCCGGTGCGGAGCAGGAGAATAGCGCTAATGATTGTAATTGGTAATACCAGATACATATTCTGTGTTACGTTCAATACGCTTGCAATACAGATTGCTCCAAAGGCTACGTGAGAAAGGCCGTCGCCTATAAATGAAAAGCGTTTAAGTACCAGTGTTACGCCAAGCAGAGAAGAGCAGAGGGAAATTAAAACGCCGACGATAAAGGCGTATCTTACAAATGCAAAACTAAAGTACTGTGTTAAAGTTTCTATCATATTCCTTTACGTCTCCAAAAAATATTTTGCTGCTGTTGCTGCCATTTGCTCCGTTTCCAATGTGAAGAACATGGCTGGCGTATTTTAAGGCTGCTTCTGTGTCATGGGAAATCATAATGATTGTGATTCCATCTTTGTTGAGCTGCTGGATAAGGCTGTACATTTCTTCTGTGGCGGCAGGGTCTAGTCCGGTAACTGGTTCATCGAGAAGGAGCATTTTTTGTGCGGCACATAATGCGCGGGCGAGTAGGGTTCTCTGCTGCTGGCCGCCTGAAAGTTCGCGGTAACATTTTTTTGCCAGATGCCTAATGCCAAGTTTTTCCATTGCGGCTACGGCTAATTGTTTTTCTTCCTTATTATAAAATGGACGTTTTCCACAACGCGACTGGCAGCCGGAAAGTACAATCTCGCGTACGCTTGCAGGAAAATCTCGCTGAACATCTGTCTGCTGCGGCAGGTAGCTGATTTCATCAACAAGAAGTCCGTCGCCGGTGGTGATTGTGCCGGCAAGTGGTTTTAGCAGATGAAGAATTGTTTTTATAAGTGTGGTTTTTCCCGAGCCGTTTTCGCCTACTATGCACAGGTAGTCGCCTTTGTTTACTTCAAAGTTAAGATTTTCAATTATGATTTTTGTTCCATACCCCAGGGTAAGGTTTTTGCATATTAGCTGTGACATTTTGCTCCTATGTGCAATTTGATAATGATTATCAAATATGACATATTTATGGCTTTTATACAATAGATTCCGAAACAAGTTCGGAATGACAGAATGACGATTTTTAGTTACAAATGGGAATTTATCCCTTATAATTATGATGTTATGACAGTATTTGCCACATTTACAGTTGTTTTATTGACAGTCACTTATGCGAGTGTACTGACATTGAGATGGTTTGCCCTTGAGTTTATTTACGACGAAATTGGAGCTATGTGGGGAGGAACTCTCCCGAACATCATGGTTGCTTCACTTCTCTTATTGATTGCTGTAGTTATAGGGTATTTTATTGCAAAGCCTTTTGATAAGGTAATTAAGCAGATAAAAGCAGAAAATAGACGTGCTACTGAAGATGAGGTTTTTGTTTGTCTTAAGAGCTACAAAGGCATTATTACTCTGATTATTGTTGCTAATGTAATCGGTTTTTTTATTGGTCAGATTGCAATTGTAATTCTAGGAATTGCGAATGGTAGTAATGTTTATTATTTCTCTCGTGTTTTCCTGGTAATTGCGCAGGCTATGGGTTTTGGTGGAATTTCTGCTATTACTTCTATCAAAATTGTTGATTACAGACTTGTAAAAAAGCGACAGATGCTTGGCATTTCTTCTACAGCCGGCTATAAAGGTCATACCTTTGGTATTTCTGTTTCAATTGGTCTTGTATTCTTTATTTCTCTTTATTTTATGGGCATGAACATGCTCACGGTTCCTTATGGAATTCTTTTGAAGGCCCATAATGGAGTTTATCAGGGAGATTTGCTTGAGGCTTTCTTTAAGAAAGGTGCGCTTTGTATTGTTCTTTCTACAATAATTGGTGCGGTTCCATTTATCACAGTTTTGCATGGTCTTTCTAAGCGAATTAAAGTTACAAGACGGCTTTTGAATAAGATAGCTGATAATGGTGACCTTACAAGTCGTATTGATATTACTGTAGTTGATGATTTTGGTTTGTTGATTTCTTCTATTAATAAACTGATTGCAAAGCTTAACAGTATGATTAAGGACTTTAAGACAGAAACTGGTTCGGTAACTGAATCGGCTAAGATTTTGTCACAGTCTGCTCAGTATGCTTCAGGGGCTCTTGGAGTTGTATCTCATTCTTTGCAGCATATTGATAAAAACAGTAAGCGTCAGAGTGAACTTGTAGAAATTACTGATGAAAATATTATGCTGCTTGCTGACAGTATTGATACTGTAAAACTTCATGTTACACAGCAGACGGAATCTGTGCAGAGTATTTCGGCTGCTATTTCTAAGATGACAAACAGTATTTCTGATGTTGCGGAAACTGCACGTCAGGCTCAGTTTGTTTCGCAGGGACTTTCTGAGCGTTCGGAAATTGGTAATACTGCCGTAGAACATGCGGTTAGCACAATGAAGGAAATTCAGACTGTATCTGAAGAAGTTCGTAAGCTTTTGCTTGTTATTCAGGGGATTGCTGCTCAGACAAACCTCCTGTCTATGAATGCTGCAATTGAGGCGGCTCATGCGGGTGAGTTTGGTGCAGGTTTTGCGGTAGTTGCCGATGAGGTTCGTTCTTTGGCTTCTTCTTCATCATCAAGTGCCCGTGATATTCAGGTTAAGATTAAAGAGATGATGGAAAAGACTAATGCCGGTGTAGAAGCAATTGTTTCTGCGGGTGCTGCTTTCCAGGGAATCCGTGATAATGTTGTTGAAAACGCTAAACTTGTAAAGAATATTTATGATGCAATGATGGAGCAGAATCAGGATGCATCTGAAACTAAGAATGCAGCAGATGAAATGGTAGAAGCTATTCATGCTATTCGTGATCTTGCAGAAGAAGAAACTGAAAGTGCAGGTAAGCTCCGTGAATCTATGCAGTCTGTAGTAGAAGCGTCAAAGTCTACGGTTATGGCAGTTCAGGAAAGTCTGGAAGCAACGGAAAATATGAAGAGTACAGTTTCGCAGGTAGATATATCAGCGGAATGTAATAAAGAATCTGTAGAAAAGATTCATACTCATGTTGAACAGTTTATAGTTTAACTTTTGTGTCATTGTCGGACTTGATCCGACAATCTGTACATTGCTTGTGTTGTGCAGATTCCCCGGTCAAGCCGGGGAATGACAAATAAAAAAAACTTCGGGAGTAACCCGAAGTTTTTTTTAGGATTTATTAGAAAATCTTTTTAAACTCACCAAGCAAAATGTCTGTTTCGATTGATGCATCCAAATCTGTAATTTTTCCCTTCTCTTTGTAGAAGTTGATGAGAGGCTCTGTCTGCTCGCGGTAAACGTCCATACGGTGAAGGATTGATTCCTGTTTGTCGTCATCGCGCTGATAGAGTTCGCCACCACACTTGTCGCAAACACCTTCTACTTTTGGTGGAAGTGTGAGTACGTTGAAGTTTGCTCCACATGCCTTACAAACGCGGCGTGTAGAAAGACGGCGGATTACGATTTCGTCTTTGATTTCAAAGTTTACAACTTTTACGTCGTTTACGAGTTTTTCGAGCATTTCTGCCTGTGGAATTGTGCGTGGGAATCCGTCAAGAATGTATCCGTTTTTGCAGTCATCCTGAGCAAGACGGTCTTTTACAAGTTCGAATGTGAGTTCATCGCTTACGAGTGAACCTGAATCAATAATAGCCTTTACTTTAACTCCGAGTGGAGTCTGTGCCTTAATATTTGCACGGAAAATATCGCCAGTTGAAATGTGTGGGATTTTGTAGTCTTCTGCAACTTTTACTGCGAGAGAACCTTTTCCAGCTCCCGGTGGGCCTAAGAAAATGAAATTATTCATTGAATTTTTCCTCCGTAACGGCATCCAAAGTGCCGCGTAAATGTTTATATATTCTTCTATTTTATTATGAAAAAGGCTCGAGGGCAAGTAGAAAAAAAATCATTGACTATATTACAATTCGTTTATAAATTTAAAGTAATGTCATGCTGAACTTGTTTCAGCATCTTGTAAAAGATCCCGAAACAAGTTCGGGATGACGAGGACTTTACTATTTTGAGAGGATTTTGATGAAAAAGATTTCTAAGGGGCTTGTTGCTCTTATTGTTGTTATTGTGTGTGTGCTTGGAATTTTCTCTTTCTACAAGAACACTTATAATTCGCTGGTTTCTCTTGATGAAGATGTTTCTGCAAGCTGGGCTGAAGTTCAGAACCAGTATCAGCGCCGCCTTGATTTGATTCCAAACCTGGTTTCTACAGTAAAAGGCTATGCTAAACACGAAAGCGATGTATTTACTCAGGTTTCTGAAGCTCGTTCAAAGGCCGGTGGACAAATCAATATCAGTGATGAAGTTTTGAATGATCCGGAAGCTTTTGCACGCTATCAGCAGATTCAGGATAATCTTGGTGCAAGTCTTCAGAGACTTTTGATGGTAACAGAGCAGTATCCAGAGCTTAAAGCTGACCAGAACTTCCTTGCATTGCAGGATCAGCTTGAAGGAACTGAAAACCGTATTACCGTTGCCCGCAATCGTTTTAATGACACTGCAAAAGGCTACAACAAGAGAGTTCGCCAGTTCCCTGCATGTATTATTGCTAACATGAGCGGATTTAAGACTCGTCCATATTTTACAGCAAGTGCAGAAGCACAGAGTGCTCCTAAGGTTGAATTCTAATGAAATATAAATCATTGATAAAAAAACTTAAGCTTGGCGATGCAGAATTCAAAGCGATAAAGGACGCAGTAGCAGCCGCAGAAGCAAAGACTACCGGTGAAATTGCTGTTGCAGTTACACCAGAAAGCGCACGTTACTGCTTCTGGGAACTTCTGGCTGCAGATTTCTTTGGAGCTCTTGTTCTTGTTATAATGCTTCCATTTTCTAACAAGATTCAGGCATTGTACCATAGACTTTACTGGCAGAATGAACCAAGCTGGATTCTTCCGCTGTTTTTTATAATCAGTTGTCTTGCTGCAGTTGTAATTGCTTTTTACATTGCAAATATTCCGGCTGTAGACAGACTTGTTATTCCTCGTTCTGTGCGAAAGACCTGTGTTACAAACCGTGCCTTCCGATATTTTACAGAAAGCGGTGTTTACGACACAAAAGAACATTCTGGCATTTTGATTTTTGTTTCTTATATGGAACGCCAGGTTCGTATTGTAGCTGATTCAGGTATTTCAAAGCATATTTCTCAGGATTTATGGAATCTGATTGCTGATGAACTTGCAGAAAATCTTCGCAAGGGGGAAGCTGCCAAAGCTTTTACTACAGCAATTGAAAAATGCGGCGAACTTCTCGCAGAAAACTTTCCGCCTCATGAAGAAAATCCAAATGAACTTCCTGATGGTCTTGTGATTCTGGAGGATGCAGAATGGTAAGATTTAATCGAATAAAAAGAGTTCTCTCAATTTTTTCAGTGGCAGTTTTATTTACTGTTTTCCCAGCGTTTGCAGCAAATGTTCCGGCTCTCAAAGGTCGAGTAAACGACTATGCAAAAATTATTCGCGACAGCGACGAACGTGAAATCGAAGAGTATCTTGCTGGAGTAGAGCAGAGTACTGGCATTCAGATTGCAGTTCTTACAATGCCTTCATTGGACGGCGAAGATATTGCATCTTTTGGAATTAAGGTTGCAGATAAATGGAACCTTGGTTATAAAGACAAAGACAATGGCGCCATTTTGATTGTTGCCTACGCAGAGCATGATTTACGAATTGAAGTTGGAGACGGACTTGAAGGTTCTCTTACTGATGCAAAGTGTGGCCTTATTCTTAGAAACGTAATTGTTCCTGAATTCAAAAACGGAAACTATTCTGCCGGAATCAAAAAAGGCATTATGAATATGGGTGCAATTGCAACTGGAGATGAAAGTGCCGTTTCACGAAGCGTTCGCGAAGGTGAAGATAATTCTGGTGATGACAGCCTGGTTCCTGTTTTTGCAATTCTTGTATGGCTCATCTTCTTTGTAAGCACGATTAGTGCAGGGGCAAGACGGGGTAGACGACGTGGCCGCTATTATCATAACGGTAACACAATCGCCTGGATTGCCGCAGATGCTGCGTTACGAAGCATGATGCGTGGAAGTGGAGGACACAGTTCTGGTCATTCTTCTGGAGGCTTTGGCGGATTCAGTGGAGGCGGCGGTCACTTTAGTGGTGGCGGCGCCTCAGCTCACTGGTAATTAAATGTGTGTCTTCATGATTTCCATAAGTTCATGAGCGACTTTTGCAGTGTTTTCTGCCAGTTCTGCAAGATTTTGAGCTTCTTTGCTTAAGGTCTCTGTAAAGGCAGAAATACCGCTGCTGGCATCGTTTACTGCCTGCGATGCCTGACACAAATCCTGCATATTATTCATTACACTGGCAGCAAACTTATCCTGACTTGCAATTTCTGTTTTCATATGAGCAGCACTTGTTGCAAGGCTGAATGCATCTTTTGCAATTTCATCTCCGGCACTCTGCTGTGCTTTCATTCCTTCCCAAGCAGCATTTACTCGTTCAGCACTCTTTACAGAACCATCTTCAATCTGTGTAAGTGCCTGATTTACTTTTGAAGTAAGGTCAGCACTACTATCAATAGAACCAATAATCGATGTAATGATTTCGGCAATTTTACCTGACCACTGAGAAGTCTGTGCGGCAAGGTCCTTAATTTCATGCGCAATTACAGCAAATCCTTTTCCTGCTTCTCCAGAGTGAGCCGCTTCAATACTTGCATTCATAGAAAGTAAGTCGATTTTGTGTGCAAAGGTACTAAGGGTACTTGCAACGCCAAGAATTTCTTTTGAAGAATTCTGAATATCCTTCATTACATACATCAGTTTTTTCATGTCATCACTTCCGGTTTGAGTGAGCTTTGAAAGTGATGAAGTAAACTGAGCTGCTGTAGAAATACCTTCTCCTACTGTAGAAATTCCATTAATGATTTCCTGAGTACCTTTTGTGGTATCCTGAATCATAATTGTTTCGTTTTCAAATTCAGTAGAAATTGATTTTAAGAAATTTGTAAGATTATCAATTGCAGTTGCTGTTTCTTCACGGATTCGGTTCTGTTCCGTAATAGCATTATTGATATCAGCTACTTTTTCCTGTGTGTGCGAAGAAGACTGAATCATAGCTTCTACAGATTCGTTAAGTCGTTGAGCTACTGTATTTGAATCTTCTGCCATAAGTTGAGCTTTTGAAATAACACTTGAAAGTTTGTCTTTTTGAGTCTGAGTTTCATTAGCAAGACGCTGTACTTCTTTTTTGATATTTGATTCGCGGATAGCAAGCGTAATAAATACAGAAAGGTCTACACAGAAGAAAGCAAAGCCTTGTGTCCACATAAATGGAACAATACCTGCAACCTGGCAAACAATATCGTGAAGTGCACAGCATGATCCAACAAAGAATCCGACGAAAACAGGAATAGAATCATATTGTTTAGCTTTTATTCCTTGTATTGTAACGATAAAGCCATAAACGATTACACCAACGGTAGGAAGCATTGCAATTAAGAAAAGATTATCAACTGCAACATCATTTCCTGTATTGATTAAGAAGGCTGCAAAGAAAATCACGGTTACAGAAATAGCAATCCCAAGTGTAATCTTTGTCCTTTTTCTGTTGTAGAATCTATGCAAAAAGAGCATCAGGAACATCATACTTGCAGGCAGACAAGCTCTTGTAAATGAACGCTGCAAGTTGTAATTGATTACTGTGTTTTCTGAACCCATATCATAAAAGTACAGAATGATAAAGAACAAGCAGCCGACAAAATGCAGGAATGCAAGATTTGTTTTATCCATGAAAAATTGCATTAATGCATAAAACAGAATAAAGGCACACAAAACGCCAATACATAAAAATATTTTCTGATTAAAAATATTTTTGATGTTATTCATAAAGTAGCCCTGAATTTCATCATCAAGGGAAGGACATATGTCTTTTGCAGTTGAACCAGGTGCATAAACTCGTAATGCAATTTCTACAGTACCTTTTTTAATGCAATTTGCAGGAATTAAAACATCAGTATTCTGTTCAATCTTTACATTTAAGTTTGGTGGAAAATTACCGCGAGCACCAACAAATACACCATCTGCAAAAACCTGAATGGCACAGTTTGTTTTCTGGAATCCAATACAGATATTTGAATTTTTGAGGCTGGCAGGTATAGTTATTGTTTTTCTGAGCCAGAAATAATGCTCTCCATTTTGTACAGTAATGATTTTATCTGTGTTGATGGTTTTCCATGAGCTGTCTTTATAACCACGGGCAGAATAGCTTTGGTTATCACCGAACTGGATTTTCCAGTCTTCATAAACAGGTTCGCTTATTCCGGTTTTTAAGGAACATGATGTAAAAAGAATAAGGCTAATCAAAAAAAATAAAATAGTCTTCTTAAAATTCTTCATAACTCTCTAATTATAACATAGGATTGAGAAATATGAAAAAAAATAAGAAATAACTATTTTCGTTTACTTACTGCGATTCTGTCGCCAACTTCGTAGAAGGTTGTTTCAAATTCCGGATTTATTCTAAGGTACTCAGCGTACTTCTGGATTTTTTTTACAAGCTTCTTTGTGCTGTAGTTATGGGTGAGCGAGAGGTCGTCTACCATTCCGTGGAAAGAAAGATTATCGCTGATGATAACACCTTCTGGCGCGAGATTGGCCTTATATTTTTCAAAGAATTTGATGTACTGGGCTTTTGCGGCATCTATGAAAATCAAATCAAAAAATCCTTCGAGTGGGCAAGTTAGGGCATCTGCGTGAATTGCAGTAATGCGGTCTGAAAGTCCTGCGTTTTTGAAGTTTTCTACGGCCTTGAGGTGACGGTCTATGTCGAGTTCAATTGTAGTTACTTTAATGTCATCAGCGAGATTTGCAAATCGGATTGAAGAATAACCGATTGCAGTTCCAATTTCGAGGATGTTTTTGCACTTGTGCTCTTTGATGTAATCGCAGATAAAATCACAGCCTTCGTCCTGCATAATAGGAACTGCTTCGCGGCTTGCATATGCTTTAATTGAAAGTAAGTTGTCCATAAAATCCTGTCACCCCGAACTTGATTCGGGGTCTCTAGTTCTTTTGCATGGCGATTCGTTTTTCACGAACGTCTGAGAGTAATGATTGTAGCCCATTTGCGTCCTGAGTTTCAATCAGTTTCTTAAGATTATCCAGCTGACTTTCAAAGTTTTCTATATGAGCAACAAGCTTTTCGCGGTTTGCAAGGAAGAGTTCTGTCCAAAGCGGAGCATTAATCATTGCAATGCGGGTGAGGTCTTCGAAAGAACCTCCGCCAAAACTTGTGATTTCCGGGTCGCCTGCGCTTTCTACCATAGCAGAGGCAACAACGTGGCAAAGCTGAGATGTAAAGCCAATCTTGTTGTCGTGGGTATCTGCATCAACTTCTGTAATTCTTGTAAAGCCCATTCCGCGGATGATTTTGCGGAACTTTTCTACAGCTGCTTCATTTTCGTATCCATCTTTTGGTTTAATCAGAATATAATTGTGGTTCAAAAAGTATTCGCCTTTTGATGCGGCAAAACCTTCTTTTTCACCTCCTGCCATAGGATGCCCTAAAATCAGATGTGCGTTTGCAGGTTTGATTTCTTCAAAGGCTGCTGCAAGCTCGTGTTTTACGCCGCTTATATCGGTAATTATCGCCCCGTTCTTAAAATCAGCCTTATGTTCACGGAAAAACTCCAGAGTTGCTGTAGGGTAGAGGCAGACAAAAATCATATCTGCCTGAGAGAGCATTTCTTTAGTTTCGCTTGGAGTAAAGGCTCGGTCAATAATTCCTGAGGTGAGGGCGGCAAAAAGTGACTCGTTGTTTTTGTCGAGTGCAAAGATTTTGCCGTCCTTGTCATCGTGGCCGATTATGTTTGAGCGGATTGCCTTTGCGACAGAACCGCCCATAATTCCTAATCCTACGATTGCGTAAATCATACATTGCGTCCGTTGATTGCAGCAATCTGAGGAAGAATCTTCATAAGTGAAGCAAACTCTGTTGGGTGAAGTGACTGCTCACCGTCGCAGAGAGCCTTTTCAGGATTGTTATGAACTTCGATGATAAGACCGTCTGTGTTACAAGCTACTGCTGCCTTTGCAAGTTCTGGTACCATCCAGCGCTGACCACATGCATGGCTTGGGTCGATGATGATTGGAAGATGGCTTACCTTGTGAAGGTATGGAACAATGCTTACATCAAGACAGTTACGTGTGTAGTTATCAAAAGTACGAACACCGCGTTCACACAAAATTACGTTTTCGTTTCCACTTGCCATAATGTATTCAGCAGACATCAAAAGCTCTTTTACAGTTGCTGCCATACCGCGCTTCAAAAGAATAGGCTTTCCAACTTTTCCCATTTCCTTAAGAAGGTCAAAGTTCTGCATATTGCGTGCACCAATCTGGATTACATCAACATCATCAAAATATTTCAACTGGCGGATATCCATAAGTTCAGTTACGATAGGAAGTCCTGTTTCTTTTTTTGCAGCTACGAGGAACTGAAGTCCTTTTTCACCAAGGCCCTGGAAGCTGTAAGGAGAAGTACGTGGCTTGAATGCGCCACCACGGAGAAGCTTAGCACCAGCAGCTTTTACATCTTTTGCAATTGAAATAACCTGTTCTTCTGTTTCTACTGAACAAGGTCCTGCAATTACTGGAATCTCACCGTTGCCAAAGCTTGTGCTTCCAACTTTAATTACCGAGTTTTCCGGATGGAATGTGCGGCTTGCCATTTTATATGGTGCAGAAACGCGTTGTACTGTATCAACAAATGGATTTGCGCTGACCATTTCTGTGTCGAGCGAACTTGTGTCACCGAGGAGTCCGAGAATAGTGAGGTTTTCACCCTTTGAAACGTGAACTCCAAAGCCTTTCTGTTTCCATGAGTCGATGAAATCATTCATCTGCTGATCTGTGGTTCCGTGTTTTAATGTAATAATCATTTTGTTTCTCCTATTTAAGGACTCTGCCTTTTTGAGTCCCTTTTACTTACCGTGCACTGTAAAAAAAAAGGAACTCTTTTCAGAGTTCCTTGTAAATTACTGTTTAGTTACACACAGCATCTATCTTGCCAGAACTCTGCAACAATCGTGAGAATAATAGTAATAATAGTATGCGTAATATGTGTGTTTCATATAACTAACACTTTAGTGATATGCAGAAAATATGTCAATAGGTTGTTATTATAAATAGAAACATTTTTTTTGTCGTTAAATACCTACCAATTTGCAAGGAGAATGTGATATAATATATCCGAGGTGAAAAAATGAAAGAAGTATATGAATTCATTAAAAAGTGCGGAACTTACTATTTAGCTACAGTTGATGAAAACGGACAGCCACGTAACCGTCCGTTTGGAACAATTAATATTTTTGAAGATAAGCTCTACATCCAGACTGGAAAGAGCAAGGATGTTTCAAAACAGATTCAGAAAAATCCTAAGGTAGAACTCTGCTGTTTTGATGGTGCAACTGGCCGCTGGCTCCGCCTTGCAGGAGAACTTGTTCGCGATGACCGTCGTGAGCCAAAAGTTGATATGCTCGAGCATTACCCAGAACTTAAGGCAATGTATTCAGCTGATGATGATAACACTGAAGTGCTTTACTTTAAGAATGCAACTGCAACAATCGCAAGCTTTAGTGCAGCACCTCAGGTTGTTAAATTCTAAAGAACTTTAATTTCATCTGCCAGCTCTGCAAATGGACCTGGCAGAACATGGGGACCGCGGTGGTTGCCGAAGAAATCTTCATTAAAGATGATATCTGTGCCGTCGCGGTTTTCGAAGCGCTGCTCTGGTTCAAATGCACTGCCGAGAATTTGTGTTGTGATTACCCCTGTTGTGTAGTCACCGAGAAGTTCTTTGAGATTGCTTGTAAGTTTGCCTGAATTCAGTGAAACTTTTGCTTTTGATTTTCCTGCAACAACAAGATTATCTGTTTCGTGTTTGCATACACTTGCACCGTTCAGATAAACATTTCCACCAAGCCATACCGGCAGATGACCAAAATGATATTTTGCAAGAGGTCCCATATCCGGTTCCCTATCCATCATAAAGTTTTTAATCCATTCCTCGTAGGTTGGGAAAATATCAAATGGAGCTGTTCCAACAACTTCGTAATCAGCTGAAGCGGCAGTTTTTGATTCATCTTTTATTGCAAACTGCTGAACAAAAATATTATTGTAGATTCTGTCATCACCATGCAAAATTGTCATAAAGCCTGCAACTTCTGTTCTGTGGCGGATATGGTAAGGAGTATAACGCGGTTCTCTCTGATCATTTACAATGCTGTCTACACCGGAATTGATAAGACTGAAGGAACCGTGAACCAAGTTGTGAACTACGGCAATACCTTCACTTGGAATTGTGATTGAGACTTTGGAAAGCAGAAGATTATTGTCGATTGTTGTAGGGCCGTGTCCAACTTCAATGAATACGTCTGTGCTGAACATTGCACCTTTTGCAGCTTCGCGGCCTTCTGGTCTCTGGTTATTGTACATGAGGTTTTGTGATATTCTGGCTCCCTGTGCTTCCCAGTCGAGCCATACACCCATAATACAATCGTGAATATGATTTCTGCGGATTACAACATCAATTGCGGCATGGAGCTTAATACCTGCTGTTTCTGCACCACCGAGCTGCTGAGAATTACAGATGTGATGAATATGGCAGTCTTCAATTGTTGAGAATACACCACCCATGCGGCCAACAATACCTGTCTGTTCGCAGTGATGAACATGACAGCGGCGAACAATATGTGAACCGATATTTTCCTTTGTCCAGCCGTGATACTGACCGCGGCAAACTGCATCGCGCTCCATCTGAGTAGGGCTCTTGAGATGCTTTGTGTAGAAGTACATATCATTTTCTTCATCACGATATTTTCCCAGTGAGATACCGCAGCAACGACTGTTGCAAACTTCAAGGTCTTCAAAAATCCAGCCCTTGCTCCAATGTGGTCCAATCAAAACATCCTGATAAGCTGCCGGAGGTGCCCAGGTTGTAGCTCCGTTGCAGATTTTAAAACCGCTTACAGTGATATAGTTTAGACCATTCTTATCTGGCATAAAACAGTTACGGCGTGCCAGGATTTCAACCTTTTCTTTGTTTGGGTCTAGGCCTTTGAAGTTACAGTAGAAAACTGTGTAACGGCCTTTTTTGATTTCTTTTGCCTGTGCGTTTACTACGTATTCTGCGGCAGAAACAGGAATTGTTCCGTCATCATTATACTGGAGAGCTGGTGCTTCACCTTCCTGTTCACAGTACCATTTATATTCAGATTCTTTTTGATTCCATGCGCATGGATTTGCTTTGCCTTCGATACATTCTTCAAGAGTTGTTGTTTCATACATCATAAGGTCGTTTAAAACAACAGAACCTGTGTGACGAACAGTTGGTGCAAAATACCAGTCACCGCAAACATAAGTAGTGTAGGGATTATAGCCGCCAAAGATACCGTTATCAACTTTAGTTGTCCATACGTCGCCCTTGAACTTTTTCCAGCCTTTGAGAACTTCTGAACCTGTGATTACAGCCCCAAGTGGCTTTTCTGATTTATATGTGATTCGCTGCTCTGGTGAGTCTCCGGTTCCACCGAATTTTGGTACAACCTGTTCTCTATAGATTCCAGGTGCGACTAATACTTCGTCACCTGCGCGTGCAACTTGTGCAGCCTGATTAATAGTTTTAAAAGGCGATACCTTTGTTCCGTTTCCGTTAGTTTTTGCTTTTGCGTTTACATAGTATGTCATATAGAACTCCTATGTAAATTATAAACCGCATATAGAGAAATAATTGAAATTATATCTATGAGAATAGAACAAAAATTATTTGTTGTGTCTTACTTGTTCAAGACCGCGTTTAAACTGTGGAATGCGTGCACAGGTAACTGTGTTCATATCGCTGCGGTCGCCACGCTGTAAGAAGTGGTAAGCAACACCGGCAATCATTGCGCCATTGTCACCGCACAATTTAAGTGGTGGGAAGATGCAGTTCAAATCAGAACGTTCAGCGAGCATAGCACGTAAACGTGAGTTTGCGGCAACACCACCACCACAAACAACAGTTTTAAGTCCTGTATCGTCTGCAGCTTTGAGCAGTTTGCCTACCAGAGTCTTGATTGCAGTTTCCTGGAATGCTGCACACATATTTTCTGTTGTATGCTCATAGCCTGGCTGCCAGAACTGATCACACTGATGGATTACTGCAGTTTTTAGTCCGCTGAAAGAAACGTCGTAACGGTGTTCATTTTCATCAAGTTTAGGAACCGGGAATTTGGCTGATTTAGGATCGCCATTTTTAGCAAGGTTATCAATGATAACTCCTCCAGGATAGCCAAGACCGTAAAACTTCGCAACCTTATCAAAAGCTTCGCCGACAGAGTCATCAACTGTAGTACCGAGAATTTCCAGATCATCAAATCCATTTACTTTACAGATGATTGAGTGACCACCGCTTACAAGCAAGCCGAGGAATGGATATTCAACTGGAGTCTGAAGCTGAGCGGCATACAAGTGACCGAGCATATGGTTAATTGCGATAAAAGGTTTGTTTGTTGCCCATGCAAGAGTCTTTCCAAAAGTAAAGCCAACGAGAAGAGAGCCCATAAGACCAGGTCTGTTAGTTGCAGCTATCGCATCAACTTCGTCAAGAGTCATGTTTGCTTCTTTGAGAGCCTGGCGTACAACCGGCAAAATCCATTCAGCGTGTTTGCGGCTTGCAATTTCTGGAACAACGCCTTTGTAAATTTTATGGAAAGGAATCTGCGTTGCAACAACGTTGCTCAAAATTGTTTTTCCGTCTTCTACAATTGCGCAGGCTGTTTCATCACAACTGCTTTCTATACCTAATACTTTCATCGTTACTCCGTTGTCACCCCGAACTTGTTTCGGGGTCTCTAATACTTCTTAGCCTTTGACTTACTTACCGTACTGAATGTGTAGCCCTGGGCCTTAAGCTCTGGGTATGCCTTTTGTAAAAATGCCGGTAAAAAATCAGCTGACCAGATATGGCCTATCATTATAACGCTTCCATTTTTATTTGCAAGGTCAAGGCCTTTTTTTAATTCTTTAAGAGCATTTGCTTCAGTTTTTTCGTTGTCAAGAAAGATGTTTCGTTCATAATATGAATATCCCATTTCTCGTGCAACATACGGAACCTTTGTTTCAACATTTGTGCGGCTGTCCAGAAAATATATTCCTTCTTCAGAAGCCATCTGCAAAATTACAGCCATCTTTTCTGCATCAGCTGTAATGCCCGAACCTTCATGGTTATTCATTCCGGCAATAGGTGCAATCTCATTTATATTATTGAAAAGAATTGTTTTGATTTGTTCATCAGACATTTCCGGCTTAATGGCACCAGGTCCTGGATTTACGCTTGCATTAACCGACTGCATTGGCTGATGTAAAATTACTTCATTTCCGGATGCGCGTACCTGAGCCGCTGATTCAGCAGAATGTGCAATTTGCGGGAGTACCGCTACAGTGATTGGGAAGGGAAGTTGAAGGAATGGTTTTAAGTGTGCAAGATTTTGTCCGCCATCATCAAAAACAAAAATCAACTGAGCTCCATTTTTTGCAGCAGGAAAATTGTATTGTGATTTTTTTTCTGGCTGAGGAGAAGTCGGAACGGGTTTTGTTGTTTCTGATTTTTTTTGCTCAGTTTTAGTCGCAGTTTTTGTTTCAGTTGATTTTTCCTGAGCTTTCTTTTGTTCTTCTTTTACTTGTGGAGTTTCAATTTTCTTTTGTGTACTTTTCTGTGGTTCAGTTTGTTTTGACTCTATTTTTTTGCTTTCTTGTTTTTTAGGCTCAGTCTTTACTGTTTCTATCTTTTTTGTCTCTTTTGATGGAGTTGTAGTTTCTGTTTTCTTTTCAGTTTTTTCTTCCTGATATCTTTCTACAACTGAATCTGTGAGTCTTTGATTTGGAGTTTTCAAAGTTGTAACAAGGAGAAGTCCCATACATATAGTAATAATTACACAGCATAAAATAATTGCCCTATAAGCTGGAATATATACTTTTGATTTTTTTGATGTACGGCGCGAAGTTTTAGATTTACGTGAATTACTTACAGACTTCTTTGTTGTAGTTTTCTTTTGAGGCATATGCTGATTTTATCACGTTAATAATTTAATGTCATTATCAGAGAAAATCTAAAATTCTGCAAAGATTGAATTTTAATAATTTTTGATGTATAATATAGAAAGTATGGCAACAAAATTCAAAGTAGACCAGAAGGTCGTTTACCCTAGTCAGGGTGTTGGAATTGTAAAGGACGTTTTTGAAAAGACATTTAAGGATAATACCGTTCTTTACTATAAGATTTATATTGAGGCCTCTGACATGGTTGTTATGGTTCCAGTTGATAATGCTGAGAACCTTGGAATCCGCCAGATTGTTTCGGCAAAAGAAGCGCAGGAAGCTTTGAATCTCCTTTCTGATGATTTTGAACCGATTACTTCGGACTGGAAACTTAGATATCAGATGAACCTTGATCTCCTCAAAAAAGGTACAGTAAAAGACATTGCTACAATTGTTCGCTGTCTTTATAACCGCAGTAAGGTTAAGGAACTTCCAATTCTTGAACGCAAACTTTATGATTCTGCAAAAAAACTTCTTGAAGATGAAATTGCATTTGCACTTGGAAAAACTTCAAAAGAAATCGAAGCAGAAATTCATACAAAGCTTGAGCCTCCTGGAGCAGCTCCAAAAATCAAACATACAATGATTCTTGATGATGATGAAGATGATGATTTGATGGATGATCTTTCTGAAGGTAATGGAAGACGTAATTCAGATGATTCTGATGATGCGGATGATTCTACCGACGAAATGGATGCAGAAGACGATTTTGACGACGAGGATGATTCATTCTAAAATTGCAATTATCATAACTGCTGCCGGTTCTTCAACAAGAATTGGCGGTGGTATAAAAAAAGAATATCTTCCATATAATAAAGGCACAGTTCTTTCGAGCTGTGCTGAAACTTTTTTAAATGCCTGTAGCCGCGATTTTGAAATAACAGATTTTATTGTGACTTGTCCTAAAGGGGGCAGGACGGAATGCGAGAAAGCTCTTTGTGGTGTACAAGGGGTACGGATTGTTGAAGGTTCGGATACACGGCAGAAATCTGTTTATAACGGGCTGCTTGCTGTTCATGGAAATCCTGATATTGTTTTGATTCATGATGGAGCCCGTCCTTTTATTAGCGAAGAATTAATTCGCACAACACTCACTGCCACACAGGAATTTGGGGCTGCAGTGCCTGGCCTCACACCTACCGATACCCAGAAAGAAATCGACGAGAACGGGTTTATTGTCCGCCATCTCATACGCAGTTCTTTAAGCGCCGTACAAACCCCACAATGCTTCGTGTTCTCAAAACTTCTTGCCGCACACGAACGGGCCTCTCTCGACAAACGCGAATACACAGACGATACAGAAATCTGGGGCGCATACTGCGGCCGTGTAAAAGTTGTTCCCGGCGAAGTAAATAATATCAAAATTACATATCCGTCAGATCTGGAGAAATTATCATAACAAATAGGAGCTTTCTATGATTCGTGTAGGACTTGGCTACGATTTACATCGCCTTATTGAAGGCCGCAAATTAATTCTCGGCGGCGTCGCCTTCGACTTTGAAAAAGGTGAGGACGGCCATTCAGATGGAGATGTACTCTTTCACGCAATCACCGATGCCTTGCTTGGCGCGGCTGGTCTTGGCGACATAGGCTCTTACTTTCCTCCCGAAGATATGAAATGGAAAAATGCCGACTCTGCAGAACTTCTTCGCACTGTATGGCGTGACATACAAGCAGCCGGCTGGCACCTCGTAAACTTAGACTGCGTAGTAAAACTCGAACGTCCTAAGTTCTTACCCCGCCGCCGCGAAGTTATCGAAAGCATTGCTGCAACACTCGGCGCCGCGCCCGACCAAATCTTTGTTAAAGCAAAAACCGGTGAGAAACTCCCACCGGTCGGTACATCAGAAGCAGTAGAATCTGAAGTTGTGTGTTTATTGGAGAAATAGTCGGCAGGCACAGCCTGCCTCTGAGCCATTTTTTCGATGAACCTAAAACGACCCTGTCGGCTCGTTTTTTAACGGTTCTTCGATTTTAGGCTACTCCGGTAACTGCAGTACCAAATCAACCTCGTTCTCAGTTAATTCAAGCTGCTTAGCAATTTCTGCAATTGTCCAGCCCTGACGTTTCAACTGACGGATTGCCTCACTTGTACGTGGGTTAATTCCGGCACTCTTCTTATTAGGATTCTTTGCAAGATCCTGCTTAGTCATCTGGTTTAATACCTTGAACTTGTTATCAACATCTCGTGAAAGACCCTGAAGATCAAGCTCTGTTTTCTTAATTCCGGTCTGTACAGAGTTGAGTGCATCAATACGCTTTTCTGTATCAGCGATGATAGAATCAAGGCTTTCGAGTCTTCCGATTGCATCTGTAATCTTAGGACCATTCTGCAAAATCTTATCTACATTGTTCTGAACTTCCTTGATTTCCTGTGGAAGAGAAACGGCCTGACGGTTACAGTTTGTAAGTCTCTGTTCAAGATCCTTTAATTTTTCGAACTGTGAATCAACATCAGTTTTAATGCGGTTTACAACTTCATCTTTTTTCTCAAGACGTTCGTACTGCTCAGAAACATATTGCAAGCGGTCGTTGTAATTTCGCACTGTAACTTCCATAGACTGGAGGTCGTCTTTTGTTGTGTTGAGCGACATAATGCGTTCATCAATTGTGTTAGAGAGAGCAAGCATCTTGTTGAACTGCTGCTCGAGTGTAACAACGTGGCTCTTCTGTGCTTCAATACCGGTAAGCTGACGTGTGATTTCTTCATTTATCTTCATTATAGAAGCATACTGAACCTTCATCTTATCAGCTGTATCTGCATAGCCCTGGAGCTTTGTAAATGCATTGTTGAGGTTCTGAACATTTTCTTCGAGCTGGCGGCGCATCTTATCTGCGGTTTCATAACTTGAAATGTTAGCCTTTACATCCTGAAGTTGTTTTTCAATATCACTCATGCGGGTCTGGATGAGGTTTGCATCATCCTGCATTCTGAGCATAAAGTTAGACTGATTTGTTGTGTTCTTATCTTCTGCTGCCTGAATGTCTTTTTTGAATGCTTCAACGCGAGCTGCAGATTCTTCATTCTGAGCGTCGAGTTTATGCTGAGCTTCGGCAAGCATCTGATTGTACATAGAATCCATCTGTTCAAGAATTGCTGCAGACTTTGCTTCGTAAGCTTTAATTGATTCATTAGTTTTATTACTGAGGTCGTCGAGTCGTTCGTTGATTTCGTTGTGCTGCTGCTGAACCACTGTCTGATACTTATTCATATTCTGAATAAGCTCTTTGCTCATTTCTTTAACATGTGCTTTTGTGCTGTCTTCAAACTTAGAGAAATCTTCTGTGAAGATTCTGTTTGAAGCCTCGAACTGTGAACGAATCTGCTGCTTCCAGGTGTTGAAATCAGAAAGGGCAACTTCAACTGATGATGCACTTGCTTCCTGTCGGCCTTTAAGTTCTTCTTCAAGAGCCTTGAAGTTTGAAAGCATTTCATTCTGAGTTTTGCTGAGTTCCTGCTGTACAAGAGCTTTGCTGTGTTCGATTTCATCTGTAAGTTCTTTTTCTGCATTCTGTGAGAGGGCAGAGATCGAACTGTCTGTGTCGCTCTTGAACTTGTTGATGAATTCCTTGATTTCTTTGATGGAATCCTGCATGTCGTTCTTTGTCTGTTCAATAGAAGCTGCAACTTTTGTGTACTGATCGCTTGCACGAGTCTGAAGTCCCTCAATTCCGGTTTTGAAATCTTCAAGATATTTTGTTTCAACCTTTTTGCGGGAATCTTCATAAGTATTTGTAAGTGTGCTGAGCTTTGTATCCAGTTCGTGTTTCCATTCTGCAAGGTCTGAATCAATCTGATTGCTTTTTGTAGAAAGGGTCTGATTAAACTCAGATTCGAATTCCTGAATCTTTGCACTCATGCTGCCAGTTGCAGTTTCTTTGAGTGCATCGAGTGAGCGGTTGATTTCTGTAATCTTTGATTCAATTTCTGCAGAATCTTCCTTAATAGTATTGCTGAATTCTTCGTGTTTCTGTTTCTGATTTGTAGTAAAGGTATCGAACTCGCGCAAAACTCTGTTCTGTACTTCACCCATAGCGGCTTTGAGACTCTTTTCCAAAGTATCGATGTCGCTTTCAGAAAGCTGAATCTGTGAGAGTTTGTATTCAATATCTTTCTTGTAAGCATTGAGCTGGCTGTCCACATTTTCAAGAATATTGAGATGTTTAACTTCACTTTCGCTGACTGCCTTACGAACAGAATCTGTAATAATTTTTGTGAGGCTTTCCAAACGAGCGTTAGTTTCGTTTTGGAAGCTGTCTAAGCGAGCAGTTGTGTCATTCTTAAAGCCATCAAACTGGCGGTCAGATTCATTCTGGAAGTTTCCAAACTTATTGTTTGCTTCGCTGATGATAATATCAACCTGTTTACCAGTTGCATTCTGAAGAGCTTCGATTTTTGATGAGGTGTCTTTCTGAATTGCTTCGAACTGCTTTTCTGTTGCGTTCTGCAGAGCTCCGATTTTTGTGGCTGATTCAGTCTTGATGGTCTCAATTTGTTTTTCAGTTGCAGACTGAAGTGCATCAATTTTTGAGTCAGAAGCAGTCTTTATTGCTTCAATCTGATTCTGTGCATCATTCTGGAAATTACCGATTGTAGCTTTTGTCTGTGCAATTATAGTTTCAATCTGTTTTTCTGTTCCACTCTGGAAGGTTTCAAGAGTAGAAAGAGTTTCTTCCTTGATGTCCTGAATCTGACGGGTTGAGTCATTCTGAAGAGAAGCCAGAAGTTCGTCTGTCTTTGACTGAATTGCATTGATTTTCTGACTTGTTTCATTCTGAATGCTTTCGATTTTATCATCAGCAGAACTCTGAAGGTTGCTGATTTTTTCAGAAGTCTCAGCCTGAATACTTTCAATCTTACTGTCAGTGGCACTCTGGAAGCTGATAATTTTTGCAGAAGTTTCAGACTGAATTGTTTCAATCTGATTTTGTGTAGCAGACTGAAGTTTTTCAAGTTTTGCAATTGTCTGACTTTGAACATTGTCCAGACTCATATTCATCTGACTGATTTTTTCTTCAAGTTCTGGTTTGAGTTCTGCGGCCTTGCGTTCTGCTTCATCACACTGAACTTTAATTGCTGCAACAGAAGCCTGTGCACTTTCTACAGAAGTTGTTGCTTCCGAAGCAACCTGCTTGAGGGTCTCAGACAGATTGTTTTGCATATCTGTAATTTCTGTTTGCAATGAAAGTGAGCGTTCATTACACTGGCGAAGACTTGTCTCAAGCTGACTGCGGAGAGTTTCGATTCTTGCCTTGTAATCTTCTTCTGTATTAGAAAGTTCTTCTATGCGGTTGCCAAATACATTCTGAAGTCCATCAATCTGCTGTGAGTATTCATCCTGAAGTCCTTCAAAACGACCAAGGTATTCTTCCTTGATTTTTGTGTATTCTGCATTATAAAGGTCGTCGAGCTTCTGAAGCTGCTGATTCTGTTCATCTTTAAGAGTATTCAGCATTCTGTCATTTTCAACCTGAGAATTATTGAGAAGCTCTGTAAAATCAGCTACAAGGCGTTCATGCTCTTCTGCAAACTTCTTATGTTCTTCTACAAACAACTGATTGAACTCATTAACCTTTGTGTTGTTTGTTGCTGTTGCAGTGTCAAAAGCAGCTGCATAGGTTTCCTGAAATTTCTTGTAATCTGCTTCAAACTTTTCTGTAAAGGCAGTGTAGTTTCCGTCGTGCTTTTTCTGGATGTTTTCAATCTGTTTAGCGTATTCTGCTTCGAGCTTGTTGTTATCTTCATTAAAGCGGGCAAGAGTTTTTGCAATAAGACCATCGTTACGTCCGCCAATGCTTTCGAGCTGCTGCTGGTATTTTGTCTGAAGTGCTTCGACCTTTTCTGCAAAAGCACCAGAAAGCTGTTCGAGTTTTTCGTTGAACTTTTCGTTGATGTGTACAAGGTTTGCCTTTGCATCTGTAATAAGCTTGTTTTCTGAATCCTTGTATGCGGCAACTGCTGCTGCAGTTTTTTCATTGAACATTTTTGTAAGTTCAGTTGATTTTGTATCGAGTTCGTCGTGAATAATTCCAGTTCGGTTTGTAATATCGTTTCTGATTTCAAGAATTTTCTTTTCAAGATCTTTCTGGAGCAGAGCAGACTGTTCGTTAAGGTCTTTGAGATATTTATCAGAACGTTCCTGAGCCTGCTGGCTGAGGTGAGTAAATGCTGTATTTTCAAGTTTTTCTGCACTGGCTGCTGCCTGATCATAAGCCTGCTGAATGCTCTGCTTGATTTCTGTGAGGGCTTTTTCTGCATTTGCCTGAGAGGTCTTAATGTCAGCTGCAAGCTTTGTTGCATAGCCTTCATAATTTTCAAGAAGGGTAGTGCCAACAGCCTTAAGCTGTTCAGCATTTTTTGTAGAGAATTCTTTAGATACTTCTGGAATGCGTTTTTCAATCAGAGAAATCTGCTGCTGCTGTTTTGAAAGACGATTGTCCAAAGTTGTGATTACTCCGCTTTCTTTGTGAAGTCTTTCGAGGTTCTCTTCAACCTGTGCTGTCATTTCGTTAAGTTCACCAAGAATTTTTGAATAACCGTCAATCTGAGTCTTAATGTTTTTTACGGCATTAATGCTTTGATCAAAAGTCTGCATTTTTGAAGTAAAATCATCATTCTGCTGTTTTAAAAGTTTTACGGCTGCATTTGCCTGAGTCTGCTGTGCATTAAAGTCTGTAATAATCGTATTGAATCTGGTCTGAATCTTATTAAAAGCTTCGTTGAGCTCTCCTGTTTTCTTGTTTGCAAATTTGTTGATTCGTTCCAGAGGGTCTTCTTTCTTGCCAAGCATACGGAAGTACAATGATACCCCAAGTGATATGACAGTAGAAAAGAGAATTGCGATTACGATTTCCATTTTTTATCCCCACCCAATTTTTATATATCAGTCTGATTTTAAATCAGAATTATTATCTTTTTTATTTCCGAAGAACCATTCAGAAATCTGGTCATAATGCCAGAAGGTAAAATCTGCAATTTTTGATTTTTTACCGAACAGTCCCTCATGCGGCAAAATCAGCCATGCTGTTTTCATGCCTATATTGTGTGCACCCTGAATGTCATATTTGTGATTGTTGCCAACGTACAGAATCTGTTCTGGCGGCAGATTAAATTCCTGTGCAAGACGAAGAAATGGAGTTGAATCCGGCTTAAGGGCACCTGCTTCTTCTGAACCGAGAACAACATCACACATTTCTTTTACTCCCCAGATAGCGCCCTTCTGTTCCGGCGGAAAATCTGAGAGAAGTCCAATTTTATATTCATTGTCTTTTAGCTGACGTATGAATTCAACGGCACCTTTACAAGGTTTGATGTTCACAAAATATTTTTCAAGACCTTTGTAAATCACTTTTTCAAGACGGGCTTCGGCTTCTTCCGGCGAGCATTTAAGTTTCTTCGCCATATGAGTTGCCTGAACCTTTATGAATTCATTTGTAGCTTCTGATTTGTGCATAATGCTGCGAACAAGACCATATTTGAGAAAGAAAATTGAATGCGAAAGAAAGTAAGGCGTAATGCGAAGATTGAACTTCCATGCACGATAAAGAGTTCCGTCAATATCAAATGCAACAGCCTTAATCTGTGTTAAATCAACATTATTCACCTTTCCATTATATCACACTATGGAAAAAACGTCATTATAAAAACAATCACCATTATATAGAAAAAATCAATCTTTTATCCCTATTTCATAAGACCAATAAATCTGATATAATCGCTCTATGTATCGTTTATATGTTGAACGCAGACCTGGTTTTGAAAACGAGGCTCGCCGTTATCTTTCTGAAATCAATGGATTTTTGGGAATTGCCGGAGTAAAGGCAGTTCGTTATTTCAACCGCTACGACATTGAAAATGTTAGTGATGAAGTTGCAAAAATTGC
>Ga0129306_1001090_pt1 | contig 34271 bp, 17 predicted proteins | sample P827metagenome_FD_94438 | JGI IMG/M metagenome (GOLD analysis project Ga0129306, IMG submission 94438) | Capybara group fecal microbial communities from Wisconsin, USA - P827 metagenome | ecosystem: Host-associated > Mammals > Digestive system > Large intestine > Fecal | place: USA: Wisconsin...
CACCCAGCCCAGGGCAACGCCCTGGGTACAAACGGCCAAAGTAACTTTCGCCCTGAAGGGGCAAAAGCTTTACAACACATGGCTGCTGCTTGTATGTTCCCCTCTGAATGGAATGCTTTTGCCATTTCAGGGCGCGGAATGATGTGTACCCGAATAAACCCAGGGCGTTGCCCTGGGCTGGTGGCTTTCTGCCCTTTCAGGGCGTTCATCGCAGTCTGGAACCGTTTTTTAACTTCCGAAACTTGATTTAATTGATAATTGGTAATTGATAATTATGCGAAGGATTGGGCTACGCTCAATCCTTCTTTTGTAGCATTGTAGCATTGTAGCATTGTAGCATTGTAGCATTTTTGCCTGCGGCACAATTGGGGATTTGGAATTACGAAGTGAGGGCGCGGTAGCGGGAGAGGGCTTCGGCGTAGGCTATGCGGCCGATGTCGGCAACCTCTGCACCGCCGACATCCGCCGCGAGTTCGACGAAGTCTGGTCAATGTTCCAGTGAAGTCTACGAGTCAACGAGTCTACTGGTCGAAAGGTCGAAAGGGCGAAAAGATTTACGATTTGACGATTTAGTATTTACTATTTATTTATTTTTTTCTTCTTTTTGTTTGAACCTTGAAAAATAAGCTCTACATTTGCAACGGCTTTGAACGAAAAGCCCTTCGTTATTGGTGTTATGTAGAAGTGTGAGAAAGGGCTTTCGACTAAAGTTGAGAACGAAATAGAATAATAGTTAAAAAGGACAACCAATGAGAAAAACACTTCTACGTTTCTCACTCTCCCTGTTTTCCCTGATGCTTGCTGCTTGCGTGAACGAAGAGATCGACACAAAGGGCACCATTGCAGGCATCATTACAGATGCAATTAACAGTACCCCCCTAAAAGACGCGTCCGTCACCCTCAATCCTTCCGGACGAACCTATACTACCGGTGCTGACGGACGCTATGAGTTCAAGGACATCGATTTCGGCAGTTATACCGTAGCTGTCAGAAAGACAAACTATGTCTCCGACGAACGCTCTGTTGAGGTACGTGTGGCTGAGACATCCAACCTTGATTTCCAGTTGAAGCCTGCCAATTCGCAGTTGGAAGTCGTGCAGAAGACGCTTGATTTCGGGGAGGAGGCGACGAGCCTGTCCCTCGACATTAAGAACTCGGGTTATGCCGAACTGACATGGCAGCTCACGGAGAATATCACGTGGCTCACTTGTAATCCCACGTCGGGTGCCGTAGAATCAGGGAAACAGCAGGCGGTCGTAGTCATGGTTGACCGCTCCGGCCTTGAACCGCGAAGTTATAGCGAGAACATCACTATTACCAGCAACGGCGGAAGTGCCACCGTGCAGGTGGGGCTTACCGTCCAGGGCATTCAGGTCAAGGCTTCTCCCGAACAACTGGATTTCGGTGCCACCACCACATCACTTACCCTCACACTCACCAATAAGGGCTCGAGTAGTGTCAACTATACGCTCACACCCTCAAACGACTGGATTATCCCCTCTGTCACCAGCGGCATCTTTACCTATTCGACTGACGTTACGATAACGGTCAACCGTGCCGGAATGTCCGAAGGCGATTACTCGGGTTCGCTCCAGTTGAGGGTCAACGACCGTACACTCGTCATTCCTGTCAGTATGCACATCGCCCGTCGTGAACTTCCCACCGTCAATCTGACCTTTGTAGCTGAAGTTACGACCCTGGCGGCAACGTTCAAGGGAGCCGTAGTCAGCATCGGCAGTTCCCGCATCAGCCGTCACGGCTTCTGCTGGAGCACGACAGAGGAACCGGAGATAGAAAAAGATGCCTTCTGCAACCTTGGCGACTGCACGTCGCCCAAGGACTTCTCCTATGGTGCCGCCAACCTTACGCCCGACACCCGCTACTACGTCCGTGCCTACGCTGAGAATGACGAGGGAGTTAATTATAGCGGTTCGATGACCTTCAAGACGCTCAGCCTGCCCGAGGCCCCGACGATCGAAACGGGCTCTGCTTCCCATATTCTGACGAACGAAGCGCGCGTGTCGGGCACCATCGTCAAGGTGGGCAATGATGCAGGTATTATCCAATACGGGCACGTCTGGGATACGAAAACCGATCCTACAACGGCCTCCTATCGTACGGAACTGGGCGCAACGAAGGCTACAGGCCCTTACACCTCCACGCTAACCGACCTAAAGCCCAACGTCACCTATTATGTCCGTGCCTACGCCACCAACGCTATCGGCACTTCTTATGGCGAAGAAATCACCTTCACCACCATCCCCGACGTGGTCAAGTTGACTACATTAGCGGCAACGGACATCACGCACAACGAGGCTACTCTGGGCGGCAGCATTTCCGATACAGGAGGTAACGCTATCACCGAGCGGGGTGTCTGCTTCGGCACCGAAGCCAACCCCACACTGTCCGGCACACATGCTGCATCGTCATCAACCGCCGACCGTTTCACCGTCCGCCTGACGGAACTTACACCCCGCACCACCTATCATGCCCGTGCTTATGTGACCACTGAGGCGGAAACCACCTATTATGGTGACGACATCACTTTCACAACCACCTATGAGATATTCCCCGGCGAGGTCGGTGCGACAACGGTGTCTGCCTTCGGTACGACCTTCGCCACGTTCAACAGCACCATTGTAAGCAGTGGTAACGGCACCGTCAGCGACTGCGGCTTTGTCTATGCCCTGGCCTCCGGTCCTACCTTGAATCAAGGCACTAAACTCAGTTGTGGAGAGCGACAGTCAGGCGACTTCTCTTCCACCGCTACCCATCTGAAAGAGAACACCACCTATTATGTCCGAGCCTACATCACCAATGATAAGGGAACAGCCTACGGCGACGAGACCTCCTTTACCACGCTGGCGATTACGGTTCCCAAGCTGTCTTCTGTCACAGTTTCAGACGTTACCGCCAGCGCCGCCATCTTTGAGGCACAAGTGGTGGATTTCGGTAATGGCACACTCACGGATGCCGGCTTCGTCCTCGGCACGTCGCCCAATCCGGTGACCGATCATCGCCGCCTCTCCTGTGGCGCGACTTCCGATCTTTCTGCGACAGCCAGCGGCCTGCAACGTGCCACCACCTATTATGTACGCGCATACGCAATCAATGAGAAGGGGACGGCTTACGGCGAGCAGCAGATCTTCACAACACCCGCCGAGGCCGTCAGCCTGACGACATCTGGCGCTACCGATGTCACTCATAACGCAGCTACCCTCGGAGGCAGCATTTCCGATGACGGAGGGAACAATATAGCCGAACGTGGCGTGTGCTACGGCACAAGTGCCAATCCCGACATCAACGGCATGCACACGCCCTCTTCCTCCACTGACGACCGCTTCACCGTCCGCCTGACGGGTCTCTCCGAACGGACTGAATATCACGCCCGTGCCTATACTACCACGAAAGAAGGCACTACCTATTACGGCAATGACGTCACCTTTACCACCACCCATGAGATTCATCCTGGACAAACGTCAAAGACAACCATCTCAGCCATTGGCACCACCACCGCCACGTTCCAAAGCACCATCACCAGCGACGGCTCCGGCACCGTCAGCGACTGCGGCTTCGTCTTTGCCCGGACCCCGTCGCCGACGACAGAAAGCGGCACCGTCCTCAGCTGTGGAGCAAAGCAGACAGGCACCTTTACCACGACGGCCAACGACCTGCGCGACAACACCACCTACTACGTCCGTTCGTACGTCACCAACCAAGCCGGCACATCCTATGGTGAGGAAGTCAACTTCGCAACACTCGAAATCGTGAAGCCTACCCTGTCAGAGGTGACCGTCTATAAGGTGACCTATCAATCGGTCTCGTTGACGGCAACCGTCCTTTCGGCAGGAAACGGCACTATCCTCGAAGCTGGATTCGTTTACTCCACATCGTCCTCTCCCGACATGAACAGCACGAAAGTAGTCTGCGCAAGCTCGCCGACTCTCTCTGCAAGGATATCCGGCCTGGCGGCAGAGACGACCTATCATGTACGGGCCTTTGCAACGAACGAGAAAGGAACAACGCTGGGCGAAGTCGTGACATTCACCACTGAGAAAGACCCTGGCGGCAACGACGTGTCGTTAGACGACTATGACGATGATAATGACTGGGACAATTAAAACCGACAAAACAACATGAAAAAGATACGAACCTATATTAAGCATTGTTTGTTGGCATCCGTGGCGGCTATCCTTTCGATAGCCTGCACACACGACACGGAAGGATCTTCTGACGGAGATCTGCAAACCCCGACCGACCGTTTTACCTATAGGCTGAGCCTGCATGCCGACGTCGAGGGCTACGGGAACAACGCCACACGTTCCGCATACACATGGCCCGACGGCGCCAGCCTCTACCTACAATTCAACGTGGGGAACAGCTGCATTAGCGGGACAGCCGTCTATAGCCAAGCGGCCGACGAGTGGACGATGACAACAAGCACAGCCATCGGCAGCGACACTGACGGTGACTGCGAAGCCTACTATTTCCTGAATGAGACGTCGGGCACAACGGCAAACCAGATAAAGCTTGGGGCAACGGCAGCCATCTATCAGGACACTTTGGGCAGTTTCTACATGACCGAAGACGACGTGATGATTGTCAAACTCGCGCTGACACCCAGGACGGGCCGTATCAGGTTCAAGGGTAAGCCAGGCACCACCTATGTTGTCTCCGGTTTAAGCTGCTATACCGCCTATGACATAAAAGAGAACCGCTTCACACAGGAAAAGACCACCCTGAGTATACGTACTGACGCATCCGGTGACACAGATTATCATTACCTCTTCTTCACTGATGCAACGCAACGGCAGATGGTGGTGCGTGGCGAGGGCAAGGGAGCTTACCTGCGCAATTTCAATCCCGAGGTGCTGGCTAAGGGGAAAAGCGGTTTTATCAGGCTGCCCTCAGCCGGCGATGTCCCGACCCATTGGACACTTGTCAACACCGACAATCTTGAAGCGATAACACTACCCTCCGTATCGGCCGTCACGGTCAGTAAGCTGCGTAGCCATTATGCGACGGCCGAAGCCGCCGTGACGGATCTGGGCAATGGAACGATTATCGAGACAGGTCTCATATATTCTACCGACAGTAACCCTACCGAGGCGAATGGAATAAAGGTGGAATGTGGACGGTCAGCAACCCTCTCGGCCCGCCTGTCGGGTCTGAATGCCCAGACCACCTACTTCATTCTAGCTTATGCTCGGAACGAATGTGGAACGGTGTTGGGCAGTGCAGTAAGTTTTACGACACTCTCCGAAGAAGAAGACGGTTCGTCGTTCGGCAAGGAAGGCTATGACGACGATGATGACCTGAATGACAACAACACGATCGGCGGCGACATCGGCAAGGACGGCTATGGCGACGACGACAACCTGAATGACAGCCATTCGGCCGGCGGCAATATCGGCAAGGACGACTATGGCGACGACGACAACCTGAATGACAGTCATTCGGCCGGCGGCGGCATCGATAAGTCGGGATTTGATGACGATGAGAATTGGAATTAAAGCAGAAAACAAATAAAACAATCAAATAAAAAATACAGTTATGAAAAAGTTTATCTATCTCACGTCATTCGTAGTAATGACAATGATGTCGGCATCGTGTTCCAACGATGTGGAGGATGAAGTTATTCCTCCACAACAAGAGCGTAAAGTCTTCAAGACGAACATGATGCTCAACGGCGACAAGCCCACGTTTGAAGAAAAGGCCACACGTGCTGCAGAAGAATGGGAAGACGGTTCCAAGATCTATCTGCAGTTCGCTGTCGGCAAAAGCCGTGTTAGCGGCATGGCGAGCTACGACGCCTCCGGTGCGCAATGGACCGTCGAACTCTACGGTGCGCTGAACGCAACAAACGACGGAGCATGCGAGGCTTACTATTTCGAGAACCCAGGTTCGGTTACCTACAGCAGCGTGACACTGAACAAGACCACAGCTATTTATGCCGACAAGAAAGCTTCTTATGCCTTCGAAGACAACACGGTAACCGTGAACGCAAGTCTGAAACCCATGACAGGACGCATCCGAATGAAAGGTTCGGCAAACCAGTCGTTCATCGCAGAGGGAATCACGTTCTACGGCAGCTATAATCTGGATGACAACCTGTTCATCAAGGGTGATACGGCTTTCAAGGCTTCCGTTGCCAAGAGCGGATACTCCGACTACTTTTATGGATTCTTTGCCGATGAGGAAAACCGCAAACTGACCTTCCACGACAGGGCCAACAACGTGTCGTTCGAACGTGTCATGGGCGAGAACGCCTTAGCCGAGGGACGAAGCGGATTCATAGACATCCCCACACCTACCAACCGCAGCGGATGGACAGCCGTGAGGTATAAGGACTACACCGTAGAAGGTGTCACCTTCCGTATGATGAAGGTGTTCAACGGCACCAAAGACATCACCGGCGACTACTTCTACATCGGAGAGACGGAAGTGACACAAGAGCTATGGGAGGCTGTCATGCAGACGAACCCATCGGAAGTGCTAGGTGAAAAATATCCCGTCACAAACGTCACAAGAGACGACTGTCTGAGCTTCATCGAAAAGTTAAATTCGAAAACGGATGCTCGTTTTGCACTTCCTTCTGAAGCAGTATGGCAATTTGCGGCAAAAGGAGGAAATTTGACAAAAGGATACACCTATTGTGGAAGTAATACAGCTGCTGATGTAGCCTGGTATAGTCTTAATAGCAACGGACAACCGCATGAAGTCAAATTAAAGCAACCCAACGAACTGGGCCTTTATGATATGAGCGGAAACGTGGCAGAATGGACAAATGGATTAACTTCATGGAATAGTGCAGGTGGACTTTACTCCTATTATTCTTACAAATACTATGGAGGTTACTATAATAGTATTGAATATATAACACCCACTAATAGTGACTACATAAAAAGATCTCTCAGTGCTTCCGAGGCCTCCGCAAACAATAAAGGGGAACATATTGGATTTCGTCTGATTTGTGACGAGACAACTTTAACCCTCGCCCATTAAGAAAGCAAACCAAGATGAAACGATACCTTTTAGTCATTCTTACCCTTGCTTTTGCCTTTACGGCAGAGGCTGGGAATGGGCAAAAGCCGCAGTGGGTGCAGAAGGGTGAGCAGTCGCTAAACAGCATGCGCAGCACGGATGCGTATGAATTTAAGATTGTGGTCTCGCAAGGCCATAGTCTTGCCAATCTGAAGGACAACCGTCTGAATGCTCTGGCGGACTATGTGGGCAAGCAGAACCAAATCACGGGCCAGGCGGTCAGCGAAGCGGTGAGCGAGCAGACGAACGGCGACTATAACGAGAAGGAGACCTTCCGCATGGTGTTCAAGAACGAGTTCAGCACGGATGTCTTCTACGCTACGCTGGTGGATGATTATTGGGAACAATCCAAAGATGGGGAATATACCTACTGGGCACTGTTTGCCGTATCGTCGAAAGCTGTCCCAACGACATTCGACCGTTTCAGCACCTCGACATCCTATGGAGCAGCGCCAGTGGCCATGTCTGTTATCCCTGGCGTAGGACAGTTCTATAAAGGACAGAAAACAAAGGGACTCGTCATGATGGGCGGAGCTGCCGTAGGAGCTGGGGCAATTGTCTTTTGCGAAAGTCATCGGGCTGCCTATATGAGCCTCGCCCACTCGCAACCCCGTTTTGCTCAGACATACAAGACAAAGGCTGACAACTTTGCCATCGGCCGCAACGTAGCCATCGGAGCCACAGCTGCGCTTTGTGTCTATAGCATCATTGATGCCGCTGTCACCCCAGGAGTCCGCCGTGTAAAGGTCACCCCCACGTCTTTGACCGTGACGTTTTAACGTGACGTTTTAAAAGGTCTAAAGGGTCTACGTTATTTCGTCAGGGCGCGGTAGCGGGAGAGGGCTTCGGCGTAGGCTATGCGGCGGTCGGTGAGGGTGTTCTGGGCTGCACGGAGGGTTGTCGCGGCCTGCAGGAGCTCGGCGGTGGTGGCCATGCCGGCGGCATGGCTGCGCTCGGTCTGATGGAAGAGGGTCTGGGCGGTCTCCACGGAACGGGCGGCGACGGCGAGCTGCTGCCAGCAGACGGTGAGCTCCTCCCAGGCCTGGCTGACACGCAGCACGAGCTGCTCGGAGAGGTAGGCTTGCTGGTTCTCGGCCTGCTGGGCTTCGTAGCCGATGCGGCGCATCTTGCGCGTGGTGCGGGCCCAGTCGGTGAGGGGCACGCTGACGGAGGCGAACACCAGTCCGTTGCCGCGGGGGTTGGTGCCCAGCATACGGCCATAGCCGTAGGTGGCGCCTACGCCTACCTCGGGAAGGGCTTCGCCAAGGGCCATGCGGCGCTCCATCTGCTTGGCCTTCACCTGAAGCTGCAGGAGACGGGTCTCGCCGGCCTCGGCAGCGGCGTCGGCCTCGGGGACGTAGTAGTGGTCGGGCGACGCCAGGTCGGTGAGGCGGGTGGTGAGGACGGGCTGTGCGGCGGACGTGCGTGACGTGGCGACGCCGATGGTGTTGAGCAGGTCGCGGCGGGCGAGGCGCAGGCCGCTGGCGAGGCGCAGGCTGTCGCTGACAAGCTCGTCGCGGCGGAGCTGCACCTGCATGAGGTCGGAGGTCAGGGCGAGGCCGGCATCGACGGCGGAACGGACGTCGCGCATCAGCGTGTCGAGGAGCTGCATGCCGGCGTCGAGCACCTGCTGCTTGTCCTCGAGCGAGACCACAAGCCAGTATTTCTTCTCTACCTCGAGACGGTCGTCGCGACGGGCGACGGCGGACTTGAGTGTTGCGGCCTCGACGCCGAGCGCGGCGAGACGGTTACCGACGGCGATGCGCCCGCCGGCATAGAGGGGCTGGGTGAGGGTGAGGGCGGAGGTGTAGCCGTTCAGCAGCGTGGCGTAGGACGTGTTGATGCCGTAGAGGCGGCCTTCGGTCTCGAGATAGTAGCGGAGCAGGCCTGCGCCGTCGGAATGGCCGAGGACGTCGGACAGACCGATATCGACAAGCGGGCGGTAGGCCTGGAAGGCAAGGGCACGGGCCGAGAGCGTGGGGAACCAGAGGGTGCGGGCCTCGCTGCGCTGGGCCTGCGCGGCAAGGATGTCGAGACGGGCGTTCTGCTGCACCACGCTGCCCTGTGACGCCAGCTCAAGGCAGTCGTCGAGCGAATAGGACTGGGCGGAGAGGCGGAAGGGACTGAGGAGAAGGAGGGCTATTAGTAATGAAGAATGAAAAAGGAAGAATGAAGAATAAATAGACTTGTGGAGGGGGGAGGGATTACAAATCCCTCTACTCGACGCGGCCGGATTACAAACCCGCCCGAACGGAAGGCGAAGCGTTCTTTTTTTCATTTTGCATTCTTGAAAAGCTGCCAGTACGAGACGGGCATGATGAGTACGATGAGGCCGATGGAGAGCAGCGTGCCGAAGCAGATGACCACGCCCATCGGCTGCCAGAGGAGGTCGCCGCGGATGACCATGGGCAGCACGCCCAGCGCCGTGGTGCACGAGGTGAGGAAGATGGGCGTCATGCGCCGCTTGCCCGCCTCCATGGCGGCGGTCTTCACATCCACGCCATGGCGGAAGCGCTGTTCCTCGGCATACTCGTACATCAGGATGCCGTTGCGCACGATGATGCCTACCAGGCTGATGAGTCCCAGCACGGCCGTCATGCCGAAGTCGAGGCGGAACACCCAAAGGCCGAACGATGCGCCGAACAAGCAGAGCATGCTCATCGCCATGGTCAGCACGGCCACCGACACCTTGCGGAAGTGGAACAGCAGGAAGACGAACAGCACGGCCACAGCGGCGATGAACGAGAGCACGATCATGGGGACGACGGCACGGTTCATGGTGGAGAGTCCGCCATAGACCACCTCTGCCCCCTCGGGCAGCATGGGCTGGACGCGCTGGCGGATGTACTGTCGCACCTTCTTCATGACGGCGGGCTGGCTCTGGCCGGACTTCATGTCGGCACGGATGGTCACGGCGGGCACGCTGCTGAACCGCCCCAGCTGGACGGGCTGCCAGTCGGGCCCGACGTCGGCCACCTGGCGCAGCGGCACGCTGACACCGGGCATGGCCGTGGGGATGAGCTGCGAGCCTATCGTCTCGTAGTCCATGCCCTCGCCTACCCCTTCGCTGTAGAGGCAGACGGGCACCTTCGTGTCGCCCTCCCAGAGCGTGGCGATGGGCTGTCCGCCGAACGACCCTGCCAGCGCCAGCGACAGCATGCCCTTGTTGACGCCCAGGCGCGAAGCCTCGTCGTCGCGCAGCGTCACCTCGACGGCAGGACGGAAGTCGGCGCAGTCGCTGTGTACCCACTTCAGCTCGGAGGCGAGCGTCATCATATAGGCGCGGATGCTGTCGGCCGCGGGCACCAGCGCCTCGCGGTCGGCACCCCTCAGCGTGATCTCCACAGGGGCCCCGACGGCCTGGTAGTCCATCTGCTTGAAGCGGATGAGGGCATCGGGGAAGATGTGCTCGTAGTGGCCTTCGAACTTGCGCAGCAGGGCCTCGGTGGCCTGCGTCGAGGTGGTCTTGACGATGATCTGCGCCGTGGCCGACGAGGGGAGGATGGGCGTGTAGGTGGCATTGAAGCGCGGTGCGCCGGTGCCGGTGAAGGCGGTGCACGACACCACGCGGGCGTCCTTCAGCATGAGCCGCTGCAACGAGTCGGCCAGCTGCTGCGTGCGGCCGATGCCTGCCCCGCCCTGCACCTCCATCTCGACCACGAAATGGTCGCGGGCAGCCAGCGGCATCATCTGGATGTTGGTGTGCAGGAACATCCACACGCCCAGCGCCACAGCCACCAGGCCCATGCCCAGCGTCAGCGCCGCATGGCGGAAGCAGAAGGCCTGCGCACGGGCATAGACGGTGTCGATGGCGCGGAACAGACGGTGCTGCATGCGGCTGATGAGGTTCTGATGGGTGCTCGCGGCCTCGCCAATGAAATGGGTTTCGAAGATGGGGACGACGGTGACGGCATAGACGATGGACATCATCAGCGCAATGGCTATCACCCAGGGGAACAGCTTGATGAAGTCGCCCAGATAGCCGGTGATGATGTATTTGGCGGGGAAGAACATGAGGCTGATGGCGAGCGTGGCGGTGAAGGTGGGCACGAACAGCTCCTTGGCGCTGGCACAGGCGGCATCGACACGTCCCAGCCCGCGTCCCAGCTTGTCCATGTAACCGTCCATGGTGATGATGGAGTCATCGACAATCATGCCCAGCACCACGATGAGCGACGCCAGCGTCACGGTGTTGAGCTCCATGCCGGTGAAGAACATGACGGCCAGCGTCACAGCCGTGATGACGGGCAGGCCGGAGCTGGCGATGAGGGCCGACTTCAGCGGGAACAGCAGCAGCATGACGGCGATGACCACCAGCATGGAGATGACGAGGTCGGTGAGGAACGAGAACACCGAGTCCTCGACCACCCGCGGCTGGTCGCTGACACGGCTCATGACAATGCTCTCAGGCAGGTCGGCATTGAACGCATCGAGCAGGCGGTCCACGTCGTGGCCGAAGCGGACGATGTTGTTGCCTGGCCGCATGACGATGTTCAGCACCAGGCACGTGTGGCCGCTGTAGGAGACGAACTGCTCGGGGGGCGCCACGCGGCGCTCGACGCGGGCGATGTCCTTCAACCTGACCACGCCGCCGGCAGGGTCGCTCCACACAATCTTCTCGGCCACCTCACGCTCGCTGCCCACGGTGCTGCGCACGTGGATGGGGGCATTGGTGTAGCCGGCGTTGAACGTTCCGGCGGGGATGCCGAGGGCCGACGTCTGGTAGTCCACCATCAGCGTGGCGGGACTGAGGCCGTAGGCCGACATCCGCTCGCGGTCGACGGTGACGGCTATCTCCTCCTGCTGCGCCCCGAGGATGGAGACGCTGGCCAGCGCCGGCAGCGAGCGCAGCCGCTCAGAGAGGCGCTCGGCAACGGCCTGCAGCTCGCCGTAGCCCTTGTCGTCGCTCTCGATGGCAATGAGCATGGAGGTGACGCTGCTGAAGTCGTCAAGCACGGCCACGGCCAGCACGCCCGCAGGCAGCTGGGCACGGCGCGTCTGAAGGCCCAGCTTGATCTTGCTCCACACCTCGTCTTTTTTCTCCTGGCTGCACGTCAGGTCGGTATAGATGTAGCAGATGCCGTCCTTGGTGACGCTGCGCAGGCTCTCGCGGTCCACCTCCTCGTAGGCCATCAGCATCTCCTCGAGCGGCTTCGTCAGCTGTTCCTCCACCTCGGCCGCCGTGGCACCCGGGTAGATGCCCGCCACAAGCCCCTGCTTGATGACGAACGACGGGAACTCGTTCTTGTTCATCCGGACAAGGCCATACACGCCTGCCCCCACAAGCACCAGCACGGCGATGAGCACCAGCCGGTTCTGCTGGATGGAGGCACGCACCCACCCCGCAATGCCACCCTCAAGGCCTGTTTTCGAACGCTGAAGCATCTTTTAGAATTAGGAAATTAAAAAATTAGGAATTAGGAATTATCGTTTAACGTTTAACGTTTAATGTTTAACGAACACGGCCATCGGGTTCATGATTAACGGTTCATGATTAACGGTTAGCTGCTTGCAGGGCTATTTATTCTTCATTTTTCATTTTTCATTCTTCATTCTACAGACGCCGCGGCAGCCATCTGGTTCGTGGTTCATCTACGTTTTCGTTTTAGTTCAACGTTTTAGTTCTAATTTCACCTTCATCCCGGTGGAAACTTTCTGCGAGCCGTTCACGATGACCTTTTCGCCGGCCTTCAGGCCTGACGTCACCACCACGTCGTGGCCCGAGAAGCCATCGACGGTGATATGGCGCTTGCCGACGATGCCGGCGCTGTCGGCCGTCCAGACGTAGCGTCCCTCGCGGTCGGTCATCACCGCCGAGGCTGGCAGCAGCACGCCGTCGGCCGCACCACCCATGGCGACGCCGACCTTGCATATCATGCCGGGCATGAGGCCGTCCACCTCGGGCAGGCCGCCCAGCGTGCAGTCGTAGCTGTGCGAGAGCGCCGAGCCCATCACGCCCTTCACGGTCAGCACGGCGGGAAACGTGGCGGCGATGGCCGGTACGGTCACCGTGGCGCTGTCGCCCACGTGGAGCGACGCCAGCTCGCCCTCAGGCACGGCAAACGTCACCTCCATCCGCCCTACATCCACCAGACGGACAAGGGGGGCGAGGGGGCTCACCTGCGTGCCCTGATGGGCCAGCACCTCGCTCACCGTCGCGGCATAGGGGGCACGGACGATGCACTCGTCAAGCGCACTACGCGCCGCCTGCTCGGACGAGCGGGCCTTCTCCAACTGCGTCTTCACCTCAACGTATTTCTGCTCGGTGATGCTGCCGCTGTCGTACACCTTCTCGACGCGCGCAAAGCCGTCCTCGGCCTGGCGGAGCGTGCTGGCAGCCATGTCGTAAGCCGCCTGCAGCGCCTCGTTCTTCACCTCGGCCAGGATGTCGCCCCGTCCGACGCGCTGTCCCTCGCGCACCCGCAGCGTGACGAGCGTCCCGCCATGGGGCAGGGTGACAAGGGTGCTGCGGGCAGGCTCCACGCGTCCCACATAGCGGTTCAGCTGTCCGCCGGCAGCGGGACGGACAGTCGTCACGTCCACCTGCACGGGCTCGGGATGGCTGCCACGCCGGGCAGCAATGGCCTGTCCGATGCGGCCTTCAAGCCTGCTCACAGCCGCCGGCTCGTGACCATGCTGGCAGGATGAGAACAGGAATAATAAAAGAAGAAGAAATAATAATGTTTTTTTCATTTACTTACCAGAGGCGTTAGGCGACTTTGGCGCTGGTGGGCTGGTGGACAATGTAGAATGGATAATTATCAATTACAAAATTATCAACCAGCGCCAAAGGCGCCAAACGTGTTCGTTAAACTTGAAACCTGAAACTTGAAACCTGAAACCTGAAACTTGAAACTTGAAACCTTATCATATTTAATTGCGCGAAGCGCTACACTGCACCCTGCTCTCCAGGATGGTCATCTGGATGGGTGTGCCGGTGATGTCCGTGATGAACGTGCCCCGATAGTCGAGGTCAATCAACAGCAGGTCGTCGGTGCGCCGTCCGCTTCCGGTAACGTCCACCATGCCGCCGCCCAGCGACTGCTCACCGTCCGTCAGCTGCATGGTCTTTCGGCCGCCGGCGTTGAGCGTCAGGGTGTTGTCAGCCGCCTTGGCCGTCAGCGTGCAGGCATCGCCCATCAGCGCGTTGAAGGACAGCATCAGCTCGCCCCCCTCGGCCTGGGCGATGTTCAGCGCACCAGACTCGGGCTTGAGCACCAGCCAGAGGTCGTTCAGACTGACGCCGCAGAGCGCCGAGCAGGCATCGACAGCCGTCACCGTCGAGTCGGTCAGCACCGTCGGCATCAGCTTGATCTGCCCGCCCGTCTTATAGGCATAGGCATTCAGGCCGAGGTGGGAAAGCGTCTGTGCGACACATTGTATGCGGCTGTCCGTGATGGTCATCTCCGTGGGACGTCCCATGGCCGACGAGGTGAACGAGCCTTCGTAGCGGAGGTCGATGATGAGTGCGCCGTCGTAGCGCCTGCCCGAGCCGCTGACGGTGACGAATCCGCCGCCCATCGAGCCCGTGCCGTCGGTCACCTGCATCGACTTCAGGTCGGTACCGGCCAGCGTCAGCGTGTCGCCCGCGAAGGTGCCCGTCAGCGTGCAGAGGTCGCCCATCAGCGCCGAGAAGGTCAGGATGACGCTGTCCTTCGCCTCGCCGGTATAGACCACCGTCATCTCGCCGGACTCGGGCATCAGCGGGGCCCAGAGGTTCGCCAGGTCGTAGCCGCTCAGCTCCGAGCACGCCGCTACGGCATCCACCGAGTCGCCCGTCAGCACCGTCGGCAACGCCCTCACCTGCCCCGCCGTCTTATACACATACGCCCCTGTCAGCAACGACGAGGCCTCGTCGCGGCAACTCGTCAGCAACGTGCCCGCCGCCAACGCCACACCTATCATCAAAAACGCTGTCTTTCTGTTCATAGCCTTTTTCTCATTTTTTTGAATTGCAAAATTACAACATATTCGCGTTAAGAGGAACTTTTTTAACGCACTTTGACTTTTACCTCCCCACCCTCTGATTTTGGTTTAACGTTTAACGTTTAACGTTTAACGAACACGTCCTATGATTTTGGTTTAACGTTTAACGTTTAATGTTTAATGTTTAACGAACACGTCCTATGACCTCTTACCTCTTACTTCTTACTTCTTAACTAAATATATAAGGAGAACAGCGGACGCGGCGAAACGTTTCACCGTCGATGGCGGAACGTTTCACCATCGGCGACGAAACGTTTCGCTGTGCGGTAAAGTCTGACGTTTTCGTTCCTAATTCCTAAATATATAGCTACCCTCCCACGCGGGCGGCGAGGCCATGGGCGGCGAGGATGTCGAGGCTGCGCTGCTGCACGGCGTCGGAGGGAGCGGCCATGGGCAGGGCGTCGGGGTTATAGGTGGTGCCAAGGCGGGCATGTTTGTTCTTGCCGATGTCGTGATAGACAAGTAGGTTCACCACCTGGGGCGGTGTGGGCAGCGAAGCGAGGAAACGGGCGGAGGCGGTGAGGTTCGCCTCGTCGGCGTTGATGCCCTCGATGAGGGGTATGCGCACCCAGTAGGGGGTGCCGAGCGAAGCGACAAGACGCAGGCCGTCGAGGATGCGCTCGTTCGCCACGCCGGTGTAGCGGCGATGGAGGGCTGAATCCATGTGCTTGAGGTCCACGAGGAACAGCTCGCAGCGCTGGGCGACGCGGCGGATGACGTCCGCAGAGGCGTAGAGCGTGGTATCGACGGCACGGTGGAAGCCGCGACGGCCCAGCTCGTCGAGGAGCTGCACGGCATAGCCGGGGTGCATGAGGGGTTCGCCGCCGCAGAGGGTGACGCCGCCACCGCTCTCCTCCATCACCTGGCGCTCCTTCTCCACCTCGGCCATCAGCTCGTCTGTCGTCCACGTCCGTCCGCTCATCGTCAGCGCCGTCGTGGGACAGGCTTCGGCGCACGCCCCGCAAAGAAGACAGGCCTCAGACGTAGGACGAATGCCGTCAGCCGTCAGCTGCAGGGCTCCTTGCGGACAGACGCTGACGCACGTCCCGCAGCCGATACACTTTTTCTTCGTATAGAGACGCTGCGCCTCAGGACGTTGTCCTTCAGGGTTATGGCACCACACACAGTGCAGCGGACATCCCTTCAGGAACAGCGTCGTCCGTATCCCCGGCCCATCGTTGAGCGCAAACCGCTTGATGTCGAAAATGAGTGGCATTTAGAAACTTTCGTTTTCCGTGCGGGCTATGATTTCGTTCTGGAGCTGGGTGGTCATGTCGTTGAAGTAGTCGGAATAGCCAGCCACACGGACGAGCAGGTCACGGTAGTTCTCGGGCGTCTGCTGGGCGTCGAGGAGGGTTTGCGTATCGACGATGTTGAACTGGATGTGGTGGCCTCCCATGGCGAAGTAGCTGCGGATGAGGGCAGCAAGCTTGGCGAGGTCTTCGTCGCGGCGAAGCAGCGAGGGGGTGAAGCGCACGTTCAGCAGCGTGCCGCCGCTCTTCGTCTGGTCGAGCTTGCCGAGCGACTTGATGACAGACGTCGGGCCCTGAGTGTCAGCGCCGTGCGAGGGCGAGGTGCCGTCGCTGATGGCAAATCGGGCCATGCGCCCGTTTGGCGTGGCGTTGCAGACGGAACCGAAGTAGTTGTGGCAGGTGGTGGAGAGCATGTTGAGGTGCGTCTTGCCGCCACGGGTATTGGGATGGCCGTCGATGGCACGGAAGAGGTCGTCGTAGATGCGTACGGCGATGGCGTCGGCATAGTCGTCGTCGTTGCCGAAGAAGGGCGTGTGGTTGATGATGTACTGCCGCATCACCTCCTGCCCCTCGAAGTTGGTGTCGATGGCGCGGATGAGCTGGTCCATGGTGTAGCGGCGGTCCTCGAAGACGTGCTTCTTGATGGTGGTGAAGCAGTCGGTGGTGGTGCCGAGACCGGTGCACTGGATGTACTGCGTGTTATAGCGTGCGCCACCGCTGTAGTAGTCCATGCCCCGTTCGACACAGTCGTCGATGAAGAGGCTGAGGAACGTGGCGGGGGCATAGAGGCTGAACATGCGCTCGATGTAGTTGTTGACGGCGAGCTTCATGTTCACGAAGTAAACCATTTGTTTCCTCCAAGCCTCGTATAATTCACTGAAATCCTTAAAGTCGCGCGGGTCGCCGGTTTTGAGTCCTTGTTTCTTTCCGGTGACGGGGTCAATGCCGTTGTGGAGCGTTATCTCGAGGATTTTCGGGTTGTTCAGATAGCCGGTGAGGAGATAGGCCTCCTTGCCGAAAGCGCCCACCTCGATGCAGCCCGAGCAGCCGCCCTCGCGGGCATCCTCGAGCGTCTTGCCCTGACGGACGAGCTCTTGGACGTAGGTGTCGGGGTTGAACACGCTGGGGTAGCCGTGTCCCTGCCGTATGACGCGGCAGCCGGCCAGCAGGAAGCGGTCGGGCGTCGCACGGCTGATGTGGATGGAGAGGCCGGGCTGCAGCTCGTGAAGCTCTTCCTGGATCTCCAGCATCATGTAGGAGAGTTCGTTCGTGGCGTCGTTGCCCTCGCGGTCGATGCCGCCGATGTTGATGTTGGTGAAGTCGTTGTAGGTGCCGCTCTCGAGGGCGGTGATACCCACCTTGGGCGGCGCGGGCTGGTTGTTGAACTTTATCCAGAGGCACGAGAGGAGTTCCTTGGCCTTGTCGCGCGTGAGGGTGCCATCGGCTATGCCCTGTTCGTAAAAAGGCCAGAGGTGCTGGTCGATGTGGCCGGGGTTCATGGAGTCCCAGCCGTTGAGCTCGGTGACCGTACCGAGGTGGACGAACCAGTACATCTGTATGGCTTCCCAGAGGTTGCGGGGGGCGTGGGCAGGCACGTGGTGGCACACCTCGGCTATCTGCAGCAGCTCGGCACGCCGCTGGGGGTTCGGCTCGGCAGCAGCCTTCTGTTCGGCCAGCTCGGCATGACGCTCGGCAAAGAGTATGGCGGCGTCGCACGAGATGGCCATAGCCTCCAGCTCCTGCTGGCGGTCGGTGGCAAGGGGGTCGTTGATGTAATCCAGCGAAGCAATCTTCTCCTCGATGCGGCGCTTCACATCCAGCAGGCCGCGGCGGTACATCTTGCCGTCCATGGCGGTGTGGCCGGCGGCACGCTGCTCCATGAACTCGGTGAAGATGCCGGCGTGGTAAGCCTCTTCCCACTCGCGTGAGACATGGCTGAAGATGCGCTCGCGCTGCGTGCGGCCTTGCCAGTAGGGGATGACCTCGCGCTCGTAGGTGTCGATGTCGGCCTGGCTGATGTGATAGGGCTGCAGGGCACGGGTGTCGAGCACATGCAGGTCCTCCACGCTGTGGCAGGTGAGCTCGGGGAAGGTGGGTACGGCCTTGGGGACGGGACCACGCTCGCCCACGATGAGCTCGTCGTCGCCGATATAGATGGTTTTCTTCTTGCAGATTTCGTAGAAGTTGCGGGCACGGAGGATGCTGATGGGCATCTTGCCGTAGTTCTCTTTATAGAAAGCCGTCTCGATGAGGGCACGCTCGATGGTGAGCGTGGCGGGGGTGTCGAGGCTCTGCTGGTGCAGACGCTTGATGCGGTCGTTCATGCCGCCGTCGTTCTCGGGGTGTTGAAGGGCAAAGTTCACCTTTTTAATTTAAAATTAGGAATTAGGAATTAGGAATTAGGAATTATCGTTTAACGTTTAATGTTTAACGAACACGTCCATCTGGTTCATGGTTAACGGTTCATGGTTAACGGTTCATGGTTAACGGTTCATGATTAACGGTTTACTGCTTGCAGGGCTATTTATTCTTCATTTTTCATTCTTGAGACGCCGCGGCAGCCATTTCGTCGGGGGTCATGGGCTTATACTTGGTGCCAAGCCGACGGCAGCCGTCGGGGGTGATGAGGTAGTCTTCTTCGTTGCGGAGGCCGCCAAAGTCGCGGAACTTGTCTATGGCATCGTAGCAGAGGAAGTCGGTGAAACGGCCCTCGGCACGCCAGCGGTCGATAAGCTCGGGAATGAAGTAGATGCCGGGCTCGATGGTGAAGACAAAGCCGGGCTCGAGCGGACGCGCCAGACGGAGCGACTTGATGCCGAACAGCGTGCTCTTGGGCTGACCGTCGTAGCCTACCCACACCTCGCCGAGATTCTCCATGTCGTGGACGTCGAGCCCCATCATGTGCCCCAGGCCACAGGGGAAGAACATGGCGTGGGCACCAGCCTGGACAGCCTCATCGACGTCTCCCTTCATCAGGCCAATGGACTTCATGCCTTCAGCAATGGCGGTGCAGGCCTTGAGGTGGACATCACGGAACGGCACGCCCGGGGCCAGAGCGGCCACAGCCGTACGGTGGGCATTCAGGCAGATGTCGAAGATGACGCGCTGACGCTCGTCGAACGTCCCGCTGACGGGATAGGTTGAGGAGAGGTCGCCGCAGTAGTGGCTGGCCACCTCGGCACCGGCGTCAAGCAGGAACATGTCGCCCGCCTGCGCCGTGTGGATATAGCCGTGGTTATGGAGCGTCTGGCCGTGCGTCGTGGCGATGACGGGGAACGAGATATCGCCCCCGCCCCGCTGGGCGATGGCTGTGACGGCAGCACGCACCTCGGCCTCGTGGATGCCCGGACGCACCATGCGCATCATGGCCAGATGCATCTCGACGGAGATATCGACGGCTTGCTCTATCTCGGCAATCTCCTCAGCGGTCTTGTGGTTACGCATATCCACCACGGCACGGATGAAGGGGATGCTGGCGCCAGCCGCCTGGGCTGCAGGGGCTATGCCCAGCAGCTCCTGTAGCTTCACCTGATGCTCGCCGCGGTATGGAGGGAGATAGTGCACCTGCTTCCCCTTCACGAAGCCGGCCAGCCGGCTGAGGGGAAGGGTTTCGCTGATGCCCACCCGCCCGGCTTTCTCTGCCAAAGGGGGCTGGGTGCCCATCCAGACGATGTCGTCGATGGTAGGGTCGTTGCCGAAGATGATTTCACGGTCGCCGTCAACATCGATGACGGCAGCCAGGCCGTCGTGGTCCAGACCGAAATAGTAGAGGAACGTGGAGTCCTGACGAAAGCTGTAGGTGTTGTCGGCATAGTTCATGGGGGCGTTGTCGTTGCCGAGAAAGAGCAGCAGACCGCTGCCGACACGTTCTTTCAACTGCCGCCGCCGCTGGATATAAGTTTCTTTAGAGAACATCTTATTTAGTTAAGAGTTAAGAATTAAGAATTGGAGATTGGTTTAACGTTTAACGTTTAATGTTTAACGTTTAACGATTTGGGGTTAACGTTTAACTATAAACTACTTAAACGCGTTCTCGCTGAGTCCCTTGCCGGTGAGGGCGAGGTCGGCCATGTAGGCGGGGACGGGACGACCAAGGTACTTATCGACATAAAGCTTGGCCAGATACTGCCCGAGCATGAAGCCATGACCACGCAGGCCTGTGAGCAGCCCGACGGCGGGATCGACAATGTAGCGAGGCTCCATGTAGTAGCCTGCCCACGCGGCGTGGAAGCTGACATCAGCCAGGCAGGGCAGCCACTCAACAAACATCTCGCTGACAATCTGAAGGAACTCCTTGCTGTTGTACTTGAGGTTCTGGCGGGCCTCGTAGGCGTCGCAGTCGGGCGAGGCACAGCCGATAATCTGTCCCGTGTGGAGGAACTGCTGGCCATAGACGGCCGAGAAGCCTTTGTAGTGGCGGCGGTCGATAATCATGTCAAGGCTGTCGCCCACTCCCATATTCGGCAGGCGGCGGGTGATGAAGGCCTGGTGCTTGACGGGATAAAGCTGCGTGTCGATGCCGAGCATGTCGGTGAAGCGTTCGGCGCCGGGACCCATCGCGTTGACGAAGTGCTCACATACATAATAGGTATAGTGGCCGTCGTGTTCGCGCACCAGGGCCCGGACGCGTCCGCCCTCCACGCGCTCGACGTGCAGCAGCTCGCAGTCCTCCTTCAGCGTGCCGCCATGGGCGACGGCCACGTCACGCACGTAGGCGATGGTACGGCCGGGGGTGGCCTGCCAGCAGCCGTTGCTGATGAGGGCGGCACTATAGACGCCCGGCTGGGGGTTCCAGTAGGGCGAGATGACCTTCGGGAAGTCCTTGCGGTCAATCATATAGGCATCGGCCGCCCAGGCACGCGAGGCATCGAGGGCACGGTAGGTGGCATCGTCGTGCACCAGATTGATGTAGCGCGTCATCTTGAAGTCGATGTTACGGTCGGCCTGGATGGTGCGGAAGATTTCAAGGTTGTGATTGGCGATGTCGGCGATGTCGGGGTGCGAGAAGGTGGGCCGTCCGCCGCCGATGCAGCGCCACGACGAGCCGCGGTCGTAGTTGATGAGGAGTGGTTTCAGGCCGGCTTCGGCGAAATAGCGGAACGCTGCCGAGCCTGCCATACCGCCTCCGGCAATTAGCACGGACACCTCACGGACGGGTGTGGCACCCTCGGGGAAGACATAGACGTCCTTCTGCCCAGGGGTATAGACCTCGCCGAGCGCCACCTGCGTGGCCAGCGGGGCACGGGGCGACGAGTCGCCCACAAGCTCGATGCCGTGGGCACGCAGCAGCTGACGGGCGCGGGGCACACAGCGTTTGCCGCGGCAGGGGCCCATGCCCATGCGGGTGGTGTGCTTCAGCTCATCCACAGAGATGTACTTCCTGTCGCCAATGGCTGCAAGGATGGCATCGATGTCCACATCCTCACAATGGCAGACGAAAGAGCGGCTGTCTGACTCCTTCTTAGTCTGACAGACTTTTTTAAGACTTTCAGACTTACAGACTTTTAGACTATCAGATGAATGTTCTGCTTCCGGTTTATTTGCTACACTATTATCTGTCAGTCTGTTAGTCTGATAGTCTGTCAGTCTGTTAGTCTGATGTCTGATGTCTGAAGTCTTTTCCATAAACCCTCTCACGCTGGTCAGCTCTTCGCCGCAGGGCGAGGTCACCTGGATGCGGAGCAGGTTGGTCTTGTTGCTCTTCCGGAGCACTTTCTCGACGCGTCCTTCGCCGATGGGCTTGCCGTCGTTATCGACCAGCCAGCCCGTGGCGCCGTCATCGACCTTGCGCTCGATGGGCAGGAACACCTTGTTCTTGTTCAGGTCGTAGCCGAAGATGGCCAGGCCCGGGCAATGCGTCACGCAGTTCATACAGCCGACGCACTTGTCGTAATCGACCACGGGCACGTCGTGCGTAGTAGCCTTGCTGATGGCGCCGTGCGGGCAGTTGAAGGTGCAGGGGTTGCAGGCAAAGCCGTAGAGGCAGTCGGCCACGACGAACGGAGCTGCCTCCATACGCTCGGCAGAAGGCTTACGGGGTTCCTGCAGCACGCGCACGGGCCGCTGCTGCGAGTCGATATAGTCGCGCGAGACGGCCAGATAGTCATCGTAGTTGACCCGTACGCCCAAGGCCTGTGCCACGTCGTAGGCTGCCTGACGGCCACGCAGCACGGCGCTGGTGCCCTCGCCGATGCGCACGGCATCGCCGCAGCCATAGACGTTAGCGCCGAAGACGTGGCGGCCCTTCGTCAGCAGCTGATTGTCGGGCAGCAGGCCGGTGCAGATGTTGATGATGTCGATGTCGTCAATCACCTGCTCGGTGCCGGGGATGGGCTGGAAGTTCTTACATTCCGAGACCACGGCACCCGTGATGCCCGTACGGTCGGCGTTGGGGATGGCCTTCAGCAGCAGGTGAGAGGTCAGGATGGGAATGCCGAGCCGACGCACGCGGTTGGCCTGCACGGGGAAGCCGCCTTCGTGGTCCATGCCTTCGAGGATGGCCTTGATGGTCGCCCCCGCCTGCACGGCCTGATAGGAGGTGAGGTAGCCGATGTTGCCGGCGCCCACGGTGAGCACCTTCTTTCCGAGGAGGGTCAGCTCCTGGTTCATCATCTTCTGGAACACGGCGGCGGTATAGACGCCCGGCACGTCGTCGTTCTCGAAGCAGGGCATGAAGGGCACAGCGCCCGTGGCCACCACGAGATGTTCGGCCTCGATGTAGCTGACCTCTTGCGTGAGGATGTTCTTCAGGGCCACGCGTCGTCCCTCCAGCAGGTCCCACACCACGGTGTTCAGCAGGATGCCGTCGGCGCTTTCTCCGGCCAGCGTCGCGGCGATGTCAAAGCCGCGCATGCCGCCGAACTTCTGCTCTTTCTCGAAGAAGAAGAACTGGTGCGTCTGCATGTTGAACTGTCCGCCGACGGCGGCGCCCGTGTCCACGACCAGGTTGGGGATGCCCCACTCGCGCAGCTGCTCACGGCAGGCCAGTCCCGCAGGTCCGGCCCCGACAATGGCCACCGTGGTCTTGTAGATCTTGACCTGCCTGCCTGCCGGCTTGACGGCTTGCCCGCCTGCCTGCTTATTCATTGGCAGCCAGCCTCCCGGGATTTCGCTTACCTCGTGCACGCCGTCCACGGGTGTGATGCAGATGCGACGCACGACGCCGTCGACCAGCATCTCGCAGGCGCCACACTTGCCGATGCCGCACCCGAGGCTACGCCCGCGCCCCGTGAGGCTGTGGCTGTGGACCGGGAATCCGGCCTGGTGCAGCGCGGCGGCGATGGTTTTTCCACGCTGGCCAGAGACGCTCTGGCCGTTGTACTGGAAGGTAACGATGTCTTCTTGAGGAATGTCAAGAATGGGATGTTCGGTGATTTTATACATGGTATCTTCTCTCCTTTCTTTACTCTTTCTCTTCTGTATAAATGTTTATTTTCGGGTGTTTGCTGATGGGGACGTCGGTCTCGGGAAAGTACTCGGCGATGAGGGCATAGAGCCCGGGGTCGTACGCCTTCAGCTCCTCGCGGGTGTTCACGTAGTTGTGTTTGCCGTCGGGACGGGGCATCTCGGCATTGACGTTAAACCAGTCCTGCACGCCCTCGGCCCAGTATTCGTAGATGTCCACCGAGGCATAGGTGTTCACGAAGCGGCCTTCGGCGAGGGCTTTGTCGAGCAGCGCCTTGAGGCGAGCATTGATGTCGGGGTGCACCTGAATGATGCCGATGAGGTGGATGGCATGGGAGAACTCGTGGATGAGGATGTCCTCGGCATGATATTTGTCAATCTGATAGGCCAGCACGTTCTCCTCGGCACACGAGGTGAGCGTCAGCCCCAGGTCGCCGCCCAGTCCGCGGGCGCGCAGGTTCCAGTTGAGCGTGGTGTCGGCCGCGAGGTCGGCATGCTCGGGAATATCCGTCGTGCCCTCGTAGCGGGCCATGACGGCCAGACGGGCATCCCGGCTGATCATAGCGTCGAGGACGGCCTTGTCGAGCATCGACGTCATGGCATAGACCGTCCGGTAGGCCTGCACCAGGCAGCTGTCGGGCACGCGCCACGACGAGAGGATGGGGATGCCGTTGCAGTCGATATACTTCTTATAGAATTCGGGATAGCCTTTCTCCTCCGGGACGGGGGTGATGACGGGGGTGGGGATGCTGAAGCTTCCCTCTTCGTCCGCAGGCTTGGGGAGCGCCGTGTCGCACGTGTAGAGGTTCACCTTCGGGTGCTTGCTGATCTGGACGTCGATGGCGGGGAAGTAACGGCTGATGAGCTTGTAGAGCCGCGGGTCGTAGCGCTTCAGGTCCTCGCGAGTGTTCACCCAGTTGTGCTTACCGTCCGGCAGGGGCATCTCGGCGTTGACGTTGAACCAGTCCTGCACGCCCTCGGCCCAGTATTCGATGAAGTTCTCCAGCGCGTAGGTGTTCTGATATTTCCCTTCGGCAATGGCCTGGTCCATCAGCGTCTGTAACGTCTCGTCGATGGAGGGATCCACGAGGTTGATGCCCACCAGATGGATGGTGTGGGCGAACTCGTGGATGAGGATGTCCTCGGCATGATACTGGTCAATCTGATAGGCCAGGATGTTCTCCTCGGCACAAGTGGTGAGGGGCAGCTCCATGGTTCCCTCGAGGCCGCGTGCGCGGCAGTCCCAGTTGAGGGTGGTGTCGTCGCGCAGATAGGCATGCTCGGGGATGTCGGTCGTGCCCTCGTAGCGGGCCATGACGGCCACTCGCACCTGGTGGGCAACCATCGAGTCAAGCACCTCGGGTGCCAGGCACGACGTCATGGCGTAAAGCGTCTTGTAGGCCTGCACCAGACAGCTGTCGGGCACGCGCCACGACGACATCAGGTGAATGCCGTTGACGTTGACATATTTCTTATAAAAGTCGGGCCAGCCGTACTCGGCAGGGGGTGTCGTGATGGTGCATGCAGGGATGTCGTCCCACGCAAACGGGGCGTTCCTGCGGGGCGTGCAGCTCGTCGTCAGCATGCCTGCCACAAAGAGAAGGACCAAACCGTATTTTTTCATCGTTTACCTGTTCTATGATTGCTGTTACCGGTTTTCAGAAGCTTTGATTCTAATCTCGCAACGTTTGATTCTGATTTCGCAACGTTTGATTTTATTTTTGTAGCGTTAAACGCTGTGGCGGCGTTTGATTTCGTTTCATCGTCAGGGCTCGATGGTGATGTCGAAGTTGAACTTCACGGCATGCAGCCCATACGCCAGCACCAGGTTCACCTGGTATTCGCCGGGGGCACACCCGGTGGGGTGCTTGCCGAGGATGAAGCAGAATTCGTTGAACGACAGTTCGGCATAGACGGAGCTGTCGTTACCGTAGCGTCCCACCCGTCCCGCGCTGTCGAACCAGAAGCCCATGCCCTCGGCATCGCTGGCGGTGGTGTTCCATTCGTAGTTGCCGTCCTGGAGATGTCCGAGGCGCAGCATGCCCTCGCTGAGCAGGCCGGGGATTTCAGAGGTCTTCACCCCCAGCGCCTTCTCCACGGCGGCACATTGGGCGGCCGACGGGTAGAGGTAGGTGCCGAAGTGATGGCCGTCCTGCGGATAGGTGGCCGCGAGGGCTATGGTGGCCTCGATCTTCAGCTCGTCGTCAGGCGGATTGGGGTTGCTTCCGCCCTGCGGATATTCGTCGTAGGCAGCGACTATGCCGTCGAGGTAGTCGAAGCGGTCGTTCAGCCAGAGCCGAAGCTTCGTGACCTGCTCGGCGGGGTTGTAGTTGCTGATTTTCCAGAGCGTACAGTCGGCCCGCATCTGCGTGGCAATCACCTGGTACGTGGCGTCGATGTTCGCCAGCACCGTCTCCAGCATCTCGTCGCGTTTCTCCTTCCAGCGGGCCTTGAAGGCCTTCACGAACTCGGGCATGCCGAACAGGCTCGAGAAGAAGGGCGAGGGTCCGCTGCCGTAGGCGCCCTTGCCCGTGAAGGGCTGGCTGCCGAGGATGAGCGTCTGGTAGCTCTCGAAGTAGGTGTGACCCCAGCCCCAGTAGTCGTACATGTCGCCCCAGTTGTAGCAGAAGCCGCCGTCGCAGTCCCACACGGGCCCCATCGTCCAGCGGCCGCCCAGGTCGCGGTGGATGAAGACGCTACGCGCCGAGGGGTTGTTGTCGAGCTCCACGTTGGCTATCACCTCCTGCACGATGAGGTAGTCAATCATGGACGCGACATCCATGAGCTGGCTGACACGCGGGTAGTCGAGGCTGACGATGGCCTGCTCCAGCTGGGCGAACTCGGCGCGCGCCCACGCCAGCTGAGTGGCGCCGGGGTCCTCGGGCGACTTCACGGCCACGGCCATGCGGATGACGTCGGAATAGAAGTTGTTCGTTGCCGTGGGCTCGTCGGCCGGACCGTCGTTGATGTCGAGGGCCAGCAGCAGACCGCCGTCCTTGTCGATATTGACGCGGTTCGCGCCCTGCTCCACCTGCTCCGTCACCATGTACAGGCCCAGCTTCTTCCCGTTCAACGTCACCTTGGCGTAGCGCGAGTGGTTCGTATAGGGCAGGCCGAGCACGTGCGCCAGCGTAAAGCCCACGTTGTTCATCATGTGGGTGACGTCGCGATAGTCGGCCAGCAGCACCCAATCGCGGTTCTTTGCCATGCCGAGCATGGGCGAAGGCTCGTCGAGCTTGATGCGGTAGGGTTTCTTGGGATACCACTCCCACGTGGAGTTGCCGCGGCCGCGAATCTGCCCCCGCCCCTCGTAGTCGTCAAAGACCTCGCCGCCCGCCACCGTGATGGTGCAGGGGCGATAGTCGGCGGGGTCCTTAGAATCGACGTCCACCTTGCCGTCGGTCGTGATGTCGATGTCGGCCAGGCCGTAGGCAAAGTAGTTCACCGAATCGACGGCTGGCGCAGGGTCTGGATCAATAATCGGCTCTTCCTCGGGCCGACATGAAACAAATATAAATGAAAAAAGAAAAATGAAGAATGAAAAATAAATGGCTTTGCAAACGGAAACGCCTGCGAACTGGGATATTGATTTGCGAAACATTCTATTTTTCATTCTTCATTTTTCATTCTTCATTGTAGTGACGTCTCTACTTCATATACGTGTACCGGTAGTCCGTCGGGGTGACAAGTGTCTCCTTGATGCAGCGGGGCAGCACCCAGCGGATGAGGTTGAACTCGCCGCCGGCCTTGTCGTTAGTGCCGCTGGCACGGCTGCCGCCGAAGGGCTGCATGCCCACCACGGCGCCCGTGGGGCGGTCGTTGATGTAGAAGTTGCCGGCGGTGTAGCAGAGGTCGTCGGCAATCTTCTGCACGGCCTGGCGGTCGCGGCCAAACACGGAGCCGGTCAGACCGTAGGGCGAGGTGGTGTCGAGCATATGGACAGCCTCGTCCACCTTGTCGTCATCGTATGGCCAAACGGTCAGCACGGGACCGAAGATCTCCTCCTCCATCGTCTTGAAGTGGGGGTTGGTGGTCTCGATGACCGTAGGCTCCACGAAGAAGCCCTTGCTCTTGTCGCGTCCTCCGCCCATCACAATCCTGGCGTCGGCAGCCTCCTCGGCATAGCGCAGATACGAGTCGATGTTGTTCCACGAGGCCTCGTCGATGACGGCGTTGATGAAGTTCATCGGGTCGCACACGTCGCCTATCCTGACCTCGCCGGCCATGCGCTTCATCTCCTGCAGCACGGCGGGCCAGAGGCTCTTGGGGATGTACATACGGCTGGCGGCCGAGCACTTCTGTCCCTGGAACTCGTAGGCGCCGGTGAAGGCAGCCCATGCCACCTCCTTGACGGGGCTGGAGGGATGGACGAAGATGTAGTCCTTGCCGCCCGTCTCGCCCACCAGGCGCGGGTAGCTGACGTACGAAGCGATGTTCTCGCCCACGCTCTTCCACAAGCTCTGGAACGTGCCGGTGGAGCCGGTGAAGTGGATGCCGGCGAGGTTCTTGTCGGCGCAGCAGATCTTGCCGATGAGCGAGCCCTGGCCGGGCAGGAAGTTGACGACGCCTGCGGGCAGGCCGGCTTCCTCGTAGAGCTTCATCAGGTAGTAGTTGCTGAGCGTGGCGGTCGATGAGGGTTTCCAGATGGTGGTGTTGCCCATCAGCACGGGCGTCATGTTGAGGTTCGAGGCGATGGACGTGAAGTTGAACGGCGTGACGGCCAGCACAAAGCCCTCCAGCGGCCGGTACTCGGTGGAGTCGATGACGCCTGCGCCGTCCTTGGGTTGGATGGCATAGAGTTTCGAGGCGTAGTGGACGTTGTAGCGGAAGAAGTCGATGGTCTCGCAGGCCGAGTCGATTTCTGCCTGATAGATATTCTTGCTCTGTCCGAGCATGGTGGCGGCGTTCATGATGGGACGGTACTTGGTGGCCAGCAGTTCGGCACACTTCAGGATGATGGCGGCACGGACGGTCCAGTCCGTGTTGGCCCATTGCTTGTGGGCCTCCATGGCGGCGTCGATGGCCATGCGGATTTCCTTCTCGCCGGCCTTGTGATAGCGGGCCAGGACGTGTCCATGGTCGTGGGGGCAGACCACCTCAGCCATATTACCCGTGCGGATTTCCTTGCCTCCGATGATGAGGGGGATATCGATGACGGTGTTCATCTGACGTTCCAGTTCAGCCTCAAGGGCGATGCGCTCGGGTGAACCTTTCAGATACGCTTTCACCGGCTCATTAGCCGGAACAGGGAATTGTACAATGGCATTTTTCATGTGAATGTTTTTTATAGGGTTTTAATTCTTAATTCTTAACGCCAATCAGGTATTCCGCAATCTGCACGGCGTTGAGGGCGGCGCCCTTCTTAATCTGGTCGCCTACAATCCAGAAGGAGAGGCCGCAGTCGTCGGTGAGGTCCTTGCGGATGCGGCCCACATAGACGGGGTCTTTTCCGGACAGGAACAGCGGCATAGGGTACTCCACGGGCACGCCATCCACAATGTTCTTCTCCCCCGGGTTGTCCATCAGCACCAGCCCCTCGCTCTTGGCGAAGGCTTCGCGGGCCTCGGCGACGCTGATGGGGCGCTCCGTCTCCACCCACAGCGCTTCGCTATGGCTGCGGAGGGCGGGAACGCGCACGCACGTGGCGCTCACGCGGATGTCCGAGTGCATGATCTTGCGCGTCTCGTTGTACATCTTCATCTCCTCCTTCGTGTAGCCGTTGTCGGTGAAGACGTCGATCTGCGGGATGAGGTTGAAGGCCAGCTGATAGGCGAACTTGCTGACGGTCACCGGCTCGCCCGCCAGCACCTGGCGGTACTGCTCATAGAGCTCGGCCATGGCCTGTGCGCCGGCGCCGCTGGCCGCCTGGTAGGTGCTGACGTGGACGCGGCGGATGTGGCTCAGCCCTTCGATGGCCTTCAGCGCGACGACCATCTGTATGGTCGTGCAGTTGGGGTTGGCGATGATGCCGCGCGGGCGCACCAGCGCATCCGCCGCGTTCACCTCGGGAACCACCAGGGGCACGTCGTCATCCATGCGGAAGGCGCTGCTGTTGTCAATCATCACGGCGCCGTGGCGCGTGATGGTGTCGGCAAACGTGCGCGACGTCCCTGCTCCGGCCGACACGAAGGCGTAATCGACGCCCTTGAAATCGTCATTATCCTGAAGCAGCTGCACCTTCATGTCCTTGCCCCGGAAGGAGTAAGTACGTCCTGCGCTACGCTCGCTGCCGAACAGCAACAGTTCATCGACGGGGAACTCCCGCTCACTCAAAACACGGAGCAACTCCTGCCCCACAGCGCCGCTGGCGCCCACTATCGCTATCTTCATTGTGGTTTCTCTTATTTATGTGCAAATTTCGGCTGCGAAGATAGCATAAAAAAATGAAACGTGTACTCCCTCCCCAAAAAAAACTTTTTATTTTATTCTTCATTTTTCATTTCAAAATGTGCCGCGTGTGCGCTACTTGCTTTGCTTGGCGTCGAGGTGGTAGGTGAAGGTGAGGCCGAGGTAGTGGTGGCGCAGGTCGTGCCAGTGTGTCACCTGCTGGTAGGCGGTCTGGGAGCTCTCGTAGCTGTCCTCGGTGTTCAGGATGTCGTCAAGCTCCAGCTTCACGCGGGCTTTGTTCTTCAGTATCTTCCAGGTGACGGCTCCGTCCCATACGAACCTGTTGCGGTTCATGGCGCTGACGGCATAGCCGCGGCGGGTGCGCTCGGTGAGGCGCGTCTCGAAGACGAACTGCCCGCGCGTCAGCTCGGCGTTGGCGCCGTAGCTGTTCTCCCAGAGCGTGGTGTTCTGCGCAGGCGAGGCCGAGAAGCGCAGGCGGCGTGCGTCGATATCTGCAAAGACGGAGACCTTCAGCCCGTCCCGGTCGTAGGAGACCGCGAGCCGGTCGTGGGGATGGAGCTCGTCCTGGCGGTTCAGCGTCCACGCCGCGTCGGACGGCTGGCGGGTGAGCAGGCCGTACAGGCTCCCCACCGACACGCGCAGGTTGTTCTGCAGGCGGAGGTAGTCGCCGATGCCCTGGTCGTAGCCCATGCGGACGTCCCACGTGCGGCTGCCGCGCACATTCTCGGGGCGGCTGGTATAGACGCCCGTGGCGGGGTCGTAGCGGAGGGCGGTGCACGTCTCGTGGTCGGTCTGCGTATAGCCGGCGCCGGCCGTGAGCGAGAGCTGCCACGGGGAGTACATGGTGGAGAAGTTGGCCGAGGCGCCGTGCGTGTGGGTGTCCTGCAGCGCCGGGTTGCCCTCGGTGATGAAGAGCGGGTCGGTCTCGTCGTGATAGGCAAGCGTCTGCAGCAGCTGGGGCTGCGAGGTGGAGTAGCGGTAGCCGCCTTCTATGCGCGTGGTCTTGCCCAGCTTCCATTCGGCACGCAGCGAGGGGTCGATGAGCGGGCGGCGGCGCACGGCCGTCGTGTCCAGCAGCCCGCGACGGTAGGCCTGCGTCTCCCGCCGGAGGCGGACGGAGAGGGCGGGCATCAGCTGCAGCGGGCCGAGGTTGACGGTCGAGCTGAGCTCCAGCCTGTGGCTGAAGAGGCGGTAGAGGTCGCGATAGCTGTCCGCGGCGTCGGCCACGCCGTCCGTCTCGAAGGCGCGGAGGCGCAGGCTGCGCTGGTAGTCGGCCTGATACGAGAGGTTCACCAGCCATCTCTCCGTCAGCCAGGTCCCGTAGTGGCCCTCGCCCTGGACGGAGAAGTTGCTCGAAGGCGAAAGGGCGTGCTGGCTTATCAGGCTGTCAAGTCCTTCGGCGGGCCTTTTCAGCTGGCGGTCTGTCCATTGCTCGCCCCAGTCGTCCTTGTACTTCACCTGCATGCTGGCGCCGAGCGACCCGTCCTTGACGTAGTGTGTCCAGCTGGCGTCGGCGCCCAGGGTGGTGTGACGGGCGACGCCGTTGTCGCGGACGGACTGCAAGCTGACGGGGGCCGGGGCCGGCACGGACGGCGAGAGGAGCGCGTCGCGCTGCTCGGTGTCGGTGGTGCTTGCCGAGCGGTTCTGCGTATGGTTGGCGCTGATGCTGGCCAGGAAGGTGTTCAGCGTGTCCTTCTTCCACCAGAGGTCGGCACGCACGTAGGGGTTGACCTCGTGTGTACGGCGGCGGGTCTCCGTGGTGACGCTGTTTGCCGCCGTTCCCGGCAGGTAGTTGAGTGTCTCGCTCCCGTTGGTGCTCCAGCGGTCGTCGTGCACCACGCCGCCGCTGACGTTCCAGTAGCTCGGCAGCTCGTGGCGTCCCTCCTGCCGTTTCCAGCTGTGCTGATAGCCGCCTGCGCCGCCCTGCTCCTGCCCGTGCCCCCCGTTATAATACATCGCGCTGCCGCCCCGCATCGAACGCCGTTTCTGCACGTTGGTGTTGTTGGCGTTGGCAAAGACGAGGACGGGGTCGGTCTCCGAGAGACGGTTCATCTGCAGCTCGGCGTTGTACTGCTTGGGCGTCTCGTAGCCGGCCGTCACGTCGCCGTACCAGCGGTCGAGGAAGCCGGGCTTGATGGTGAGGTCGAGCACCATGTCCTCCGCGCCGTCGTCGCGCCCCGTCCGCTCGCTGAACTCCGAGGCTTTGTTGTAGGCCTTGATGTCCTTGACGGCCTCGGCGGGCAGCTGGCCCACGAGGTCGTCGCCGCCGAAGAGGCTCTCGCCGCCCATGGTGATGCGGACGGGCTTGCCGTTCCACGTCAGCTGGCCGCCCTCATCGACCTGCACGCCGGGCAGCTGCAGGATGAGCTCATCGAGGCGCGCGCCCTCCTGCAGGTGGAAGGCCTCGGGGTGGAACACGATGGTGTCGCCCTTCACGGTGAAGCGGCGTGTGCGGGCCCCCACCTCCACCATCTCCAGCATGTAGGGCGACAGCTTTATCTCTATGTCGCCCACGTCGAGGGTGTCCTTCGGGCTGTCCGAAGGGTTCATCACCCGCTTGTTGCGCGGGTTGTAGCCGAACATCGATATCTTCAGCGTGCACACCCCCCTCATGGGCGGGGCCGTGAAGCGGCCCAGCGAGTCGGTCATCAGACCGTAGCTGACGGTGGAGTACTCGTCTTCCCTCACATAGGCTATCGACGCTTCGGGCACCGGTTCTTTCGTGTCGGCATCGACGATGCGGCCTTTCACGACGTCGGCCTGTGTGGGGACGACGCCCGCAAAGAGGCACAGGAGGTACAGGGCGCGGACAGCCCCGCGCCGGCGAAAACACTTTTTCATGTTGTAAATTAGAGTTTAAGGATTAATTTTATTTACTATTTTACAATTTACGATTTACGATTGATTTACGATTTTGGGGAGCGGAGAACAGGAAAAATAGTCAAATAGTTAAATTGAAAAATAAATTGTAAATCGTCAAATCGTAAATCTTTTTCAGTAGTTTGCAATCAGCTGGTCGAGCGTTACGGTAGGGTCGGTGACGCCGAAGCCCTCCTTCTTGAGTTTCTGCTTGCGGTGCTGCACGGCCGAGACGGAGATGACGTAGATGGCCGAGAGGGCGGTGTTCGAGAGGCGCAGCCGCGTCAGCATGCAGAGCCGTATGTCGTCCTCGCTGAAGTCGGGGTGTTCGCTGCGCAGGCGGCCGACGAAGTTGTCGGCCATGTCGAGCGTCATCTCTATCTCGCGCCAGTTGCGGGCGTTGATGAGGGTGCGCTTGCCCTCCCTGGGCGCCAGCATCTCCAGGATTTCGCTCTTGTCGATGATGTGTCCGCGCAGGACGGCTATCATCGCGTCCTTCTGCCGCAGCTGTTCGGCCAGCCGCTCCGCCTCGCGCTGCCGCTCGGCCTGCTCGGCCTCGTGGCGGCGCCGCATCTGCTGGCGGCTGTTCCAGAAGAGGATGACCAGCAGCACCAGGGCCAGCACAAGAATGGTGATCACCGCCATCAGCAGCCGGCGCTGCAGCATCGACGCCTTCAGCACATAGCCCGGCGCAAGGTAGGTGCGCTGCTGCGACTGGAACCTGCTGACGGCAACGTCGATGTCGTATTTGAAGGCCCATCCGGGATGAGTACTATACTCACCCTTTTTCTCGGCCATCTCCCTGGCCTCCTCGTACATGGGGATGGGGACGGCGACCTCCGTCTGCCATTTGTAGTACGGCTCGCCCATGTCGTTGGAAAAGGCGCCCGTGCTGTTGATGCGGGGATAGGCGAAGGCCACATCGGCCGGGGCGTTCCTGACGCTGTCGATGAGTTGGAAGACGGCGTCGTACTCCGCCGGCGTCATGGGGCTTTGGCGATGGTCGGCCGTCATGGCCGCCGCACGGGCAAGCAGGGGGAACAGGGTGGGATTGACGCCCGACTTCTTCAGGAAGGCGTGTCCGTAGTCGTTCACCAGCATCAGCAGCCACAGGGGATGGTCGCGCTGCTGGTCGAAGTGCGCAAGCGCCTGAAGCGTACACCAGTAGTGGCTGCTCATGTCGTTGTGGGCGTAGTCCTGATGGCGGCCCATCATGTCGTAGGCGCGGTAGGCGGTGGCGTGGTCGTCGGCCGCCTCGGCACAATGTATGGCGAGGTGGAGCAGCTGGTCGCCTTGCAGCAGCGAGTTCTGGTCGCTGAAGTGCTGGCCCAGCACATAGCAGATGCGGCCGAAGCGGCGCAGGGCCGTCCGGTCGGC
>Ga0129306_1001091_pt1 | contig 34268 bp, 10 predicted proteins | sample P827metagenome_FD_94438 | JGI IMG/M metagenome (GOLD analysis project Ga0129306, IMG submission 94438) | Capybara group fecal microbial communities from Wisconsin, USA - P827 metagenome | ecosystem: Host-associated > Mammals > Digestive system > Large intestine > Fecal | place: USA: Wisconsin...
ATATAATTCTTCATATTTGCAAATACGAAAACAGGCTTTTATAATCTTGTCACTTGTTACCATGATGGCGGCGGAAACTTTGCAAAATTGCGCTTTAAATTGTGCTTTTTTGTGTGTTCTCAACTATCGAAATAATAACCATGCGGGACGCTGGAATTTTAGAAAAGACTCTCCCCTCCGCCATTTGCTTATTATGATAACAGAGAGAAAACAAGAGGCTCGCCGTCAGGCGGGCCTTTATCGTATTTTGTGACTATAGTCAAAAGTTGCTGTGTAGTAAGAAGTTGCCACAAAGTAGCGTCAAGGTACAAAATTGCCCTCAAAGGTACAATTACAAAGCTCTCATATCTCCGTTGTCTGACAGTCAGCTTTCATGTTTAGAAGGGATATGATGTGATGAAGAAGTTGCGCAAAAGAGAAATAGCATCGCTGGGCGAGGGGTATTGGAGCGACGGTCATGGGCTGTATCTTCGCGTCTACCCGACAGGAACGCGAACGTGGGTATTTCGTTACAGAGACGGGAACTCTCATGACTGCAAAGAAAAGCTGGGCGAATATCCGGAGATGACGCTTGCACAGGCCCGTGAAGCCTGTGCGCAGATGCGGCAGAGAGTGATAAACGGCTTCCCAGTCCGGGAAGTGACATGGACGTTTGCCGATGTCGCACAAAAGTGGCATGAACACCGCCTTGCCGGTAAAGAGCTTTCCGAGCGGCATCTCTCGACCGTTCAGCAGCGCCTTAAAACATACATTCTGCCCAAGATCGGCAAGCGGCAGATCGAAGAGCTGAAACGAGTCGAACTTGTTCAGCTTGTCCAGTCCATAGCCGCCCGTGGCAAAATTGAAACCGCAAACAGGACCGCTGGGATCATTGCACAGGTTTTCGCTTATGCTGAAGACTGCTGGATCGTCGAAAGCGGGCATGGCATCGTCGCTGCGACGCTTTCACGGGCTCTGCCGACGGCTCACCCTCAGCATTTTGCGACAACTGACGATCCTGCAAAAATCGGCGCGCTCATGCGGGCGATCGAAAGATATTCTGGAAGCCGGACCTCAGGATTGGCGCTTCGCTTTGTCGCCTACACGATGACCAGGAGCGGCGAAGTGCGCAGGGCCCGCTGGCAAGAAATTGACGAAGCAAACGCAATGTGGACGATCCCTGCCGAACACATGAAACGCCGCAGGATCCACAAAGTTCCCCTTTCCCGTCAGGCAAGGGCAATTCTCGAACAAGTCCGTCCGCTGACCTATAACGGGCCCGATTCGCTCATCTTCTGCCGGGACGATTCACAGCCCCGTGGCCGCGCCAATACACATGGCGGGGAGTTCAGCGACTATGCACTGCTGCGGCCCCTTTATCAGGCACATGAAAAGAGCGGCGGCGCGATCCCGAAGATCACCTTGCACGGTTTCCGGTCAATGGCGTCAACGATCCTGAATAGCCTGCACTGGGATAAAGAAATCATCGAGATGCAGCTGTCGCACATGGATGCGGATCGGATCAGAGCTGTTTATAACCACTCAGAGTATCTGGAAGAGCGGCGTTAGCTGCTGCAATTCTGGGCAGATTGGCTTGACGCTTGCAGAGACGGACATGAACCGCCAGATCGTTCAAAAGCGCCCATCGAAGCCGCGTCCTGCGACACTGTACCAAAGATTATTTCTTTTGCTGATCTGGCAGCCGGTGTCCTGAAACAGCACGTTGGAATGAAATAGATCAAGGCCCGCAGCTTGGAGTTTTCTGAGCTGCGGGCCCTTTTTGTGCGTTCATTTATCACGCGTCGCGAAACAGTGATCCTGGTCGCTCCCCAAGCCTTTTAGGGTTGGGCTTTTGTTTAATTCACTCACATCCCTGTTTGAAGGAGTCGTATTTTCGCGCCGAAACTGCATAAACGTCATCGAAACTGCACGAATGTCACTTGAATTATTGAAAGAGAGCGTCCAAAATAATTATAACTATGCTTTTACATACAAAAATTGCGGGGCCGCGCTTGTACATGCCCTGGGTAAGGAATCGTGAAGGGAGAGAGCTTTCGTGGAACTGAATATCGCGATCGTCGATGATATGAAAGCCGACGCCGAACGGCTGCGCCAAACTATTGCCGAATGGGAACCTTCCTGCGACGCTGAAAACGTGCGGGTCGAGTGTTTTGCCTGCGGCGAGGAGCTGCTGACGCGGTTTGAGCCGGACGCGTTCCATCTTGTCTTTCTCGATATCTGCATGGGCCGGCTGAACGGCATCGAGACTGCCCAGCGTCTGCGCGAGACCGACAGCCGCGTGCTCATCGTCTTCGTCACCACGTCTGATGAGTTCGCGTTCCAGGCGTTTCCCGTTCATGCCTTCGACTACGTCATCAAGCCTTATACGGCCGAAACGCTGCATCGCGTTTTGAACGAGGCTCTCCGTCATCTCGGCGTCGCGGAGCCTGCCTTTGCTATTCGTCACGACCGAACCGTCAGGAACATTCCCGCAAGCCGCATTGTCGCCGCCGTCTCCCGCGGACATTCGAGCGAGTTCTTCCTTGACGACAGTGCTCCGCTCAACAGCAGCATGTCCTTTACCGAGGTGGAGGCCCTTTTGGGCGCCGAACCGCGCTTTTTGCTCTGCAACCGCGGCCTGATCGTCAACATGGAACAAGTTGTGACAGTCAAAAACGGCGCTTTCGTGATGAAAAACGGACAAACGTGGCCGATCCGCGTGCGCGGGCAAGCGCAGCTGCTGGAACAGTTCGCTCAGTATCAGATCTCCCGTCTGCGCGGCAGTTTTGCCTCGAAAGGAGAACGCCGCTGAATGGACATTTTTCTCCGTTATGCCGTAGAACTTGCCATCATCATTCCCGATGCCGTTTTCATATTTCTGACCGTGCGCGGCTGGCTGCGCTATCCCTCCCGGCGCGTGGCGCTTGCCGCCGGCGTGTTTTTCCCTGTTTACATCGCGTCGGCCGCCGACATCTGCTCCCGTTTTCTGCTGCCGGTCATTCCTGCGCTTGTCGTCAGCGTCATCGTTCTCGGCGCGTTTTTTGCCTGCTGTGTCAGGCTCAGCCCCGGGCGTTTGCTGTTCTGCTTTTTCTACGCGATCATGCTGGGCGCGTTCTGCCTGCTTTTCAGTATTTTCCTGGGCGCCGACGGCGAAGCGGAAAACACGCTTTGGGAGGCGACCAAGCTGCTCACCCTGCGCGGCGGCGTCACCGCGCTCGCGCTTTCGCTCGTTTTCGGCGCAGTCAACCTGCCTCTGCTGGTTCGCGGTTTTCCCGTACTGCTTGCCGACGAGCGCCTTGAGCGCATGTGGAACTTTCAGTTTCTCGTTCCCGCCGCCACCACGTTCCTCATTGCCTGGATATGCCCGATCACACCCCGCTATCTCCTTATCGGGCGGGCACGCCCCATCTCGATCCTGTTGCTGCTTCTGCTGCCGCTGTGCCTGTATCTGCTGTACGGTTTCCTCTGGTGGTTGGCTGTCCTCTTTGCCGAAAGCGCGCGGCTGCAGCGGCAGACGGAGCTTCTGGGGATGGAAAACAAACGCTACGAGGAGCTGCGGCGCTCGATGGAACAGTCGCGCGTGCTGCGTCACGATTTTCGCCAACACATGCGCGTGATCGGCGAATTTATCCAAAGCGGCCGTTTTGATGAACTGCGCGAATACCTGCGCCCAATCAACGAAGCCGCCGCGAAAGCACCGCGGGTCTTCTGCGCTAACCATTCGGTGGACGCCCTGGCCGCTCATTACGATGCGATGGCCGAAGAGCAGGGCACGTCGGTCGATTGGAAGCTCAACTTGCCGGAACGCCTGCCCATGACAGAAGCCGATTACTGCGCGATGCTCGGCAACCTCCTTGAAAACGCCCTGAACGCCGTGCGTGAACTGCCTTTGCGGCAGCGCCGCGTCAACGTGTTGTGCCGCACGATGTCCGACGGCATCCTGGCCCTTGCCGTCGATAACCCCTACGTCGGCGAGATAGAACGCGACGCCGACGGCCTGCCCCGTTCGCGCCGCAAGGGACACGGCATCGGCCTTGCCTCGGTTCGCGGCGCCGTCAGCCGTTACGGCGGCACGATGAGCGTGCGCACCGAAAACGGCTCTTTTACCGTTGAGATCGTGATCTATGCCGCTAAGACAGATGGAAAGCTCTCTTCGGCCGATCCCTGAGCCGGCGTACCTCAGCAAAGAAACGAAGCGCGATCGATCCTACACCCCGACGGGCGATGCCTGTGCCGCTGCCCGAATGATAATGGAGGAGCACACATGAAAAAGGAACTGTATTTGATTCTGACACTGCTTATGACCACTCTGCTGCTGACGGCTCCTCCGTCGTTCGCCCTCGAACAGCTTCCCTCGCCGGGGCGCGATCTGCGCGATACTCAGGACCTCATCGAACGCCGGCGCGTTCAGCAGCGCATCGACGAAGGCCGCCGATCGCGGGGAATTGATGCGCCGGCGGCGGCCGACGAAAAAGCGCCTGGGTCAATGCTGCGCTTTCAGCTGAACCGGGTGACCACCGACGAATCGTCCGTGCTCACGCCCGAAGCGCTGCAAAGCATCACCGGCCCGTACATCGGCGGCACCGTCACCGTGCAGGACCTGTACGACATCGTGAGCAAGATCAACGGCTGGTACACGGCGCACGGCTGGTTCACCTGCCGCGCCTTTCTGCCGGCGCAGACGATCAGGGGCGGCGTGGTGCACATCACGCTGATCGAGGGCAAGACCGGCAGCGTCTCCCTCAACGGCGCGCGCCACACCCGAAAAAAATACGTGCGCGGCCGCCTGCGCCTGAAAGAAGGCGACGTCGCCAACCTGAAGGAGCTCAACAGCGACGTCCTCCGCTTCAACGCCACCAACGACGCCCAGCTCCGTCTCAGGCTGCAAGCCGGAGAAACGCCCGGCACGACCGACTACGTTCTGACGCTTGAAGAGCCGAAGCAGATCATGTGGGGCATCTTCGGCGACAACGCCGGCAGCAAAAACAGCGGCCAATACCGCGGCGGCTTTTACGTGCAGAACCGCAGCCTGTTCGGCAGCCGCGACGCGCTCTACGTGCAGGGCGTCTTCTCCGAAGGGACGACCTCAGGCGCGCTGAATTACACGTTCCCGTTCAACCGTCACGGGATGCAGGCCACCGTCGGTTACAGCGCCAACGCCGTGCGCATCGTCGACGGCGCGCTGGAACCCCTTGGCGTGAAAGGAAAAGCGCAGGAGTTCGACTTTTTCCTCACCGATCCCATCATCACCAAGGAGACCCTGCGCACCACTGCCGGCCTCGACTATCGTTATCAGCACTCCAAAACGTCCTTTGCCGACGTGCCGTGGGTGAACGACACCGTCCAGACCCTGAGCGCCTGGTACGAGCACATCAATTACGGCGCAAGCAGCGTCGTTTACTGGAAGCAGGCGTACACGACCGGCTGGAGCGACGACATCGAAAAGGAGCGCGACCGGTTCGGCTACTGGAGCGGCAGTTTTTTGTGGCAGAAAAGTTATCGCCGCGGCCAGAGCTGGACACTCCGCAGCGCCTTGCAGCTTTCCAGCTCCAACTATCTGCCGTCGGTCGAGCAGTTCACTATCGGCGGCCAGCACACCGTGCGAGGCTATAAAGAACGCCTGCTGAGCGGCGACAGCGGCATTTCCGGCACGCTGGAATACAGCCTTCCCATGCTAAACGCGCCCAGGAGCGTGAACGCCTATTTCTTTGTGGACGCCGGTTCCGTGTGGGGCGCAAGCGCCTTTGACGACCATATCCTGGCGGGCGCCGGCTTTGGGGTGAAAGCGAACGTGAACGGCCTTGTGACGTTGAACGCCTGCTTGGCCTTCCCGCTGATCCGCACGCTGAACGAAGAACGACAGGACGACGCGAGGTTCCACTTCTCGCTGACCAGCCGCCTCTGACGGCTTTTTGAATGGGGGATCTACACCATGAGCAATAAAAGCATACGCAAAGAAAATAAGCGCAAGGCGGAGCTGAAACTGCTGTCGTCGGCCCTGGCTTTTGGGCTGATGTTCCTTGATCCTGCGGAGGCGGCGGTATCGCACAGCATTACGCGCAGCGGCGCGGCTCCCGCCGGCGATTCGGTCAGCGGAAAGACGACGAATCTGTACGCCGCCGGCAGAAGCGGCAAAGTGGGCATCAACCGCTTCAGCACGTTCAACGTCGGCAACGGCCATGTCGCCAACATGCACTTCAAGCACGGCTCGGCTGCGGGCGAGACTGTCGATAAGCTCGTCAACCTTGTAGACAGCAAGATCAACGTTGACGGCGTCGTCAACGGCGTCAAAAACGGAAAAGTCGACGGCGATCTGTTCTTCCTGAGCAAGGACGGCATGGCCGTCGGCAAGACCGGCCGCATCAACGCCGGCAGTCTGACGGTGCTCACGCCGACGCAGGCGGAAATGGACGCGATGGCGGATGACGCTGCGGTCGCAAACAAAATAGCAAACCCCGACGGCATCGCGCTGAATCCGTCCGGTACGATCACCGTCGCCGGCAAGATCAGCACCAAAGGCAGCGTCAGGCTGCGCGGCGGCAAAGTCGCCGTCGGCAAAGACGCGAGCGGCAAGGCCGTTGCCAGCGCGGCCATCGAGACCGGCGTGACCGATTTCAGCAGCATCGTCAACCTCGACGGCGCCGGCAAAAAAGTCAATTCCGGACTGGAAAATCTGACTGCCTCCGCGATGGCCGACGGCACGATCGAGCTCGTCTCGATGAATGCCGAAGGCGGCACCCCACATCCGGCGACGGTCAAAAACGCGACGAAGCTCGTTTCCGCAGCTGGGACGAACGGAAAAGTCGCGCTGAAAGGCTTTAAGGGCGGTAATTCCGCCGAGCTCCCGCTCGACGCGCTCGACAAAAAAGGCGTCACCTATGATCTTGCCGGCCTTGCCCCGACGACCGGCCGCGGCCGCCTGCGCAATACAGGCAGCGTGAGCAAGACAAAGGTGGGAACGAACGAATATGAGGGCGGCACAGTCGAGCTGTATGCCCAGCGCAAGGCCAGCGGCGGTCAGATCGCCGTCAGCAACTACGAACATTTTGCCGTCAAACAAGGGGACACGGTCAATCTGTTTTACCGTACCAGCGATCAGGACACGGACGACGCGGCCTACCTGGTCAACCTCGTTGACAACAAGATCCTGATCGACGGCACCGTCAGCGGCAAACTGAAAAGCGGTGCCACGGGCGGCAAACTGTTCTTCCTGAGCTCGAACGGCATGGCCGTAGGCGCAAGCGGCTCGATCAACGCCGGGAGCGTTGGCCTGCTGATGCCGTCGTGGGCGGAGATGCAGGTCCTTCGTGTCAGTTCCGACGCGACCGATTTTGCCAAATACACGACCGCGATCGATACCAGCGCGATTCCCGTCTCTGCAAACGGGGCAATTTCTGTTGCTGGTCACGTCACTGCCGACGGCGGCGACGTGACGATGTTCGGCAGCGAGATCGCCGTGGACGGCACGATCGAGGCCGGCGGCAGCATCACGCTCAGCGTCGCGGCGCCGCTTCGCAGCGGCTGGCTCGACGGCCAGAGCGGCACGGCATCCGATATCGTCCACGAAGTCCTCGGCAGCGCCGAAAGCCTGACCTGGGCCGTGGATTTCCTTGCCGATATCTTTGGCACGGCGGCAGACGCCATACAGACAGCGATTCAACAGGCGGAGCAGGCCCTTGATCCCAACGCACAGGTCACGGCGACGAGGGATGTCTCGCTTGGCATATCGACAGCCGATCTGAACAATATCCTTGGCTTGATGACGGGCGAATACGCCGTCTACCGCACCGGGGTGAGTATCGGCAGCGGCGCAACGCTCTCCGCCGGCGGCGCGGTAACGATCGCCGCGAGGGCAGAGAATCGCGTGCCGACGACGCTGACAGAAGTTGAGAGCATCATCAATATCAACGGCGCCGTCCAGGGAAGCACCGTGAACGTCGATGCCGTAGCCACGGCGCGCTCCGCTGCCGGTTTCACGCCGAACCTCAAGACCGACGTGACCGCGATGGTCAACGTCGGCGCTCAGGCAAAGATCAAAGCAACCGGCGCAGCCGGAGAAAACGGAGCCGGCAGCGTCGTCCTGAAGGCAGAGGCCTCGGCCCTCGGCGGCATGACGGTCGCAGAAATCGCCGATGCCGTAGAAAACGGCACGCTTGGCGAGTTCGACACGGCCAACGGCCAGCGCTTTGTCTCCAATCTCGTTGCGGAGGTCAACGTCGCAAACGGCGCTGCCGAGATCGCGTCCGACCATGGCGATGTCGTGCTGAAGGCGGACACCCGCAGCGGCCTTTCCGCCGCCGCGCTTGATGCCGCGATGGCGGCAGCGCAGCAGCAGGCGATCACGGCCCTCCAGGAGGCCGCCGCGGCCAAGCAGGCCGGCGAGCAGACCGATCCCGTTCCCGCGTTTTCAACGGAACTGCTTGGGGTCGATCCAGGCGCGCAGTTTGCGACGACCAGTGCCAAAGTGAACGTCGGCACGGGCGCAACTCTCTCCGCCGGAGGAGATATCAGGCTTGACGCGTATTCCGAAAACAACTACACGGATCTCAGCGAGGCCTACACCGGCTCGGCGTGGAACGCGATCCCGCTCATCGGCAGCAGCCTGCCGGCCCTTCCGGCTCTGAGCTTCGCGCACGAGACAAATACCGCGGAAGTCACCGTGGACACAGGCGCTTCTCTGACTGCCGGCGGCGACGTGAATATTGACGCCAATGCCGTGATGTACGTCTCCGAAGGCGCGACGATGCGCATCTCCCGCGGCCGCATCCTGTCGTCGCTGCTTGGCAAGAAAGGCAACACGCTGAACAACATCCCGCTGGCGGCGGCCACCTACACCGGCGCCGACAACAGGGCGACGGTCACGATCAACGGCGCGGTCGAAGCCGGAAACGACATCAGCGTCAACGCGACGGCGACGCAGAACGTCGAGAGCGTCACGGAACTGGTTCAGAACCCGGGAGCCAACGGCTCGACCAACTTCGCGTTCGCGTTCTCCTACAACAACATCGACAACAACGCCGAGATCACGGTCGGCGAGAACTCGGTCATGACTGCCGGCGACGATCTGGTCATCCGCTCGCGTGCCGACGACGATACGTCCGTCGAGGTCAAAAACAGCGCGGGAGCTAAGGCGGCCCTGATCCTGGCCCTCAACATCGCCGACGTTGAATCGTATGCCAGCACGACGATCAACGGAACGCTGACGGCCAACGACAGCGATCAGAATGACGACACGCAGACAATCAAAAATTTCTTCGGACGCGAGCTGACCTCCCCCACAGGAGGCCTGATCGTCGATGCCGAACATACGTCTCAGCGCGTCATCGCCGCGACGGACAGCTCGGTGGGGCGCATCGTTCCGTTCTTTAAAGCCTTCACCGTCTCAGTACCGAAAACTGCCGCTGTCGGCAACGCCAAGGGGATCGGCGGGAACCTTGCCGCCATTTTCAAAGGAGCACTGGGCAAAAAGGGCGGCAGCAACGGCGGCAGCAGCTCTGGCAGCAACGACAGCAAGGGACTGCTCGATCAGATCCTCGGTTTTAAGCTCGACGAAAAACTGACCGGCGGTTTGGCGGGCACGTTTGCGGACGTCGATCTCGGCGCAGCGGTCAAAATCGGCAGCGCTGCCAAGTTGACCAGCAAGGGCGACATGACGGTCAACGCCCATTCGGTCATCGCCGACACCAACTTGCAGACGACGGGCGCCTCGCGCTCCATCGCCAACGAAAACGCCACGGTCAACGCCGCCGCTCAGGTCGCGCTGTTCGACAACACGGCCACGGTGACGATCGAAAGCGCCGAGAGCGACAAATCTCTTTCGGCCGCCGGCGATCTGAACATCGCCGCCGACGCGTTCAAGGATTACGGCCGCATCACGTCGATGGTGACAAAAGTTGGCAAGGCGTATACTCAGCTCCTGTCAGACGTGGGGGATATCCAGGATATTTGTGAGGCGATTAGTAAGTACGGTTTTGCGGATTTTGCCGCAGATACACTCGAAAAGACGGTTGCCGATAACCTCGCCAATGTGAAAAACTCTTTCGACTCGCTGGTGGGGACGATCAGAGAACTCTATGAGAAGGTGACCGGCATCGCCGTCACCGCCGCCGATCTCAGCCAGACCAGCACCTGGGAGGCGCTCGGAGCAGGCGATAATTTTAAGGAGGTCGCGGACAACTCGTCGCAGACCGTCATCGGCCTGTGCCTCAAGGCGATGCAGGATGTTGCAACGATCTCCACGGGGATCACGGATATCCAGGCTGCGTTTACCCAGGCCACAACGGTCGATACATCGGCGATCCAGGCCGTCGTCGCGCCGTTCACGAGCACCGCATCGTCGGCGATCGCGCTCCTGACGAGCGGACTGGACTTCATCTCGCCGGGCAACTATTCCGACTTCTTTGTCTCGACCAAGGCCAACGACGCCAGCGCTGTGTACAATGCCGTCCGCAACGGGGATCAGATCACGGGTTTGGAGATGGCAGAAGAAGGCGCTTCCGCGAAAATCTCCGCCGGCGGCAATCTGAACGTCTCGACGATGAACAACATCGGCATTGTCTCGATCGGCAAACGCGATCTGACCGCCGACGCCGATCTGAACGTTGCGGCGAACACCGAGTCGGCGTCGGTCACGCTGGCCGGCCTCCAGCTGATGCTGTTCAACGCGAAGGCGGCCGAGGGCGGTTCGGCCCTTGCCGGAACGCTGAACTTCCAGAATTCCGACCTCGACTCGATCGTCACCATCGCCGACGGCGCACGCCTGACGGCCGGAAACGCTTCCGACAACAAACTGACTGTCAAAGCCACGGGCGACAACGAGCTGTACGAGATCGCGATGAGCGCCGGCAAAGGTGCGAACGCGTTCTCTGGCGCGCTGTCGTTCATGTGGGCCATGGCAACAACGTGGTCGCCATTGACGACGGCGTGGCGCTGAACGCCCCGGCGATCGAGGTGCTGAGCAACGGCAACACAATCGCCGCAGAGTTCGTCGGCGGCCTCGGTCTGGGATCGTCCACAGCTTCGGCCGGCGCATCGATCGCCGTGAACGCCTTCAGCACGAACACGGTCGCAGCGATCGCCAACGCATCCGACACCCTTGCGCTCGTCTACGGCGATGAAGTGAAAAACAGCAACGGCACGTACACCGGCACCTACGTGCTGACCGATGACAATACAGTCGGTGACACAAAGGTCAGCAGCCTGCTGCCGGGGACCGATACGGGGAACAAGGGCAGCATCACCACCGACGCTCTGAGCGTCAAGGGCCACAACACCGGCACGATCGCTACGCTCACGGTTGCCGGCGCGGTGGCGACCCCCGGCGACAACGCCGATAATAGCGATCCTGACAAGCCGACGAGCAAGTTCGGCTATGTCAAGAACGCGCTTACGCTGGGCACGGCCGGCGGCCGTGAGAAAGCCGGCATCACGCTGGCAAACAAGCTCTTCGGCGCGAACAGCTTCCTTGGCCAGGTCACGGAAAAACTCGACATTCTCACGACCGTCAACACCGGCAGCAGCAGCCAGAAAACCAGCGACAGCGCCGGTCTGGGCGATGTCAAAAATAATTCCGGCATCGATGCCGCAAACGGCAGTTTCAGCGACGGAACGACGAAGTTCTCCATCTCGGCCGCGGGATCGGCAACGGTCAACATCATGCAGAACAACACGATCGCGCGCGTGGACAACGTAGAAATCACACAGAAGACGCAAGCCCCCGCGCTCGATGTCGTCGCCGTCGATGCCGCGCTCAACGTGGGCGCTTCCGGCGCGCTGGCCGTCAACTGGCAGAAGAAGATGACGACCGGCGGACTCAAGAACAAGTTTGGTCTTACCGATCCCGAAAAGGCCAACAAATTCATGGCCTATCTGGCCGCGCAGAATATCGGCAGCGGGCAGACGGCCACCGACACGACCAACGTCGGCGTCGGCGGCGCCGTCAGCGTGACGTATCTTGATTCTGCTGTCAAAGCCGAAGCTTCGCGCGTTAAAATTCCTGATGCTCGTGATGTCAACGTGCGCGCGCTCACGGCCGGCGCGCAGGTGGCAGCCGGCGTGGGCGTTGCCGTGGCCAAATCGGAAGGACAGTCCGGCAACGCGATCGGGGCGGCCGTCGGCGTGACCGTCAACATCGTCAATCACGATGTCGATGCTATTTTGAAAGAAAGCACGATCGGCTCCGCAGCGGAGGGGAATATCAACGTCAGGGCCATTGCCGCCGATCTCCAGTTCTCGGGCGGCATCAGCGGCGAATTGGCCAAGAGCGGTTCGGGCGGCGTTTCTGTCGCGGCCGGCGGCTCCGTCGTCGCGTCCAATATCGTCAACAACCTCAACGCTCAGGTGGACGGCGGCACCTACGCTGTGAACGATATGAACGTTGAGGCGGTCGACGCGCTGGTCATGATCAGCGCGGCGGCCAATGTCGGCGTGGCTGCCGGAAAATCGGGCGCGGCGCTGGGCCTCGCGCTGGTCTACGACGGCGCGTTCAACACGATCAATGCCTCGATCGACGGCGCGGCCACGATCACCGCTGACGGAAATATCAGCGCCTATGCGCACGATCAGGGCCTGATCGGCACGATCAACGGCGACTTTATGAGCGACATCCTCAGCGACGTGACGACGCACATGCACATCCTCAAGAGCCTTGGCCTCGACATCAATATCACTTATGGCGAAGAGGACGTCCAAGAAGCCGACAGCTTTAAGACCGGGAGCAGCACGCTGTCCGTCACGGGCGTCACAGCCGGTTTTTCCTATTATAAAGAACTCGACACAGCGGGCAGCATGGAGCAGGACAACGGCGACGGCACAAAGGACGAATACACGCTGGCGTCGCAGAGCTCGTATGAAGACGAAAATGGGCAGACAAAGTCGGCCGCGTCGCTCTATTTGAACGGCGACAAAAGCGGCAGCATCATCATTTCCGCCGCCGTCGCCGTCGATGTCTCGACCGGCGGGGCAGGCGCGCTTGGCGCGTCCGTCGGCGTCAATGTGATCGAAAATAATTTCACTTCGCGCATCGGCTCCGGCGTCACGATCAACACCCCGGGCAGCGTCGTTTCGACGGCCGATTCCGATTCGTTCATCATCGGCGTTTCCGGCGGCGCGGCTATCTCGGCAAAGAGCTTCGGCGGCGCCGGCAGCGTCACGGTGAACTATCTTGGTGCGGATGTCAAGTCCGATCTGAACGGCTCGATCAACGCGAATTCAGTTACGTCGCGGGCGACGAACGACGCGGTGATGGTCGATGTCGTCGGCCAGGTCGCGTTTGGTAAAAAGGCCGCGGCCGGCGCGGCGATCGGCGTCCAGGTGCTGAACAACGCCACCGAGGCGCTGATGTCGGGAACGGTCAGCGCCGGCACGGTCAGGGTCGAGGCGGAGAGCGACGCCAATATCTACACGCTCGCCGCGGCCCTTGGCGCATCGACGGGCAATGTAGCCCTCAGCGGCGCCGTGGCGGTCAGCCAGGGAAAGAACGACACGCGCGCCGTGCTCAGCGGCAGCACGCTGAACGGACTCAACAGCCTCAACGTGAGCGCCGAGGACGGAAGCACGATCGTCTCGGGCGTCATCGGCGTTGCCGCGAGCAAAGGCGCTTCGATCAGCGGCGGCTTTGCGTATACCGGCCTTGGCGGCATCGGTAATCATCAGGAAGTCGCCGCCCGTGTCGAGAATACCGAACTGAACACGGTCAAAAACGGCGAAGAAGACGCACAGGTCAACGTGGCCGCGAACGACCACTCGACGAACGTCGCCGTTGCCATCGGCGCGTCTGTCGGCAGCAATGTGGCCGTCGGAGGCGCTGGCGCGACATCGAACGTCTACAAGGACGCGAAAGCGTCGCTGATCAACACCCGCACGGGAAGCGGCGCGCAGGCCCCGATCGTGAAGATCAGCTCCGAATCCCGCTCTATCAATGTGACGACGGCATTTGCCGTCTCGGGCAGCAAATCGACTGCCGTCGGCGCGGGCGTCGCCGTGGGCAACATCAACGCCGGCGCCCTGACCGAGGTGAAAAACACCAACGGGGAAGCGTACTTCGTGAAGGACTTCGCCGCGTCCGGCACCTCAAAACAGACGATCGTCACCGTCGGCATCGGCGCGGCGGTTGCCAAGACGGCCGGCGTGGCGGGCAATATCGCCGTCAACCTGATCGGCAACGACACGAAGGCGACGCTCGACGGCGTCACGATCAATTCGGCGCAGAACATCGCCGTCCTCTCGTACAGCCGCGACAGGATCGTCAACTTCGGCGGCGCGCTCGGCATCGCCGCGGGCGGCAATGCCGGCGTGGGCATGTCGGTGGCGTACAACCAGATCACCGGTCGCACTCAGAGCGTCGTGGCGGATTCCGCGCTCAGCGCGACCAACGCCGGCAGCGTGACCGTGCGCCGGTCGTCGCTTGAAGATGTCACCGATGCCGGCGATGCCGCCCTGGCCCTCGTCATGGCCCACAGGCCCATAGAGGCGCAACATAACGTGTCGGGCATCGTCGTGGCGGCGGACGCGCAGCACGATCTGAACAGCATCTCCATCTCGGCCGGCATCGGCGCGGGATCTGACGTCGGCGTCGGCGTGGCCGGCAACATCGTCGTCAACCGCATCGCCGGCGCGACGGAGGCCGCCATCGACGACACGTCCGCGGAAAACAACGAGGGCAACGTCTCCGTCTGGGCGAACGACGCGACGACCGCGGTCAGTCACCTCGGCACGGCCAGTGTCGGCATCGGCGGCGGTACGGCCGGAGCCGCTGTGGGCGCCACATCCGGCACGGTTGCACTCAACCGCGACGTTATCGCGCGGATCGACGGCGGAACGGGGCAAAACAAGAAATTCAACGCCGGCACGATCGACGTTGACGCGCAGAACCGGGCTTCTGCCGTGTCGAGCGGCGCCGGTATCGCTGCCACCTTCGGCTTATACGGTTCCGGCGCAGGCTCCGGCACGGTCGGCGTCGTTGTCGTCGGCTCGAAGACCGAAGCGGCCGTCGATCACATCGACAGCACGAACAGCGGCCTGACGATCAACGCCGAACATTCCGGCTACGTCGGCAATTACAGCGCGGCAGCCGCCGTTTCCGGCGCGATCGGAACGGGCGCGGTCGGCGCTGGCGTTGGCGTGGTCGTCGATACCAGCGAGACCAACGCCAAACTCACAAACAGTACGATCAATTCGGGCGCCGGTGACGTGACGATCACAGCGGACAACAGGACCAAGGTCGATTCTGTCGTCGCCGCGTTGGCCGCGGCGGCCGGCATCGGCGCGGCGGGCGGAGTCAACTTCAACGTCAACGTGCTGAACAGCAAGGTCATGACGACCGTCGGCGATTCGACGGTCAGCACGACCGGCACGTTCAAGGCGCTTTCCAACAACAAAATCGAAACGGAGTTCATCTCCGCCACAGCCACGGCGGGGGCGGTCGGCATTGGCGTCGGCATCGGCGTCGGCGTCGGCGTCGTCAACACGGGCGTCGTCACGGATATTTCCGGCTCGACGATCAACGCCGGGACGATCGACATCGACGCGACAGAACATCTCGATGTCGATACGGACGTGGCGCAGGCCAGCCTCGGCGGAGCGGGGTTCAATGCTAACGTCTCCGTCCTCAGCATCGGCACGGCGACTCAGGACACCTTCGGCGGCAACGGCGAGGAAAATAACGACGAAGTCTCGATGTCGAGCATTCTCGACACCGTCAACGGCGGCACGGATTTTGACGGATCGCGCAACTCTGATAGGCTGACCGGCGGCCTCGCTGCGGAAAACCATCTTGACCTGGCCTCCGGCGTCACGGTCGATAACGGCACGACGGCAAGCCAAAGCGCCTCCGGCCTTCAGGTCTACGTCAGAAATTCCACGCTCACGGCGGCGCAGGACGTCGCCATCGACGCCCAAAAGACCAACGACGCCGATCTGTTCGCCGTTCAGGCGACGATCTCCAGCACGACCGGCATCGGCGTTTCGATCGCCGACCTCAACGTCAGGAACAAAGTCGGCATCACGCTTGACAACAGCTCGATCGGCGCCAAGAGCGTCGCCGTTAGCGCGAACCTGGGCGGCAGCAGCAATCTTGAGTCGTATCAGGGAGCGCTGGGCGGGACGATTGCCGTGAACGCCGCGTACAGCCGTGTCGAGACGGCAGGCGCCGTCAGCGTCAACGTGAAGGATACGAACATCGCCGCCGCGGCCGGAAGCGGGAACTTCGGCTCCGTTGCGATCAGCGCCGGCGACACGTCGAAAGCGACGGTCCGATCCGTCGGCGCGGCGGTCGGCAACATTGCCGCCGGCGTCATCGCCGTGCAGTCGATCAACGACAGCGAGACGGAGATCAAATTCAAGAGCACGAAGAACAGCGCAATTACGGCCACGGGCGGCTGGGGCGGTTCCATCACCGTCGTCTCGTCGAAGAACAACGACGTCGAGGCGACCGCAGGCGGCGGCGCGCTTGGCATGACCTCCGTCGTCGGCCTGGGCGCGGAAGCCGAGGACAACGGAGAATCCCGCATCGCCATCGAGGGCAGCAAATATACCTTCAAATCGACAGCCGCGTACTTCCAGGCGACTAACACGCCGCGGGCGCGCGCTCTGGCCGTCAACGCCGCGGCGGGGCTCATGGCGCTCCAGGTCTCCGAGTCAAAAGCCGACGTCAAGGCGAAAGCTCAACTCAGCGCCGAATCCGGCAACACGTTCCAGACGGACAGCCTGAACTTTGCATCTCAGGTCGGCGACGGCAGCGCCAGCAACCCGACGGCCTACGCCAAAACCGTCGGCGTCGGCGTCAGCATGTATGGGAGCGTCAACTTGCAGGGAGCGCACGCGCTCACCGAAACGCAGAGCGTCGTAAACGTCGGCGACCAGATCTATAAGGGCCAGAGCGGACGCCTGGGCGCCACGCTCCTGACGATCAGCGGCGGCAGCGACGTGACGCGCCGCGCCGACATGCGAAGCCTCACCGTGGGCGCTCTTTTTGCCACCGGCAACGGCTGGGCCGTCACAAAGGGCGAAGACACCGTTTCCGTCACGGCCGGCAGCACTTCGGGCAGCGTGGGGAACGCGAACAGCGTCAAATCGCTGAAGGTGAGCGCTTCCGGCGTCAGCGCGGCCGATGCCGAAAGCGACGGCGACGGCGGCGCGGCTATCGACGTTTCGCCTCTCGCCGCTCTGGCAGAGAACACGTTTGCCACCGGCGCGACGGCGACCGTCAACAGCACGTGGAACGTCGCCGGCGTGGCTGAGATCACGGCATCGCAGACGGACAACAGCGACGTCAGCGCGGCGGCCGTCAAGGTTGCCGGCGTGGCGGCCACAGGCGTCGGCGCGGACGTCGATATCCAGTCTGCTAACGGCGGCACGACCGTCACGTTCGGCTCGAACGCGAACATCACGGCCGGGACCGTGACGGCGAAGGCGGCGAACAACGTTTACACCGGCAAAAAGTACGATTACGCCATCGACGCCGACGTGTACAGCGCTTATGGGGCCGATTTCAACTATTCGAATCAGACGGTGAACAAGACGTCGCTCATCACCGTCGAAAGCGGCGCAATAATCACGACGAGCGGCGCGCAGGCGTACGCCGCCGAGTCGAACTCCGAACTGACGAACAAGTCCAAGGCAAACTCCGTGGCGGCGTACGCGGTCAAGTTTGCGGCGGCTACAAGCAAGACGACGTTTACCAACGGCGTGACCGTGAACGGCACGCTTGTCAACGAGGGCCGCCTGAAGGACGGCGGCATCACGCTGTCAGCTCACGACGACACCGCCTCCGAGGCGACGGCGATCACCAAGATCGTCGGTCTGGGCGCAGCAATGTCCTCGATAGCGACAAACAACGTGACGGGAACCAACACGGTGACGCTGAACGGCAGCGCCCGCAGCGCGGCCGACCTGAACCTGTACGCCGGCCGCGGCGAAAAGGGCGCCAAAGGCATGAGGAAGCTGGAGACGGCGGCCGAAGTCTACAACTACACGGCCATCCCCATCTCGGCCCCTGAGTCAAGCTACGCCGTGACCGAGGCGAACAGCGTGATCGTCGGAACTGGCGCGTCCGGCCGGGCGTCGCGGCATGTCAACGTCTTTGCTGCCGGCGAAGACGAGTCGGTCATCTCGTCCACGACCGTCGCCTCTTGGGTGCGCGGCGGCAGCGACAGCGAATACGAATTCGTCGGCAACACGGAAGGCGTGACGCACTACGACGGTAAGCAGGCCAGCAATGGCGCCACGATCAACGGCAGTCTGACGGCCGGCCTGATGAACAGCGTCACGGTTAATATCTCCGGCACGATCGTGCCCGAGCTGTACTACATCGGCGACTCGAACACAAACGATAACCTGACGATCGGTGTTTCCGTCGGCGACGGCACGGATCCGTCGGCCGTGACTGCGATCCGCAGCGGCATCAAAAAGGGCACGGTCAGCATGGCCAACACGTTCGCCGCACGGTGGAACGAGCTGCAGAACCTGATCGAGCAGTACAGCATGAGCGGCGGGAACTCGACGGCGCTGCTTGGCTTCAAGGCGGAACTGGCGTACCTTGAAGACCAGATGGAAGGGCTGGGCCTGATCACCTACGATGACTGTGGAAGAAAGGTACCGGTCACCGGAGGATATGACGTGGCGGCCGTGGAACTGCCGGCGCTTTCGGCCTCCGGCGGCAGCATCACCATCACGTCCGACACGCTGTCAGGCAGCGGCACGCTGAGGGCCAACGGCGCTCCGCAGGTGACCGTGACCAACACGTCGAACGCTTATCTGGTCCTGAACGGCATCTCGATCGGCGATGAAGGCGGCGCGGTCACATGGATCGACGCTGACGGCTTCGGCAGGAACGTCGTGAAGAAGGTGACGGACAGCAGCACCCAGTACGGGTGGGGAGGCACGCTTTCGTCCAGCGAAACGACGGGCAGCTCGCCGGCCATCACCGTCACGAACAACTACACGGGCGGTGCTGTCGCAGTCAGGGTCAATGCCGTAAAGTACAAGCAGTTGAGCGGGAAGGATTGGGATAATTCCAGCGCTGCTGTCACTAGCATCACGCCGGTGAGCACGATCCAGCTCAACGGCGACATCGACAACCCGCACGGCGAGATCGCGATCACGAATGCCTCGGCAGGCGGCAGCATCCTGATCATGGGCGCCGACGTCGCTGGCCAGCAGGTGACGATGACGGCGACCGGCAGCATCACGCAGAGCTACACCGATGGCATGGTGGCCGTCGGCTCGACTCCCGAGTACCTGTACGACCGGGTCGTGCAGCTCCAAAAAGAAGGGACCTCTGCCTATACTAATCCGAGTGCGGCCAGCAGCGGCACGGTAACGCAGACCCGTGACGGACTGTACGCTGCGATGACGGACAGCATCAACGCAGAGACCTCAAGCCAGCTTGGGCTCATGAAGGCTTATTACAGCATAGCGCTGATGTTCAACAGCAACGCAAATTGGAACCCAGCCTACAAGGCGCTCCTTGAAAAGCTGAATGGCTCTGACGCAAAATACTGGGCGGACGCGATCCTGAGCAACATCGATACGGAGAGGGCATCGTACCAGAGCAGCTACAATGCTCTGGACGTTAAGCAAAAAACAGCATACCAGGGCCTGTTTAATACCATCTTTGCCAATCTCGACACGCTGGAAGCCCGTGCCACAAACGTGCATGACACTCCGACAGCCGCGACGGGCGGGCGCATCGCCGGCGGCAGCGTGTTCCTGGCCGCGGCCGACATCAACGTGAACGGCACGATCCAAAGCGGCGCCGCCAGGTATTACGCCAACATCAGCGATACGGCGCTGAACAGGGCCAAAAACCGCGCGACGGATTACGTTTCCGGAATGTACAAGGTGAACGACGGCGGCCGCTTCGTGCTGCAAAGCGACGGCTCCTATGCCTACGAAGTGCAGGTCTATTACAACCCGTCGACGGGGCGCCTTGTTGTGGACGACATCAACGTGCAGGGCGGCAAGGTGTACCTCACCGGCCGCATCTCCAGCACCGGCGACGGCAGCATCAAGGCCCTCGACGGCGGCGCCGAGATCAGCATCGTCAACAACACCTTCGCGGCGCTTGACGTGGGGCGCGTCATCGACAACGATGTCGCCGGCCGTATCGAGATCACCGACACGATGAAGTCGGGCTCTATTGACGGAAAAGGACCGTACAATGCCGTCAGGACGATTTATGAGAAAGGCAAAAAGACACTATTTGAATACCTTTACAACGGTAAGGAGATCCTCGGTCAATTTTCAGGGGTTGAGTTGGACGATTACGATCCGAAGTCGGGCCTCCGCTACGCATGGGCCGAAGGCACGAAGACGACGACGAAGACGACCTATGAGCGCGACGACGTGAAGGGCGGCTGGGGGTTGTGGAACAGAAACGACCTCGATACCGACGACAAGATCAAGAACTTCCTGCAGACTCAGACCGAAGTGGAAGGGACCGTGAATAAAGGCACCTCCACTCAAAATGTTACGCTGCCGACCGGGGCGTTCATCATGGACACGTCGCAAGGCGCCTTTACGGGTTATGCAAGCTCCGAATTCTATCGCCTGGACTACAGCAGCGTGATCCAGGGAGACGACACCGTCACGAGCTTCACGCAATGGACGAGCACGAGCGGCTTCCTCGGCTGCCACCACCACACGCACACGCGCTGGACCGTCGAACATGGTTCCATCCAGACGTACGTCCACAGCATCAAGGCCGACAATGCGATCAGCATCAGCTTCATCGGTTCTGAGAACCCGGACATCTCCATTACCGGCTGCGGCGACGTGAACCTGAACGGCAGCATCACCGCCGTCGGCTCAAGCTCCAAGGTGAGCGTCAGCGCCAGGGCGGGGAACTCCGGCGGCTCCATCACGCAGAAAGCCGGCACGACGATCACGGCCAACAACGTGGACCTGTCGGCCTACAAAAACGTCACCGGCGGCAGCGTGACCGCCAAGGACGGTGCTTCCGGCACTGTGAACCTCAGCGTCAGCGCCGCTGTGGGCAGCGCCGCCGTGAAGGTCACCGGCAAAGCCAATGTCAACGGGGCCTCTGCCGGCGATCATCTGCGCCTCGAAGCCGACGGCGACATCACCCTGAACAGCGGCGCCGCTCCTATCGAAGCCAAGCGGATCGACCTGATCAGCACGGGCGGATCGATCGGCATGTCCACGAACGCCGTGAAGGTCAAGGCCGGACAGGCCCCGACGGGACAGGATCCGCTGACGGCGAGCGTGAACGCCGGTGCTGCCGGCGACATCTACCTCAGCCAGACCGAGGGCGACATGCGCGTCGGCACGATCAAGGCCGGCGGCAGCGTGGGCCTGACCTCGGCGGGCGGCTTTGTCGACGCCCTGCCGGAAGGCCAGGCGAAAAACAACGACAGCATCGACGCTCTCGTGCAGCGCTGGCTCGACGCCGGCCTGATCAGACCCGAGAGCGGCGAAAAGAGCGCGCACAGCGACAGCCTTGCCAAGGCCGTGACTGATTACGAGCAGACCATCGCGGAAAATCTGGCCGAGTACCAGACGCTGCGCGCCACGGGCGGCAGCGGCATCGCAGCGAACGAGGGCTACGCGATACTGCACGCCATGTTTGCCGGCTACGAAAACAAAACCGCGGCCGAGTGGCTGGCAGCGCAGCGGACGGACAGCGCGTCCGACTACGCGAAACTGCTTGCCGCGCGCGACGATCCGTCTTACGACTGGGACCGCCAGAAACTGATCTACGCCATCAGCAACTCGATCATCAACAAGCAGGGCGGCAGCACCAGCGACAGCGTCGTCAAGACGCCGAACGTCACAGCCGGCGGCAGCGTCATCCTGATCGCGGATAACGGCGGCGTCGGCAAGGACAGCGACACGGCGACGGCGATCGCGGTGACCCAGCTGTCGAACATCGAAAAGATCAAGGAACTCGCGTCCGCTTCCGCCAGCAACGTCACGGTGACCGGCGACGGACTTGTGGAGCAGACGTACACCTACACCGACGAGGATGGCGAGCACGAAGCGAAGCGCTGGGTCATGTCCGACAACACCGTCTACACGATCGGCAGCCAGATCCCGCTCGGCCTCAAAGCCTCCGGAGTCGTGAACGTTACGGCCGACGCGGACAATGCCGAGACGGCCAACGACATCTACATCGCGGTCCGCAACGGCGAGCGCGACATCAAAACCGGCGCCGAGACGGAGGAAACGACGTTCACGGAACTGAAGCTGGGCGCGGTCAAAACGACCGGTGACCATCGCGGCGACGTGCGCCTGCTCGGCAAAAACGGCGTCAGCAACGCCCTTGCCGCCGGCGTGAACGTGACGGCCGCCAATCTCGTCATCGAAGCCGGCCAGGGCCATATCGGCGTCGATACCGGCGCGACGGAGACGGTCGATCCCGTCACGGTCGATCTGAGCGGCTGGCTGAACGCCAACGCGGGCCAGTCCGTCTATATCACGAACGCCAATTCCGACGTCCTGACGCTTGACGCCAGCGCCGCCGGCAAAACGCTGACGCTGAAGTCGGCGGGCGGCTTTGCCATGGCGGACGATTCGTCGGTCGGTCAGACGAGCGGCGCGAAAGCCTACCTGAACGCCGGGACGGAAATCAACCTCCTCACGGACGCGTCTGTGGGGACCGCTGAAAGAGCGATCAACATCCTTGCCAACGGCACGCCCGTGAACATCACGAACGCGGCCGGGACCGGCAAAGCGCAGAACGTGTACATCAGCGGCCTGACCAGTGACAACTCCACGAACGGCACGCTCCTCCTCGGCAGGATCAGCGCCTCCGGCACAGTTGAGGCGGGCAGCAAAGGCGCGCTGAACGTGGGCCGCGATGAAGTGAAAGACGGCGACGAGGTCACCGTGTCGGCAGTGGCCGGCGACGTAGACGGCAGCTCTGTGAAACTGACCGCCGCGACGAGCCTGACCGCGAACGGCACGATCGACACATCAAACGGCGATCTCGTTCTGACCGCCGACGACGGCGACCTGACGCTGACGAGCAAGGGAACGCTCAACGCGGCGGGGAATGCCTCGCTGACATCCGGCAAATCGGCTACGATGAACGCCGCGGTCACCTCAACCGGCGACACGACGATCACGGCCGAAGACGGCGCGGTCACCGTGAACGCCAACGTCACCGCAAGCGGCAAGACGATCACGGTGAAATCCACGGGCGGCAGCATCGCCCAGACGGCTGGCACGATGACCGCAGGGACGCTGCAGCTGACATCGGCGGGCGCCGTCACACAGACGAGTCCTGCCCGGATGATCGCTCCGAGTGCGACGATCACCGCCGCAAACGGCATCAGCCTGGCGACGGCTGTTGCGACCACAGGCGGGTACACGTCGAACGAGTTCGGTCAGATGACGCTGAACAATGATTCCGGCAACGTGGCGATCGCCAACGGCGGCAGCACGTTGTGGAACGTGACGTTCGGCAACGGCTTCAAGGCCGCCGACCTGACGCTGCACAACTACGACAACGTCAAGGGTGTGGACGCCACGGATAACGCGCTGCAAACGTCCGGCCAGATCAACGCGACCGGCAGCGTTTCGATCGTCAACGACGAAGTTGCCGATATGACGATCGACAGCGCGATCATCCAGGCGAAGGCTGTGGAGATCACATCCGGCGGAAGCCTGCTGGCAAAGGCCGCGATCGAATCGACGGCTGAGGGCGTGACCCTTACCGCCGCGACGAGCTTGACCGCCCAGGAAACGATCACGGGCAAGACCAATGTGACGCTCACCGCCCAGAGCGGCAACGTGAGCACGCAGAAGACCGTGCAGGCGGCGACCGGCAGCGTCGCCATGACCGCCGCGAAGAGCGTCGAAACCGATGCCGTCGCAGCGGCACAGGCGATAACTCTAACGGCGCAAGACGGCGGCGTCACCAACAACGGAGCCCTGACCGCCGACGCGGACGCGGTCACCATGTCCGCGTTGAACGGCAGCATCACGAACAACGCGGCTGTCAGCGGCGTGAGCGTGACGGAGACCGCGACGGGCGGCAGCGTTATAGTGGGCGCCGAAGTGAAATCCACTGCCGGCAGCGTGACGCTGAGCGCGACCGACGCAGAGGTCGACGGCGCAACAGCCGACGGCGCGGGCAAGATCACCGTGACCGCAGCGGGCAGCGTCAGCTCCGCCGCGGAGGCCGAACTGAACGCGCAAAACGGCGACATCGAGACGAACGGCGCCGTTACGGCGGCGGATGCCGTGACCCTGACGGCGGAAAACGGTTCCATCACGACGAACGCGGCCGTCAGCGGCTCGTCTGTGGCCGCGAAGGTCATAAGCGGCGCGGACGATACGACCGGCACGGGAACGGGCAGCATCGCTTTCAACGGTAACGTCACCGCGACCGGCGGCACAGTCAGCGCGAACACCGGCACGGGCAGCATCATGACCGCCGCAGGCAAGACTGTCAGCGCCGCCGGCGACATCTCCGTGAATGTCAGCACGCAGGGAGACATCACGCTGAATGGCACGACGAAGACGACCTCCGACGGAGCGATCGCAGCCCTGACGGCCGGCGGCAGCGTCAGCAACACAGGCGCGATCAACGCGCAGGGCGACGTGACGCTGACTTCGGCAGCAAACGGCAGCGTCGACAACTCCGGCACGATCGAAGCGCAAAACGAAGTGACGCTGACCGCGGCAGCGGGAGCGATCGACAACAGCGGCCCGATCACCGCTCAGAACGCCGTGACGCTTGACGCCGAGACGACCGTGACCAACAGCGGCGCTGTCGAGTCGACAAACGCAAGCGTGACGCTCGACGGCAAAACCGGTGTCAGCAACGCCGCGAACCTGACTGCCGGAACGAGCGTGACGGAAACGAGCGCCGGCGGCAGCATCAGCAACACCGCCGGAACGATCACGGCCGGCGGCGCAGTCGCCATGACCGCGAAGGCGGACATCACCAACAGCGCGGCCGTGACGAGCGTCGGCACAGCTGCCATGACGGCGCAGACCGGCAGGTTGACCAACAGCGGCGAAGTGAAAAGCAGCGACACGGCAAAGCTGACCGCGGCCGGTGACATCACGAATACCGGCCGAGTGACGGCAGCGAACGCGCTGAACATGAGTTCAACAGGCGGCAGCATCGATAACGATGCGGCGCTGGCTTCGACCGCCGACGCTGTGACATTGACGGCGGCGCGGGCCATCGACAACAGCGGCCCGATCACCGCTCAGAACGCCGTGACGGTTGACGCTGAAACTACCGTGACCAACAGCGGTGCTGTCGAGTCGACAAACGCAAGCGTGACGCTCGACGGCAAAACCAGTGTCAGCAACACCGCGAACCTGACCGCCAGAACGAGCGTGACGGAAACGAGCGCCGGCGGCAGCATCAGCAATGCAGAGAACACGACGATCACGAGCGGGACAACGACGACGATGACTGCGAAGAACGGCATCGAGAACAATGCCGTTGTTGACGCGACGGGGGCTCTCAGCCAGACGGCGCAGACCGGCAGCATCGGCAACACCGCTGCTCTTTCCGGATCGGCTGTCTCGATGACCGCCAACGGGGAAATTGTCAACGGCGCGAATGCGTCCGTGACGGCGAACAGCGGTGCGCTGACCCAGACTGCGCTGACCGGCAGCATCACGAACGAAGCTGCCGTTGAAGCAGCATCCGGCGAATTGACTCAGACAGCCGCGGCCGACATCGCTAACGGCAGTACCGTGACAGCCGGCACAACGATCGCCATGACTGCGGGGGGCAGCATCGCCGACAGCGGCGCCGTGAAAGCCGGGACCGACCTGACACAGACGGCACAGGGCGGCGCTATCGCCAACAAGAGCACGACCGAAGCTGTGGCCGGCAGCGCCACACAGACCGCTAAGACTGACATCACCAACACCGGCGCCGTGACGGCCGGCACGACGATTGCCATGACTGCGGGGGAAAACATTACCAATAGCGGTGCCGTAAAGGCTGGGACCGACCTGAGCCAGACAGCACAGGGCGGCGCTATCGCCAACAAGAGCACGACCGAAGCCGCGAGCGGCAGCGCCGCGCAGACCGCGAAGACCGACATCGCCAACACCGGCGCCGTGACGGTCGGCACAAGCCTGACGCAGACGGCGCAGACGGGCAGTATCGGCAACAACGCAGCCGTGCAGGCCGGCACCGACGCTGTCATCACCGCGAAGACGAATGTGGAAAACGGCGCGAGCGTAACGACAGGCAAGAGCCTGACGCAGACGGCCCAGACCGGCAGCATCGGCAACGCTGGCGCAGTGACCTCCGGCACGAGCCTGGCGCAGACGGCGGCAACCGACATCACCAACGCATCGGCCGTGACAAGCGGCACGACGATGACGCAGACAGCCCAAACGGGCAGCCTGACCGACAACGGCGCGGTCACGTCAGGCGCGGCCATGACGCTGAAAGCCGGGACTGACATCAGAAACGCCGGGCCCGTAACGAGCGACGCCGCGGCGGCCATGGAGGCGGGAAACGACGTCGAGAACGAAGAAGCCGTGAAGACGGCCGAAGCGGTGACGATGTCGGCGCAGGGCGGCTCGATCACCAACAGAGCCAGCGTCGAATCGACCGGCGGCACCGTCGCCATGACCGCGAAAACCGATATTCGCAACGAAGGCGACGTGACCGCCAACGGCGATCTGAGCGAGACCTCCCGGGCCGGCAGCATCACGAACCTCGACACGACCGAAGCGAAGACCGGTGCGATCACCCTGACCGCAAAGAAAGACATCATGAAGAAGGGCGACGTGACCGCGGCCGCAAACGTTACCGAAGCAGCCGAAACAGGCTCGATCGTGAACAACGGCAGCGTGACCTCAACAGCCAGCGGTGTGACCATGACCGCCGATACTGGCATCACGACAAACGGCAGCGTCAGCGCGGCCACAAACGTGGAGATGGATTCGCGGACCGGCGGCATCATCGTGGACGGCAGCACAACAGCGACGAACGGCAGCGTGACCGCCGAGAACAAGAGCGGCAGCGTGACCCTTGGCAAAGACGGCGCAGACACGGCTGTCTCCGCGGGCGACACGGTGAGCGTGACCGCGAACAACGGCACGATCACCGCAAACAGTGCCGTGGCAGCCGAAAACGATGTGAACCTGACGACCGTAAAGGGCGACATCACGACGAACGGGACCGTGACGGCCGAGAACGGCAGCGTGAACGCGACAGCCGGCGACGGCAACATCACGACGAACGCCTCCGTGACCGCCGGAACGGACGTGAGCCTGACAACCAGCACAGGCGACATCGAGACGAACGACGCCGTAAAGGCCGCGCAGAACGTCAGCATGACGACCGCTGCCGGCGACATCACGACGAACGACGCCGTGACCGCAACAGATAAGGACGTGGCGATGACGACGACCAGCGGCGCGATCAGGACGGCGAAGAACGTTACCGCTGGCGCGAACGTCACTCAGCAGTCCGACGACAGCAGCATCACAAACGAAGCCGCCGTGAAGAGCGGAGCTGATACGCTGATGACCGCCGCGAAGGACATCATGAACAACGAAGTGGAAGCCGGCGCGAACGCAGTGATGACCGCTGGCGGCAGCATCACCGACAGCGGTGCCGTGAAAGCCGGGACCGACCTGACGCAGACGGCGCAGGGCGGCGCGATCTTCAACAAGAGCACGACCGAAGCCGCGAGCGGCAGCGCCGCGCAGACCGCGAAGACCGACATCGCCAACACCGGTACAGTGACGGCCGGCACGACGATTGCCATGACTGCGGGGGAAAACATTACCAATAGCGGTGCCGTAAAGGCTGGGACCGACCTGACACAGACGGCACAGGGCGGCGCGATCCTCAACAAGAGCACGACCGAAGCCGCGACCGGCATCGCCGCGCAGACCGCGAAGACCGACATCGCCAACACCGGCGCCGTGAAAGCCGGCACCAGCCTGACGCAGACGGCGCAGACGGGCAGTATCGGCAACAACGCGGCCGTGCAGGCCGGCACCGACGCCGTCATCACCGCGAAGACGAATGTGGAAAACGGCGCGAGCGTAACGACAGGCAAGAGCCTGACGCAGACAGCGCAGACCGGCAGCATCAGCAACGCTGGCGCAGTAATAGCCGGTACGAGCCTGACACAGACGGCGGCAATCGACATCACCAACGTTTCGACCGCGACAAGCGGTACGGCGATGACGCAGACAGCCCAAACGGGCAGCTTGACCGACAACGGTGCGCTCACGTCAGGCGCGGCCATGAAATTGAAGGCCGGAACCGACATTACAAACGTTGGGCCCGTAACGAGTGACGCTGCGGCGACCATGGAAGCGGGAAACACCATCGTGAACAAGGACAGCGTGAAGACGGCGGAAGCGATGAGCATGACGGCACGAAGCGGTTCGATCACCAACAGCGGCAACGTTGATTCGACCGGCAGTACCGTCGCCATGACCGCGAAAACCGATATCCGCAACGAAGGCGACGTGACAGCTCACGGCGATCTGAGCGAGGCCGCCCAGACCGGCAGCATCACAAACCTCGGCACGACAGGATCGACGACAGGCGAGATCACCCTGACCGCGAAGAAAAACATCACCAAAAAGGGCAACGTGACCGCAGCCGCAAATGTCACCGAAACAGCCGAAACCGGCGCGATCGTGAACAGCAGCAGCGTGACCTCGGAAGCCGGCGGTGTGACCATGACTGCCGGTACCGGCATCACGACAGACGGCAGCGTCAGCGCCGCCGCAAACGTGGAGATGAGGTCGCGGACGGGCGATATCGCTGCCAACGGCACCGTGACCGCCGAGAACGGCAGCGTGAACGCGACGGCCGGAGACGGCAACATCACGACAAACGCCGCCGTGACCGCCGCAACCGACGTGAACCTGACGACCGCGAACGGCGACATCACGACAAACGCCGCTGTAAAGGCTGCGGAACACGTCAATATGACGACCGGAACCGGCGCTATCACTGCTAACGGCACCGTGACCGCCGAAAATGGCGGCGTGACCGCAACGGCCGGCGAAGGCAGCGTTACGACAAACGCCGCCGTTAAGTCGGGCAAGGACACGAAGCTGGCGACAGAGACGGGGAATATCACCGTCAATGATTCGATCAACAGCGGTGCAAACTTCAGCGCGGCCATCGCAGATGTCGGCGACATCACGATCAACGCGGCCGTCAACGCCGGTGACACGATGAAAATGGACACGGCGAAGGAAGGCACGATCAACCTCCACGCGAACATCACCGCCGCGAACGACATGACGCTCCACGCTAATGACGGTTCCATCCTGTTCACCGGCAAGAACGAGAACGCTGTGGACGACATCACAGCTGCTTCGAAAAACGGCAGCATCAGCATCTCGCTCACCGGTACCGGCAATGTGAAGGACACGCACCGCCAGACGAACGGCGATCGCGGTTTTGTGAAGGCGGCAAAAGGCGATGTGAGCATCAACCACGACGGCAACGGCATCGTGGATCTGTACGGCATCTACGCCGAAGACGAGGCGAAGCTCGAGACCGAGAACGGCGACATCTACGTCACCGAAATCGACGGCGAACTCGTGGCGATGGTCACGCATACGCCGGGAACGATCATCGACGCCGAACACGTCACGGCAGGCACGCAGATTCAGCTGAGCGGTTCCGACCTGAGCCTGGCTGAGGTGACGCAGCGCGTCGGCCGCGACGGCCTGCTGGAGATCCTGCCGACGGGCGCCGGCGGAGATACGCCGATCGACGACTTCCGTCTCGGCAACATCAAGACCAACAACGGCGTGCGCTTCCCGAGCCTGTGGCTGCGCAAGGGTGATGTCACCGTCTCGCAGGGCGCGTTCGTGATCGACCGTCTGTTTGTGATCGACAAGGCCACGTTCCGCAACAGCGCCATGACAACGAACGTCTACGGCTCAGTCCCGCTCCGCGAGAACGTCTCGAACACGTACTGGATCGACACCGCGAAGAACGACCCGGCCAGGAATTTGCACGGCTGGCTGAACGAAGAGAACGCGGGACGCTGGATGGACCTGCGTTTCCTGGCAGATAGACCTGTGCAGCGCAGCACTGGCAACCTGCTGAACCTGCGCAACGATTATTGGGCTTATCGTCAGCGCTACACGCAGGAGACATGGAGCCGAATTTTCGGTGACCGCGATTACTACGCACTCCCTGCGCGTAATAACCTGCCTGCTGTGGGCGGTTCCATTGCGGGGATCGAGCTGAAGGACATTCGTCTTCCCGAGGTGAAAAACGCGCCTTCGGCAGAGATCGTCCTTGAACAGCAAGCGCAGTAAAGGAAAAAGAAGCGGGTCGGTTTCGGCCGGTCCGCTTCCTTTGTGAGTCTGTAATATGTTTTACGAAGAAAGGAAGTTTTTAAGATGAACGCAAAGGCTGAACAGTTTCAGGCGTATCTGGACGAAAAGGAGATCAAAGCCTTTACCCATGAAGAGGTGGAGGGGGATCAGTTTGGCGCCGAGGTCTTCCGTTCGACGATCGACATTGGCGGCAATCGCCTCCCGACTATCGTGATCCTCGACAACTCTGTTTACGGCATGATCCGCGTCCTTGTGGCGCCGAACTCAGTTCACGACGGCAATGAGAACGTTCTATTGAAGCTCGTCAACGACTACAGCAAAAAGTTCAAGGCCTTCAAATACTATGTGGACGATCAGGGATCATTAGTCCTTGATCTCTGTGTCCTTGGTGTCGAGGCTGACGGCAACATGATCTACGCGATGTTTGACGTGATCATCAATCATCTGAATGAGTCGTACAAGGACATCATGAAGGCTATCTGGGGCTGATGCTTTAAGGAGACGCTGATTAATTCGTCCGCGCCCTGTCGGGGCTTTCGCCGCCTGGCTGCGTCGAAGCTCATCACCATAGTCCCGCTATGCCTCTTCGCTTCTCCTTGCCAGACGACGAAATCCCTCGACAGTTCATCGCACTCATTTAATCAGTGTCTCCTTAAAGATGCGCGATTACGCGTGTCGGTCGTTTTTCAACGAGGCTAAGGCAGCGAAAATGACCGACAGACTGAGCTGTTTTAACGACAACGAGCAATAATGGAGCGCCGATAAAATATCCGCATCACGCGGACATATTTATCGGCGCTCTTTGTATTGTTTGGGGGAGAGTAATTCAAGTCTTTGTCTGATGCTGTTTTTTGTTCAAGATAACGTCTTCATGAAAAAATCGACCAGTAACTTAAAATGAGTTACAATTCAAAAACAAGGCATAAAGAAGGGGGGAGCGGCAAGTGCAAGAATACATGGAGAAGATCCTTCATCAAGAAGTGCAGCTGAGCCCCTATGAGGAAATACAAAAGCTCCCTCTGATCTATAGAAGCGCTTACGATTTGAAAAAGATGACCGTGAGCGATCAGGAAGCGCTGCTTGCAGCGCCTGTTGAGAAGATCCCGCTCGCTACGCTTCGCAAACAACAGCATCAGATGAGCCTGCACACGGGACTTCCCTGCGTGCTGTATTTAAAAAACATGAATTATTACACCCGCAACGCGCTGCTGAATGAAGGCATCCCATTCGTGTGGGAAGATCACCAGATCTATTTGCCCTTCATGGGAACATTGCTTGACGAAAATAAACGGCGGGCGCTCCCGAGCTGTATGCAGATTTCTTTTTTGACGCAAAAACTGCTGCTGACAGCGCTGTATCAGGGATGGCAGGATATTTCCGTCACTAAGGCAGCGGCAATCTTAGATGTTTCCAAAATGTCCGTCACGAGATGTTTTGACGAGCTGGAAGCGTTGGACCTTCCCTGCCTGAAAATTCGTCGCAGGGCAAGAAGATTCTTCGCGGACAGAGATAAAAAGGCGATGTGGGAATGTATTCGCCCGATCCTGAGCGATCCCGTCATCAAAAGCTACGCGCTGAAAGACAAGCCCGACATAGCGCTGCCGATGGCTGGAACGATGGCGCTTGCCCATTATTCGCTGCTGGACGAGGGCGAGTTCCCCATATTTGCCATCACCAAAAAAGACCTTGCGGCTGTCGATGTATCCGCCGATAAGCGCTCACCGGCGGGAGAAATGCCGCAGTGTGTCATTCAAGAACTTGGCTATCGGATCGTATTTGAAGACGGCGCGGCGGTCGATCCGCTGACGGTCGTGCTCAGCATAAACGAGACGGAACTGTCGGACCCGAGGATCAGCATGGCTGTCAGTGAGATGCTGGAGGAACACGTATGGTGAAGGACTTGAACTCCGCCAGTTATTTTTACAGCTATCAAACAGAGAATAAAAGGCCCGCTTGCAAAAGCTGGCCTTTTCTGTATCTAAAGACTATTGGCATCAAATGCTATACAGTAAAAAGATATCGTATAGTAATCACGAACTAAACAAAATTGTACCTTATTTTGTACCTTGAAAGAGACGTCCCCCCGCCGGAATGATAACTGCCCCCATTCAAAGGAGCTTTTTACGGTGATAGCGGCCCTGCGGCAGCGTATTGCCAGAAGCTGTCCTTGGGCACATGCCTCGGCCATATGTCGATGATCCGGTACGGCGTTTGCAGCAGCTCTTCACTGGCTTTTTCATTCCGCGGGGGTGCCCTCCGTGCGGCTGTTCCTGGCAAGCCAGGCCATGAGCAGGTTGACGATCCGGCGCTGTTCATCCTCGCTCAGTTCGCGATGGAATGGGACTTTGTACCATTTGTTCAAGCAGCCGCGGCAGCAGCACGCCGTGGCGTGCATGGCTTTGAAGACGGGATGCCCGTGCATCGGCGTCTGCTTTCCGTCGCTTACTGGATCGGCCGGTGCCAGTTTCCGGCGGACGAAATCCTCGGCATGGCGGCGCATGACCTCCATGCCCTTGTCTTCAAGGTATGCCTGCTCCTTTTTGGTGAGGTGAAAGCCGGAGCGGAACTTTGAGCGTTTCAGCTTTTCCAGTGCCTGATCGATCGTCTGCATGATCATCCCGTCCCATCGTGCGGCCTTGTCCTCTCAAAGCGTCGAGCCGCATTCAGATTTCATATACACATTTTACGACGGTTCGTGAACGCTGGCCAGGTCAGACAGAAATTCCTCATCAAGATCGTGTCTGTGGTGTAAGCGTCACGAAGCTCGCGCGAGCACTCCGCAAACAACTCGGGATCGACGCCCTGCCCGGGCAGAGGATGCGCCCGGTTTTGGGAACAGCATCCCGGGGAGTTTCAGCGCTGGCAGCTCCATGGATGTCTGTTGTTATCATGTCATGGCGTTTTCTGCCGGGGCGGCCGGTCTTACAGCGCCCTTTCACTTCACGGCGTCGAATTTGCCTCCGATGACCTGCCGAGGGATTTCATCATTTGGCAAAGAGAAGCGAACATGCATAGCGCTGCTATGGTGACCACGCGAAGCCAGTCTTTTAGGGCAGGCCTCGACGCCGCCGAGCAGAAAAGCCCCGGCGCGGCGCGGGCGGATCGCTCAGCGCCTCCGTAATCGGCGCTTCCGCAAGAACCGCCGCAGCGGCAGCTGTTTTTCCGATAATTGTCTTTTTTGTTGATTTCATTTAGAATATCAGAATATAAAAGCGGAAATGAAGCGAAGCAGTCTGATCCAAAGGCGTTCTGTCGACTCGACACCATCTGTTTGGCGGCGAAAAACCAGCTATCTGTACGAAAGCAGCTCAGATGGACGAGCTGAACACAGGCGCTGCGATCCATGAAAAAAGGCAGGCAGAAAGGCCTGTCTCTGCGGAATGCGGGGAGCCCCCCGGGAATGCAGCAAACAAGACCGGGGGGCGTGATCCCCGGTAAAAAGGAGATCATCATGACTACGCAGACAAAACCCCTCAGCGAGCTCATCGCTGAACTGAAGCAGAACGACCCTCTCGTGAGGAAAATGGCTGCCGGAGAAGAGATCGTCTGGATCAACACCGGCAAGCTCCCCTTTGAAAAAGCGGCCGCCGCCTGCCCCGTCTCCATGGCTAATATTCAGGACGCAAGCGGCAGGCTCGATCGTTTTGCCGATTACTTCAAAGCGGCATTTCCGGAGACCTGTGCGTCCGGCGGCATTCTGGAGTCGCCTGTGCGCCGCATCCCCGACATGCAGGCTCTTCTTGAAAAAGAATATTCTGCCGCCATTCCCGGAACGCTCTGGATCAAGCTCGACAGCGATCTGCCGATCTCCGGCTCGATCAAAGCCCGCGGCGGCATCTACGAGGTGCTTGCGACAGCCGAGCGCATTGCGCTGGAGCGCGGTCTGCTTCACGAGGGCGAGCCGTATCGCGTCTTTGACAGCGCAGAGTTCAAAAAGCTGTTTTCCGACTATGCGATCGCCGTCGGTTCGACGGGAAACCTGGGGCTCTCGATCGGGATCATCAGCGCCCGCC
>Ga0129306_1001092_pt1 | contig 34265 bp, 45 predicted proteins | sample P827metagenome_FD_94438 | JGI IMG/M metagenome (GOLD analysis project Ga0129306, IMG submission 94438) | Capybara group fecal microbial communities from Wisconsin, USA - P827 metagenome | ecosystem: Host-associated > Mammals > Digestive system > Large intestine > Fecal | place: USA: Wisconsin...
CATTGTGACCTTGCCGTCCGCCATACGCTTTCGCTGTCCCCACGTTACATTCTCAGAAATAGATCGTGATTCTTCCTGTGCCAATGAACTCATAATCGTAATAAACAATTCGCCCTTAGAATCAAGCGTGTAGATATTCTCCTTCTCGAAGTAGACCTCCACGCCTTTTTCCTTCAGCCTTCTGACAGTTGTCAGGCTGTCAACAGTGTTTCGTGCGAAACGGGATACCGATTTCGTAACGATCAAATCTATCTTACCGTCTAAAGCATCTGCGATCATTCGATTAAAACCATCTCTGTGTTTTGTATTGGTAGCCGAGATACCCTGATCCGTATACACGCCTGCAAACTCCCAGTCTGCACGCTTTTGGATGTACTCTGTGTAGTAGGAAACTTGTGCTTCATAGGAGGTCTGCTGTTCTTCGGAATCGGTCGAAACTCGTGCATATCCGGCAACCTTGCGTTTTTTCGGCTGATCCAGAGGTACAAATGTCGCTCTATCAAGCTTTGCCGGGATAAATGTTACCTTGCTCATTGCTTCTTTCTCCTTTCTCTTGCTGCCGCACCTTTCTTCCCACACGCTGCTGCCTGGGAGCGTTTCTCTGCCGTCCACGCTTCTGATCTTGAATGATCTTCCCAGCGGACTGTCTGCTCGTGACCGTCATTGAAGATGAAAGTTAGCACATTCGGTTTAGGAACTGTGATAGACTCAATCTCAGCCTGGAATACCTCGTTGTCAAACTCGTCAAGCCGCAACACTTCACAAACCTTGTCATATAGGATATCTTCCGGTATCTGCTTGGACTCCGGACAGAATTTCTTCCCCCTCGCATTGTAAGTCCAGCAGATCCAAGTGGTGCGATATCGCTGAACCTTCCTGCGGTAGTACTTCCCACAGCAGCCACAGTGAATGATACCTGTAAATGGGTAGGTACCGGTTGTCGGAGTGTCAGGTGTATAATAATCTTTTTTCGCCCTTAGAAGTTCCTGCACGGCAATGAAGGTTTCTTTGCTGATGATAGGTTCATGTGCTTCTTCCACATAATACTGCGGTAGCTGTCCGGTGTTGTTAATCTTCTTTTTCGTGATATGGTTTTCACGGTAGGACTTTTGCAGAAGCAGATCGCCGCAGTATTTTTCGTTTTTCAGAATGCGGCGGATCGACCACGCAGTCCATATGCCGCCGCCTTTGGTCGGAACGCCCATCGCAAGCAGCTTATTTGCAATTGCGTTTTTACCCATACCGCTGAGATAATCATTGAAAATCATTCTGACGATTTCCGCTTCTTCGGGGACAATGATAAGCGTGCCATCACTGTTGCGTTCATAACCGAGCATTGTAATGCTGCCGAGCCGTCCCTGTTCAAAATCCTTGCGGATACGCCACTTCTGGTTTTCGCTTGCGGAGTAGCTTTCCTCCTGTGCATACGAGCCTAAGAGTGTCAGCATGAATTCACCGTCCGGGCTGATCGAGTGGATGTTCTGTTCTTCAAAATAGACATCCACACTCAGTTCTTTCAGTTCACGGATAGTCTCCAGCAGTGTGACAGTGTTTCGGGCAAAACGGGAAATCGACTTTGTTATGATAAGGTCGATATTTCTGGCTCGGCATTCGGAGAGTAATCTTTGAAAGTTCTCTCGGTTATCCTTGGTTCCGGTCAGGGCTTCATCTGCGTACACGCCACAGAACAGCCATTCGGGATTGCTTTGGATTAAAGAATTGTAGTAGCTGACCTGCGCCGACAGGGAATGGAGCATTGCGTCCTTGCCGCTGGACACTCTGGCGTAAGCAGCCGTTCTCAGCAGCTTGACAGTGGGCTTGTTGGGGAACTGAACCCTCTCTACTATGCGGTCATTTTTATCCACACAGCAACACCTCCTTCGCTTACCATGTTACCGTCTATCGAGCGATAAGTCAACGATTTTACGCGGATTTCAGCGAAATATGCTGCACGAAGATACGCCGTATTTCTTTGCCATCATTGTATCAATTTTAGCGTACTCTGCTTTGGTGATAAGGGACTTATTTAAGAGATTGCGCACCCACGACATAACCCTCTGGTAGCGGTACATCTTATCGAAAAGTTCATTATTTTTGAGCATCGTATACCTCCTTCGATTTACCGTAACAGGTGCGGGAGCAGTAAATGCGATGTTTGCTTTTGTATGATAAGAATGAGGTCTTACACACAGGGCAGATACGTTCAATCTGTGAATCTCGTGGAATCAAGGCCGTGTTTTCAGCCCACCACAATTGGCGGCACTTATCGGAGCAGAACTTCTTTGCTTTGCGATGCTCAGTTTGTGGAATCTCCGTGTGGCATTGCAGGCAGAACAAGATGTTTTTGCGAGACTGATTGCCGGAGTGAATGCTGTGTCGCTTGCAGTAGGACTTGATCGTATTTACGGAAAGACCGAGCTGTGCAGAAATTGCAGGAATTGCAACACCGACTTCACGCATTGAACGTATCGCTTGCTTTTGTTCATTTGTCATCACATACCCCCTCGCAGATGATAGCTGCACAATATATGAAAAAAGAAGGGCAGAGGATAACCCCTGCCCGAAAAGAAATCAGATTTTGACAAGCGTACCCTTGTAGGTGTCCTTGCCGATGGTGACGGTCACGCTGACATCGGTGTCCGGCTCTGTCGGCGCAGGCGTAGGATTTGCCTTGCTCCAGCCGTTCAGTCCCTTGCCCTTGATAATGGTCGGGAAATCCTTGTAGCAGATGTCCAGATCCACATTGCCGCTGATGCCGTCCACATGACCTTTCTCACTGTATTGCCAGATGCCGTATACGCCGCTGTAGTTGGTCTTGTCCACCCAGTGCGCCAGCCAGATCGTGTAGTGAGACTTGATGTCATCGGCAGTGTGCGTGGTGAGAGAGGAAGCAGAGCCGTACAGACCGACAAAGTAACCGGCTTTCTCGACCTTTTCAAGGAATGCTCTCATAATTGCGGAGACCTTCTCCTTGCCGAGGTCGAACTGCTTTTTCTCTTCCAGATCGAAGTATACAGGCATCTCGAACTGCTTTCCCCTGATAACGGACAGGAACACATCCGCTTCCAGTCTTGCCTCGTCCTCATCCATCGCATAGGAATACCAGTACGCACCGACCGGAATGCCAGCCGCCTTTGCACCGGCATAGTTCTGCTCAAACTTCTCGTCCTTCTGCTTTTCGAGTCTGCCGAAGCCTGCACGCAGAATAGCGAACTCAATGCCGTCAGCCTTAACCTTGTTCCAGTCGATATTGCCGTTGTGAACGCTTACATCAATACCTTTCATATCCTCGCCTCCGAAATACTTGTAAAAATCATCGGTCACAGTGTTGTTGCCGTGAACCTCATCGCCGTACCATTTGCCCTTTTCACGCACATCAACATGCGTATAGATGTAGGCGGCGGTGATGTTGGCAATACCCATGAAACCGATATCCTGTGCCTTACAGCAGACCACCTTAGAGCTGATCGGCTGACCGTCCTGACCGTAGCAGCAGATATCCGCCGCATTGCCGATGGTATGCTGACCTGTACCGCTGCCGCCCACATTCTTATCATGTGCCGTGCATCTGTAACCAGAGGTCACGATGATCTTACTGCAATTGAGGGCAGTGAACAGCTTTTCGAGCTTTTCAATAAGCTCCGGATTGTTCAGCGTTTCATGCTCCTTACCGCACTTGCAGCGGAACTCGCTGATATTGAAGTGCGGGGAAAGCTGTGTGGTATCATTGAATTCATATTTCTGGATCATAATTCTTTCCTTTCTGCGAAAAATCGCTTGTTTTGGGCTTGACACAATTCTATAAAAATGCTATAATTAGAAAAAAAAAACACGGAGGTGCATGAACAATGCCGAGAAAACCTGCAAGTCCTAAAACCGATACCGCTAAGAAAACAACACGCAAGAAAAAAGCTGAAGATGCAGTTGTTGAAGCAGCCGTTGTGGAGACTTCTGTCATTGCAGATGCACCGGTCGCTGAAAAGTCCGCCAAGAAGCGTGGCAGAAAGCCAGCGGTAAAGAAGGCAGAAGTTGTAGCCGAGACTGCCCCGATTGCTGAAACAGTTGCTGAGGCTCCTATTGCTGAGACTCCTACCGTCGAAGTTCCCGAAAAGAAAACACGCAAGCCGAGAGCGAAAAAGGCTGACAAAAAGTCAGAGCCTGTTCTCATCACCACGCTTCAGGTCGCTGATGCTGAATTCGATATCAGCGATATTGCAGAAAAGGCATATAAGGCGTACAAGTCTACGCATAAGCGTAAGGTCGTGACCGAATTCCGTGTTTACGTCAAGCCCGAAGAAAACGCCGCATACTACACCGTCAACGGTGAAGGTGCGCCTGACTATAAGATTGATCTCTAATACACCATCTCCTTTTGTAATGCAGTCGAGTGATCGGCTGCATTACTTTTTATCGCCGTCCTCCATCTGATCGATCATTTCCTGGATTTCGTCATCAATATGCGATGCGCGTTTCTGAAGAACCTCAATAGCCTTTTTGATTGCGGGCGGATACGGGATACCCATAAGACTGGTGTTCTCAATAATCGAAAGCAGCTCGTTCACGCAGAAGCCGATACACGTTGCATCACGGATGTAGGTCGTGCCGATCAGAATGTCCATACGGACAGCGACCACAACCATGAGCAGAATGCAGAACTTTTTCGCAAGTCCCACCCAGCCGGCTTTCGAGCTGAGTCTGCCGGTCTTGCTGTGCTTGGATTTGCCCATAGAAGCGGCGATCAAGCCGGTTGTGAAGTCGATTGCCATGAACAGCACAAGCGTGATGAGAGCCGAATCCCATCCGCCGAGCAGTGCCGCAAAAAAGCCGCCGATCACTCCGGCGGCAGTACAGATATTTTCTTTCATTTCAACATCCTCCTCAAATTGTCACATCCACGATTTTGACCGAGCGGATCATTGGACTGGTGTTGTCAGTGATCGCCTTCCACGCAAGATAATAGTCGCCTGTGTTGATGCCGCTACATTCGTGCAGTACATTGATATAGTTTCCGACAGAGCCGAGCCAGCCAAACGGCACTGAAATTGCTGTATTGTTCTGAATGGACTCGTAGATATATCTTGCCGTATCCGCCGGGGAAAGCATCTCATTGCTTTTCGGAACAAGCCACATCTCCCCGATATCTGTTGCCCCGGACTTGTAGCTCATCATGATCTTATTATTGTTGCTGATGTGAACGGACTCTACACACATCGTGTAAATGGGCTGCCCCCAGTTGAAATCCGGCTGATTGTAGTAGATCGCGTACCCGTTTTCCTCGCAGCAGAAATGCGGATAATTCTCTGTGAAGCCCGAAAGTGAGCGATACCCGTCATTGTAGAAGGTATATACCTTCTCGCCGTAGTCGTGGAGCGTATCGATGGATGCCTTGAACAGCGTGATATCCGGCTTTGACTGTGGGATTTGCAGCACCTTCGGCACGAGCGTATTTAGCTTTTCAGATTCCGATGCAGATACACCCATCGTTGTAAGATTTCGTGCCAAAGCATCCCTCTGCTCATCGAGAGCTGTCAGATAATTTGCAATGCTCATTCACTCACCTCCACGATAGCTGCCAGTGCGTCCTCTACACCGGAGAGCGCTGTTTCGAGAGCTGCAAGTCTCGTATAAATGTCTGTGATAGAGGTCTTAGCGCCCTGCATATCATAGAGGATTTCCGTCTTAAAACGCTCAAATACGCCCTCATTCACGCCCACACGCTCGTTGAGGTTCATAGCGGCAGTGTATGCCTCATTCCAGCGAGAAACATGAGACTCTGTGATGCTGTTCAGCGTTGTAAGGTTGTGATGCCAGTGTGCCTGACCGACCACAGTTGAAATGGAGCCCATGTCATCCAGCATTTCCTGCGTGATGTTGTCAAGAACAGCCTTATTGGAATGAGAATGTGCCTGTGCGGAAACCTCACTGAGACCTGTGGACAACCCGTGCAGGGCATTGGCGGTCGATGCCTGAAATGCGGTCAGGTCACGGATATACTGCTCTGTGATGGTGTCAAGCACATCCTTGTTTTCATGCGTGTGTGCCGTATTGGAAAAGTTGTTGACGGATTCAAAGAGCGTGTGAATCTGCTCTCTTGTCCAGTCCTCAAAGGGCTGCCACTCGGCGATAGCATCAACCATTGCCTCGGTGATGCGGTCAAGCACTTCCTGATTATTATGGCGATGCTTGTACTGCTGCAAATTGAGGATTTCCTCGTTGACCGTCTGAATGTCATAGATCGTGCTGTCCTCGAACTGCTGCAAACCCTGCAAATCCTCCAACAGAGCCGCAGTCAGGCTGTCAAGAACATCCTTGTTGGCGTGCGTATGCGCATCTTCAGCGACAGGTGCGATCTCACGCTCGATAATGGTTGTGACCTCAGTTGTTTTCGGATACTCCGACATATCCGGTGTGATACCGTCCTTGCCCTTCAGACTTTCGAGCCATTCCTCCTCAGTGCCGACATAGCCGTGCTCACACGCAATCTCATACGCAGATTTGCCGTCAAGCCCATGCTCCGCGTCCTCGATGCGCTTCAAAAGCTGTGTATACAGATCCGGTGTCGGCGGGATGGGCGGTTCTTCACCCTCAAAGCCGGATTCACGGATATTCAGCGTCACAGGCACAGTGGTCGCCCTCACGGTCGTATCCGATGCCGTGTCGTAACCGTAGATGCCCATTTTCACCGCACCCACATGAAGCTCCGCAGGCAGATAACAGCATGTGCCATCCACACCGAGAACAACGGAATACACCTCATCGCACTGCGAAAACTGCACAACCTTGTGAAAGCGCTTCCAGTCACCATCAAAGGTAAATTTGAACTGCACATACTGAATCTGGTGATCCGCCAGCACCTCACGTTCCAGAATCTCAATGCTCTGGTTCTTGACAAGAAACTTCCACATTATTCACGCACCTCCGTCCATTCTCCGGTTTCATCATCGTATTCCATATATCCGTCCAGACACTGTACCTTGTCCAGACCATTCAGTTCGCCTGCATTGCCGTCCCAATTGCTCTGCTTCGTGACCGCTGCCCAGTCATCAAGACTGCCCTCATAGGTCAGTGTACGCAAAGGCGTATAGTTAAGTGCATGAGAGCAGACTTTTGTGACATTACGGCTGAGAGTAAGGCTTTGCAGTCTGCCGCAGCTCACGAAACAGAATCCCGGCAGCTCGGAGCATTCCACTCTTGCAGATGTCAATGTTTCTGAATCCATAAAAAGATAAGTTCCGAGGGTTGTCAGCGTTGCAGGAAGTGTAACTGTTGTACCATTAAAGTGTACAAAAGCCTTTTCACCAAGTGTTGTGAGTGATGACGGAATACTCAGCGAAGTAATCCCACCCTGATTGTACATAAAGAAAGAACGCTCTCCGATCTCAGTAAGGCTTGTCGGGAAACTTACCGATGCCATGCTCTTGCAACGTTCAAACAAGCTGTTTCCGATTTTTGTGATACCGTCCGATACCACAAGGCTTCTGATATCCTCATTTTCCCAGAACGGCGATCTGCCGATCTCATAGTCATAGGTCTCACCGGAGCCATGCAGCAGGAGCTTTCCGTTCTCATACAGCACATAGTGGATATTTTCGCCGCAAGTGCCGATTTCAACAATGCCGCCGATGATATCATCAACCTCGGTCTGTAAGGTTTCAACCTTATTTGTCAACTCGGCGATGGTATCGTTATACTCCTGCATATCCGCCTCGATCTGCGCCATTTGTGCCAGCATCTCCGTGACTCTGCATTTTCCGAGGATACAGCGGCAGTAGCCGCAGACATTTCTGTCCTCTCTGTAGTCATACCAGTCACGCTCTGTCAAGGATGTTGCGCCGGGATTCAAGCGCACTGCATACATAAGCAGACGCACATGATCGGCATCCTGCGGAATGGACGGAAGCTGTGGACTCTCTGCAGGAGTGCCGGGAAAGAGCTTCAGCGTGACGCTGCGGACGGATTCTGTGGTATCAAGATAAATCGCAATACCGACATATCGAGGCAGAGATTCATCCATATAATCGGAAAGGTCAATGCTGTATCGGGCATCATTGATAAAATAATGGCCGTCGATCCACGCTTTGCCTCTGCCGACAGTCACGCTCAGTCCGCTGCTTGCGGCTGTCAGTTTGAAGCAGTCACCGTAGTTGTCCTGAATGCCGTTGCAGATGATACTGCCGAGATAATCACAGAAATTCTCGGCTGTGTAGGTTCTGTCAAGGTTCTTTGAATTGAAAAATCCGCTTGAAAAAGCCATAAAATCACCCCTCTTTGAATGTGGGCGTTAGACTGCGCCCATTCTGGTCGAAAGCCTCTATCATGCCGATGAGCTGGATTTTCGGCTGTATCATACCGAACCGCTTATGCTCCACAGTCACATAGTCACCGACATAATAATCACGGTTATAGACATACTGAGAATTGTTCGTAGCGATTTCCGACTCCGATGCAGTCTTGGGATCGACCAGCTTTTCCGAACCTCTTGTTTTCAGCAGGTCAATATATTTTTCCTCCGGAATCGGCACAGTCTCACCCTCGACCTGTTCTGTTTCGGAAATATCATCCGCATCGACATACAGCTCGTAGCGGTCAAGATAGGTCGGCTCTGTGTCATTGAAATATGTGGTACGCTTTCGCTCTTCTCCCTTACCCTGACCGAAAATATATGCGAAATTGCGCTGAATACTGCTGTCGGAAGCATAGGAAAAAGAGAGCAGATTGCTGTATGCGTCCGAAAAGATGATATGGGGATTGTCATCCTGCATCAGGCTGCGGTCTGCACCTTCGGAGAGATCAAACACCATGCGGTACTGCTCACCGGCATCCTTGACAAGACGGATATTCGCTGTGCCGCCGATCTTCTCGCAGATGGTGTACACCCATTCCATCAGATTGGCATATGAAATTTGCAGTGTTGTGGTCTGCTCCCAGCAAGTACCAGAGACGGTGCCGAGGGATAGTCCGGGAATGCGCCGATTATCTGAGAGCAGTGTATTCTGTGTTACAACCTCTCGGATGATCTCCGAATATGCCTTTTCTGCGGTCACATTGTAGGTCGGATGAATGATGCGCCGTTCCAGCAGACACATAAGAAATCTGCCTTTGACCGTCAGATAGTCGCCGTTCTCGACGTCCGTGTTTATAAGCACAGACTCGATAATACCGAAATGCTGGCTGTCATCATCTCTGCCGACAATGCGCCCCGGCTGGAAGATGTCCACATTCTGCGGATTGGCGGCGATATACACTTCAAAGCTGCCGCATTTGTAGTATTCGATGTCCCACAGCAAACTTGAAAATGTGTCGCAGATCGCTTCGAGCGTGATCGTGAGGGCATCGTTCTCCGCTGTCATTTTATAAACTTCAATCTGCATCGTTATACCCCCAGATACGCATTGGTGTGAATGATCTTCACACGCAGTTTCGTCAGTCCCGTGCCGCGCAGATAAAAGCGGTTCTTGCCCTCACGCAGCGTCAACCATGTCGAGCCGGAAACAAGGCGATTGATAATATTGGTCTTGACACCGCCGCGATCCAATGTCACCGTTTTATTGCCCGTTTTTGTGGTGATCGTCACAATATCTCCTGCAAGCAGGTCGCCTGTGATCTGCAAATACTCGTCCGTATCGGCATTATACAGTGTCGGAGAACGGACATCTTCGAGGGCTTCAATTTCGAGTGTGAAGCCTGTTTCATCACCGTCATTGATAATCTCCATGATATTCTGCGTGTTATACTTGCCGAGAACGAACGGCTCCGGATTGCTTTCTGTCGGGAACGGGAAAGTGAACGCACCAGTGATCTGGCTATAATACGCCATAACGGATTCGGTTGAGTACCAGTAAATGTCAGGACACAGAATAGAAATCTGCCCGGTTGTCAGCATCTCGAAGTTCTGCACCTCACAAGTCTCGACATAGCCTGTGGTAAACACATCGATGCCTGCGGTCTTGTAATAGACCTTGATAAATCTGCTCGGTTTCACCGCCTTGTATAGCTGATGGCGGCGTTTTTCTACGCCGATACCACGCATCTCGAAAGATATAACGACATTCCGCTTTTCAATGAAGGCATTGTTCAGATAGCTGCCGTCCATGCCAGCGTAGGAGGAGGTGCTGATCGTGCCGGGCGGAGGCGACAAGCCCTCAATCTGAGAAGTCATATATTGATTTGCTGTAGCCGTCATGTCGATTTTGTCACCGGCTGCATTTTCTAATATAAGGCTGAAAAACATAGCATCGCCTCCTATCATATCATTACAATGTTCATGAGGTGTTTTTGTGTAATATGCGAATTGACTTTTACCCACATCAGGACTATAATAATAAAAAGGATTGCAGTAAAAACTACGTCTATATTGCGAAAGGAGTATACCAGATGAAAAAGAGATTAGTAAAAGCAGCAGCAGCCGTTTTTTCTATGTGTTTGTCATTTAACATTTCGTTGCTTAACGCTAACGCCGTATATGAAACGTGCTCTCACGGAAATCGCACTTTTAATGACAAGCAATTAAGTGGCGGCGTTGGAAATTATGGAAACTACAAAAGGTATTATTGGTTTTCAAGTAGTTTCTCTCACTATTCGTCCTATGCTACCACAGCAATGGACAGGTGGATATATACAACCGACAATCCCGGTGTAACAACTTCTATATCATGGCGAAATACAACTACCCAATCTTCAGGCTCAATAGAACTGTATGAGCAAAACTTGTCTGGTGATACTACAGGAATAACCGAGTTTTGGTATTATAGTACAGAGTTGTCCGATTGGTCCACACAAAACTGGGGATGGAATAAGATTCTTATCGATTACAATGACACCTCAAGTTATACATATTCAAAAAAACTTGGTCTTATTGAGCATGAAATGGGACATGCTTTTGGCTTAGCTCACCAGCCATACAATACGGCTTCAATCATGTATCCGTATGATGATGAACGAAGTGGTTCAAGACCAGCAACTGTCGATTGCCAAAATATTAATCACATTTACGGATAAGGAGGAGTCCGGTATGCGTAAGAAATACATTGTTTTCACCATGCTTGCAGGAATAATCTCAACTGTTCTTGTTGGATGCTCTTCGCAAAAAGAAGTCATTTCAGGCAACCCCCCCTCACAAGAGAGCTCTGTAACCGAAATGGATACTATGAAAGCAGTAGAAATTGATGAAACAGAAGAAACCGACCTTACGGTTGAGTTAAACTGCGTAGACTACACTCAAAGTCAGCTAAACAACACTATTTTAGTCGCTGCTGATTGTTCATTTGCTTATGGTGTTCCCAGTCTGGATGCATTAACTACGCATTGCGAGTCTGCCATCAACTGCACAGTGGATGATATAAGATATACTGTGCTTGAAGGAACACCTTATACCGTTTATGATGTAGTAATAAATGATGTTTATATCGGTGATTTGAATATTGGCGACAGAATTTCCCTGGTACAATATGGCGGTTATATGACAGTGCAAGATGAGATAGATTATTACAAGGATGATGTGCGTTTTTCCAAAATGACGGATGAAGAAAAAAGCACTACACTTATTGAAAAAAGGTCGACTACTGCCGCTGATTTGAGCATAGGAGATAACTTTGTAACATTTATTGCTAAAGAGAGCTTGATCGAAAATGCATATTACACGCTCAACGAAGGCGAGAGTGTATTCCTATTTCAAGATGATGAGACTCTGATTAGGTATACTCAAAACTATAAACAAAACGAATTATTGTTGAATGACTTGATTGCTCTGAAAAAGAACTAATCAACTCGTGTGTTTAGTATAATAATTAGTAACTGAATAAGAAGAGAGGGAATCACCCCTCTCTCTTCATTCACACATTCAGCGCATTCCGCGTCTGCCTGTAAATTTCCAGCCGTGACAGTGATTTCGGACTATTGTTTGTCTGATTCACTGTGCGGCTGTTGTCGTTGTTGTAGTAGTTGTTGACCACACCGCCACTGCCGCCGTCCAGCATTGCACCCGAAATGCCGTCAAACTTCACATCAAATCCCGACTGCATGGTAAGCGACATCGCATCAGCTACGGAGGATACAGCCTTTTCCACATATTTCTTGCTCTTATTGATGCCCTGTGCCAGTCCCTTCATGAAGTCCGGCATCCAGCTCTCAAACTCGGAGAGAGGTCCCTTGTCCGGCACTGAGAAGTGCAGATAATCGCTGATCGCCCGTGCGACATCCGCAACTGTATTGATGAGACTGCCAAGCATATAGTTCAGACCGTTGATGAGGTTCTGCATTAGGTCGCGCCCCCACGACCACGAGCTGTTGACCTTCTCCATGACTGCCTGATATACCGCGTTCATCGCACTGCTGACTGCATCACGCACGCCGCCGAGCCGATCACCGATACCGTTCCGGATATTATCCCAGATAGACAGTACAGCGTCCTTCACCTGATTCATCGGATGCCGCACAATATCCGGCATAGCGTTCCAGATGGTCGTCACAACGGATTTGATGCCGTTCAGAACTGTATTGACTACATCCTTTGCGGCGTTCCATGTGGTAGTGATGACGGCTTTGATGTCAAGCTGCCCGGTCTGAATTAGATTTTTCAGCACCGTCCATACCGCAGTGACAATCTTTTTGATGCCGTTCAGAGCGGAGTCGATAACAGAATGAATCGCTTTCCACGTTGTTGTGATGATCTTGCGGATGTTCTCTAAAGCGGATGTGATTACAGACACAACAGCCTTCCAGCCGGAAGTGATACCGCTTTTGATTTGAGACATGGTTGTGTCGATTGCTGTATTTGCATTTGCCCAGACCGTTTTCACGGTATCAAATACCTGCGTCATAAAGCCCTGCACCGCAGTAACAACATTGGACAGTGCGCTCTGAATCACGCTGCTGATTTTTTCGGCAAGACCGCCTGCAAAATTATTGACAGCATCGTTAACCACACCTGCGTTGGCGTTGATACCGTCCGCAAGTCCTGTCATGAAGTCCGGCATCCAAGACTCGAAGTCTGCAAGAGGACCTTCATCCGGCACACTAAAGTGCAGGAAAGAGCGAATCTTGTCAGCCACACCCTTGACCGCATCGGAAACCTTGTTGATACAGCCCTTGATACCGTTGACGATCCCGTTAATGATGTCTGCGCCCCACTGAAATGCCTGCGATGCCAGATTCTTGATGAAGCTGACCGCCGCATTGAAGCCGTTTTCAATGGTTGTCTTGATTGCTGTGATCTTCTGGGATACAGCGGATTTCACGTTCTCCCAGATATTCGATACTGTATTCTTAATGGCGTTCATGACGGTTGTGATGGTAGATTTTATATTGTTCCAAATAGAAGATACAGTGCTGAAAATTGCATTGAGGATACTGCTGACAAAGCCGCTGATAGCGTTCCAGATACTGCTTACCACAGCATGAATTGCATTCAGCACAGCCGAAATGTGTGCGCTGATGCTGTTCCAGATACTTGAAATTACCGACCAGATAGCGTTCAGAATGCTACTAATAAAACTGCTAATTGCATTCCATACGGTTTCTACAACACTTTTGATCGTATCCAGCACCGTGCTGATCGCAGTGCAGATCGCATCCCAAATGGTCTGGAAGAAGTCGCGGATGCCCTCTAAAATTGGAGTCAGGAAAGCGACAATGGCATTCCAAATTGCCGTGATCTTCTCGTGAATCCAGTCCATCGCCATGCCGATGAGAATCTGAATCGCCTGAAAAATGGTCTCGAACAGATAGCGGAAGGCTTCAAGCAGCGGAGAAATAAAATCGTAGATCGTCTGCCAAACAGTAGAAATGACCGTCCAGATTGCATTCAGCACTGTAGAAATAGCAGTATGAATTGCATTCCAGACAACGGTAATCACCGTTTTTATCAGGTTGATTTTTGTGGTCACATCATTGTAGATTGCCGTCCAGATGCCCACAAAAAAATTCTTGATGCCTGTCCAGATGTTCGTGAAGAATGTTGCAATGCCGTTCAGAACACCCGAAATAAAGCCTGTAATATTGTTCCAGAGGTTGACAAAGAAGTCTTTGATAGCCGTCCAGACATTCACCCAGAATTCTTTCACTTCATCAAGGCTTGTGCCGAAAATGTTACACAGCACATTCATATAGTTTTTGAGCGTGTCTTTCAGGAAGTTCCAGACCGCTACAAAAATCCCTTTGATGCCGTTCCACACTTTATCCCAGTCGCCGGTGAAGATACCGATGAAAATATCCAGAATATTCAGGATAATATCTGTGACCGCCTTGAAAATGTTAGCGATCTGCTGAAAAACGCCCTCGAACACAGGTGCAAGGAATTTACAGAGTCCGTCCCATACAGCCTTGATAACCTCGCCGATGTTTTTGAAGTCAAAGCCGAGTGCGTTCACCCTGTCAACGATGCCCTGACAAAAGCCCTCAAAAATGCTCTTGATCTGATTCCAGATCGCAGTGATCTTATTTCGGAAGTCCTCGTTGGTTTTCCACAGATGCACGAATGCGGCTACAAGTGCGGCGATAATTGCGATAACAGCTACCACAGGTGCGGAAATGCCCCCGATGGCTGCACCGAATGAACTAAACGCTGCCTTTGCACCTGCGATGATAGTCGGAAGATTGGAGATAAACTGCATCAGCTTGCCGACTGTGACCATTGTTTTGCCGACAACCACAAGCAAAGGCCCCAGTGCTGCCGCTACAAGTGCGATTTTTACAATGGTTTCTTTGGTCGCCGGATCCATCTGATTCAGCTTATCTACAAGCGCCTGAATCTTAGTGACAATGGCTCGGATCGCAGGCATCAGGATCTCACCGAAAGAGATAGCAAGCTCCTGTAGCTGAGATTTCAAAATGGTGAGCTGTCCGCCGAGGTTGTCCTGCATGACAGCAGCCATCTTTTCGGTCACGCCATTGTAGCCGTCGATTTCGTCTGAACAAGTGTTGATCGCACCTTCGAGCTTTTCGATGTCACCCGGCGCAGCGTTCATAAGAGCCAAGAAGCCGGACATGGCATTTTTGCCGACCAGTGTCTGTGCGGCGTTTGCTTTTTCCGATTCCGACATCTGAGAGAATGCCACACGGCAGTCCGCAAGGATATCGTTCAGGTCACGCATCGAGCCGTCAGCGTTTGTGGTTGCGATCTCGATCTCTCCGAAGCTCTCACCGCAGAATTTTACCTCTCCGGCAAGCGCATTCATCATAGATCGGAGCGCCGTACCTGCCTGTGAGCCTTTAATGCCTGAATTAGCCATCAGACCGATAGCTTCCGCCGTGTCCTCGCAGGAAAATCCCAATGCACCCGCAACAGGCGCACAATACTTGAAGGTTTCACCCATCATGGACACATTGGTATTGGCGTTGGACGATGCCGCCGCAAGTACATCTGCGAAATGTCCGGAGTCAGCCGCCGTCAGTCCGAAAGCGGTCAGAGCGTCAGTAACGATATCCGATGTGGTAGCCAAATCCTCACCGGATGCGGCCGCAAGGTTCATAATACCCTCAATACCGTCAAGCATATCTCCGGTTTTCCAGCCCGCCATCGCCATATAATTCATGGCTTCTGCGGCTTCAGATGCAGAGAATTTTGTCTTTGCACCCATCTCACGGGCTTTGTCTCTCAGGTCTTGCAGCTCGTCACCGGTCGCACCGGATACTGCGGCGACCTTGCTCATGGCAGTATCGAAGTCTGAGGCTGTTTTCACAGCGGCAGTTCCGGCAGCGAGAACAGGCACAGTCACATGAGTGGTGAGTGTTTCACCCACATCGGCGATTTTGCCGCCGACCTTTTCGAGTGTTTCTCCCGCCTGACCGATTTTTACCAAAGCCTCTTGAGATTTGCTTGCCTCTGTTTGCAGGTTCTGAAGCTCCTGCTCGGTCTCGATGATCTCACGCTGGAGTGCATCGTACTGCTCCGAGCTGATTGGATTACCGAATTCATCGGACACATCCTTTGCCTGCTGTTTCAGAGAGGTCAGTTCATCAGCCGTTTCCTTAATCTCACGCTGCAAAGCATCGTACTTCTCCTGTGAGATCTCGCCTTTAGAAAGCTGTTCATCGGCGGTTTTCGCCTGTTCCTTCAGTTCTTTCAGCTTGGTTTCGGTCTCACCGATCTTCTGCTTGATCGGATCGTATTTTGCCTTCCAAGCATCGTAGTTGTCTTTGGTTTTGGCGGCTTCCTCGCTGGCTTTTTTCAGGGTATCCAGTCGTTCCTTTGTGCTTTTGACAGCATCACCGAGCAGCTTCTGCTTCTGAGCAAGCAGCTCTGTATTTTTCGGATCGAGCTTCAGCAGCTTTTCGACATCTTTGAGCTGTGTCTGCGTGTTTTTGATGTTTTTATCAACGGATTGCAGAGCCTTACTGAGTTTCGTAGTATCGCCGTTGATCTCGACTGTAATACCCTTAATTCTTCCTGCCATATGGTATCACCCCCTCGTCAGGGTATAAAAAAAGCACCTGCTTTTCAGCAAGTGCTTACTGTGTATTCAGTTTAAACGGCACATTACATATTCTGCATTCTCTTCGTCTGTGCCATTCAGTCCATGCAGACCTGACAGCCGTATAAGGCGATATATGCGTCATGTTTTGAACATTTGGGAAATCCGCATTTCGGCGGCTCATCCGGATCATGCCAATCAAGCCATTCGGTTAGGACTTCATCTTTGATATCGGCTTCTGTCATGCGTTCCATCAAAACCTGATACCCGTCAAGATAGTATTTCACGCGTTCCGCATTCGGTTCATACCGGTCACAAAGAGTTTCCCAGCCGAGCTTCTGCCGTGCGCCTTCGATCACACGCAGCATGAATGCCTTGTCCTCTGCAAAATGCGCCCTGTCCCACGGGAGGCAGTCAATATCCAGATCGACATTTCCAAGTCCCAGTGCAGTCTGATTCTGTTCTGCAAGATATATCATCATTCGCTTCTGGCTTTCGGTTTCTGCAAGCCGTCCGCCGCTCAGACACAGAATATTGACGAGAACAGCCGCACCGCCGTTTGACATATGCATCGAATCACGCATATGCTCATCCCAAAAGGCGCGGTCTGAAAGCGGATGATTGGCTCCTCCTCCGAATGAAAAACAAACTGTAACTCCCATTATTATCGCCTCCTGTGATTCTTTCATAGCTGAATTATAGCACAGAAGGAAGAAAAAGTCAATCAGAGCGCTTCAAATTCTTCACTGTCTCAACGACACTTTTATGTCGAAGTTTCCTCGGCTCAAAGCCGATTCCGACATAAAACAGATGCATCACAGCACCTGCACCGAAGGTAGAAATGAGTGTACCGATACCGACAGTGCCGCCGAGCAGCCAGCCGATCAGTGTGATGAGTGCAAACAGCAATATCTCAACCACACCTATTGGCATCTTCGGCAGACGCTTTCCGATGGCAATCAGCAGACCGTCCTTCGGACCGCAGCCCATTTCTGCTTTCATATACACATACATCCCCAGAGCGATAAACAGGAATCCGAACAGCATATATGCGATGCCGAGCCAAAGGCTGTGATTTTCTGGATATGGGGAAATATCGCACAATAGCTGTGTCAGATTTCCGGTCAGCAGCGCATCAAACAAAGTTGCAAAGCCGATACGCTCACGCAGTATAAGCTGTATAAGAATCGCACAGACACCGATCAGCACCATAGAACTGCCGTAATTCAGCGGAGTTTGCTTTGCAATCCCCATGCCGAGGCAGTCCCACGGTGCAAGACCGATGTTGGCGTAGATCGTCAGGTATACACCGAAGGAGTAAATTGAAAGTCCGAGGAGTATTTTCAGAAATTGCCGCACGATGATATCCGCACTTTTTCGGGATGATTTCCGCGAACTGCCGCGCTTTTTTGGCTTAGAAGGCGTCCATTTGCGCTTGTGTTGCCTTATACGGGTAATTATAGTCATCATTATCCTTTTCAATGAAAATTTCGTTGACCATCCCGATGGTGAGCAGATCAAGGTCGGTAAGACTCAGCCCGATCTGCACACATCGGAGAAGGAACAGCGGCGTTGTCATCTCGCGGTCAACTGGGCGAGATTTTTTTTTGACTCTGCCTGTGTCTCCAGATTCATTCCCCAAAGCTCAAAGAGCTGCGGAAGAACCTCGTAGATCGAGAAGCAGTTGAACTGTTCGAGCCAGTCATCCGGGCTGTCAGGAACATTCTCCGGATCGGCGTGCTTTGCCATCGCCCAGGCGATATTCTCGAACACCTCAAGGCTCTCGATGCCGAGACCGGAATCCTGCTCATCGCTTTCATCCACAGAATCCTTCAGTGCCGCAAAATCCTTGAAGATGTCCTTGCGGAATTTGGCACGATAAAGGCGAGGCAGGGTTGCACTCGCCTTGAAAGGAACCTCGATACCGTCAACAGTGATGATTTTCTTGATAGCCATATTCTTTCTCCTCCGAATCAGTCAGTCGTGGTGGATGCAGCAGCAGACTTCGCTGCACTTGCCGATCTTGTGCTGTTGGTAGTCGCGGCAGTCGGGATATACACAGCGCCGTACCAGTTATCATAAGTCGTCTGGTCGGTGCTTTCACAGGTCTTGCCCTTCACCAGACCGGACGGCAGCGCAGTAGCTTTCAGCGACAGTGTCTCCGTCTTGACCTCAGTGGACTCCTCCGTGGTGGAGCTTTCGGTCGAGGGGCGGGATGCCGAACAACAGTACAGCACATGACGAATGTGATTCTTATCGCCGTTGAACTCAAAGAGCAGTGCAAACTGTGCGGATTCTGCATCGTTGCGCTCCACGAGAACACCCTTGCTGTCGAGCTGCTCGCCGAGGATCGTAGTTGCAAAATCGGTCGTGATGAGTGCCACCTCAAGGTCGCCCTCGTAGCCCGCATTGTTGTTGATGACGTAGTACACGCCGTTATCGGCGTAAAAATTCTCGTTTTCGCCGTTTGCGTCGATGCTCAGGGAAACTGCACCGGGCAGGCGCACAGGCGTTGCGAATGTCGGCACGCCCTCGTCCGACCATGCGGTGATCTTTGCATAATGGACCTTATTCAGACCGAACTTGACCTTGTTTTTCTGAAGTGCCATTTTTATACCTCCATGATATAGAGGACTTCATAGAGCCGTTCCGACTCAATCCATACCTCAGATTTTGTGTAATAAATGTTGTGCTGCAAGAGGACTTCCTCCACCCGCTGTTCCGTATCCGGCGATTTCTCATCCGTATATAGCTCGATGTGCAGCTCTTTGAAGCTGTGATACATCAGATTATCTGCGGAAAAGGTGTCCTCGCCGGGAGACAGGAACAATGCGAAAGGCGGATCAGGGCTTTCACCCTCTGCGAAATGATGGTACGCAAAGGGCAGACCGATCTCCTGCATCATTTCATTGATTTCTTCATAGGACATAGTTGTTACCTCATGACAGCGCCTTTTCGATGAGGGATTCCAGCATCTCTTCGCCGTGCTGTTCTGCCGGCGCAATATGCGGAATTGCCTCGACTCTGCCGCCGCCTCGTTTCGCATGACCGTGTTCCAGCAGATGGGCGATCTGGTAGCGGTTTTTACTGTGAACGGTCATTTCAAGTGTATGACTGTTCTCCTTCACCTTCTTTGCCGCCCAGCTTTTCTGATATCTACCGGACTTTTTCGGAGCATTGGCGGATATCTCGTTCTTGACGGCGGTCGCTGTCTTTCGCACAGCTTTTTTCATTTCGGTATCCGCAAGCTCCGCATATTCCGTCAAGCCTTTCATGACCTCTGATGCCAGATCATCAATAGATGTCATCCTTTGATCCCGCCCTTCGTGATTCGCAGATCAGCTTCATATAGTCCTGCGCTTGATAATTCGGAACAATGCCCTTGATGTCGTAGTCGATCCCATCAAAGCGGATCTTGTACACAGTCGATGCCATGCGCTTTGTCTGCGGGGTCTGCCGGATAATGACCTCCAGCTTTTGTATCTCTCTGGTCACGCCGGTATTGGTTTCCTCGGTAGCACCGCCTACAGTATTGGATACCGTCACAGAAGCCCAGAGGGAGAACACCTCCTCCCACCGGGCTTTGTGATTGCCGATAGCATCCTTTTTGACATGGTTTTCAAGGACGGCGATCCGCTGATTCAGCTTTCCGATCTCCATCAGACGATGCCCTCCCTCTGTGCAAATAACAGCGCACGCAATGTCAAGGTAAGCGCATGATAGTCAGCAGTATTGCGGTTTTCATAGAGGTACGAAACAGTATACAGCATAGCCTGCCGGGAGGTTTCCTCATTTTCCGCTAACTGCTTTTCATTCATGCGCCCCACATCCATTACGAGCCGCTGTGCCGTATCGATCAGAGTGAGGATGAGCTTGTCATCCTCACAATGGTCAACACGAAGATAGTTTTTTGTTTCAGGCAGTGAGATCAGATTCACTTATCTGCCCTCCGTTCTTATCAGCCGTTGCCGCCGGTGTTACCGCCAGTCGTGCCGCCGCCCGTGGTGTTGGACTTGGTGCCTGCCATCTTGAGAACCTTCACAGACTCCGGCAGGATGAGACGACCGTCCACACGCTGTGTGGTGAGGAAGCCGACCTGATCGGTGCGGGCATACAGCTCGTTGAGACGGCGGAAGGTGCGGTTCTGACGGTCTGCCACCCAGTAGTTTTTCATGTCGCCGAAGAGCAGCACACGCTCGCCCTTTGCAATACCGGGCATGAAGGAAGAAGTGCGGATGGGGCGACCGAGCAGCGTATCCGGCTTTGCGATATCAAGAGACGGCTTCCAGAGGTAGTTGTCGTTCTTGTCCTTCAGCTTCATGAGCTGAAGCAGAATGGTCTCGTTGCAGACGAACTGTGCATTTCTGCGGTAGGGAGACTTGAGGCTGTAGTAGAGGTCGAACACCTCGTCAAAGGTGATCGCCGTCTGGGATGCCGCAGTAACACCAAGCTCTGCACCGCCTGTCTCATCGAGGATACCGAGAGGCTTTTTGTCGCCGTCACCGGTGAAAAACGCACGCTCCTCAGCATTGCCCATTGCAACACCGAAACGTGCAGCGATATAGCTTGCGAGGTCGAATGCGGAGTCGTGCAGAAGCTCGTTGCTGATCTTGATCATCGTACCGAGCTTGTATGCAGAGAGCGTGGTCTGACCGAATCTGGTGTCAGTCTCCGGGATCTCCTCGCCCTCGTCGATCCACTGTGCCTCCATCGTGTCGTTGGCGATAGGGATCTTGCGGGTACCGGAGTTGGTCTTGATGACCGTAGCCATCTGACGGAAGATGTTGTTCTCCTCCAGCGCCTGGATCAGTCTGCGCTCGAACTCATCCGGCACAGTGTAGCCGCCCTCGGTGTCCTCACCGACAGAGAGTGCGTTGCGGACTGCAAGCTGGTCACCCTTGTTGCGGATCATATCCCAGAATGCGCCCTTGTACTCGTCGGTTGCGGTCGGGTTAGTGGGCGGCGTGTTCTTTGCGCCGGGAGCGTTGGTGACGGGACGGGAGGTCGGTGCGGACAGTGCGGCATCGAGGGCTGCCTGCTGTTCCAGACGCTCGATCTCTGCGCCGAGAGCCTGCACCTCGGATGCCATCTTGTTGTACTGCTCGACTGCGGATGCCTCAACGAGACCGTTCTCACCACGGTGCTTTTCAAGAAATGCCTTAGTCTGCTCCCACAGGGTATTGCGCTTTGTGCGAAGTTCCATGATCTTGCTCATATTCATTTCTCCATTTCTCCGGATAAAATCCGGCGGTCATAAAAATAACAGCCTGCTTATCTCATAAAAGCAAGCTGCTGTTTCAAAATTTCATACGGCATTGCGCCGTCCTTTGTCCTGCCGTCCATGCCGATCACAGGCATATCGGGAACAGTCACAGTCAGTGCTGTATCCGTCCACCTTTTTTCGGCAGGTTTCGGTGCTTCAGTTTTGTCATCGGGAGTGTCGTCCGAGTCGGCGGTTTCTGCGCCTGCGGTGATCTTTCCCAAGATGGTCTGCCCCATGATACGGGTACTGTACTGCCAAAGGGCATCGCCGGAGTCCAGCTTGAACGGCTTCTTTTCGGTTTCCTTCTTTTCATCCCCGTCCTCGTCACCGCCTTCCTCGTCGGGCTTTTCGGGATCGTCCGGATTCTCAGGCTCATCCTCCTTCTTGTCCGGCGCAGGCTTTTCGTCAAAGAGGATCACATCGGCAAAGCCAAGCTCCACAGCCTTTTTCGCATTGATCCAAGTTTCATCGGACATGAGCTTGCTGATGCGGTTGTGAGAAAGCCCGGTTTTCGCCATATATGCGTTGATAATGCTCTCCTTGACCTCGTTGAGCGTTGCGATGGCTTTCTCCATATCACGCGCATTACCCATTGCAATTGTGCTGGGATCATGCACCATCAGCAAAGCCGTCGGGGACATCTCCACGGTGTTGCCGGCCATTGCGATCACGCTTGCCGCCGATGCTGCGATGCTTGCGATTTTTACAGTCACCTTGTGCGGATAATCACGAATCATCGTGTAAATCTCGGCAGCGGCGAACACATTCCCGCCTGGACTATTCAGCCAAAGTGTAATGTCGCCTTCCTCGGCATACAGCTCATCACGGAACGACTGAGGCGTGATCTCATCCCCCCAGAAGCTCTCCGAGTCGATAGGTCCTTCGAGCCGGAGGACTCTGCCGCCGCTGTCATCGTGAATCCAGTTCCAGAACTTTTCCATTTACATACCCCCATTCTTGTACTTCTTCCTGCGTTTCTTCCGCAGGAATCTGTCATCGGTTTCCTCGTCCGGATTTTCATCCGGCTCATCCTGTTCCTCGGTGTCGGGCTGATCGTCCGTATCATTACCGGACTGCTTCGGCTGATATGCCGCATACGCCGCACCTGCATCCTCCAGCTTGTTATACGAGCCGTTCAGGTAGTAGTCATTGCCGCCCTGATCATCGGGAATCAAATCCATATTTTCCAGACGGCGCACATCGTTGGGAGACATAAAGCCGTTGCCGACACCGATGGCGTATGCGTTCATACGGCTCTGGTAGTCGCCGCGCATCAGACCGTCCACATTGAATTTCGGAAAATACACATCCTGTTCTTCCTCCAGAAGAAGGTCTTTCATGATGCCCTTTTCGATACGGATGATCCACGGCATAAGAGAATACTGCACGAATGCGATGCCCTGATGCTCAATGTTATTGAAGGTGCTGCGTTTCAAATCCTGCACCAGATGTGGCGGAACCTGAAACATACGGCAGATTTCCTCCACATCGAACTCGCGGGTAGATAAAAACTGCGAATCCTCCGGCGGCAGGGAGATCGGCTTATACTGCATACCTTCTTCGAGGACTGCGATGCGGTGTGCGTTCCGTGCGCCGCCGTATGCCTTTGTCCAGTTGTCGCGGATCTTCTGCGGATCCTTCAGCACGCCCGGATGTTCGAGGACTCCGGCAGGCTGCGCTCCGTTTTTGAAGAAGGCGCTGCCGTATCGCTCTACAGCCATGACAGCACCGAGCGCATTTTTCATCATTGCTATCGGTGAGAATCCGACCAGTCCATTGAAGCCCAGACCGGGGATGTGCAGAATTTCATCCCTGCGAAAAATAATGTCCTTGTCATGCTCGCCCGGTTTTTCATCGGTGTAAGCGTGATAGGTGTAAATGAGGTCGCCGCTTTTCGGATCACGGTCGATTTCCACATTTTCCGGCAACAGCGGATACAGACCGAGGATACCATTCTTGCCGTCACGGACGATTTGTGCATACGCATTTCCCCAAAGCAGCAAATGACACATCAGTGCCTCCCAGAATGAAAATGAACTCATTTCGGGATTTGGCTGCCGGTATAGGATTTTGTACAGCGGATGGTCGGTCGCCAGTTCCTTATCCTCGCCCTCGCCGGTGTATCTGTATAGGTGCAGCGGTAGTCCTGCAATCGTATTGGAAAGCAGTCTCACGCAGGCATAAACGGTCACAATCTGCATTGCGGTGCGCTCATCCACACGTTCTCCGCTGTGCGTCATGCCGAATACGAACAGGTTTCCTGAATCTCGGACATTGTCCTGAATATCCGGCAGCATCGGCGCGTCTCTTGGCTTGTTGATGCCAAGCCAGCTCAAAAAGCCCATAAACATTACCTCCTGTCAGATGACCACAAGATCATGGTCGGGTTCATCATATACAGATCCCTGCATTTCGTGACGGATACATCTGTCAAGTGCCATGATCCAAGCCACAATGCCGTCAATCTTTTCTGTCGATTTCTTTTTACTCGGTTTGATGTTCTCCGCCGCATCAATTTCAGCAACCACATTGCCCGCCATCCAGCGCAGGACAGGGTTGCCGCCGTGTATAAACTGCCCTTCGAGAATGAGCTTGTACAGTTCTTTCATCGGCGGGGACATATCCTTGAAGCCCATGCCCATCGGAACAACGGTAAAGCCGTCACCCTCAAGGTCGGTGATAAGCTGTGTCGCATTCCATCGGTCGGCTGCAATTTCCTTGATGTTATACATCGTGTGCAGTTCATTGATCGTTTTCCGCACGAAGTTATAATCGACCACATTGCCCTCGGTGATATGAAACAGCCCCATGCGTTCCCAGACATCATACGGTACATGGTCTCGGTGCACTCGCAAATCGAGCGTTTCTCTCGGCAGCCAGAAGTGTGGGACAACGATGTATTTCTCGCCGTCATGCAGCGGAGGGAAAATCAGTACGAAAGCGGTAATGTCGCTCGTACTCGACAGGTCAAGTCCGGCATAGCATTCCCGTCCCCGGAGCTTTTCGAGGTCGATAGGAAGATTGCCCCTGTCGTAAATATGCTCCGGAATCCATGCCACGACGCTGCCCACCCACTGATCCAGACGAAGCTGACGGAATACATTTTCTTCCGCAGGATTGGTCAGCGCCTCACGGTGGGCATCCCGCACTCGGTCAATGGTGATTGTGTATCCCAGTGACGGATTCGCCTTGTACCATGATTCCTCTGCGTTCCAGTCGTCGCCGTCATCCAAGCCGTAGATCACGGGATAAAATGACGGGTCAATGCGTCTGCCGTCCAGAATATCCTTTGCTTTGGTGTGGTATTCGTAGCAGATGCTGTTGCGGTCAGTGCCGGCAGTTGTGATAAGGAAGTACAGCGGCTGGGTACGGGCATCGCCGGAACCCTTTGTGAGAACATCCACAAGACTTCGATTCGGCTGGGCATGAAGTTCGTCAAGAACCAGACCGGATACATTCAGACCGTGTTTTGTACCGACTTCCGCTGAAAGCACCTGATAGAAACCCACATTGTTGTAGTTCACCAGCCGCTTGGTAGCCGCCATAATTTTGGAGCGTTTCAGCAGCGCCGGGGTCATTTCAACCATGCGCTTGGCGACATCGAAAACAATGGATGCCTGCTGTCGGTCGGCGGCAGCACCGTAGACCTCGGCGGAAGGCTCGTTGTCAGCGTAAAGCAGATACAGCGCAATCGCTGCTGCAAGCTCACTGTTGTGCGTAGGCACAAACGATGTTCCTGCGAGATATTGGTGGCTCGGACTGTCCACCTGAATGCACTGCATTTTCACAGGATGATCCACAGGCTGAATGTCCAGTAAATAATGAAAACAGGAGCGAGTTTCTTTCACCCGCGCCCGTGTGCGTGTGTATTTTCGTTTCAGTCTTGATGTCGGCTGATCGTCAAAGGTAGTAAACCGAACGATATACAAAATCTCTCCGGTCGGCCACCCATGCCGAGTAGAAGGCTCGCATTTCACTGCATTTTTGATACCGAGCGACCACAGCAGTTCTCTGACGGAAAGCGCCAGTTCTCGCAGTGTTGTGACATATACACTTTGCCCCTTTCGTTCGCCGATACAGCCGTCCGAATCCATCAAACCTTGCAGCAATGCCCACCGCTGTTCTGCGGATGCCCTCAAATATTCCGGTCGGATCTTCTTTTCACGGAAGCTGTCAAGCAGTACTGCTTTCAGTTCATTGTACTTTATGATCTCACTGCCGCCGCATTTCTGCGGATAACGGTTGTGAACCTGATACGGAATATTAGAGATGATATCGTCAACATCTTCCGTCCGAACAGTGATCTCCGGCTTGACTGCGTTGCCGTTTCCAAGCCAGTAGCCGTACAGATACGGATCAATCGGTAAATCTGCCGCCCCTGTCTGAAGGACACCGCACACCGGGATTCGGATAAGGGAATCGCGCTTTGACTGCGGTCTGTCAGAAAATCGCTGCCTGTATTCCGAAGTCCTGCGATAGATCTCGCCGGTCGTCCAGAGGACATCCTTGCGCTTGCCGTAAATATACTGACAGTTCCACAGATGCCGTTCTCCGGCGATGATCGATGTGCCGTCTTTGAATGTCAGCTTGTAGGCTTGCTCTGTGTCATCCACAGGGCTTTTCGCAACCACATGGCACGGATTTCCGTTCTCATCAAATACAGTATCTCCGACCTTCAGATCGCCCATATTGGTGAATCCCTGCGGAGTCGGAATAGGCGTATCCAGAGCGAGCTGCTTTCCATTTTTCTTTGGAATTTCGATATATGCGGTACGGAATTGACGGGTATCATCCTCTTTTACGATACCGAAAATGTCACGGATGATCTGCTCCTGCCATGGCAATAACCAGAACGGCTTTCCCGCCCATCTGCCTTTGGTATGGCACAGGTTTTCAATGAAGCGCACAGCCCTGTCCGCCTTCGCCGCATCGTAGTGTGATTCCGGCAGCATGAAGCGTGTCGGCTGGTAGTTCTTCAGTTTCGGATAGTTTTTCGGGCGCTCTCGCGCCCTTGCCGTTCCTGCCATCAGCCACCTCCGAGAAGTTCATCCATATCGTCAACGGCTGCGCCCTTCATATCCGCACCTGCCGTGATCCTGCTTCTTGCCGCCGGAGTCAGACCGAACTGCTCTGCGATCTTGTTCATGATCTTCAGATAGGTCTGAGCGATGGAAACCTGCGGAACCTGCTGCCAGTATCCGGATTTCGTTTTCACGATAGTACCATGCTGTGTCATGAACTCTTACGCCTCTTTCCAACGAGCGTATGCCTGACAGTACGATGCGAACGCCGCCTGATCGACCTCGGTCAGCACACCGATCTGCTCCAGTTGCTTTGACAGCCTGCGCCATTCCTTTTTTGCTTCGGGCTCCAGCCACTTCGGACAAGGCGGTGCCTTGCGTTCAGGCTTCGGCTCTGCATCATTCAGCGGACGCTTGCCCGGATTTCCTTCCAGCTCTTTGATCGCTGTCGGCTTCGGTTTTCTGCCTCTTTGAGCCATCCGCATCACTCCTTCCTCAAAAAATCTGCATAAAGAAAAGGCCTGCGTACTGCAAGCCTCTCCTATGTATATAACCACCATGAAATTATCCGTTCAGCATATCCAGCATCAGCCTTGCACCGTCACGAAAGCCCCTTGTGTAGCTGTCCTCTGAGGTGATCGACTCCATCTGCCTGTGAAGGTCGATCAATTCCTCGAATGCCGCCGCCGTATCCGCTTTCATTCCGTCTGCGATCTGATTGTGCAATTCTTCTGCGTGACCATTCAGCTTATCGTAATCATCTGCCCTGACCTTGATATCTGTAGGTGCGCTGATTCTGCCCCGGTATAACTCGCTGATCGCTCCCATCCGCTTCACCTCCTTGCTGTGGGGCGATGGGGCGGCTTTGTGCTGCCGCCCGCCGTCCGTTTTGTTTATCTGTACTCGTACATCAGAATCGCAAGCGCGATCTCCGCAGCCTCGTTCTGCGGCGGAACATCAAGTCCTCTGTCGTAGTTGTAGATGATCTCGCCGTTCGCCTTCAGCATGAGCTTGCTGATCCTGCCGCCCTCGATGCCGTACTGGCTGCCCACATCATAGACCTTTGCCCAGTAGTGAACCACCGTCTTGCCTTCCTTTGTCGGTGCCAGAATTGTACCCTCGTGCCACATGGTGTTTACCTCGTTCTTTCGTAGTTTTCGGTTCGGTTTCCCGTTCCGTTGTACCCATATTACCATAGGTCGGCGGATATATCAAGCGGCTAAACTACCAGAATGTGCAGGGCGATTTTTCGGCGTTTGTTGTACATATTATGCCTTTCCCCAGAAGGCGCACAGTCGCCCTGTGTGGGCGGCTTTTATCGCGGGACAAGTGATCCGCAGGAAAGCCGAAAGCCGCGACACAGGCGAACGTGGCGCAATCGTGCGGCGATCAGTCATCATCATCCGCAGGATAACTCCAATCCAACTGCTGACCGCAGTTGCAGACCACAAGGTTTTCGTAGTCCTGATGATACCCATCTTCGAGCCACTCGCCGAGTTCTGTGTTACAGCAGGGGCATTTTGAAATCTCCCATCTTTTCCGGAGCACCCGTGTAGGGATCTGTTTTTTTAAGGCTTGAATTGCCAGCAGCACTGCTTCTGAATTGTTGGATTCAGGCAAAGATTCCAGTTCGGAAATTGCTTCTTGCGTAGTCATTGTTTTCACTCCGATTCTATATATTTACTGAGCTGCGGAACAGCCCCTCCGCAGAAGGACTGCTCCGTTTTGGTGATCAGCCGCCGTAGTACTCCTCGATGTACTGTGTGCCGTCCTCCTCGGTGACCACGCTGGGGAACCGTACCTTGTGTCCCTGCTCGGTCATGATGCCTGCGGCAAGGTCGGCGATCTCACCGAGGAATGCCATGTCCCATTCGAGGTCGGGGTTCTCAGTCAGCACCTTGCAGAATTCAAAGGCTGCCTCGTAGATGTCATCGTTGCGGTCTGCCTGCGCATCGGTCAGTTCCAGATTCTCGGCTTCGCCGCGCTTTGTAGTATTCTCGTTCATGTAGATTTCCTCCGTTTTTCGTTGTTTTCGGCTCGGTTTCCCGTTCCGTTGTACACACTATAACTCTTTTTCCGCACATTATCAAGTGTGAGTAATCACGATCATTCCGGCTGTTTTTTGCACCGAATTGTGTACATTATGGCTTGCCGTAAATCGCGCCAGAACGCGCCGTGTGGGTGGCTTTTCTCGCAGGGCAAGTGATCCGCAGAAAAGCAGTAAGCCCCCACACGGGCGAACGTGGCACAAGTCAGGGCTTGCTGTCCCTTCCCAGCTCGTAGGCTCGTTCCAGCATCCGGCTGACCTCGCGCAGGCTGATGCCGGGAAAGTTATGCTCGGCGTTGTCATCATCGTGGAGATCGTCCGCATCGCCGTAGGGTGTCAGCCCGCCCACAAACCTGATGCCGTAGGATTCCTCCATTGCGATCTGCTCCAGTGCCTTTTTCGTTTCGGTATCCATGTATGCGCTCCTTTCGGTGGATGCCGCCCCTCCGGAGAAGGGCGGCTCGGTTTTCTCAGTCGGCGAAGTTTTCAAGGTAGTCGCTGATCGCCTTTGCCGTTTTGGTGTAGTCCGCTGCGGTGGGGCGGTAGCCGTACCACTTGGAGTCGTTGTAAGCTGTCCAGACGTAAAGCCCGTCGTGCTTGCCCCAAAGGTCCTCGAACTTCACCGTGAGGCTGTCGATCTTGCCCTCGGTGCGGTTCAGCACCGTGATCAGGATGCCGTAGCGGCGGTCCGCCTCGATGCATCTTGCGAACTCAACCTTCACCGTGGTGGTGTCGGTCAGGCGGGCGATGCAGGCGCTTCCGACCAGCTTGGGGTTCTTCATGGCGGTGACCTTTGCGGTCATCTTCTTCAGTTCGGTTTCAAAAAAGTTCATGGTGGAATCCTCCGTTTGTTTTATTCGGCGGGGCGTTTGCCCTTCCGTTGTGTCACATATTACCATGATCTCCCCGGAATAGCAAGCGGCTAAACTACCAGAATGTGCAGGGCGGTTTTTCGCAGATTGTTGTACATATTATGCCGCCGCCCGAAGGCGCGGAGCAGAGCCGAAGCCCTGCCCCTGATGCGGTCAGTCCACGATGTGCAGCACCACCATGCCGTTCGGTGTCGGGATGAAGATCTCAGGCTCCCAGAAAAGCGCCTTGTACTTTTCGATCTGCTCATCGGTCAGCCCTGTGAAATCCTCGAAGCCCAGTCCGCAGACGAAGAAGGTACCTTTGATCGGACCGTACTTCTCGACTGTTCTGTTCCATGCAAGGTCATCGCGGAACAGCCCCTCCTCGTTGCACACAACTGCCACCTCCTCGGAAAATGGGTAAAGGGCCTGAATCAGTCCGTCTACCTCATGCTGAAGATTCTCCAGCCCCGGTTCGATGTCCTTGACGTAGGGGTGCTTGCCGGGTTCGCATACCAGAATTTTCATGTAGATTCGCTCCTTTGTTTTGATTCCGCTTCTCTTGCGGTAGTCACATATTACCGTCTTTTCGCGGAAAAGTCCACGCCTGTCTGCAAAATAAATGTACCAGACATGAGATGGAAAATCGGGTGGAATTGTACATCGCACAGGTCGCGCACTGTCGCGCTGTGTGCCGAGACTTTCCGCAGGGCAAGTTATCCGCTGCCTCATTGGAAAGCCCCACACAGGGCAACGTGGCGGCTTATTCCGCCGTCTGCCGAGCCATTTCTGCTCTCAGCCGTGTCAGTTCACAAAGCATCTCAAAGGAGCGCCCGTACTGCTCCATGTATGCGACGATGTCGTAGTCGGCGCAGCACAGCAGCTCGAACTTGTCGGTCACACCGTTCTTTCCGACCGTGAACTTTGCCTTTCTCGGAAACTGCCGGTCGAGCGTGCCTTCAAAGCCGTGCTTGTTGAACCAGTCGATTGCGTACATCTCCTCGTTGGAAAGTACCCTTGTCGCTTTGATCAGGTCGATCATTCTTTCTCACCTCCGTATTCCTTAAGGTAGGCGTTCACGCGGTCGCCGTAGCCCATCTCAGCAAGCTCCTGCGGTTCAAGGACTTCCAGAAGTGCTTCCATTGCAATCCGCTCAGTGAGCAGTCCATCCGTTGAAAGGTTCGCAATGATTGCGGTCAGGCATCTGACCTGTTCGTATGTATCCATGTTCTTTCCTCCTTCGGGTTTGGCAGCCCCTCCCTGCGGAAGGGCTGCGCTGCTCCGTTCGTTTACTTGCTCTTGCGTCCTGCCTCGTAGGCTTCTTTCAGGGCTGCTTCCAGTCCCCAGACCGAAACCTCGATGAAGTCCTCGCGGTCGCAGTGGCGGGTTTCGAGGTCTCCGCGCTCGGCTACCAGAATCAGGTGCTTTGCGGCAATCTCGTAGACCTTCTTGTCGATGCCCTCCAGTGGATGCTCGGCTCTCTCCAGCTCGCGCTCGTATTTGGCGATGCTGCTGTCCATGTTTTTCAGTGCCTGCGCCTTCGAGATGCCGTAAACCTCAAGGCAGGCTTCTTCGGTCATCTGCTCGGTGGCGTTTCTGCCGTTCCGCAGAAAGTTCAGGGTGGTCTTGATCTCGTTCAGCTTTTTCTTGGTCATGGTGGTGTACCTCCGTTTTTTGTTTTCGGCTGGGCTGTCTGCCCTTCCGTTGTGTCACATATTACCATGATCTTTCCGGAATAGCAAGCGGCTAAATGTACAGAATGAAATCGGCGTATCTTCGTCATTTGTTGTACATAGTACACCATGCCCACAGGAGGTTCACAAATGCGCCAGAATGCGCCGTGTGGGGCGGTTTTCCGCAGGGGCAAGTTCATCGCTCACCGCAGAAAAACCGCACACAGGCGAACGTGGCGCAAGTCAGCCCCGTCAGTCCTCGGTCGGTGGGAGCCACTGTTCCGTCCTTTCATCGAAAAGGTAGTAATACGGGATGCCCCAGTCGTCTCTCATCAGCGAAACAACGCTCTTGTGGGTGACCGCAGGCTGCATCGGCTCGTTGCGGTCGCGGTGGTATGCAACCGTCACGCCCTCCGCAGGCTTCTCGAAGCTGTGCTGCTCGTCCGCATCCGGCGCAAGGCGCTCACCGAGGATGCTGATGTCTCCGAGGGCAAGCAGCGCCTTAACCTTCTCTGCGGTGTTGTAATGCTCGGTAAGGATGGGCATCTGGTGTTCGGGGTAGCCGTCCCAGTGGCAGTAGATCGTTTCCGTTGTGCCGTCCTCGTGCAGGATGCCGATTCTTGAATTCGTGCTCATGTTCTTTGACCTCCAAGGTTTGTATTCGGTGGGCGTTCCGCCCTTCCGTTGTGACCATATTACCGTCTTTTTCGGATAATAGCAAGCGGCTGAATGTACAGATCATTCTGCAAGGAAATCCGTGCATTTTTGTGTATTTCATCGGTGGGCGGTAAGCCCTCCCCGCAGGAAGAGCTCCGCTGTGTTCCGTTCAGGCTCTCTTCACATCGACCAGCCACTCTGCTTCCTTGTGGGCAATGCCCGTAGCCTTCTCGGTGATGTCGCTGTCTTCGTCGATGTAGTGCAGCCCCTTACCGACCTTGACGAATCTCACATCCTCGTAGCCCTCGATGACGGTGCGGTACACATAACCGCTGCGACTCTCGCCGTTGTAGCTCTTGCCGTCCCAGCCGTTGAAGGTGAAGGTGATGCGCTCTGCGGTCTTGCAGAAGAGGCTCTCGAAGTCCTCGCGGGTGATCGCCGTATTGGCATCGATCAGGTTCAGGCTCTTTCTCAGTGTGTAAGGGTTCATGGTGTTATCCTCCGTTTCGTTTTTCGGCGGGCGTTTCGCCCTTCCGTTGTGTCACATATTACCGTCTTTTGCGGAGAATAGCAAGCGGCTAAATGTACAGAATAGAATCGGCGTATCTGCGTGGATTCTTGTGCAGTATGTGTATTTCACCACACCTTGAATTCCGGCATTTCCGTCTCCGGTGCTGCCGCTTGTCCTTCTTCGGTATCAAGGTCGATCAGCTCGACCTCGGTGTCTTTTTCAGTGCTGAAAACCTCCTGCACCAGTCCGCCTTCGACCATGATCACGATTCTTGCCATGTCTTTCACCTCCGTTCTGCTCCGCTTGTGGGGCAGGCGGTTCAGCCCGCCCCTTTGCGGTCGTGTTCAGTTCACCTTGAAAAGGATACCCTGTGCCGTTTCGTATTCTTCCTCGCCCCAGCGCAGCGCCTTCTTGGTGATGGTGTGCGTTCCGACCATCGTGCAGCCCTCGGCGATAAAGCCGTAGATGTTTTCCATCAGCGCCGTGCTCTGATTGGTGAGTGTGAACTCGGTAATGCCAAGCTTGCGGAGCGTTGCGATGAAATCGTGGAATTCCTTGTCCCAGCAATAGTCGCTCATCTCGAATTCGTTGTTGTCGTTCTCGCGGCGGTTTTTGTACACCCAGTAGGCCTTCATCTCGCCGCCGCTGTAGGGGTAGGGACCTGCCGCCTTGTCCTCGGCATACCAAGCGTCCATCTCCGGGCTGTCGTAGCCGTGTGCCTCAGCGATCTGCTGCTTACGCTCGGCGCGTTCCTTTTTGGCGCATTCGTAGGCGGCGCAGCGGAAGGTCATCTCCTCGAAGTAACTGTCGTTCATGTTCGTATCCTCCGTGTTTTGAATTTCGGCGGGCTGTCTGCCCCTGCCGTTGTGTCACATATTACCGCCTTTTGCCTGAAAAGTCCACGCCTATGTGCAAAATAAATCGTAGAAGAAACGCCGTTTTCTTCGTGCTGAACAGGTACATATACACAAGCCCACAGGAGGCTCACAAACGCGCCGTGTCGCACCCGGAATCCTTCCAACAAACAAGCGGTGCAGAGCCTTAAAGCCCCACACCGCCCGCTGTGCGCCCCTTATTCGGGAATGTACTTGTCGTGGATGATGCCGAGGATCTTGTCCTGCTCATCAATGCTGATGCCCATGCTTTCGAGGGCTTCCCTCGTGCCGCAGTCGGGGCAGATCAGCGTGTCGTTGTCGTATCGGGAAAGGGCAGGTCGCTCGGTGTAGGTGCGGCCGCACTTGGGGCATTTGCGTGGTTCGTTTACTCGGTCTTTCATTTGAATTCCTCCTATGTAGTTCGTGGTGTGCCGCCCGAAGGCGGCAGGCTGCTATTCTTCGGTTCGCTCGGTGTGGCTGAGAATCTCATCGGCGCTGCCCGATTCTGCGTATCCGCAGTCCCAGATTGCAAGGAGCATCTCCTCGTCGGTTTCGGGAACCTTGATGCTGTAGGTGATCTTCCGTGCCCGAATGTCATTCAGCATCTTGGTGGTGGTCTCAAGGAAGTCGGCGGGGATCTCTCTGGTCGTGCCGTCCTTTGCAATCAGGCGTACTCCGTGGCGTCGCAGGCTTTCAATATGTTCTTTGCTTGTCATGTTCAGGACTCCTTTGCGTTATTTTCCCTTTCGGTAGTGCTATGTTAACTCTTTTCGGGGCTGATTGCAAGCGGCTAAATGTACAGATCATTGAGGACGATTCTGCAATAAAAACTGTGCATTTTATGCCTTGCCCACGTTTGCGCCGTGTCGCGCTGTGTGGCGCGGTTGACTGAGATGGGATACCGATTCGGAGGATACCCCTTCCGCCCCACACGGGGCGACGTGGGCGCTGTGTGTGC
>Ga0129306_1001094_pt1 | contig 34175 bp, 24 predicted proteins | sample P827metagenome_FD_94438 | JGI IMG/M metagenome (GOLD analysis project Ga0129306, IMG submission 94438) | Capybara group fecal microbial communities from Wisconsin, USA - P827 metagenome | ecosystem: Host-associated > Mammals > Digestive system > Large intestine > Fecal | place: USA: Wisconsin...
ACTTTACTGGTGACCGGCTTAATCATGTGGCGGAAATATTTCTCCGGTTACTTCTCCGTCACCACGCTGCGCATCGCTATTCTGCTCCATGCGGCCAGCGCCTTTGCCCTGTTCACCGGGATTTTGGTGCACATGTACATGGCGTTTTGGGTGAAAGGCTCAATCCGCGCCATGGTGGAAGGCTGGGTGACGGTGCGCTGGGCGAAAAAACACCATCCGAAATGGTATCGCGAAGAAGTGCTGCCGGAACTGGAAAAGGAAATCAAGAAAAATACCCAGGCTTAATCCGGGTTATTCATTCGTAACCTAAAGTGCGGTCACAAAATACTTCAGTATTTTGAACGTTGGCTCTGCCAACGGCTCCGAAGGAGCGAGCAATCGCCTACAGGCGATTGAGAGTAAAAAATCTTTCAATTTTTGACCGCACTTTTGCGTTACCGAAAGCCTAATAATAATTGCGTACTGCAGAATCGGGCAAATATCCTTAAGTTGCAGATTTGTCGCTACGTTAGAAATAATCATCAGAACGACTCTTAATTTAAACCACCTCATCCATACCACCCATATCCAACCCTGGCTGTCTTCTTTCGTTGAATAACAAGAATAAATGTAAACTTACGACTTTAACGATTCGAATTCATTACATATAGCTTAACAATATGAAATATTGATATAAATCAAATTCGCTATATTCAGCAAATACAAATAAAAATGCAAGAAAACAAAAACGAATACATCATCAATTTTCAAAAATATGATCTTGATCACAGATTTAATCACTCAATGTAGGTATATTTACGTCCGCGTTAAACGCATATTTTTTATAAGGTTTTATTCAGTCAAAAAACAAACTTAGGGAGCCGATTATGAAAAAATCAATGTTAGCGTTAGGAATCGCCGCAACTTTAATGAGTTCGGCGGCAAGCGCACACGAAGCGGGCAGCTGGATCGTGCGCGCCGGTGCGGCGCATGTGATGCCGACCCATGTAGAAAATACCTCAAATACCGCTGCGCCGGCATTAGGTTTAGATGTGAATGCAAACACGCAATTAGGCTTAACGGGCACATACATGATTACCGACAATATCGGCGTTGAATTATTAGCGGCTTCGCCATTCAGCCATGAAATTACTTTAGGCGGTCAATTGGTAGGTAAAACCAAACACCTGCCGCCTAGCCTGTATGCTCAATATTATTTCTTAAACAAAGAGGCTAAAGCGCGTCCATATCTCGGTGCGGGGATCAATTACACCAATTTCTTTAATGAAACCGAAAAAATGGCCGGTGTGACCGATCTTAAACTTCACGATTCATGGGGCTTGGTGCTAAACGGCGGTTTAGATATTAATCTGACCGATAATCTGCTTTTTAACACGGCCGTTTATTATGCCAAAATCAAAACCAAAGCGGATTTCAAAGTGGCGGGCACCCAATTATCACAAGACGTTCGTTTAGATCCGCTAGTCTTTTTCATGGGCATCGGTTATCGTTTCTAAGTTAAACATGCGTTTGGTCTGAAATTTCGATCCTCTTTAAACATAAAAAAACCTGCACCCTCAGGCCGTCGGCGGTTTAGCCGATTTTCAGGTGCAGGTTGTTTTTTAGTTAAAAACTATTTTCCCCAAACTTCTTCCGCAATTTCACGAATAAAATTAAGTTTTGCCCATTGTTGTTCTTCCGTCAGAATATTGCCTTCTTCCGTTGAAGCAAAACCGCATTGCGGGCTTAAGCAAAGTTGGTTGATATCCACATATTGTGCGGCTTCTTTGATCCGATTGATGATATCTTCGCGCTTTTCTAAAGCGCCGTCTTTTGAGGTCACCAAGCCTAACACCACTTGCTGATCTTTGATGAAACGCAAGGGTTTGAAGTCGCCGGCGCGATCGGAATCATATTCCAAAAAGAAGCCGTCCACGCGACAAGTGCCGAATAAAGTTTCCGCTACCGGTTCATAGCCGCCGGCGGAAAACCAGGTCGAACGGAAATTACCGCGGCAAATGTGCATGGTAACGGCAATGTCGTCGGCCGGTTTGGCATCCACGATTTTATTCAGCATATACACATAATCTTTGGCGATTTGGTCTAAATCGAAACCGCGTTCCTGATAAACTTTGCGTTTATCTTCCGCACAGAATTCGCCCCAGCTGGTATCGTCTAATTGTAAATTCCGGCAACCCAATTTATAAAAAATATTCATCGCTTTAATATAAGCGTCGGCAATGTCGTCCAACAATAACCGATTGTTGTTTTCGTAACGCGGAATCGGTTGATAATCCGTAGCGCGCACATTGGTGATTAAATGCAGCATGGAAGGCGACGGAACGGTAAATTTCACTTCCGTGCCGTCGGCAATTTTCTGCACCGAGCGGAAATGTTCGACAAACGGATGATTTTCGGAAAAATCGATTTTATCCACAATTTTCAAGGTTTTCGGGCGAACGTTATGATGCTTGAATTGCACCGAAAATTTTTCCGCATCCACTTCTTCTACGCCGTCCAAACCGGCTAAAAAATCCAAATGCCAGAAAGTACGTCGGAATTCACCGTCCGTGACCGCGTGCAGCCCCACCGCTTTTTGCCGCGCCACTAACTTGGCGATTTCCTCATCTTCCACGCGAGTTAAATCCGCACAGGAAATATCACCGCAAGAACAGGCGGAACGGGCCGATTTAATCGCGTCGGAACGTAAAAAACTGCCCACGATGTCAAATCGGTAAGGCGCCGAAGTGCGGGGTGTTGCGTTTGGGAATAATGTTGTCATTATTTTTTCCTTCAATGAACAGGCTTAATGTTGAAACGATTCTAGCAAAAATTAACTGCGGAATTGAATGAAAAATATTTTGCCCGAATATGAAATCGATTCATATCGAAGCGATAGAAAAGCCTTCCCGAATAGCGCCAATTTTATCGGTTCCTTTGATAAGAAGGTTTCTAAGGTATTAACCCGTTTCGTTACATAAAAAAACATCTGAATTTTCGCCCGCACTTTTACAAAATTTGTGATCCTTATTCAAAAAACGTAATCGATTGCTTGCCAAGTAAACGGCGATATTCAAAATACCGGAAAATTGCGACGGAGAAATCATCATGAAAAAAATATTTGTGACTTTATTATTGCTATTTAGCGCACAAAGTGCGGTCGGAAATCCGCCGGATTTAATGTTATTGCAAAGTTATGACAAGCAGGATGTCAGCGGTTGGGTGATGAGCGAAAAACTGGACGGTGTGCGCGGTTACTGGGACGGCAAACAACTTTATACCCGGCAGAATCAGATTCTCACGCCGCCCGCCTATTTCGTGCGAGATTTTCCGCCTTTTGCTATTGACGGCGAACTGTTTTCCCAACGCAATCAGTTCGACAAAATTTCCGCCGTCGTCCGTTCGCAAAAGGATAAAGGTTGGGAAACCCTGTCGCTGCATGTGTTCGACGTGCCCAACGCATCGGGAAATTTATTCGAACGTTTGGCCGTGCTGGAAAATTATCTGAAAGATCACCCTTCGCCTCATATTAAAATTATTCCTCAGATTCCCGTGCAAAACCGTCAGCATATTATTGATTTTCTGCATGAAATCGAAAAATTGAACGGTGAAGGCGTCGTTATTCGCAATCCCGACGCACCTTACGAATTCGGCAAACGCAGTACGCAAATTCTGAAATTTAAAACCGCACAGGACGAAGAATGCACGGTGATCGAACATCATAAAGGCAAGGGGCAATTTGAGAACGCGCTCGGCTCTCTGACCTGCGAGAACCACCGCGGGCGGTTCAAAATCGGCTCGGGTTTTAATCTGCAGGAACGCATTAATCCGCCGCCGGTGGGCTCGGTCATCACCTATAAATACCGCGGCTTGACCAACGCGGGAAAACCGCGCTTTGCCACTTACTGGCGCGAGAAAAAATAGACGGCGCGTCCGGCGTGAACTTTACCGCCTGAGCGGAAAAATCAGAATTGATCTTTTGCTTTACGCCATGCTTCAAATTGCGCCAAATTTTCAGCGATTAAAAACGGATTAATTTGTTTTTCCAAAGCCAAAGTTGTAGGCAAACTCGGACGATTTTGCGCCCGTAATCGTGCCACAAAAACTTGCTGATTTTTGACCGCACTTTTGTCGTCCAGCACGCTTTCGGCAAAGGCCAAATTGCTCAACGTATATTCGTGAGCGGGACAAACCAACGTATCATTAGGCAGATTTTTCAGCCGTTGGACGGAATCGTACATTTGCGCATAATTCCCCGTAAACACTCGCCCGCAGCCGGCGGAAAATAAGGTATCGCCGCAGAACAAATGTCCGTCTGTCACATAACTGACGTGTTGCGGCGAGTGTCCGCCGGTCGGTATAACCCGAATACGATAATGCGGCGTCACAATTTCACCCTCATTTATAATATGAGTCGCGCCTTTGTCCGCGCATTCTTGCGGACCGTAAACCGGCACGTCGGGGAAATATCGTTTAAACGCCGCAACACCGCCTACATGATCATCATGTTTATGGGTTAACAACACGGCCTCTACGCCAAATTTATTTTCCCGTAAAAATGGCAATAGCCGGTCAATTTCGGTAATATCAACCACAATAACGGGACAATTTTCCCGTCCGTAAACCCAAATGTAGTTATCCTTTAATGCAGGAATCGGTTTTAACATAAGTCAGTCCTATGAAGTGGAAAGCAAAATCGCCTTACAGTTTAACGCCGCCGACAAGTTGGTCGCAACTGCCTTTCGGTGATGCTTATTCTACCTTAATCGGTGCCCATTTTGAAAAATGGTTCGCCCGCATACAAGGGCGCCGACTGTTAAAAATCAGCGGTCTGAGTGCGGAAGTGCCTTGTCACGAGCAGCTCCAGCAAGTCGTGCTGAATGATAAAACTTGCGAAAATTTGACCGCACTTTGCCAACGCCGGCAAACGATTTTTATCGAAGGCAGCTTGCAGGAACTGCCCTTCGGTGAAGACACCGTCGATGCTTGCCTGCTCGCCAATACCCTGAATTTCACCCAGGATCCTCATCAGCTTTTACGAGAAACGGAACGTATTCTGAGCGATGATGGCTACGTGCTGATCTCGCTGTTCAATCCCTGTAGTAAATTACTGTTCAAACGCAAACTGGGCAAGTTCAACTTTCGTCTTTTCTTCCCGTTTCGGGTAATCGATTGGCTGGAATTACTGAACTTTGAAATTCTGCTGCAGCAAACCGTTTCTTTCGGGCATGAACCAAAAATATTCGGTTCGTTGTGTCTTATCGTCGCACAAAAACGAACGCTACCGCTCACCCTGCAGCCGCAAAAAGTGCGGTACGAAAATCAAGAGATTTTAAATCCCGTCAGTGCGTTCAAGGAAAAAATAAATACTTGAGAAAACAGCCTTTTTCGCCTATTATGCGCACAATTTTTTGAGCGAAGGAAACGGCATGACAGAACAAACATTTATTCCCGGTAAAGACGCGGCGCTGGAAGACAGTATCGCAAAATTTCAGCAAAAACTGACCGCACTTGGTTTTAATATTGAAGAGGCTTCGTGGCTGAATCCCGTGCCGAACGTGTGGTCGGTTCACGTGCGTGACAAAGATTGCCCGCAATGTTTTGCCAACGGCAAAGGCGGCAGCAAAAAAGCGGCGCTCGCTTCTGCGCTGGGGGAATATTTCGAACGGCTTTCCACCAATTATTTCTTCGCCGATTACTATTTGGGACAGGATATCGCCAACGGCGATTTCGTGCATTATCCGTCGGAAAAATGGTTTCCCATTGAAGATGAAGACAAATTGCCGGAAGGTATTTTAGACGATTTTTTGTTGGCTTATTTCGATCCCGAAGGCGAGCTCACGCCGGAATTATTGGTGGATTTGCAATCCGGTAATGATGAGCGCGGAATCGTGGCCATGCCTTATGTACGGCAATCCGATCAAAAAACGGTTTACATTCCGCAAAGCATCATCGCCAATTTGTACGTTTCAAACGGCATGTCCGCCGGCAACACCCAATACGAAGCGCGCGTGCAGGGTTTGTCCGAAGTATTCGAACGTTATGTGAAAAATAAAATTATCGCCGAAGCCATCAGCCTGCCGCGTATTCCAGACGAGGTCATCGCCCAATATCCGAGTATTCGGGCGTCCATTCAAAAACTGGAACAAGAAGGCTTTCCGATTTTGTCTTACGACGCTTCATTAGGCGGCAAATATCCGGTAATTTGTGTGATTTTAATCAATCCGAACAACGGTACCTGTTTCGCTTCATTCGGCGCGCATCCAAATTTCCAAGTGGCGTTCGAACGTACGGTGACGGAATTATTGCAAGGCCGCAGCCTGAAAGATCTGGATGTCTTCACGCCGCCGTCATTCAATAATGACGACGTGGCGGAACATGCTAATCTGGAAACCCATTTCATTGATTCCAGCGGTTTGATTTCCTGGGATTTATTCAAAGAAAACGCCGATTACGATTTCGTGCATTGGGATTTTTCAGGAAATACCCATGAAGAATACGATAATTTAATGGATATTTTCGCTGCGGAAGGCAAAGAAGTGTACATCATGGATTACAACCATCTGGACGTATACGCCTGCCGCATTATCGTACCGTCCATGTCGGATATTTATCCCGCAGACGACTTGATTTACGCCAATAATAACATGGGCATGAACTGGCGCGAAATTCTACTGGATCTCCCTCATTTTCATCATGATAAAGACACTTATCGGGAATTACTCGATCAATTTGACGAAGAAGGCATTGACGACGCCACCCGCGTGCGTGAATTTATCGGCATTGTGCCGCCGCCGAAATCCGGTTGGACCACCTTACGCGTGGGCGAATTGAAATCCATGCTGTATCTGGCGCTGGGCGACTTAGACGCGGCGCTTGACTGGGCGAATTGGACCTATAATATGAACGGGTCCGTATTTACCGCCGAACGCGCTAACTATTACCGTTGTCTAATCAATTCCATGGAATTATTCCTGGACGACAATCGCGATCCGCAGCAATATCGCGCCGTATTCGAAAAAATGTACGGCACCGCGGCGGTGGATTTTGCCTGGCGAGCGATTCAGGGGGACAATCCGTTCTACGATCTGATTGCTGATGACGAACGTTTGCAAAAATTTGAAGCACACCAAAAATTACTGGCCGCTTATGCAAAACTGCAAAAAGCGAAACGTGAAAATTGGCACTAAGCTATAATCGAAAACGCACAACGCCGTGCGTTTTTTTGTAAAATATATTCATTTGATTTTTAAGGAAAAATATGGCTTTTAGCTCTTTATTTACATTATTAGACGACATTGCCTCCGTACTGGACGATGTCTCGGTCATGACCAAAGTGGCGGCCAAAAAAACCGTCGGCGTACTCAGCGATGATTTGGCATTAAACGCCAATCAGGTCAGCGGTAAAGACATCACGCCACAACGCGAATTACCGATCGTTTGGGCAGTGGCAAAAGGCTCGTTTATTAACAAAGTCATTCTGATTCCCCTGGCATTATTGCTGTCTATCTATTTACCTTCCGCCATCAACTGGTTATTACTGATCGGCGGCGGCTATTTATGTTTTGAAGGTGCGGAAAAATTATTGCATAAATTTCTGCATAAAAATCGACCGCACTTACCGGCAGAAGCGGCGGCTCCGTTAACAGAATCGGAAAAAGACAAAATCAAAGGCGCCATTCGTACCGATTTTATTCTGTCCGCCGAAATCATTATTATCGCTTTGGGCGCGTTGCAGGAAACGGATACTCTGACCAAAATATTATCATTGTGCGCGCTGGGCATTGGAATTACGCTTTTCGTGTACGGCTTGGTGGGATTGATCGTCAAACTGGACGATATCGGTCTCTGGATGCTACAAAAGAAAAGTACCGTTTCTCAAAATATCGGGCAATTTCTGCTGTTCATCATGCCGTGGTTTATGAAATCCCTGTCCATCATCGGCACCATCGCGATGTTCTTAGTGGGCGGCAGCATTTTCGTACATTATTTACCGGCTATTCATCATTTTATTGAAGGATTAAATATTCACAGCGACCTCAGCTTCCTTGCCAATTTCGTCGTCGGTCTAACAACAGGCTTTGTTTTATGCGCCGTATTATTACCGATAATGAAACTCTTTGAGAAAGAACAGACACATTAATTTTGTTGTTCATCTCGTAATAAAAGCGGAAATAATTCCGCTTTTATCGCCTATTAATTACTTGTGTTCTCAATTTGCTCATCAACTTTGCCCAATAATATTCCCAACCCGCTTTGCCGTTTGATTGGGTTTTTGACCGCGGTTAGCCAGATTTCTTCAGAAGCGAACACTGAAAGCCGCGGTTTGGCTCTGGTGACGGCGGTATAGAGCAATTCCTTCGACAGAATCGGGGAATAATCCGACGGTAGTACGACGATGGTATGTTCAAACTCCGATCCCTGAGATTTATGGATCGTCATGGCAAAGGCGGTTTCATGCGCCGGAATACGGTTCACCGACACGCTTTTATAACCGTCGCCCGTCTCGAAATACACCCGATTATCGCCTAAATACAAACCAATATCGCCGTTGAATAATTTCACGTTATTGTCATTTTGCGTCACCATAATCGGTTTGCCGACGAACCAATCACGACTATGCTTGAACCGGACTAACTCTTTCTGACGCAACGCTTCGGCAATCTGTCGATTAAGGTTTTCCACGCCGAATTCGCCGGCACGAAGTGCGGTCAGAATTCTTACCGAATTAAACGCACGGAAAATCTGCCGCAATTGCGCAGCGGTAGGCATATTGTCTTTCGGAATCAGCTTCAAATAATCTTGATAATTTTCTACCGCACTTTGCAATAATTGGCGCAAATAACGATGACGATAAGCCTGTCGGACGTTAACCTCATTCGACGGCGCCACGAATTCCGCCAGCGGAATGTCCGTGCTGTCTTTCAATAACCGCCAACTTTCCTTCGCCTGCATACTATTAATGGCCGCCGCCAGTTTACCCACGGAAGAATCCAAATTAAAACGCGTACTACGGGTTAAAAAAGCCAAATGGTGGCGAAGATTATGGTAATTTGACGATCCGTTAATCCGTTCTCCGGTTAATTCGTGCAACACCGCGGCAAATTCCGGCGAATAATCGTAACGCAAGAATTGCCCGATTTCGCCCAGAATCGCTCCTGCTTCTACCGAAGCCAGCTGATCCTTATCGCCCAACAGAATCAGGCGCGCATGAGACGGCAAAGCGCGCAGCAATTTCGCCATCATCGATAAATCAATCATCGAGGCTTCGTCCACAATCAGCATATCCAGCGGCAATGGATTATATACATCAAATCTTACGCTGTCTTCGAACGGTCGCACGCCCAGCAAACGGTGCAAAGTGTCACTTTCCGCGGAAATAGTTTCCCGCACCGCCGGCGGTAAATCCAACCGCACTAAACTGGCTTCCAGGCTTTCTTTCAGACGCGCCGCCGCTTTCCCCGTCGGCGCTGCCAAACGAATACGTAACGGCGGTAAATGCTGTTCGTATTGCAGCGTTTGAATCGTCGCCACCAAACGCGCCACGGAATAGGTTTTTCCCGTACCCGGCCCGCCGGAAATCAAGGTAAAGGGCTGAATTAAGGCCGTAGCAACGGCAATTTTCTGCCAATCCGTTTCCGTTTTTTTTTCCGCAAAAAAACGGGACAACAGATTGCGCGCTTTTTCCACCGGAACAAAAAACGGCGGATTTCGGCTCTCCATCGTCTGCCGGCGATTGTTCTCACCTTCGGCACCGCGAGCTAAAAAAACATCGTTTTTTTTGACCGCACTTTTCAGATAATCCGCTACGGTTTGCTCATCCTGCCACACTCGATATAAATACAAAGCGTTATGCTGAAAAACGAAAGGACGGGCTTGTTGCTGCGGTGTGCCGGTGAATGCTATATGTTCCGCTAATGCCGATTGCCATTGCTCCACCGGTAAGAAATTGATTTTTTGTTTGATTTCAAGCAGATAGTCCCTTTCGTCCGCAAAGGTTCGATAAGCTAATCCGAAGGGATTACGTTCCAAATCCTGATCCAAAAACAGACAGGTATTGCCCTGTAAATGCGCGGCATGAACCAACGCCGCCAACAACACTGCCAGCGCCTGCTGCGCAGTGTCGTACTCCATGCCCTGCTGTTTTTCGTCAATCAGTTTGGCGAAATAAAAATCGGCGTCCGTCAGCACATTAAGCGCCTTCAAGCGGGCTAACAAATTAAGCATGCACTAATTCCTCCAAGCCGCGAATCAGGCGCACATCGGGGCGAGTAGTAAAAACGCCCGTTCCGCCCGTGCCGTTCATTCCGCGTACATAAGCATAAGTGACGCCGCCGAAATGAGTTTCGTAATCGTAAGCGGGTAAACGCTGTTGCAGAAAACAATGTAACGCCAGGCTGTACAGCAAATACTGTAAATCATAATGATGCTGTCGCATATTCGCCCGAATGCTTTCCTCGTTATAAGCGGACAGCAAATTGGTTTTATAATCCAGCAAATAATATTTGCCTTCATGACGATAAACCAAATCGATAAACCCGCGCAGCATGCCCTGGATCTGATCCAATAAATAAGGCTGTTGATACGGCGGATGATATTGTCGCAACAGCCGATTAAAGGCTTTCACATCAAAAGTGCGGTTCAAATTCAGGTAGAATTGCATTTCTTTCAGGCAATTTTTCGGGTTTATCTCCGTTAATTTCACACCGGCGGATAACGGCGTGCGTAACACCGCCTCAAGCCACATTCTTAACGGCGGCAGCCAGGATTCGTCCAGCTGTAACCCTTGGCAAAGCGCAAGAAGCTCCGCGTCCTCAATAGGTTGGTCGAAGTTATGTTTTTCAAAAAAACGGTGCAAAATTACGCCAAATTTTGTGCCGCCTTTTAATGCCAACGGACTGTATTCCTGCGGAAAATCCCACCACAAAACGGCGGTTTCTTCATTGAGCGACAAAAACTCGTCCGGTTGTTCGTCATAATCCAGGGCGTCATCAAAAATCTCGGAAAATTTGACCGCACTTTCTTCCCCGTGAAAACGTTGATTTCTCTCGTGCATTTGGGCTAACGCGGTAAAACTGGTGACGCCCCAGTTTTGTTCGATCTTGCCCATAAAAGTTGCCGCCGCAAGAGGCGCCTCGGCGTTCGTCGGCGGTTGCCATTTTTCATCGGAAACGGTTTCCGGCATGGTTTCCAAAGTATAATTTTCAGCGTTCAAACAGGCGGATAATAAAGCTGCCGCCTGATTTTCCGGTTTGCCGGTAATTTTTATGCTGTCGCCGATTTCACCGCGGCTTAACGCATACCAAACCGGATTCCAGCAGGCTTCCCGTTTGCCGCCGAATTCCGTCGGCAACGCCATGGCGACCTGATATTTTGCCCGCGTCAGCGCCACATACAGCAGGCGCATTTCCTCCGCCAGCTTTTCTTGCATCGATTTATCCTGATGAAGCGCATTCATATCCCATTGCGGTTCGGCGTTTTTATCATGAAAAATAGCGATTTCGTCCCGGCTTTTCACATCGTCAAAGGCTAAAAACGGCAGCCAGACCAAATCATATTCCAATCCTTTGGATTTATGAACGGTGACGATTTTCACCAAATTCTGTTCGCTTTCCAACCGCACTTGTTGTTCGGCCTGACGATCGTTGCCCTGAATTTGACGTTCAAACCAGCTCAATAAAGCGGATTCGCTTTCGTTCAACGCGGCAGCTTCCTGCAGCAATTCGGCTAAATGCAATAAATCCGTTAAACGGCGTTCCGCATTCGGTCGAGCGGAAATGCGCTCGATAATATTGACTTCATCGCCTTCGCCTTTATCCAGAAAAATCCGGTGCAACATCGGCAACACGCCTTGTCGGTGCCAGATGCGCTGATAGTTTTCAAAACGCGTCATCCAGCCGTCCAGCAATTCGGCCTGCCGTTTAATTTGCTGTAATTGCGCCACGGAAAAGGCAAAAATGCCCGTCGCCAGCGCATTCATAATATGGCGTTCGCTGAAGGGATTCAGACAGGCCGCCAGAATGAACGCCAATTCCCTCGCTTCCGTGCAATCAAACACATTGGTGCGATCCGACAAATAGACGGACGCAATGCCGCGTCGTTGCAGGGCGGATTTGATTTTGTCCGCGTCACTGCTTTTGCGCACCAACACCGCGATATTTTCGGGACGCAACCGAGCGTTTCGCATGCCGTCTTGCGGCGTATCGGCAATAAATTCTGCCTGATTTTCGCCCGCACTTGTGAGCCATTGCCGAATATTGTCGGCGCAATATTCCGCCGCCTGTTCGCGCGTGCCCGAATAAAACGCCATCGGCGCCTGTTGTTTGCCCCGCCAGACAAAGTGCGGTTGATTTTTGCCCGGTTTTACCGGTTCAAACCGAATGTTGTCGTATATAAAGGCGGCGGGAAAATCGAACAAACCGTTCACCGCTCGAATCAAACGGCTGTCGGAACGATAATTTTTACTTAGCGTAAAACGATCCCGCCCGGCGTCTTCCGCCGCTTTCAGATAAGTGAAAATATCGGCGCCGCGGAATTGATAAATCGCCTGCTTCGGATCGCCGATCATCATGAATCCGCAATCCGGCTGATTTACGTAAATACTTGAAAAAATTTGATATTGTTGTTCATCCGTATCCTGAAACTCATCAATCATGGCGAAAGGATATTGATGACGGATAAAGGTTGCCAGCTGTTCGCCCCGTTCCGATTGCAACGCATTTTTTAACAAGCGCAATAAATCGTCGAAGCTTTTTTCCGGATGATGCTGTTTGTAAGCCACTAACTGGCTATTCAGCGCCCGCAGATAATGGAAAAGCAGGATCTTTTCGTCTAAATCCAACTGACTTTGCGCCGCTTCAATTTGTGCTTTTTGTTCGTCCAAATAATGGAAAAACCGATGAGTAAACGCCGTTTTACCTTTTAATACCGCGCCGTTCAGATAATTCTGCGTGAAATACCAAAGCTCGTTGGGAATGTCGCGGCGTTCGCTGTTCACCCAATCCTGAATTTTTGCCGTGCGAACGATAAAATAATCCCGTTTGAACTTGTTGCCGTTAAACACCGAAGTACCGGCATAATTCGCTTCGAATAAGGCGGAAATCTCGGCAAAATGCTTTATCCAGGCGGATTTTAATTCATCGACTTTATCCGTCGTCGCGGCTAAATGAGACGCCAATTCCCGTTGCAGAAACTCATCGGTGGGAATGGTCAGTAAGTGCGGGCGATTTATCGACACTTTTAAGGTTTCGCCTTTTAAATAAGCGCGAATCTTTTTTAACACGTTTTGCGGCGAAACCAATTTTCGGTGGATAAATTCGCTTACGGCAAAGGATTGTCCGTAAAACTGTTGCCGCCAGAAATCATTTGCCAACTGATTCAGCAATTCCGTTTCGTCCGTCACCAGTTCCAAATTAAAATGAATACCGGAATTTACCGCATATTGCATCAGCATGCGGCGACAAAAACCGTGGATGGTGTAAATCGCAGCAAGATCCATATTCTGTTCGGCAAAAGTCAGCCGGCGGAGGGCCTCATTCGGATCCAGTCTTTCCAGAAAACGAGCGGTCAATTCCCCGTTTTCTTTCACCAGAAATTCATTCTCCGTATTCAGAAACAGACTTAAATCCTGATTTTCCCGATAAGCGGAGAACTGCGCTTTCGCCAGATGAATACGGGAACGAATGCGCTCTTTCAATTCTTGCGTTGACGCATCGGTAAAAGTCACCACCAGAATTTGCTCCACCGTCAACGGCGCAGAGAAAGCGTTGTCTCCCGCTTGCAACAGCAAGCGCAGATACAAAGACGCCATGGTGAAGGTTTTACCGGTGCCGGCGGAAGCTTCAATCAAAGTCGTCGTTTGCAACGGCGTACTGATAGGATTTAAGTGTTGAATAGACATACATTTTACTTATACAAATAAAGGGGATTTTATTCCCCTTTTATTTAATTCGTCAGTTAAAAATTAAAAACTTTGTCCGCTTCTATCGACCAATCGGCAAGTTCCGCCAATGTCCCGATTTGCACGCCTTCGGCCAGCGGGAGATCGGTCATACCGCGCGCATTGGTACAAGTTTTGCACAGTTTAACGGCGGCACCCTGCGCGGTCAGAATTTCCAGCATTTGTTGAATATGATAACCTTCCGCCGGATTTTGTTTCGCCAATCCGCCCGCAACCGCATCAGACATTAAAAATAGCTTCAATTCGACCGCACTTTTATATTGTTCCTGAATCTGCAGCGCCAAACGCAACCCGCTGAAAAAACTTTCATTACCGTAAGGGGCGGCATGAATAATGAACAATAACTTTTGCATATGCTCCTCCCGAAAGAATTATCCTACCCAAATAAATTTGATTAAAAACAGAATCGCCACCACCCAAACCGGTGCATTCACTTCGCGAATACGTCCCGTGCAAGTTTTCATCGCACAATAGCTGATAAAGCCGAATGCAATTCCTTCCGTTATAGAATAAGTAAAAGGCATCATAGCGGCGGTAATAAACGCCGGCGTGGCTTCGGTTAAATCTTCCCACTGCACTTTAATCAGGCTGGACGCCATTAAAATGCCCACATAAACCAATGCCCCGGCAGTAGCATAAGCCGGCACCAACCCCGCCAGCGGCGAGAAGAAAATGGTTAATAGGAATAATACCCCCACGACGACCGCGGTCAAGCCCGTTCTGCCGCCCACAGATACGCCCGCGCCGCTTTCCACGTAAGTACTGATGGCGGAAGTGCCCACATAAGATCCTACTACGCCGCTTAAACTGTCCACAAACAACGCCTGACGCATTTTCGGGAAGCGACCTTTTTCGTCGCTGATGCCCGCTTTATCGGTAACTCCCAGCAAAGTACCGGACGAGTCAAATAAATTCACCAACAGGAACGAAAAAATAATGCCGAGCAACGCGCTGTCCAGAGCGCCGGCAACATCTACTTTGCCCACCACGGCGTCCAAACTCGGCGGCATAGATACCACGCCATGGAACTGCACGTCCGGATCTAAAAATAACGCCAATCCGGTCACCACTACAATAGAAATCAATACGCCGGAATAGATATTCCGCGCTGCTAACACGGTAATGATGAAAAAGCCCAAAATGCCCAGCAACACTTTCGGATCATGCAATTCGCCCAATGCGACTAAAGTTGCCGGATTGGCCACAACCAGGCCCATATTTTTGAACCCGATTAAAGCGATAAAAAATCCGATCCCCGCGCCGATTCCCACACGCAAACCCAGCGGAATGGACGCCATCAGCCAATAACGAATCTGAAATAAAGTTAACAAAAACAACCCGACGGATCCCCAGAAAATCGCTCCCATGCCGATTTCCCAGGAATAACCCAATTTCGCCACTACCACATAAGCGAAGAACGCATTCAGCCCCATGGCGGGCGCCAACGCAATCGGCAAATTACTGAATAAGCCCATGGCCAAAGTACCGAAACCGGCAATCAGGCAAGTGGTGACGAATACCACCTGTTTATCCATTCCGGCATCGCCCAAAATGGACGGATTGACAAAGACAATATACACCATGGTGAAAAAAGTGGTGATACCTGCCACAATTTCCGTTTTGGTGGTCGTGCGTTTTTCATTAAATTGAAAAAAACGGGAAATAAAAGATTGATTTTGCATCATTGGTTCACTTTTAAAATAAAAAAATCAGGTCAAAATTCTAACAAATTCCCAATTAAACTGCGATGTATTTTTCCTAAAAAGTGCGGTCACAAAAAGCATCGCTTTTTGAACGTTGGCTTTGCCAACGACCCCTTGGGGGAGCAATCCTTAAAAGGATTGCGAATAAAAATCGCGAAGTTTTTTGAATGTTGGCGATAAGCCCCCGAAACGATTTCGCAGAAAATCACGGACTTTTAACCTTTCGTCAAATCACATTACGCGGTTTAACATGCTATCCATTCGCCGACACGAAAGTAAAAAGTTGACAAGTTTTCCCTTTGGCAGCAAACTAGCAACCAATGTTTTATCGGAGATGATCATTTATGACTATGAAACAACTTAAAAAATTTGCTTTTATCGGACTTTCGGCATTAATGCTTCAAGGTTGTACCGCCGCACTGCTAGGCGGCGCGGCTGTGGGTACGAAAGTTGCGACGGATCCCCGTTCCACCGGCACGCAGATAGACGATGAAACTCTGGAATTCAAAGTCTACGACGCGATTACCAAAGACGAACAAATTAAAGCGGAAGGCCGTGTCGTGGTCGTATCTTACAGCAACCGCTTATTATTAATCGGTCAAGTTCCGACGGATATTGCCAAAGAAACCGCCACCAATTTAGCCAAAGGCGTGGAAGGCGTTAACCCGGAAACCATTTTCAATGAAATGACCGTCGGCCCGGTCATCGATTTGACTCAACGTTCAAAAGACAGCTGGATTACCAGCCAGGTGAAATCCAAAATGTTAGTGGATTCAGCCGTGAAAACCACCGATGTTAAAGTCATCACGGAAAACAACCAGGTGTTCCTGATGGGGAATCTAACTCAGCAACAAGGTAATGCCGCCGCCGAAATCGCACGAAACATTTCAGGTGTAACGCGAGTGGTAAAAGTGTTCAAATATCTTGATTAAACGAACGGATTCCACGCACAAATAAAAGCAAAAGTGCGGTCAAAAAATACGAAGTTTTTTAAATGTTGGTCAGCCAACGGCGCCGAAGAGGCGAACATAAAAAATTAACGTTTTTTTGACCGCACTTTGTTGTTTATGCCGGAATTCAATCAGGCCGAACGATTCGTCAAATAACGCTCAACCGTATCCACAATAGCCTGAGTTTGCGGATCGATCTCAATATTTACTAAATCGCCGACTTCCCGTTTTGCAATCAGCGTGCGGTGAACGGTTTCCGGAATCAGGTTCACACTAAACCGATTGTCTTTCACTTCGCTGACCGTCAAGCTAATGCCGTCAACGGCGATGAAGCCTTTAGTGAGAATGTATTTCATCACGTCCGGCGTCGGCAGTTCGAACCAAATCTGCAGATTATTTTCCGACGGAATCCGTTGCACTACTTTCGCGGTGCAATAAACGTGTCCGGATAAAATATGTCCGCCCACTTCCGCGCCGAACTTCATCGCCCGTTCGATATTCACCCAATCGCCCGGCTTCAAGCCGCCGAGATTGGTAATGCGCAAGGTTTCGGTCATTAAATCGAAACTGACCGAATCACCGTCGATTTTGGTTACGGTTAAACAAACGCCGTTATTGGCTACGGAGGCGCCGATTTCCAGATCCGCCAGCAATTCCTGTGGCATTTTAACGGTATGTGTTCTAAAATTCGCTTTCTCAACAATAGATTGAATTTGTGCCGTGCCTTGCACGATGCCTGTAAACATAAGAAATCTCCACAAAAAAATTTCCCACATTATACTTGATATGAAAAAATTTCTAAACATTGCCGCTTATCAGGAACAAGCCAAGCGCTTGGTTCTGCTTGCTTTTCCGATCCTTTTGGCGCAAATCGCACAAAATTCCATGGCGTTGGTGGATACCATCATGGCGGGACGTGTCAGCGCGGCGGATATGGCGGCAATTTCCGTAGGCGCGTCCATTTGGTTCCCATTGGTGTTATTCGGACAGGGCTTATTGCTTGCTCTGCCGCCGACCATTTCCTATTTAAACGGTTCGGGCAAGCGCGATCGTATTGCCCATCATGTGCGTCAAGGATTATGGATCGTTTTACTCGCCGCCGTTCCCATTGCCGCTTTGATTTATCACAGCGATTTTATTATTCAAAACATGAAAATGGAGCCTAAACTCGCTGAGATTACAATAGGTTATCTGCATGCCATGGTCTGGGGTTTGCCAGGGTATTTGCTGCTGATCAATTTCCGCTGTTTAAACGACGGCATCGCCAAAACCAAACCGGCAATGGTGATTACCTTTTGCGGATTGCTGATGAATATTCCGCTTAATTATATTTTTATTTACGGCAAACTCGGCATTCCGGCGTTCGGTGCGGTAGGCTGCGGTATCGCCACTTCGCTGGTGAACTGGGCGATGTGCATTATGATGATTCTCTACAGCAAGCGGGCTAAAAATCAGCGGGATCTCAAAGTGTTCGAACACATCATTGAAAAACCGAATTTCGCCACGCTCGGCAAGTTACTGCGTCTTGGTTTTCCTATTGCCGTGGCATTGTGGTGCGAAGTGGCGTTGTTTGCGCTGACTTCCCTGTTTTTATCGCCGCTCGGAACGGATATGGTGGCAAGTCATCAAATCACGCTGAATACCAGTTCGTTCATTTTTATGCTGCCGATGTCGCTGGGTATGGCAACCACCATTTTAGTGGGCCAACGCCTTGGCGAAGGATCACCGCAAAATGCGAAGAAAGTGTCTTATGCCGCTTTGATGGTAGGGCTAAATATCACCGTTCTGACGGCATTTGTCACCGTTGTCTTCCGTGAACAAATCGCTTCTATTTTTGTCAACGACGGCAAAGTCATCGCCATGGCAAGTTCATTGTTGTTAATCGCGGCGCTTTATCAGTTTTCCGATACCGTACAAGTGGTTATCGGCGGCGCCCTGCGCGGTTACAAAGACACCAAAGCCATTTTGTACATTACCGTTTTCTGTTATTGGGTTATCGGTATGCCGGTGGGTTATACGTTGGCAATGACCGATTTTTTCCTACCTCATTTGGGCGCGAAAGGATTCTGGATCGGTTTTGTGGTCAGCCTCACAATCGCCGCAATTTGTTTAAGTATCCGAATGCGGAAAATTCAGGCCCGTTCCGACGAAATATTGCTGGCACAGCTGGATAAACTGAAATAATTGCGCTTCGTCACCGCGGATAAAGATAAAAGTGCGGTAAAAAAATGCGAAGTTTTTTTATTATTTGCTCAAATGAAAATAATTCCTATTAGAGATTGATTAACTCAATTCTTTTCGCTATACTCGCCAAAAATTTTCATTGTGACCCGCTCGGGCGGCAATTTTACTGCCCGGGCAATCCTTCCCTTCTTACTTTAGGAACGCTTTCATGAAATTTAAATTAAGCCTGATTTCTACCGCACTTTTTGCCGGTGTTTCTTTTGCCGCCGTAGCTGAAACGAGCCAGACTGCTAACGATGATTTGGACCCAATCAATGTTGTCACGGAATTAGAAAAAGCCAAAGCCGCGGGAGACAAACAAAAAGATATCGTTAATCTCAGTTTACTCGGTCGTCAAACCGCCTTTACCTCTCCTATTTCCGTAGTAAATTATGATGAAAAAGCCTTTGAGAATTCTCAACAACGCAATGTTGTCGACGCGATTTCCAAAGTGGATTCTTCCGTTATGAATTTCGGCGGTGAAACCAATACGATTTCCGGTGTATATGTACGTGGTTTACAATTAGACGCCCGCCAAATCACGGTAAACGGATTGCCCGGTCTTTATTCCACTTACAATTCCCCAACGGCTGCCGTGAGTTCCGCTCAATTAATCAAAGGCGCTTCTACCGCCATCGGCGGAATGGATCCCGAAGGCGCGGCGGGCTCGTCTATGAATATCGAAACCAAACGCGCCACCGATGAAGACACTAATAAAATCGGATTCGGCTGGTTCAGCAATAACCGCTTACAGGAGACCTTTGATTTTGGTCGTCGTTTCGGTGCAAATAAAGAATGGGGTGTCCGTTTAAACGGTAAATACCGGGACGGTGATACGGCGCGCAATAACTATGACGAACGCAATAAAGAATTTGCCGTCGGCGTCGATTATCGCGGTGATAAATTCCGGGCCGGTATCGATTATATGTACAGCAAACGGGCGACCCACGGCGGACGAGCCCGGGTACAGGATATTCAGGATCTTACATTCCGTTTACCGGATGCGCCGGATGGAGAGACTAACTTAATTCCGTATTGGAGCGGGCAAACCACCGAAGATCAAACTATTATGGGAACGTTTGAATATGATTTGCCTTACAACATGATGTTATCCGGCGGTCTAGGTTATATGGATTCCCGTTATTACGGTTCCTTCGGGCAAATCCGCATGACAAATACCGACGGAGATTATTCCGTTCGCTCTATGCGCGCTATGGATTATCATACCCGAACAACCAGCGGTAACTTAAAATTACAGGGCGAATTCGAAACCGGCTCCGTTTATCACAACTGGAGTTTAGCGTTCGACGCCGTAAAACGTCAACGAGACTTCGATCAAAGTCCGACCGCTAAAAACTTTACCGCCAATATCTATAACCCTGTGTTCAGTCGAGGTCAACCGACTTACGGTGCGTTAGTACAAAGTACCAACGAGAAATTAGGCAGTTACAGCCTGGCTCTCGCAGATACGGCAGGCTTTGTGAATAATACTGTTCGACTTACTCTCGGCGGTCGCTTCCAATGGATTAAACAACATGATTACGCCACCGACATCAAAGCGCATGAAAATCGCTTCAGTCCAATGGTGACACTTGCTTATGTACCGAATCCCGATTTAGTTTTCTACGGTAACTATTTGGAAGATTTAGAACCCGGTGCGGTGGACGAAGATACCGGCGTAATGGCTAAACCTATTGTAAGCAGACAAATTGAACTGGGTGTGCGTAAAAACTGGAATGATTTACTTACCACCACCACAAGCGTATATCAGTTGTCTCGTCCGGGCATTCATCGCATCACGGGCGAAGAGCAGGGAAAAGAACGTAATCGCGGCGTTGAATTCAATATCTACGCTAACCTGTTTAACAAAACATTACGCCCAAGCTTAGGCGTGACTTATAACCGCGGAGAATTGATCGATTACTCAAGATATTCGGACGGCGCGATTATCAACGGATCTCAAGTATCCAGCCCACGCTGGATCGCTAAAGCGGCGGTGGAATGGGACACGCCGTTTATCGACAATTTAACCTTAAACGCAGCGCTTCAATATTACGGCAAATCCTATCAGGATTACGCGGAGAACTATGAATTTCCGTCTTATACCACGGTGGATTTAGGTGCAAAATATATGGCGCAACTGGACGCTAAACAAACCTTAACCTTCCGTGTAGGCGTTGAAAATCTATTCGACAAGGCCTACTGGCAAGTGCAGCGCGGACGTTATGATCGTAGCTTCGCCGTAGTGGGTATGCCACGCACTTACTGGGCGAATGTGGAATATTCATTCTAATCATTTGGTGGGCTGGCAAGCCCACCCTACCTTAAGAGCGGTTCTCCGCTCTTTTGTCGTTTTTGGAAATCTTTTTATGAACTGGCAAACCGAATTACACAACAGTTTTCCTTGGCTTTTGAAATCACTATTTTGGTTAATTTCAGGCCTAATTTTGACCGCACTTTTGCTGCGTCGAACCGAATTCGGACGGAAATTCTGGTTAATTACCCGACCATGCTTAACTCCTCAAAACCGTTGGAAAAGCCTGGGTTTAATCCTTTTACTGCTGGTGTTTATTTTGCTTGAAGTGCGAATCAGCGTATTAAACACCTTTTTTTATAACGGATTGTACAGTTCCATGCAAAACAAAGCAGCGGACGCTTTTTGGTTTTTCGCAATGATCAACGCCCTACTGGTCGGCTTCAAAATCATTCATGCCATTTTGCATTACTTTGTCCGTCAAGTGTTTGAAATCCGTTGGCTGGAGAAACTGAACGAACAAATGCTGAACCGCTGGCTGCAGAATAAAAATTACTACCGCATGAAATACGAAAAAGATCTGCCCGATAATATCGATCAGCGTATCGAACAAGACGCGCGGGAATTCATTACCGGCACCGTAGATTTAGTGGACGGCGTGGTGGGCGCCGTTCTGTCCATTATCGAATTCACCGTTATTCTGTGGGGGCTGTCGGGCATGCTGACATTGATCGGCCTCGAAATTCCGAAAGCGGCAGTATTCTTCATTTACGGATTTATTCTTTTAGCCACCGCTCTTTCCGTATGGATCGGTCATCCGCTAATCAAGCTCAATTTTAATAAAGAAAAATTCAACGGCGATTACCGATACTCGCTGATTCGAGTACGCGATAACGCGGAAAGTATTGCGTTTTACGACGGTGAAAATAAAGAACACGCGCACCTTCAGGAAAAATTTCGCGCCGTTATTCAAAACCGTTGGGCGATTGTGCGGCAAATGCTGGGATTGGACGGATTTAACACCGGCGTTACTCAAATTGCGATGATTTTACCGTTAATGTTGCAGGCACCGCGTTTTTTCGCCAATAAAGTCACCTTGGGCGACATGCATCAAACCGTGCAGGCGTTTAATCGGCTGATGCGTTCGCTGTCATTTTTCCGTCTGTTTTACGAAGAATTCACCCTGTATCAGGCGCGGCTAAACCGTCTGCACGGGTTTATGAGCAAGTTGGATTATCTCGACGACAACCAAATTTTTTCCCCCGTCGAATGCGGTTCGGGTATTCGTTTAACGGATTTCGGTTTGTGCGATCAGCGGGGCGAACCCTTGTTACAACACATTAATCTCAGCTTAAAAGCGGGCGACGCCTTACTGATTCAAGGCCCGTCCGGCGCCGGCAAAACAACCCTGCTGAAAGCAATTGCGGGAATTTATCCGTTTGCCACTTTCGGTCATTGCGAACGTCCGTGCAACGCCAATATTCTGTTTTTACCGCAACGTCCTTATATGCCGCAAGGCTCGTTGCGGGAGGCCATTTGCTATCCCAATATCGATCCGCATCACCCCGAGCTGGAACGCTACATGCAAAAATGCCGTTTAGAGCATTATATTACGGCGCTTGATCAGGAAAACGACTGGCAGGCGATTCTGTCTCCGGGCGAATTGCAACGGGTCGCCTTTATCCGGATTTTTCTGACTAAGCCCGATATTGTTTTCCTGGATGAAACCACTTCGGCATTGGACGAACCGACGGAATTCATTTTGTACGATAAAATCCGTAAAAAACTGCCGAATATGATTGTGCTGAGCATCGGACATCGCGGCACCTTACACCAATTCCACAATCAGGAATTTCATCTTTCCGCTTGTCGGACGGCGTAAAAAACAATGAAAAAATCGACCGCACTTTTAACCGTTAGGCTTCTATTTGGGAAAAGTGCGGGCAATTTTTTCACGATTTTTTCGCCGGCGAGTCTTTATTTGGTTTACCAAAGAAAAAGGGAGCCGGTTTAATCCGCTCCCTTTGCACATTTTATTGCTCAATTATTCAACAATTAAAGTACGGCATACGTTGGTTGACGTGCCTAATGCGTCACCTTGAGTTAACAACACCAAATCGCCTGAAACCAAGAAACCTTTCTCTTTCAACAGGTTAACCGCTTCCTTCGCGCTGTGTACAGTGCGGGATTCGTGTTCGAACAGAATCGGCGTGACACCACGGTACAGTGCGCATAAATTCAGGGTCGATTCGTGACGTGACAACGCAAAAATCGGTAAACCGGAACTGATACGTGACATTAAACGCGCCGTGCGACCGCTGTTGGTCAACGTAATAATCGCCGCAACGCCTTTCATATGGTTTGCCGCATACATAGCGGACATCGCCACCGATTCCTCGATAGTGGAAAATTGAACGTCCATACGGTGTTTAGACACGTTGATACTTGGCATTTTTTCCGCACCCAGCGCCACTTTCGCCATGGCCGCTACCGTTTCGGAAGGATATTGACCCGCTGCGGTTTCCGCCGAAAGCATCACGGCATCGGTACCATCCAATACGGCATTCGCTACGTCCATTACTTCCGCACGGGTTGGCATTGGGTTACTAATCATCGATTCCATCATTTGGGTCGCGGTGATAACCACGCGGTTTAACTGACGCGAACGACGGATCAATTTTTTCTGAACGCCGACCAGTTCGGGATCGCCGATTTCCACACCCAAGTCACCGCGGGCAACCATAATCACGTCCGAAGCCAGGATAATGTCATCCATCGCTTCGTCGCTGGCAACGGTTTCCGCACGTTCCACTTTCGCTACGATTTTCGCTTTTAAACCGGCCGCTTCCGCCAATTCGCGGGCGTAGTTTAAATCCGCACTTGAACGCGGGAATGACACCGCCAGGTAATCGACGCCGATACGTGCCGCGGTAATGATGTCCGCTTTATCTTTTTCGGTTAATGCGTCCGCCGACAAACCGCCGCCCAATTTGTTGATACCTTTGTTATTTGACAAAGGACCGCCTACCGTTACTTCAGTGAACACTTTCGCCCCTTCGGTAGACAACACTTTTAACTGAACGCGACCGTCGTCTAATAACAGAATATCGCCCGGCACCACATCCTGCGGTAAGGTTTTGTAGTCTAAACCGACCGATTCCTGATTACCTTCGCCTTTCGGTAAATCAGCGTCTAAAATAAATTTATCACCAATGCTTAAGAAAATTTTGCCTTCTTTAAACGTGGAAACGCGAATTTTAGGACCTTGCAAGTCGCCTAAAATCGCAACATGTTTGCCTAATTTTTTCGCAATTTCACGAACTTTATTAGCACGGCCGATATGATCTTCCGGTGTGCCGTGAGAGAAATTCATACGTACAACGTTCGCACCCGCGGCAATAATTTTTTCAAGGTTATTGCCTTTATCGGTCGCAGGACCCATCGTACATACGATTTTGGTTCTTCTTAATCTTCTAGACATTGATTACTCCGTCAGTTATTTTCAGTGATTATTCTCGATTTGATTCCGGACATACAGCTTTTTCGCCGCGGAAAAACTGGCGCATATTATACGCCGAATCGCGGGTAAAATCGAGATCGAAAACATACAAAATTTTCACCGCACTTTCGCGTCCGTCCGGCTTTCTTATAAAATCGAAAATTTGCTATACTCTCTTCCCGAATTCAGTTACTCAATAAGGATATTATCATGTCAAATTCAGTGATTACGGTTATCGGCAAAGATCGCATCGGGATCGTTTACGATGTCGCTAAAATTCTGGCGGACAACCAAATCAACATCATGAATATCAGCCAGCAGCTAATGGACGATTATTTCACCATGATTATTCTGGTGGATACCACAAAATGTCCGAAATCCTTTCCCGAACTGGCGGAAACCTTTGCCCGGGAAAGTCGCAATCTCGCCCTTGAGATTCGTTTGCAAAACGAAGAAATCTTCAAAGCCATGCACCGGATTTAGAGGTGAAAAATGAGCATTCAATCCAATGAAATTCTCGAAACCATCCGCATGGTGGCGGATCAAAATTTCGACGTACGGACCATTACTATCGGTATCGATCTGCATGACTGTATCAGCCGCGATATGGACCAATTAAACCGAAATATTTATCAAAAAATCACCAGCGTCGGCAAAGATCTGGTTAAAACCGCCCAAATTCTTTCCGCCAAATACGGCGTACCTATTGTAAACCAGCGAATTTCCGTCACGCCTATCGCCCAAATTGCGGCGGCGACCAAATCGGATTCTTACGTATCCGTTGCGCAAACTTTAGATCGCGCGGCAAAAGCCATCGGTGTATCTTTTATCGGCGGCTTTTCCGCTCTGGTGCAAAAAGGTATGTCGCCTTCGGACGAAGTGCTGATTCGTTCCATTCCGGAAGCCATGAAAACCACGGATATCGTCTGCAGCTCCATCAATATCGGTTCCACCCGCGCAGGAATTAACATGGATGCGGTGAAACTGGCGGGAGAAACCATCAAACGCACGGCAAACATTACGCCGGAAGGCTTCGGCTGTGCCAAAATCGTGGTGTTCTGCAATGCCGTGGAAGACAATCCTTTTATGGCGGGCGCTTTCCACGGTTCCGGCGAAGCGGATGCTGTGATTAACGTGGGAGTCTCGGGCCCGGGCGTGGTAAAAGAAGCGTTGGCAAATTCCCACGCCACCACATTAACGGAAGTGGCGGAAGTGGTCAAAAAAACCGCTTTTAAAATTACCCGCGTGGGCGAATTAATCGGCCAGGAAGCGGCCAAAATGCTGAACATTCCGTTCGGCATCCTGGATTTATCGCTCGCCCCTACGCCGGCTATCGGCGATTCCGTGGCGCGCATTTTAGAAACCATGGGCTTAACCGTTTGCGGTACCCACGGCACCACAGCCGCCCTTGCACTGTTAAATGACGCCGTAAAAAAAGGCGGCATGATGGCGTCCAGTGCCGTCGGCGGTTTAAGCGGTGCGTTTATTCCGGTTTCCGAAGACGAAGGCATGATCGCCGCGGCGGAAAGCGGCATCCTCACGCTGGACAAACTGGAAGCCATGACGGCGGTTTGTTCCGTCGGTCTGGACATGATCGCCGTACCGGGCAGCACGCCGGCCCACACAATTTCCGGCATTATCGCCGATGAAGCGGCAATCGGCATGATCAACGGCAAAACCACCGCCGTGCGTATTATTCCGGTCACCGGGAAAGATGTGGGGGAAAGCGTAGAATTCGGCGGTTTGCTCGGTTACGCACCGATTATGCCCGTGAAGGAAGGTTCCTGCGAAGTGTTTGTCAACCGCGGCGGACGCATTCCCGCACCGGTGCAATCCATGAAAAACTGATTGCCAACGGTTAGCTCAAAAGTGCGGTTAATTTTTTAAAAGAATTTCGGTATTATGTAGCAGTTGCACAAACATTTAATATTTTCGTAGGGGCGGGGTTTATCCCCGCCCGAATCTCATTCAAATATCAGGGCTTACGGGCGGGGATAAACCCCGCCCCTACATAAATTTTCCTAAAATTGACTTTTGTACAACTGCTACATAATACCGAAGAATTTTTTGCCATAAACGCAAAGCGAATTTATTGCTCAGCAGAAGCCGTTAAATAATCGCGATCGGTTTTGTCGTTTTGTCACAAAAAACAGGTCAAAAACCGACCGCACTTTTATCACGATCAGGGTTTAATAACCGAGAGTTTTGCCGTCCGGATTACGAGGATCGGAATAGCCGTAAAAGCCGTCGGCATCCGCCTGAATAATCTGAATTCGTCCCATCGGCGCTTTTTCTTTAATACTATAACCCATATCTTTCAGCAAAGTTAAGGTATCCGGGCTCAGCCCTTCTTCTACCCGCAGTTCGTCCGGCAACCATTGATGATGCACACGAGGCGTGACGATGGCTTCCGCCGGGTTCATGCCGTAATCCACCGTATTCAAGATACTTTGCAATACGGTAGTAATAATACGCGCACCGCCCGGACTGCCGGTGACCAGCCAAGGTTTGGCGTCTTTCACCACAATAGTCGGCGTCATCGAAGATAACGGACGTTTTTTCGCAGCAATCGCATTAGATTCGCCGCCGATTAAGCCGTACGCGTTGGCAACGCCCGGTTTAGCGGAAAAATCGTCCATTTCGTTATTCAGCAAAATTCCCGTGCCTTCCGCCACAATGCCGGTGCCGAAATTGGTATTCAGCGTGTAAGTTACCGCCACGGCGTTGCCTTTCTCGTCCATCACGGAATAATGGGTGGTCTGATCGCTTTCATAAGGCTGCGGTTTACCCGGTTTGATGTCGGAAGCCGGTTTGGCGACATTATCTTTAATACCGCCGATTAAGGATTTGGCATAATCTTTCGACACCAATCCTTTTACCGGCACCTTGACGAAATCCGGATCGCCCAAATATTCCGAACGATCGGCATAAGCCAGTTTCATGGTTTCCGCTAAGGTATGAATCGCTTTCGCACTGTTGACGCCGTATTCCGACAGCGGATAATTTTCCAGCATGTTCAGAATCTGCACCAAGTGCACACCGCCCGAACTTGGCGGCGGCATGGTGACGACTTTATAACCGCGATAGGTTCCCACAATCGGTTGACGTTCCACCGCTTGATAATTTTTCATATCTTCAAGGCTGATTAAGCCGCCGTGTTTTTCCATTTCCGCGACGATCTTAGCGGCAATGTCCCCGCGATAAAAGGCTTCGGCGCCCTGTTGAGCAATCTGTTTCAACGATTTCGCCAGATCCTTTTGCACCAGTAATTCACCGGCGGCAAGCGGTTCACCGTTTTTAAAGAAGATCTTTTTGCTACTTTCCCATTTGCCGAGAGTGTCTTTTTCAGTCTGTAAGGTTTTGGCTAAAGTCAAACTGACGGGAATGCCCTCTTCCGCCAATTTTATAGCTGGCGCCAACACTTTTTTCAGCGGTAGCGAACCCCATTTTTTCAGCGCATATTCCATGCCAGCCACGGTACCCGGCACGCCCACGGCCAAGTGGGTATAAAGGGATTTTCCGTCGACTACGTTGCCTTTGTCGTCCAAATACATATCTTTGGAGGCTTTAATCGGCGCCATTTCACGGAAATCCACGGTAAAATCCTGGCCGGATTTGGCGTCATGCAGCACCATAAAGCCGCCTCCGCCAATATTGCCCGCATTCGGCAATACCACCGCCAGCGCAAAACCGACGCCGACCGCCGCATCCACCGCATTACCGCCCTGTTTCAAGATATCCAGCCCCACTCGGGTGGCAAGTTCCTGTTCGGAGGCGACCATGCCGTGTTTGCCGTAAATCGGATGAAAAATATCGTTTGCGCTGTCATAACGCTGACCAGCGGCAACCGCCGCATCAGGTTGCGTCGCCGGTTGAACCGTCTGCGCCGAAATCGGCAACGAGGCCAGAGAAACCGCCACGGCTAACGTACTTAATAAGAAAGGTTTAATGAAGTGTTTGTGCATAATTTTTTCCTTCTAGTGTGATTGTCCGAATTTGACAATCTCCCTGAGATTATGCGATCAATTTGTGAAATGCAAGTCCGCTTTGTCAAAAGCGATATTCGGAAAATACAAAAAGTGCGGTCAAAAACATTCAAGTTTTTTACCGCACTTTTGTTCCAATCGGCTTATTGCGAAACGAATTTTTATTGAATCAATAAATAGAAATTGCTGTCGCCGCGTACAATATTTAAAGCGACGGCGGACGGTTCGCCTTCCAGAATTTTGCGTAAATCCGCAATGGTCGTCACGGATTGACGGTTTACGCCGATAATCACATCACCCGCTTTTAAGCCGCGTGCGGCCGCCGGCGAATTGGCTTTCACCTCTTTAATTTCTATGCCGTCTTTGCCGTTGTGCAACTCCGCACCTTCCAACGCCGCAATCGCTGTGTTTTCGGAATCATCACTTTGTGCCAGTTTGCCGTCTTCCGCCTGTAACGTCACCTTCACTTTTTCCGTTTTGCCTTCGCGTAACAAGGTCAATTCCAACTGTTTACCGGCGCCGGAAGTGGCGATTTTAGCGCGTAATTCGGCAAAGCTGGAAATGCGTTGACCGTTTAATTCGGTGATGACATCGCCCGCTTTAATCCCGGCTTTTTCCGCCGCCGAACCCGGCATTACTTCGCTGACAAAAGCGCCGCGTTGCGCATCCACATTAAAGGCTTTCGCTAAATCCGCATTAAGTTCGCCGCCTTTAATGCCCAACTGACCGCGTCTGACTTCACCGAATTCGATAATTTGCTGCACCAGATTATTCGCCATGTTGGACGGAATGGCAAAGGCGATGCCCGCATTACTGCCGCTCGGCGAAATAATGGCGGTATTGATACCGATTAATTCCCCGTTCAGATTGACCAACGGACCGCCCGAATTTCCCTGATTCACCGCCGCGTCGGTTTGAATATAGTTTTCATAAGCCCCGCTGTCCGAACCGGTGGAACGTCCCAAAGCGGAAATAATGCCCGATGTCGCCGTTTGTCCGACACCAAACGGATTACCAATCGCCACGGCAAAATCCCCTACTCGCAATTTATCGCTATCCGCCAATTTAATAGCGGTCAGCTTGCTCGGATTTTCAATCTGCACCAACGCCACATCGGATTGGGAATCCTTGCCCAGCACTTTGGCTTTGAATTCGCGACCGTCATTCAATGCCACGGTGATTTTATCGGCGCCGTCTATTACGTGGTTATTGGTGATCACATAGCCTTTTTCCGCATTAATAATCACGCCGGAACCCATGCCTCTGAATTTGCGTGATGAGGAGCGGCCGTCGCCAAAAAAGTCATCGCCGAAGAAAAAACGAAATTCTTCCGGAATATCGAATTTACGTCGATTGGCTTTTTGCGTTCCTTCCACCGAAATGGACACCACCGCCGGCAACACACGTTCCAGCATCGGCGCTAGGCTGTTCGTCATACCCGGTGCCGGTAGCGCAGCGTTTTCCACCAACGGCGGTAAATCCGCCATGCTGAAAGTTGAGGTTAAACCCAAGGCTAATGCCGTTAAAGTAAATCTTACGCTTTTGATTTTTTTCATTACGTTCCTTCCTAAATAAAAATAAGAAATTAATCACCTGATTCGACAAAAAATATGGGGGAATGTTCTAGGAAATTCAAGAGAAGAAGGAAAGTGCGGGCAAAATTTAAGCAATTTTTTGACCGCACTTTTACGCGGGGTTACTTGGCTTCGTCGTCTTTACCGTCGTTATTTTTCATATTCGAAAAAATATTGGCGAGAATCGGACCGGATACGTTGTGCCAGAAGCTGAACACAGCGCTCGGCACGGCGGCAACCGGATCGAAATGCGCGGCAGCCAAAGCGGCGCCCAAACCTGAATTCTGCATACCGACTTCAATGGAAACGGCTTTGCTGTCTGCGATATTCAGACCGAGTAATTTCGCGGCACCGAATCCCACCAAATAGCCCAAGCAGTTATGTAGTACCACTACGCCGAAAATCAACAAGCCGGATTCCACAATTTTGTCTTTACTCACCGCCACGACAGCCGACAGAATCAGCACAATAGAAATCACGGAAACCAACGGCATGGTTTGGCTCATTTGGCTGATTTGCTTCTTGAACAACGCGCGCACGATTAAGCCCAGGAAAATCGGGAATAATACCATTTTCAGCACGGAAACGAACATCGCCGCCGCATCGATTTCCAACCATTGACTCGCCAGAACATAGAAAATAATCGGCGTCAGCAGCGGTGCCAGTAAAGTGGAAATGGTCGTGCAGGCGACGGATAACGCCGTATTGCCTTTCGCCAGATAGGTCATCACATTCGAGGACGTGCCGCCCGGGCAAGCGCCGACCAAAATCACGCCGATGGCTAAATCCGGCGGCAAATTAAAGCCTTTTGCCAGACAAAATGCAATGGACGGCATAATCAGAAACTGTCCGACCACACCGATAATCACGGATTTCGGATGTCTGAACACTTCGCCGAAATCATTGAAAGTCAGCGTAATGCCCATGCCGAACATCACTAAACCGAGCAAATACGGAATGGCGTCTTTCAGTGGTTTGAAGGTGTCGGGAAACTGAAAAGCCAGATAAGCGAAAACCAGCACCCACAAGGCGAAAGTTTTGCTGAAGAAACGGGTAATTTTAAGTAAGGTTTGCATAATTCATCCTTAGGCTGAAAAAAAGAGTTGTACATTATCACAAAACCGTAAATAGAAAAAGTGCGGTCAAATTTGACCGCACTTTTAGACTTCGGTGTCACACTACCATTGGTAGCCTACGCTTGCCGCCGCACCGGTATCGCCGCGGGTGTTGCTGTTCACAGAGAATTTCACGCCGAGTTTGCCGTTGTCTGACAAACGGGAGTAACCCACTGCAATCGCGCTTTCGCCGCGGTATGTCCCCGCACCGGCCGCAACCATGGATTTACCCGGCATCGTTGCGTGATATAAGCCGCCTGATGCCAATGCACCCGCAACCCCTGCGCGCAACTTACGATCCACGCTGTGAACCTGACCGGCAACCTGGTTAATCGCATTTGCGTTACGAATAACCTGTTGGTTGGTCGCGTGTAACTGGCTGCCGTTCACCGCATCAGTAGAATCTTTCGATACTTCGCCCGGCGCTACATTGGTAATTTGATTACCGCCGACATCCAACGCCGAAGCTTCTTTACCTTCAACATTCTTTTTCGTTACCGTCGTTAACTTGGTTGAAGCCGAACCGTTGCTGATAGTTACGCTGTTCAGACCGGTTAAATCTTTAGCCAGTTTCACGTTCAACGAACCTTGACCGTCAGACACCACACCGATATTGTTATCGGTTAATTTCGCAGTATCGGACACGCCGCCTTTAACCGTTACGGTAGATCCCATTTTTCTTTCTGAAGGCGTACCTGTATCGCCCGCAAAAGTTAACGGTTTTTCCACAACCGAGGAAGTGAAATTGCGTAATTGGTCGACGTTAACCGCATCCGTACCGTTCACGCCCGGCGCCACATTGGTAATAGTTTGGCCGCCCGCACTGATACCGTCTTTGCCGATCGATACGTTGCCTGCACTGACTTTACCGGTTGTACCGTCAATCACCACAGTATTGGCACCGCTACCGATGTTCAGCTTATCACTTAAATCAAAGGTCACGTTATTGCCGGATTTAGTGATATTGATGTTGCCATCTTTATTCGCTAAATCCACTGTTGCATTCGGTGCTACATTCGAACTGTTTTGCCCATTAGCCGTTAAGTTCCAACCGGCATTAGCCGTTTCTTTCACTTCGTTTAATTGGCTAACGTTAACCGCATCGTCATCTGCAACACCCCGCGCCACGTTGGTAATTGTTTTACCGCCTGCATTAATACCGCTGGTAGTCACAGATACATTACCAGCTGTGAATCCGGTTTCGGTTACAGCGACATTATTACCGACTTTGATATTACCATTGGTAATTACCGTTGTTCCGATGGTCATAGAACCTTTGTTAGTTAACGTAATATTATCAGCCAAGTCGAAAGTCACATTCGTGCCGTTTACCACTGCAACAGTGTTTGTACCGTTGTTGAAGCTTACGGTTTCGTTACCAACAGTCGTTGCATTAGTTGCATTACTATTACCCGTGATTTTCCATGTTAATCCGTTGGTTAAGTTAGTTACGCTGTCTTTCAAATCGCCTACATTCACACCGTTAGTTAAGGTGTTACCTGTCGCTTTCGCTAGATCAACTTTGTTACCCTTACTATCCACTAAACCGCTGCTTACATTGGTAATAATTGTATTACCTGCATTAATACCAGCAGTGTTGATGGTCACGTTACCCGCGTTGAAAGTGCTGGCGTTTACTGTGGTGAATGTCACGTTGTCTTTGGTCGCAACGTTAATTTTGCCGTTAGCACTGGTAATGCTGATATTTTTACCGTCGGTAAAATCAACCGTGTTGCTGGTTTGATTCACCACTTTCGCGTCGGCGCCGTTTACTTGCGCCGTCCAGCTTTGTAACGCGCTGTCCGCTTTCGTTAATGAAGATTTCGCCGCGTCGCTTAAATCCACCGCGTAGTTGCTGGTGTGGTTACCCGCGTCTGTCTTCGTGACCGTCACTTTATCCGAACCGTTACTTACCGTGGACGTATTGGCGTTCACTGTGTACACCGTACCGTTCGCATCTTTAGCCGATGTCACGTTTACGTTATCGCCCGCTTTCACGGAAGATTGGCTGGCGTTTAACTGAGCCACGTTCACCGCATCCGTTGCGTTAGTTCCCGCCGTTACATTGGTGATGGCGTGGTTGCCCGCATCAATACCGGCGCTGTTGATGGTCACGTCACCTGCTTTGAAGGTGTCGTTGACCGTTACATTACTTACCGCAATGCTGTCCGCTAATGCCAGTTCAACCCCGTCTGCTACCGTCTTCACAACCAGATTGCTGTCGGACGGCTTCACGTTGATAGTGCTACCCAAAGCAAATTTATTCGCGCTGGTGCCGTTACCGAAATTAATGCCTTTGTTAATGGCATTGGTATTGTTGGTAATGTTCTGCGTGTTATTGGCAATCGCATTGGTATTATTCGTAATGTTATTCGCATTATTGGTGATATTCTGCGCATTATTCGCCACGTTCGTATTGGTCGCGTTTAACTGACTTAAATTCACCGCATCGCTGTCTTTTGTACCGTTCGCGACATTAGTTACCGTTTTGCCGCCCGCGTTGATGCCGTTGCTGCTGATGCTCACATCGCCCGCATTGAAGGTGCTGGCATTTACCGTATTGAACGTGACGTTCTCTTTGGTTGCAATCTTAATACCGCCCTGTCCGTCATTCGTCAGGCTGATATTGTCGCCACTTACAAAGTTCGCTTTATTGTCCGCTTTGTTCAGGGTTTTCACATCCTTACCGTCGATCTGCGTTACCACGGACTGCAACGCGCTGGTGGCGTTCGTTACTGCGTTTTTCAGCTTGTCTGTTGCCGCCACTTCGATTTTACCTGCAGAGGCGGTGGTGTTGATTAAGTCTCCGTCACCGTTTACCGCCAAGCTTTCACCCAGTTTGCGTTCCGTCGCCGCGCCACTGTCCGCCGCAAAGGTGATGCCTTTGTTGTTTACGGTGGTATTAGCGTCCACGCCTTGCTGGATATCGGAC
>Ga0129306_1001095_pt1 | contig 34116 bp, 52 predicted proteins | sample P827metagenome_FD_94438 | JGI IMG/M metagenome (GOLD analysis project Ga0129306, IMG submission 94438) | Capybara group fecal microbial communities from Wisconsin, USA - P827 metagenome | ecosystem: Host-associated > Mammals > Digestive system > Large intestine > Fecal | place: USA: Wisconsin...
CGAATCGCATATTATTCATGTTTATAAGAAAATTTTCTAAATAAGTGCGGAATAAGTGCGAAATAAATGCGAAATAATTATAGAAACTTAATAGTAAAAAATCAGCAAGAAAGTAATATCAAAATTAATGAGTTTTATTAGAAAATAAGCCTTTTAAATTCATAATGATACCATCTTCTGCAGTATGTGCAAATTTTGCGACTCAAAGATATATTTTAAATGTTTTGAGATAACCGTTCGGTCTACTCCCAATAGCGTGGCAATGTCCTTTTGTAGCATCCAAAAATTTTAATATTCGCAATGCAAAAAATATAGTGATATCTTATACTAAGTTGAAAGGATTTAATCTTCGGATAAAAATAAAAACTCTTCTTGTGTAAATTTACCAGGGAATGCTTTATTAAAGTTTCGCATGAATTCATCCCAGGTGCTAGAGAGTCGCATTACGGCTATTAATTGCATTAAATGGTCATGTAAATCCTTTTGTCCAATATCCTCTGATAAATACTGGTGGTGTTTAGCGCCCCTGCGGCCAGTTGTGTTATCTACAACTGGATTTAATCTTCTGAGTTCGTCTAATACGCCGGGTGGTAATTTTTCATATACTAATTGATTGGTAAGTTTACCTATAAATTGAGATTTTTTAGATGATAACGGATCATATTGCCATCCACGCAACCTAAATAAATGGCGATAAAATTCATCAGGAAACATTTTAGCCCATTTTAATTTTTCTTCACTCAGATATATGGATAATAATTTTTGTAGTTCATCTTGGTCACGTTCTGATTGATACCCAGTAGCCTCATCGATTAATGCAATAATACCGATTTGAGCCAAAGAACGCATCATAATTTCGGCAGTTTGTGCTTTATCCAATTGACTGGTTTGTAGTGCGCCAGCCTCTCTTGCTTCTAGCCAAATATTGCAAGCTACAGGTAGTACTTCAGCAGAGTAGCCAGAAACAATTCGACCATTATTTTTATATTGAATCGGGGAAAGGGGGCCATTCAATAAATCCGCATGAATAAAAGGCTTTAGGTTGTTTGAGGCTAGAAAAAGCGGCAAAGGAGCCCCACTAGTTTTTAACTCTTTGGCCAATGCCCTTGATGCACCACTACGGCCCCCTAATATAGCGTTTGTAATACCTGTTTCACTTAATACACGCATACCATTTTCGAGAACGGCACATGGGATTTCTTTATCACCAATTTTAATTTTACCTTGATGTGTTGCTTTTAACATAGGCAAGCTCCTTTCTATATATAATTAAATTGTAGTATTGATTGGGGGCTTCTAGGTATCATATGAGTATTTCCCTTTATCCTATTGGCGCAGGGTAGGGGGCTTTTTTTGAACTGTTTCCAAAATGGAAACAACTCACACTACGTGACAATAAAAATTTATATCCTCAAAGTCATCCTCAATAAACCCTGATTCACGAACCATTGATTCAAGCAGTGTTGCCTGGTCGTGGACGGTGAAATCATTCCGCTTTATATGAGACACTTCGTGCAGTATTTCATGTTTTATTTGCTCGGATGACATTTGATTATTAATAACAATCGTGTAAGAGCCGTCATCATTTGGGCTCATACTTGCTTTAGCGTGTGGGAGAGGAGCTAGTATAATATTTATAGTCAAATATATCAGTCCTTATTAGTAGAGAATTATTGGTGTTTCTTGGTTAACTGCTTTTCTTTGCTTTTAACTTTGCGTGATAATTTTTGCAAGTCAGGGGCAGGAGGAAGATCTTCTGGTTTTATTCCTCGTTCTCCAAGCATGGCTCTAATTGTGCTATTGTTTTGCACATGTTCTTCTGTAATAGGAAGTTCCCCTTGCAAGTCATTAGTCTCTACGTTATGGTTCGTCATTTCTGTAGCTAAATTTTTAGCAGCAATCGTTAATGTAGGCAAGAAATCAGCAAGCGCTCTGTTTTCTTTTACTCCTAAACGGGCCTTCATATCGGATGTAGAGTGGCCGCCAAATAGAGCAGAATCACCTTTAGACCTAATTCGTCCAAATCCTTGTTGGTCAACACCTCTTTCGTAAATGTTTTGAGACAAGCGTTTTTCTGAAAGTTTTAGCCTATCCCGTGCTTCATTTCTCTCGATATAGTTAAGATGTTCCTCTATTAGTTCTTGTTTTCTTGTCTGTGTTGCAAAGTAGGATTGTGCAAGAGCAATTGCTTGTTTTGACGAGTCTCCATTTTGAGCTATCAAATAACAAGCATATCGAGTTAATTTATAATCACTAACGGCCCTAGTAGTTACGCCAGTTTCTACCATTTTGTTGACCTCAACAAAATGGTGAGAAGGCTCTGTTTTACTGGCTTCACAGGAGATAACACTTTTTTCGATAACCTTTTTAAAGTTCCTCCATTCCGAGTAGCCTAGTAATTCTTGCAAATCTCGAGCAAACCAAAATTCTACACCATATTCAATGTGCCTAATTGCATCGAAGTTAGAGATTGCTTGTGTGATCAATCGTTTTTCTACGGCCATCTAATCATCTCCTTCGCCACTTTGTTGTTTTAAAAACTTCACATAGTCATAAGCTTGTTTCATTTGTTCTTTTGTTAAGTCTTTGCTGGCACTGAATAGCATTTTTAGTTGGCTGTTGGTTCTAAGCTCCTCGGCATACGCCGCTACCTCGGGGTCGGTGTAGTAGCCTTCTTCGCTAAGCTGTGGCTCTAAAAAGTAAGATTTCCCAACATGAAAATAATCAGCAAGTTGTTGAATAACTCCCATTCGTGGAAGTGCTTTTTGAAGCACCCACTTTCCTACAGTGGACTCGCTAACGCCGATTACTTTTGATAACTCTACTTGGTTTATATTATGTTTCTCCATTAAAGAAATAAGTTGTTGGCTAAATAATTGCTTTAATTCTTCGCTAGTTAAAGGCATAATATTTAATCTCCTTTCAGTTTATGATTTGATTATAGAATAAAATTCTAATATTTGCAATAAATTTTCTAAAAAAGTAGAATTTACTTCTTAACACTAGAAAACAATTCTAGTAAAATGTCGTTGTAAGGCAAAGGAGGTGATTGGTAATGCCTATTCAAATTTCGCTCAAAGCCGCCCGAGTTAATGCAAATTTAACAATTATAGATGCGGCTAAATTAATTGGTATAGGGAAAGACAAGCTAATTAAATGGGAAAAGAAATCCGGATTAGTTAATCCGCTTTATCAAAAGAAAATAGCTGATGCATACCGCATTCCAATTGACTGTATTTTTTTTGGTTAATAACTAGAATTTAATTCTATATCGACACCCACACGAACGGCGCGAAGGAGAGGTGAGAGTATGAAAAAACACACTACAAGGCTATCTACGATGAGTAAATGTAATTTGAATTTAAGCGATCCAGAAGAACGTGCAAAAGTTTTACTTAGTATGCACGAGGTAAGACATATATTAGTTTTCTTGCACATTTTGGCTGGGGTGTTAATATCCTGGACTGTATATGCGCTTTTTAATGATTATCCTCTTATGGATGTGCTTGCTCCCTATGCCAGCGTTGTCATTTCGTTAGTGATTACTGGATATATTTTTCGATAGGAATTCCTTTTCAACATACCGCAACACGAATGGCAGTATATAGAAGATAATCCCGTAATAAGCGCCTAAGATATCATTCCAGAATTCTATAAGGGCGTTAAGACTTTCTATATAACTTTTATTTACTTCATTAAATTTGGTTATATCATCTGCCGTGATACAGTCTTTATGTTTGACGAATAGAAGACCAGTTAAATAAGACAATTCTTGGTCATGGGTTGATTTATCTAGTAGTACATACCCAAAACCTTGATACATGGGTGGTACTAGTAAATTCTTTTGTATGTCCTGTTTTGAACAACAACCTGTACACACTGTATTTTGATGGACTATATACCGAATAGTTGCTAATGACTGAACACGCAAAGCTATAGTGTCTCGCCAATTCTTGTAATAGTAGGCTATAGCACCTGTTATGAATGAAGTAAGTAAAGATGTAATTATAGTCGTAAACATTATGGAAATCTCCTTTCTTAGAATCAGATTTGTTATATCGAAACGAACTGCGCGGCTTTGGTTTAAAGGAGGTGAGAAGATGGATATTTTATCTAATCCATTTTAGAAAGAATAAAAATCATGAGAGTAGACAAAACAAAAAACACCTCACAGGGTTGTCTGCAAGGTGCTTATGCTAAATTTGTTTACCCTCAATACGATGCAACTGTTGTCCATTCGGTTATTCTCTTCGCTTTATTTTCGTGAGCGACACCTCACACTGAGAGTCCGTTTGGCAGTAGAACTAACAACCTAATTCTTTCTATGACGTACAACTACACTTTAGCTGTTTTAGTTCAGCATTAAATCTCGCCTATCCGCTGCAGTTACTAGCGTTAAGGGAACAAGGCGAGAACAAAAATTGTGACATGTTTCATCACTCCTTTTAATTCAAGCCTGATTTATAGGCAATTTCATTATACTTGGAGGTATCGTGTTTAGTCAACTAAACGAATTTAGTAAAAGATTGATTAATATCCGTAAAGAGAAAAATATTTCAGCCTATGAATTATCTAAGCTTAGCGGTGTTAACCGTAAAACAATTTTAGATATCGAGAAAGGGGCGATACCAAGTTTAGAAACGGCTGATAAGCTGTGCAAGGCGTTAGACATACGTTTTGTTATTGGAGGAGCAAAGTAAGGAGGTGAGAGGATGAATGAGAAACAAAAGCAGTTAAGAGAAGTAGCTAGACCTCTTGTTGAGTTTCTAAGACAAGAAGAAACGCCTATGACTACGGCAATAGTAACAGGCGTTGGTGTAGAGGTAGTAAGTACCGATTACCATGTTCCGTTTAAGAATGAATACCCGAATGATTAAATTTCATGTTCTCCACGTCCTTTTAAATAGGCGTGTACAAAATGCCCTTTTGATGGTGCATTTAGAAATTCGTTAAATAAAGATTCCGAACAGTTAGGGTAGCGGTACACTCTTCCGTTATTAAATTTGACATCAATGTGGCCATTATCGTATCGAATAGCAGATACATTAGATGATGTGACAGGTATGAAGTTCATACATAATCACCTCCTTTCACATTAATGTATTCGAGGTGATAACCTAAAACCCTATTGCGCATTTTATTTCTAACTAAATTCTAAGGAGGTGCAACATGAATCATATATCAGTCATTGAGGCGGCTAACTTGCTAGGTAGGTCGCCACAATTCGTCAGAATTGGTTTGCAACGTGGAAAGTTACCCTTTGGGATTGCTCTTGATATGTCAGGCAATGGCCGTAGACATCGCTATGAGATTTTCCCAGAAGCACTTAAACGATTTATTAAAGAAAACTATGGAAGGGATGTAACAATATGACAACATTAACTATGCGTCGTGTGCGCAAACCACTTCATAAGCGTTTGCGATGGGCCCGTATATTGCCGTTAATTGCAGGGGCATTGCTAGTAAGTGGTTTTGCGTACTCAACATTCTCGTCTATCGAAACGGTAGCTGAAGAATATGTATATGTAGTTAAACCAGGGGATAGTCTTTGGTCTATAGCTCACAAAAACGTTGGTGAGTCTAAAGACATCAGAGAGGAAGTCTACAATATAAAAATGCGAAATAACATAAACACTCACATGAGAGATATCCAACCTGGTGATAAGTTGGTGTTAAATAAAAAACGCCCTCAATCCACTGACATGGATTAAAGGGCATAACTAAAATATCCATTTATATTGTAACACAAAGGAGGTTCTAATGGAATCTAGTGTAAAAATCAACTCCTTAGAGTTGGAAAATGTGAAACGCGTTAAAGCTGTACAGTTATCTCCAAGTGAAAACGGATTAACGATTATCGGTGGAGATAATCAGCAAGGGAAGTCTACCGTATTAGATGCCATTATGTTTGGCTTAGGTGGTGCTAAGTACGCCCCATCTAATGCACATCGTGAAGGTGCATTAACGGATCCTGTTATTAAGATTGAACTTTCTAATGGTCTTATCGTTGAACGTAAAGGCAAGAATTCTAGTTTGAAAGTAACTTGCCCTGATGGGAATAAGGGAAATCAAAATTTACTAGATTCGTTTATTGAGGAGCTAGCCTTAAATCTTCCTAAGTTTATGGAATCATCTAGCAAGGAAAAGGCAAAGATTTTACTTCAACTTATTGGTGTAGGTGATACGCTTGAACAACTTGATTTCAAAGAAAAACAGTTATATAACCAGCGCCAAGAGATTGGTCGTATTTATAAGCAAAAAGATTCCTATGCTAAGGAATTACCTTTTTATCCAGAAGCGCCAGAAGCGCCGGTATCCGCCTTAGAACTTATAAAATCGCAACAAAATATTCTAGCTAGAAACGGTGAAAGGCAGCGGCAGCGTAATCATATTAATGAATTAGCTGATATCTGCAGCAATAGACTTAATGATATTGAACGTTTAAAAGCAGAATTGGTAGAGGCTGAATCCGCTTACGAAATAGCACTAGCAAATTATAATGATGCCGATAAAACAGCTCTTCAAATTGAAGATGAATCTACAGCAGAGATTGAAGAAAGTTTAAAAAATATTGAATTAATCAATTCTAAAGTTCGTACAAATGCCAATCGGGAGCGCGCTGAAGAAGATGCAAATGAATTTAAAGCGCAATATGATGCACTTACAGTTGATATTGATGCCATCCGAAGCGAACGTGAAAAATTACTCGATGGCGTAGAGTTACCTCTTGAAGGTCTTTCCGTTATTGACGGCGAGCTTTCTTATAAGGGTGCTAAGTGGGACTGTATGTCTGGTGCTGAACAGTTAATTGTGTCTACAGCTATTGTTAGAAAACTAAATCCTAAATGCGGTTTTGTGCTTATGGACAAATTAGAACAGCTTGATCTAAAAACGCTAACAGCCTTTGGTCAATGGTTAAATCGTGAAAATTTACAAGTCATTGCAACGCGTGTTAGTCAAGGCGCAGAATGTTCTATCATTATTGAAGATGGCTATTCGAAAGCCGCTATTAATGATACTACATGGAAAGGAGGTACATTCTAATGTTTGAAATTACCAAGGGTAAGTTAGAAAAACCTGTTAAGGTTTGCCTGTATGCTCCAGAAGGTATTGGAAAAACAACATTTGCAGCCCAATTTCCTGAACCTGTATTTATTGATACGGAAGGTGGATCCGCACATGTAGATGTGAATCGATTACCACAGCCTACGAGTTGGACTATGCTACTAGAAGAAATCCAACATATCAAGTCAAGACCTGACTTATGTAAGACACTTGTTATTGATACGGTAGATTGGGCAGACCAGTTATGCTGCCAACATATTTGCGCGGCTGCTGGAGTGAAGTCTATTGAAGATTTTGGCTATGGAAAAGGTTACGTAATGGAGACCGAGGAATTTGCTCGCATGTTACATCTTCTTGATGATGTCATTGATGCCGGCATTAATGTTGTATTATGTGCACATTCTATGGTCCGTAAATTTGAGCAGCCTGATGAATTTGGATCTTATGATAGATACGAATTAAAAGTAGGTACAAAGACAGGTGCGAGAGCGGCAGCACTTATAAAAGAATGGTGTGATATGTTGCTATTTGCTAACTATAAAACAATTGTTGTAAAAGACAGTAATAATAAAGCAAAAGCAACTGGTGGACAACGCATCATGTATACGTCGCATCATCCAGCATGGGATGCTAAAAACCGCTTTAATCTACCAGAACAATTACCTTTTGAGTATGCACAAATCGCGCATTGCATTCCGGCTAATACGGCAAACATAGAAGTAGCTCCTGCTGCTGAAATAGAAAATAAATCAGAAGAGCCTATGCAAGAAACGTCTATTCATATTTCTGATGCAGTGCCAAAGAAATTAGCAGATTTAATGCAGAAAGATGGTATTACATTGGAAGTATTACAAAATACAATAGCTTATGTAGGTATATTCCCTGCAGGCACACCATTTTCAAGTTATACGCCTGATTTTATTGACTATATCGTTAGTGATTGGGCAAAATTTCTTACTCGTGTAAATGAGTATAAACAATCGATTCCGTTTTAATTGGAGGTAATATCTATGAACAACTCAAGCTCTTTCGAATCTATGGCTGCTAGCCCTAATGCAATTGAACAAGAATTATCCTGGGACGCTCAAATCTCAGAAGAAGCACCCGAATTTATCACACTTCCAGAAGGTGATTATGAATTTACTGTTTCAAAATTTGAGCGCGAACGCTTTAATGGATCTGAAAAAGTACCACCATGCAATCAGCTTATTGTACATTTAACTGTTAGTACACAGCAAGGCATTGCAAGTATTCGCCATAACTTTTTTATGCTACAGTCAAAAGCAGGATTCCTAGGATCCTTCCTTTCATGTATTGGACTAAAAAAAGAAGGCGAACCAATCAAACTTGATGTAACAAAACTACCGGGATGCACCGGTAAGGCTCGCATTGGCATCCGTACTTATAATGATAAGACATATAACCAAGTGTCTCGTTTCTTGAAACCTGAAAACACTCCTAACAAAGGGTTTCAAGGCAGCTTTTAGATTTGGAACTTAGACCGTACCAAATTGAGTCTGTGGAGGCCGTCTTTCGGGAGTGGGAAGGCGGCCGATCTAAAACCCTTCTTGTACTTCCCACTGGGTGTGGAAAGACGATTTGCTTTTCTAAAATAATTGAAGAATGTGTAAAACGGGGCGAACGTGTTCTTGTTCTCGCTCATAGAGGAGAGTTATTAGAACAAGCTGCCGATAAATTGGCTACAGCTACTGGGCTTAAATGTGCTATAGAAAAAGCGCAAGAATCATGTATGAGCTCTTGGTTTCGTGTTGTAGTAGGTAGTGTGCAAACGCTTGCGCAGCCTAAGCGATTGGCAAAGTTTGATAGAAATTATTTCCAAACTATCATCGTAGATGAAGCTCATCATGTTATGAGTGAAAGTTATTTGCGCATTCTTAATCATTTTAATGCAAAGGTATTAGGTGTTACTGCTACGCCAGATAGAACAGATAGAAAAAATCTAGGCGAATTCTTTGATAGTTTAGCATTTGAATATACTCTACCAAAAGCGATTCGTGAAGGGTTTTTATCAAAGATAAAAGCACAGACGATTCCATTGCAATTAGATTTAAGGGGATTATCTAAAACATCTGGCGATTATAAGGCAGAGGAACTTGGATCTATTTTAGATCCATATTTAGACCAAATTGCAGATGAAATGTTGAATTATTGTAAAGATAGAAAGACAGTTGTATTTTTGCCATTAGTAAAAATATCTCAAAAATTCTCTAATCTTCTCAATGCGCGTGGTTTTAGGTCGTGTGAAGTAAATGGTTCGTCAGAAGATAGAAAAGCGCTCCTAGATGATTTTAGCGCAGGTAAATACAACGTAATTTGTAATTCTATGCTACTAACAGAAGGTTGGGACTGTCCAACGGTTGATTGCGTAGTTATGTTAAGACCTACAAAATCAAGAAGCTTATATTGTCAGGCTATTGGGCGAGGTACGCGTTTAGCCCCCAACAAGACGCATTTACTATTATTAGACTTCTTATGGCTGATTAATAAACATGAACTCTGCCGCCCAGCACATCTTATTGCGGGCTCTGATGAAGTCGCCCAAGTAATGACTAAAAAATTAGAAGAGTCTGGAGAAGTTATGGATATAGAGGGTCTTGTTGAAGAAGCGGAATCTGATGTGTTAGCGCAACGTGAAGAGGCTTTAGCTCGTGAACTAGAAGCCATGCGAAAAAAGAAACGGCAGCTTGTAGATCCACTACAATTTGAAATGTCTATCCAAGATAAAGACTTAACATCCTATGTGCCCACTTTTGGCTATGAGATTCAACCAATGACAAAAAATCAGAAAGATGCGTTAGAGAAATATGGAATTTATGCAGATGACATTGATTCTGCAGGTAAAGCTTCTATGATTTTAGATAAGCTTGCTAAACGCAGCGCTGCTGGATTGACCACGCCAAGACAAATCCGTTTATTAGAACAGTATGGGTTTTTCCATGTAAGCGAATGGGCGTTTGATGCTGCTAATAAAATGATTAAAATAATTGCGGCTAATGGCTGGCGTGTACCCAGTCATATTTCTCCTAATACATACAATTGGAAAGGAACGATGTAAGTATGAGTACATTTAACCTGCTTGATCCATTGCATGCTATACCTCCTGAAGATTGCTCCTATGCGGAATGGCTTCAAGTAGGAATGGCGCTGCATCATGAGGGATATCCCATAGAAGCATGGGATGAATGGAGTAAAAATGATTCTATACGATATAAAGAGGGCGAAATTGATGCTAAATGGCGCACATTTGGAAATAATACAGGTGCCGATGTATCTGGCGCTACTATTGTAAATTTAGCGAAAATGTATGGTTGGACATCTAAGCGTGAACGAGATGAGGAACTTTCTTGGGATGCTCAAATTTTTGAAGACGATGTCGTTATTATCAAACAAGAATGGCTAGAAGGCAAGGATATCCCTTCCCCTGCAAATGACTATAACCCTGTTAATGATTTAATTGTGTATTTACAAACGCTATTTGATAGCTCTGATAATGTTGGCTATGTAACTTCTACGTGGGATACAGGAGACGGCAGATTTGCTCCAACTAAAGGGGCTTATGATAGAACAGCCGGTGAATTAATAGAACTACTGCGTAATTGTAAAGGCGATATGGGCGCAGTTATTGGCGATGTTAATGAAGACGCAGGTGCTTGGATTCGCTTTAATCCACTTGATGGGCAAGGCGTTAAAAACGACAATGTTACTGAATATAAGTTTGCTCTCGTTGAATGTGATAAAGGCGAACTTGATAAACAATATGCATCTATTCTTGAACTAGAATTGCCAATAGCTTGCCTTGTTCATAGCGGTAAGAAAAGTTTACATGCTATCGTAAAAGTTGATGCACCAACTATTGAGGAATACCGTAAACGTGTTGATTATATCTATAAGGTGTGTCGAAAAAATGGACTTGATGTAGATATCCAAAATAAAAATCCTAGTCGCTTATCTCGCATGCCAGGTGTAAAACGCAATGGACAATGGCAATATATCATTGCTACTAATATCGGACAAACTGACTTTACAACATGGAAAGAATGGATTGAAGCTGTTAATGATGATTTACCAGAGCCCGAATCATTAATTAGCGTTTGGGACAATTTACCAAAGCTCGCCCCCGCTCTTATTGATGGTATTTTGCGCCAAGGTCATAAAATGCTTATCGCCGGTCCTTCTAAAGCGGGTAAGTCATTTGCCCTTATAGAACTTTGCATCGCTATTGCAGAAGGACGTGAATGGTTTGGGTTTGGCTGCTCTAAGGGGCGCGTTTTATATGTAAATTTGGAACTTGATCGTGCGAGTTGCCTTCATCGATTTAAAGATGTGTATACCGCGATTGGTTATGCGCCAGATAATATCGACAATATTGATATTTGGAATTTGCGTGGCAAATCACTACCTATGGATCAGTTAGCTCCTAAGCTTATACGTAGAGCGCAAAAAAAAGACTATAAAGCTGTTATCATTGACCCTATTTACAAGATTATTACAGGCGATGAAAATTCTGCAGATCAGATGGCTAAATTCTGTAATCAATTCGATAAGGTTTGTACTGAACTTAATTGCGCAACGATTTATTGCCATCATCACTCTAAAGGGTCTCAAGGAGCTAAAAAGGCAATAGATCGCTCAAGCGGGTCGGGTGTATTTGCTCGTGATCCGGATGCGATTTTAGATTTACTTCCACTCGATGTTAAAGAAGATACGTATGATAAAGCACAAAAAGATATTTCTATTTCGGCGTGGCGCCTAGAAGGAACTTTGCGTGAATTTCCTCAATTTGAGCCGGTTAATTTATGGTTCGAATATCCAATTCATAAGGAAGATGAAGCAGGATGGCTCAAGTTTGCTGAGGCAGAAGGCGCTGTTGCCCCGTGGAAAAAGGGTGGCGAGTCTACTAAGAAGAAAGCAGCTAATCGCCAAATGGAAGTTGAAATGGCATTTGCTAATACACAAGAAAATGGCGTTAGTACATTAAAAGCAATTTCTGAGTATATGCAATTGTCCGAGAGAACGTTACAAAGGTATTTTTTCGATGGAAAAATTAAGAATTTTGATGTTAAAAATGGTATCGTTTATGAAGTTAATACGCAAATCACTTATGACAAAACGACAAGTCGACAAGGCTAGCATTGTCGAAAACTCGACTATTTTAAACTGTGTAAAAATGCACATATTAATTGCGTTAATTAATGAAACGCCAAAATATTGCGACATTATCGCAAAAAATGTCGTCGAAATGACGAAAAGGCTTATATATATATATAGATAAATTGTCGTCGTAATGTGGATGTGATTAAGGGGGTCGGAAAAGGCTTTTTGAATTTAGCCTTTTTCCTACCCCTACTCAATCACAAACGCCTGTCGCAATTTTTAAAAGAAAGGTTTTTAAAATGCAACTTAATAAAATTCAGAAAATCGAAAAAGTAATGCAATCAAATAAGTGGTTAGACACAAAAGAAAAAATTAAAAAGTCTGACATGCCAGAAGCTTATCTTACATTAGACCTTCACTGCAAAGAAGTTTTAGATATGTGGATTAGTGCTTATCTAAAAACAAGCAAGACTAGATATATGAATACGCTTGTTATGGAAAAACGATTACCTGTCTATATGCTGCAGTTTCTATTCCTTAAACATTCTGGTTGGAACGTTACACCAGGTGCTATGAAAGGTGCTCTTATGAAACAAGGATTTATTTCTAATGATCGTGATTACAATAATAATTGTACGTTTAATATTGCTCCTACTTGTTATCAGACGTTACAAGATTTTACTGTTAACAAGTTCATGAGGATGTAGTTATGGTCATTGAATTTTTTCTCCCTATGGATAAAATCCCCACGGTTACTCACCAGGAAAAGAAAGTGAATTTTAAAACTAAGAGCTTTTATGAAGATTTCGATTTAAAAGAGGCTCGCTCTCGTTATATTTCTTTACTTGGTAAACATACACCCCATGCACCACTAGAAGGACCTATTCGCTTGCAGACGAAATGGATATTCTTTCGAAACGTTCCAAAAGTTCAATGGAAAACGACTAAGCCGGATACCGATAACTTAATTAAATTATTTAAAGACTGTATGACGCACTGCAGATTTTGGAAAGATGATGCCCAGGTGGCTAGTGAGATTACGGAAAAGTTTTCAAGTCCTATTAGAAATCATACAGGCATTTGGGTTCATATAGAAACTTTAGACGCGATTTAAGGAGGTAACGCATGCAACGAAAATGTCATAGATGTGGCACAACCTTTACACCAGACCCCGCAAGTCGTGTGTATTGTGATGCGTGCGAACAACAGTTCAGTGGTGTGCTGACACCAAAACATAAACCAAGGGACACCGCTTTAGTTAGTGATGTTAAAATTACTCCACTGCCTACGCGTAGTCCTGGTAGACCTAAAGTACGACATACAAAAGAAAGGGTGAATAAAGTGGTTAACGGATACAAGAAAACATGTGTTATTTGTGGCCAAGAATTTACATCGAGTCGCGAATTCGCCAAAACGTGTGGCGAAGACTGTCGCGCTGAATATAACCGTAGGGTAGCACGTGAAAATTACTACAAAAAGAAAGGTATAGCAGAACAGAAAGAGGAACACGTGTCAGTTGAGCCGGAAATAAAAGCGAAATACGAGAACAATGATCTAGCAAAAGAAGTTGATACGTTTAATAACGCAGAAGTTGATATGGTTAATCATCCACCACATTACAAACTTGATAATGGTATTGAGACAAAAGATATCATTAAAAACTTGTTATCACCAGAAGAATATAGAGGTTGGCTAAGAGGGAATGCGCTTAAATATCAATTTAGGGCGCTAAAGAAAGGCAACCCTGAGCTAGATTACCAAAAAGCAAGATGGTTTTTAGATGAGTATTTGAAAGAAGGTGGTCCGTGTGTTACTAACAGTTCCGCTATTAAATGAAACCGAACACGCTACTGAGCTTGCCATATTGCAAGCGTTCCCGCTTGCCGTAGTTGCTAGAGACTACAGAGGGGTATATCTTAAATTTAACCATTATGATAGTAGTTCCGTGATGCGTCTAAGTCCTGCGATATCGACTAAGTATTTTAAATTCTTAGCTGAAGGGCAAGGGTACATGGCTAGTGAAATACTGGATAAGGTAAAACAAACGGAGGATGGTACATGATGACGTTGGATATTGTGGAAAACTTGCCGGAAATCATAATATTGAATGCGTTTGATACTTATAGTAGCAGGGCTAGTATCAAACGCGATAAAGATAATAAGCTATACCTAAACATACATAACGACTACATTCCTTTAAATCCTGATTTCTTTAAAGATATCAAAGCGTGCGAGAGTTATACGTTAAAAGAGTTAAAGGATAGCGTTGTAGGGCTGGGGGAGTGATTAAGTATGATAACAGACAAGAGGGCCATACAAGCTATAACTAAGCATTTGAAATAGGAGTTAATACATGAAAAATAGTGAACATTATGACGACCCTACAGCATCGGCGGCTATCCAAAATATATCTAAGGAGCAGTGGCGGATTAATACGGTTATTAAAATTATCAAGTTGGTTTGTGCCCTGGGTGGCTTTAGATTAAAAAATTGGTTGGATTTAGAGGATGTTATAAAATAGTGAGGGAGGAATAGGGTGACTATTGAAGAGCGTTCTAACCATATTAAGAATCTTGACTTTGAGATTGATATGTTGATTGAGAAGAAAAAATACTTATATGCTAAAGTGACTAAGATTACACTAGCATATAAAACAATCAATGTACAAGAATCATCTGTTTATGGATCTAAAATTGACTCTTATATGAGTGAGATGGGAGAACTCTTAGATAAGATTAATAGCAAGTTAATCGAACAAGATAAGCTTAGATTAGAACTTGAACATGATATTAAAAGAGTACCTGATGAACGCATGAGATTATTACTTGAATCTAGGTATTTGTATTTTAGACCGTGGGAATATGTCGCATCATTAGTAAAATATAGCGTTCCTCATGTAAAAAAGTACTATTTGAAAAAATGTTTGAGTGAATTTGCAAAAGTTAATACGCTTAACCCCAAATAATACTTTTAGATGTGTTATTATAGTAGTATGAGAATTAGGGCATAAACTTAGGTTTGTGTCCTTTTTTGTTTGTGTAATTCGGGAGGAGGTGATTACGTGACACCTAAACAAGAGCAATTTTGCGCTGAATACCTAATTGATTTAAACGCTACACAAGCGGCAATACGTGCTGGGTACTCACCTAGTCGTGCTAATGCTACGGCATATAAATTACTGACAAATGCAGACATTCAAACCCGCATCAACGATTTAAGAGCCGAGAGATTTAAAGCCACGATTATGACCGCTGAGGAAGTTGAGGCTCGATTATCGGCAATCGGTAGAGGTGAGTTAAAAGAAGAAGTGGTAGTGACATTAGGCATTGGTGATGGTTTTAGTGAAGAGAAAATAGTAAAAAAACAAATATCAGCTAAAGACCAGTTAAAAGCACTTGAATTAATGGGAAAACGTAATAACTTATTCTCCGCCGATACACAAATCGATATTAAACCAATCATCATCAAAGGTGGTGATGAGATTCGTGACTGATATTTACTTACCCGATATCGTCGGTAATGGTTATGGTGATTTTTGGCGATTTAAAGGGCGGTATAGAGTTGTAAAAGGCTCACGTGCTAGTAAGAAATCAGCAACAACGGCATTATGGTATATCGTTAAATTGATGGAGCACGAACAGGCTAATTTGTTGGTAGTTCGTAAAGTTGAACGTACATTGAGGGATAGTTGTTATATGCAGTTGAAATGGGCGATACATCGATTAGGTGTAGATGCCTTTTTTTATTGCAAGCAATCGCCGCTTGAGATTATTTATAAACCAACTGGGCAAAAGATAATATTCAGGGGGCTTGATGATCCGTTGAAAGTTACATCTGTAACAGTCGATAAAGGCGCTTTATGCTGGCTGTGGATGGAGGAAGCCTATGAAATATTAAGCGAAGAAGATTTTGACCGTATTGATGAATCTATCCGCGGTATATTGCCGAAGGGGCTATTCCATCAAGTTACTTTAACATTGAATCCTTGGAGCGATAGACATTGGATTAAAAAACGTTTCTTTGATGAGCCATCGCCAAACGTATTAGCTAAGACTACTAATTACTTGTGTAATGAATTCTTGGGTGAGTCGGATTTAATTTTATTCGAAGAGATGAAGAAGAATCCTAAACGATATCGCGTGGCAGGACTTGGCGAATGGGGGGTTGTTGACGGACTCGTTTATGAGAATTGGAAAGAACAACAATTTGATATTGAGGAGATACGTCAAATTGAAGGTATTCAAGCTGCATTTGGTTTGGACTTTGGTTATACTACAGACCCTACTGCGTTATGGTGCGGTTTGGTAGATAAAGCAAACAAACGTATCTATGTATTTGACGAACTGTACGAAAAGGCACTGACTAATAATATGATAGCAGATCGTATTACGACTATGGGATATGCAAAAGAACGAATCACTGGTGATTCCTCAGAGCCAAAGTCAATTACGGAGTTACGCAATTATGGATTGCATAATATAAAAGGCGCTAGAAAAGGCAAAGACAGTGTTAATAACGGTATACAACGTATCCAGGATTACGAGATTATCGTCCATCCTAGATGCGTTAATTTTTTAACTGAAATAAGTCAATATCAATGGGAAAAAGATAGATTTGGGCAATATACTGGTAAACCAGAAGATGCAAACAACCATCTTATGGATGCCATGAGGTATGCACTTGAACGTATTAATTTAGGAGAATTATTTAGGTGGTGATACATTGCGACTAGGTGAGTTGTGGAATTTAATTATACAAGGCAACAGTGGTATTACGGAGAAAGCCTTTATACAAAGTGAATTAGAGTCTTTCATGAACTCTAATAAACGTAGAGAGATGATACAAGCTAAGGAATACTACAAGGGCAATCATGATATTAAAAAGAAAGTGCGTAGCACGGTAGACGAATTAGGACAGGCATTTATATTACAGAATCTACCGAATAATATCATATGCGATAACCGCGTAGATGATTTGGTAGACCAGAAGACTAATTACTTACTCAGTAAACCAATTGAAGTGCAATCCGATGTAGACTTGGATGACGTGTTTAATATGTCATTTATGCGTAAGCTTAAATCGGTAGGGCGTGAATCGATTCAGTGCGGCATCGCGTACCTTGTTCCGTATTTCGATACGCAAGGTAAATTGCAATTTAAGAAATTGCGTTCCGAGAATGTCTTGCCATTTTGGGCAGATGAAGAGCATACGGAACTTGACGCCTTTTTATACTGGTACGATATTGAACTGTACAGCGTGGCAGGTGTTAAGAATACACTGACAAAGGTTGAGTACTATACACCATCTGGTGTTAAATATTTCACTTATTCACATGGACAACTATCTGATGATACTAGCCGGTTGTCGCAATCACACTATATTAATGGCAACGTTCCTACGAATTGGCACAAGATACCACTTATACCGTTTAAGTTTAATGAGTATGAGCTGCCAATTATTAGACGTGTGAAAACATTACAAGATGCATTGAATACGTTGCTTAGTAATTTCGCCGATAACATGGAAGAGGATGTACGCAGTACTATTTTAGTTATCAAAAACTATGACGGTGAGGATTTATCTAATTTCCGTCAAAAATTAGCTACCTATGGGGCGATTAAAGTACGCACTGAAGATGGTGTAGCGGGCGGTGTTGAAACACTAAATATTGAAGTCAACGCGTCTAACTATGAGTTGGTGCTTAAACTACTGCGCCGCTCTATCATCGAAAATGGTCGCGGATTTGATGCGCGTGATGATCGTATGAGCAACAATCCCAATCAGATGAATATTCAGTCCATGTACAGTGATATAGACCTAGACGCGAATGACATGGAGTCAGAATTCCAAGCATCGTTAGAACTGTTAATGGAGTTTGTTGGTGAAGCCATGAGTTTAAACGCTGATGCGCGGTTTGTATTTAACCGTGACTTGCCAATTAACCAGGCGGATATTATTACGAACTGCAAGAATAGCGTAGGTATTATCTCAAAAGAAACTATCATAGCTAACCATCCGTGGACACTAGATACCGAGGAAGAACTTAAACGGCTAGAATCTGAAACGCAAGAACTTGATTATGTGGGCGGTGAACAATGGGATACTGGGAAAAACGAGCCGAACGATTAAAGTTAGAGCAAATGGCCAAAGCCGAACACGTGAATCGTGAACTCAAGAATGTATATGAATACGCGTTACAACAGCTGCGAAAAGACGTAGAAGATTGGTATCACCGTTTTGCTCTGGAGAATAACGTATCATTAGCGGATGCACGTAGGATACTGGATAAACGTGAATTAAAAGTGTTTAAAATGAATCTTGATGATTATAGAAAGCAAGCTAAGCAGTTAAACTTATCCAAGGAACACCAAAAAATGCTCGAAAATGCCTCTATAAGACAACGATTGACAAAGAACCAAGAGATATACCTAAACATGGCGCATCATGTGGAAAAACTAGCAAATACTCAAAATTTAGCTATGTCTAAATTATTATCCGATGTGTATGAAGATAGCGTTTACAAGACGGCATATCAAACGCAACGAATGAAAGGAGAATTTAGTACATATAATCAAGTGCCTGCCGATGCCATTCAACAAGCCATTAATAAGCCCTGGGCTAGCGACGGTAAGGATTTTAGTAGTCGTATTTGGGAAAATAAGGAACACTTACTCAACAACCTACAAGTAGAACTGACGCGGTCGCTTATGATACAAGAAGGCTCTAGCAAGCTTGCTGAACGATTGGCCAAGCGTATGAATACATCGTATAACAATGCTAGGCGGTTAGTAGAAACGGAAACGGCTTATATCCAGGAACGTGCAGCACTTGACGTATACGATGAGTTAGACGTGGAGAAATACCAAATACTCGCTACGCTAGATAGTCGCACATCTGACACGTGTAGACGCCTAGATGGAAAGATATTTGACCGTAAAGATGCTAAGCCTGGTATTACAATGCCGCCGTTTCACGTATATTGCCGAAGTACGACCGTACCATATTATGATTGGTTAGAGGACAGTGGAGAAACGCGCGCGGCACGTGATGAAAACGGCAAAACTACATTTGTTGAAGGTGACCTAGACTATGATTCGTGGTATAATAAGTATGTAAAGAATACAGATACAGACGTGTTGTTTGGTATGGTTACGAGTAATGGCATTAAGATAACTGCCTTATCTAAACATCAACAAAAACGAGCGGATGAACGGCAACTCGATATAAATGGCATTAGAGATGCGTTGGAAAACCCGTTACACATATCTGATGTTAAGGTTGATGAAAAAGGCAATAAATCACAGAGATTTATAGGCCGCGATATTACAGTAAATGTTAATCCTGATACAGGTGTAGTAATCACATCGTGGAAAACTGGAAGTAAAACACGGAATAAGTATATAAAGGATGATGAAGATGATTAATGTAAAGTGGACAACTGAAGAAAAAGAATTACTAAATCGCTTTAATATTCGGTATGCTGATAATATGGATTTTGATATGGCGGAACGTATACTTGATATTACTGATGAATACCAAAGCTTAACCGATAAAGAACAATATATTGCAGATTCCATTGTAGATAAAATAACGACTCATCCTGAATGGTAGGTGATGAATTTGGAGCGGGTTGTCAATACTATTGACGTCATCAACGGAAAGCTAGCGGTTATAGTGGGTACGCACAAGTATTTATTAGCTAACTGCAATGCTAACGTTGAGGTAATCGAACAATCTAAGCAAGTACCAGTTTTAGGTCGAGGGAATATCATTCAAAAGAGGTATGTTTCTTTGCTAATTACCTTTGACCACGCGTCTAAGTCGCTTGTTGATGTAGAGTCAATTAGTAGGATTGAGTTTACTGGCGATGTGTTACGTGAGGATGGGAAATACATTACCCTCTCATTTGATAATTGCTTGCTGGTATCTGATTTAGACCTAACATCAGCTGGTACGTGTACGTTTGAAGTGCAATGCCCTGAAAATTTAATAAGACAACTATTAGCACTATAGTTATAGCACTCATTTATATGGGTGCTTTTTTATTTAGGAGGTATAGTCATGATAGAAAAAGAAATTAAAATTAAAGTTGATACAAGCGATATTAGTAGAGCTATTGACTTGGTTAATGAATTAAAGTGCCTGCTCGATGGACTATCTGAACTAAGATATTCAGTTAAATTAACTGAGGGTTATAATATCGATATCAGTGAAATTGCTAAACAAATAAAAAAAGGTATCAGTGAAAGTTATTTATAGTTAAAGGAGGTGAAAATATGTTAGTGCAAAGAGATGATGCATTAGCAAGAGTAAATTCAGATGATACTTTAACTCCGTTAGAAGTTATCATTGCTGATGATAAGTATTTTTGTGTTGGTGAGTGCTATGAAGACGAGCATGGTCAAATGATGACTAGCTTTGAACGTATAGCAATATACGATAATACAGGTACTGCACCATTAGAAGATACTGATTTGATTAGACTTTAAAAGACGTTCTTAATTGAGCGTCTTTTTTATTGCCATTTTTAGGTTTGGGCGATAACTAAACCGCATCAATGTGTGAGGTGTCGCTCACGTAAATAAAGCGTATTTGAGATTATTGGAGGTATGTATGACTAAGGAAGAATTAAAAGAGTTGGGGTTATCTGATGAACAAATTACAAAGGTGATTGAAGATTACGGCAAGAACTACGTATCCAAATCACAATTTAATCAGAAAAACGAGGAACTCAAGACGGCAAAGGAGGAACTCACAAATGTAAACAAAGAAGTTGATGATTTGAAAAAAGCTAATAAAGGTAATGCTGATTTAGTGGCGCAAATCGACAAGATGAAAGCAGACGCTAAGACACGTCAAGAAGAATACGATGTTAAAGTTAAGCAGTTGCAAATTAATGGTATTGTGGATCGTGCAATTTTAACAAGCAAAGCAAAAAATGCAAAAGCGGTAAAAGCGCTGCTTAATTTAGAAGGTGCTGAAATTGATGGCGATACGATTAAAGGGTTGGATGACCAGCTTAAAGCCTTACAAAAATCAGATGCTTTCTTATTTGACGTAACTAAAACTAGCGTGAAACCGGGTGAGGGTGGAGACAACACACCTAAAACAGTAACAAAAGAGCAATTCGCTAAGATGAATTACTCACAACGCATTGAATTATTTAACACGAATCAAGAGTTATATCATGAATTAAACGGAGGAAATGACTAATGGCTCAAACTAAAATGGCTCAAATGATTAATCCTGAAGTAATGGCGGATATGATTTCTGCTAGCTTACCAAAGGCTATTAAATTTACACCTTTTGCTAAGGTTGATACATCCTTACAAGGCGTACCAGGTAACGAAGTAACGATTCCATCTTGGGGTTACATCGGTGACGCGGAAACTATCGCGGAAGGCGTAGCGGTAACAGCAACACAGATGACTACGTCCACTAAAAAAATGACAATTGCTAAAGCTGTTAAATCTGTAGAAATTACAGACGAAGCAATTCTTAGCGGTTACGGTGACCCAGTAGGGCAAGCGCAGTATCAGTTAGGTTTGTCTATTGCATCTAAAATCGAACAAGATGTAATTACTGCATTGGGCAAAGCTACATTGACACTGGATAAATCTGCAACTGACAAAATTAGCTATGCTGGTATCGTTGATGGCGTGGATAAATTTGAAGAAGAATCCGACACTGAAAAATTTATCTTTATCCACCCTAAACAAGTAACTACATTGCGTTTAGACGCTAACTTTATTGATAAAACCAAATACGGTAACGATGTAATGATGACTGGTGAAATTGGTATGATTGCCGGTTGCCGTGTAGTTGTATCTCGCCGTGTGCCTGATAATGGCGGCGCTAAATACGATAACTTTATCATCTGTACGACTGCTGAGCCAGAAGATGGCGCTCCAGTATTGCCAGCTGTGTCTATTTACATTAAGCGTAAGGTGATTGTTGAACATGACCGCGACATTGAAGCAGGTGTGAATGTTATCGTAGCTAACGAACACTATGGTGTTGGACTTACCAACGAATCTAAAGTAGTTAAAGTAACATTTAAAGCGTAGGAGGTGACTGGTAATGTTGGGTAGACGTAGAAGACGGAGAAACGACGAAGTTAAACCGGTAGAAACCAAGGAAGACGTAAAGCCTAAACGGGCAGCAAAAAAGCCTAAACGGGCAGCAAAAAAGCCTAAGGATGATGCAAATGGAAACGATTAAACAGGTTATTCAAACGTTAACGGGGTATATTGTTCCGGACACTGACAGTGGTTTGTTGGAGTTTATTTTTAAGTCGGAAACGCAACACATCCTCAATGATTGCAATCTAACAACATTACCAAATCAACTTGCTTATGTTGTGGAAGAGCGCACGATTGCGCAATATATATCTATGAAATCGATGGATATATTAGGTAGCGACAATCTTGACGTAGTCACCTCAATTAAAGAAGGCGATACGACTGTTGAGATTGGTGGAACGTCAAATGAGGAACGGCTGAATAATTTAATTAGTCACTTGATGCGAAGTAGGGAGCGTGATATTGCGTGTTTCAGAAGGCTAAAATGGTAGCACGAAAAGCCATTGAGTCACTGTACGATGGCACGTGTGTTATTCATACACAACGGGATATACAAGATGCTGTTACAGGTGTGGTATCGTATGAAACAGTTACATCCGACGCATATCCTTGCCGGTTATCGTACAAAACCATCGCACCTAGTGGCGGTGACGGTGTAACGGTGGCTAGTCAAGTGGTAACCTTATTTATCGCTCCCGAAATTGTTATTCCAGTGGGCGCTGATATTGATGTGGTACATAGAGGTCGAAATTTAACCTACAAGGCTAGCGGAATACCTGCCGTATATGATACCCATCAAGAAGTGCCGTTAGAGGCTAGGAGCGTGCATAATGGCTAATATACAAATTGATTTTAGCGGATTTGATGAACTAAATAACCGTATTAATGAACTAAATGACCAACAAGCGTTATCTGACATCAAGCAAAAGGCTGTCAAAGATATGGCGGGGGTGTACTTGCGAAATGCTAAGAAAAACACCCCAGAAGGCGAAAAGTTATCGAACGAAATTAAACGAAAAGACGGGACTACAAAAATCTACCGAACGGAATCCGAACATATGCGGCGGTCGTGGTTTGCTGATAAGGTGATTCGTGAAGGTGACAGTATTAAAGTCAAGGTGCATAACACCGCATCATACGCTAGTTATGTAAACGATGGTCATAGGCAGACACCAGGACGATATGTTCCCGTGCTAGGTAAGCGGTTAATAAAATCGTGGGTAGATGGTTTATTTATCCACGAGAAAGCGTTTAGTCGCGTGGAAGCGAACGCTAACAAGATACTTAGTCGGCGAATCGACAAGTATTTAGGAAGGTGGTCGAAGGATTGATTATTACTAATGAAGTTATCAATGGCATTAGTGCTAAATTGTATCAAACGTTTAAGTATCCAATATACATTGATTTCAAGAAAAATAATATCCAATTCCCTTGTTTTTACGTCACAGAATTGGACGATGCGAGTCGAAGTCAACATTTAGATCATCGTTATTTGGACACATATCAATACGATATTCGATTGTTTCCGAATGAAAATGATGAGATTACAGACATTAGAACGCAAATCAATCCTATTATTGAACAATTGTATAGTGTAATGGAGTACATCACTGCATCCGATGGTACCGTTCTCAGAGGAACGAATATGCACCATCGCGTTACAGACGGTGTACTCCATTTCTTTGTGGATTATAAGTTCTTTACATTAAAACCTCGTCCAGAACGCACGCCAATGATGACGTTAGATATTAATGAAGGAGTAAAAGATGGCAACTAAAGAAGATGTAGCAACTAAAGAAGATGTAGCAACAGTAGCACGGTTTGACGCGGTTACAATCGTTACATCTGAACGATACAGACAATATGCGAATCTACTTGATACAATATTAGATCCTAATACGGAATACTCTCACGAGGAAATTCAAGAGATTCTTGATAATGAATTAAAAAGACCAGTCAAGGTCGAAATTAACCAATAAGGAGGTAACTGAATGGCTTTAGGTGGCGGATTTTGGTTAAAACAAAATAAAGTATTGCCAGGTGCGTATATTAACTTTGTTAGCAAACAAAAAGCCTCTATCGATAGTGTTGATAGAGGGTATGGAACGATGGCATTAGATTTAGATTGGGGCGCTACGAATACGATTGTGCGCGTAGAGCAGTCTGAATTCCAAACGAATTGTCAAAAAATCTTTGGCTATGATTACGCGCACGACAAAATGAAAGGTCTACGCGATTTATTTTTAAATCTCAAAACATTATATTTATATCGTTTAAACAGTGAAGCGGTGCAAGCGAAAAATACATTAGCGACTGCTAAGTTTGGCGGTGTACGCGGTAATGATATTTCCGTAAGCGTACAAGCGGATATTGATGAATCCGATAAGTTTGTAGTAACAACGTTCCTTACTACTGACGGTGTGACTAAAATCGTGGACAAACAAACCGGATTAACTAAACCATCCGATTTAGTGGATAACGATTATGTTATTTTTGCTAAAACGGCAGGAACGTTTACTGTTTCCGTGGCCACACCATTAACGGGTGGTACTAATGGTAGTGAAATTACATCTGCAGACTACCAGAAGTACATTGAATTAATCGAGCCATACTATTTCAATTGCTTGGGGTATGTTGGCTCCGATAGCACTATCCAAACGTTGTTACAGTCCTTTGCTAAACGTTGCCGTGAAGATACGGGGGCTAAATTCCAAGTTATCTTATACAACAAGCAAAAAGCTAACTATGAAGGGGTTATTTCTACACCTACAAAAGTAACTGATAAAGGGTATGAGCCTGGCAGCATTGTATATTGGTTAACGGGTGCTGAAGCATCTTGCGAAATTAACCAATCTTGCACTAACAAAATATATGACGGCGAATTTACTGTTGATACTAACTACAAACAGTATGAATTAGAACAGTTTATCAAAGGCGGCATGCTCGTGTTCCATAGCGTAGTTGATAGTGCAAGCGGTGATACTAAAGGTGATGTACGCATTTTAGCGGACGTAAATACATTTACTGAATTTACGAAAGCTAAATCCAAAGACTTTGCCCTTAATCAGGTAATCCGCGTATTAGATAACTGGGCATATGACGTGGCTCGTCAGTTTAACCGCGTGTACCTTGGTAAGGAGGGGAATGACGCAATCGGTCAAACTGCATTATGGGGCGATATTGTTAAATTAGGTGATACGTATCAAAAAATAAGAGCGATTAAAAACTTTGAAGATAAGGATATTAAAATGCCTTACGAGGGTGACGAAAAAGACTCTGTTGTACTTGATATGGAAATCAATCCGGTTGTGGCGATGCAGAAATTATACGCAACAACTATCATTGCGTAAGAAAGGGGAATATAAATGGCTGAAAATACAATTAGTGCTATCGGTACGATGTTTGCTAAGGATGTGCTATCTTCTAAATTGGCAATGGCATACGTTACCGTTAATAATAAACGGTATCTCTTATTCCAAGCTAAAGAGTTAAAGGCAAGCTTGGAAAAAGAAAAAAAAGAAGTGCCAATTTTAGGACGTATGCTTAAAGGTAACAAATCCGTATCCTTGAAAGGCTCTGGTACCTTAACGATTTATAAGAATACGTCTTTGTTTGATGATATGATTGAAAAGTTTATGAAAACAGGTGAAGATACTTACTTTGACATGCAAATCATCAACGAAGACCCAACATCTGATGCAGGACGCAGAACTATTATTTTAACAGACTGTAATATTGATAAGATCTCTGTTGCCAATTTTAATGCCGATGGTGATTGGTTAGAAGATGACATCGATTTTACATTTGAAGGAGTTAAATTCGCCGAAAAATTTAAGCAATTAGACGGTATGAATGTATAAGGGGTAAATCATGAGTGACGAAAAATTAACCTTCCAAGGCTTTATGAAAGAAAATGCGATTGCAAAATCCTATATTGAATATGCAGCATCTAAACGATTTGTAGACGCCGATAACCAGCCTTTGGTATGGAAACTTCGCCCGTTAACGAATAAGGAAATGGACGCGTTAACGGAAAAGAATACAAAACGAGTGCAAATAAAAGGTACTCGTGATTTTAAAAAGGAACTAGACCAAGTTCAGTTTATGATGGATATGACAGTCAAATCCGTTGTGTATCCTAACTTGGACGATGAAACTTTGCAAACGTCTTATGACGCGGTAGGCGCAGAAGATTTGCTAAAAGAAATGCTAACACCTGGTGAATTGGCTGACTTGCAATTTGCAGTCAACGAAGCATCTGATTTTAACGTCGGCATGAACGATAAGATTAAGCAAGCAAAAAACTAATAAAAGGTAAAGATGGCGAATCGCTATTGGCGTACTATGCACTTGTTAAATTTAACATACTGCCTGGTACGCTTTTATCTTTACCTGAAAATGAGCGTGCTTTTATTTATGCGTGTAGCCAATTATTGGCTAAGGAAGAATCTAAGATTAAGATTAAGAATAAGAAGGGGTAACACAACATGGCAACTTTACAAAACTACATAGCCTTGCGTGATGGTGTATCTCCCGTATTAGACCGTATGAGTAGAGCGAGTAACAACGTAGCATCTAAAATGCAACGAATGTCGGCGGCCACACATTCGGCCGGTACGAGTGCTGAAACCGCAACAGGTCGATTTGGAATGCTAAAAAACGTGTTCCTAGGGACGTTTGGCGCTAATATAGCTATGCAAGCCTTACAAGGTGTGCAAAACGCTCTTACGGGCTTAATTTCAACTGCTGATGAATACGCAGGTATCAATGCCCGATTAAAATTGATAGGCGGCTCACAAGAAAATGCGGTAGCGCTTAATGAACAAATCTATCAAAGCGCCTTGCGCGCTAGAGGTGGCTATTTAGATATGGCAAATGCTGTGGCCACGCTAGCAACAAGTGCAAGGGACGCATTCCCAGACCCTAGAGATGCCGTAGCGTTTACTGAAGGCATCAACAAGCTATTTACCATTGGCGGTGTTAGCGGTGTGAATAAACAAAACGCCATGCTACAGTTAACGCAAGGTATGGCCAGCGGTCAATTACAAGGCGATGAATTCCGTAGTATCTCTGAAAATGCGCCTATTATTCAGGATATGATAGCGAAAACAATGGGCGTTGCACGTGGTAAACTTAAAGATTTAGCGTCAGAGGGTGAAATTACAGCCGACGTTATTAGACGTGCCGTGCTAAATAATATGGACGAAATCAATGCTAAATTTAGAGAAATGCCACAAACGTGGGCAGACCAATGGACGTATCTAAGTAATAACGCGATACATGCCTTTGCCCCTATCATGAAACGTTTGAATGACTTAGCTAATAGCGAAGGTGTAAGGCGATTAGTTGACGGTATCGTTAGTGGCATTAATTCCGTTGCTCCCGTGTTCTATTGGTTAGTTGGTGTAGCGCAATCGGCAATCGATAATATCGTTACTGTAGTTGGTAGCGCGTATAGCTTTTTAACAAATAATACGTGGTTATTAAGTGGCGCATTACTAATATTAGGCGGATATCTACTATACCAATCCATAATGGCGGCGATAGTGGCTAAGGAAATGGTAGCAGCCGCTATGGCTACGATTACTAAAACAGCAGTTGATTGGATGCAGACGGCGGCCATACTTGCCTTGATAGTGGCTCAAGAAGGTTTAAATGCTGCGCTATATGCGTGTCCATTAACGTGGATTATTGGTTTAATTGTGGCGCTTGTTGCAGTGTTCTATTTAGCTGTTGCGGCGGTTAATTACTTTGCTGGTACGTCAATTAGTGCGACAGGCATTATATTTGGTGTATTCTCAATGTTATTCACCGGTATAGTCAACATGGTTAAATTTACCTATAACATATTTGTTGCGTTTGCTAACTTTTTGGGTAACGTGTTTAACGACCCTCTAGCGGCTACGTATAACCTATTCGTGGATATTTGGAGTGGTATTGTTGATTATGTAAAAGTAGCCGTAAATGCTGTTATTGACATGATTAACAAGATACCGGGTATTAATAAAGCGTTTGGTGGTGCCCTTGAACATGTATCAGCGGATGCGTGGAAACCAGAACGCATTCCACAGACGCAGTATTTTTCACCGGCTACATACGGTGATTTAGGTAATGCGTTTAATGCGGGCTATAAAGTTGGTGATGACGTTAGCAACTTTAAACAAATACCGGATATGCCAGAAGTAAATACACCTGATTTTGACAAATCGAAGCTACCTGCCGTAACTGCATATGATCCAGACGGCAAAGAAAAAGCTAAAAATGCTAAGAAAACAGCGGATAACACCAAGAGGATTGCTGATAATATTGAAATGTCAGACGAAGAAATTAACGAACTCCGTGATTCAACGATGAATAGCGTATTACAGCAATGGCAAAACCAAAAAGTAGATATTAACATCGTTAACAACAATACGATATCTAATGACATGGATTTGGACGGTGTCACATCTGATTTGGTGCGTGGTATTCGCGAGGCATGGAGTGCTAAAGGAGAGGGGGTACTTGTATAATGGCTTATTACATGTTTATGGGCAGTATGCAAATACCAATACCCTCTCCCGCTATTAGCTTGCGCGTAAACGGGAACAACGAAACAGTTAACCTACTGAATAAGGGTGAAGTTAATATTATTAAAACTGCCGGATTAAGCGATATTTCTTTCAAAATTATGCTGCCTAATGCGAATTACCCTTTTAACGAATCCTTGATTTTCAAATCCAAGAAAGCTAAATACTATTTAGATGCACTTGAAAAAATGAAAATAAATAGACAGCCATTTCAGTTTATCGTTGTACGTATGAAACCTAATGGTACGATGCTACAAATGACAAATATGAAATGCACGTTAGAGGATTACCAAGTTGACGAAGACGCGGAGGAAGGGTTTGATGCGTTTGTAGACATATCGCTTAAACAGTGGCGCGATTACGGCACTAAAAAAATTAAACTAGAAACGGATTCAGAAGGTAATGTTAAGGGTACGGTAGAACAAAATCGAGATACAGGCGGTAAAGTAGCCGCGCAAACGGTGAAAGCATCACAAGGAACTACATTACAGCGTATTGTAAAAGAGCAATTTGGTAATACAAATAATGTATTTGCTATTGCGAGTCTAAACAAAGTAGCTGTACCTGCTGCTTTAACAGTTGGGCAAGTGTTGAAAATGAGGTGATAGTATGGAACAAGGAACACTTGTCACCTCTGCAGCACCCTTTACTTTGGTGTATCAGTTGCTCATTAGAAATAAGGATAACCAATACATCATAGATCCCGTCGAAGGTGTTAAGCTAGTTAGAACGATACGATGTACGCCGTCTAAATTGCAATTCAAAGTACTCAAAGACGATGTATTGGATATTGCTGAGGGTAACCATGTATCATTTTCCGTAAACGGTGAAGTTGTATTCCAAGGCTATATATTCAGCAAAAAAAGAGATAAGCAAAACATCATAGATATATTGGCATATGACCAGTTGCGATACTTCAAGAACAAAGACTGTTACGTATATTATGACAAAACGGCCACGGAAGTGTTAAAAATGATTTGTGATGATTTTAAACTTACCACTGGCGATATGGCTAATACGGTGTACAAAATACCAAAGCGGATTGAGAAAAACAAAACGCTCATGGATATTATGAACATGGCTCTTGATTTAACGCTTATACACGCCGAAAAGCATGATTTGTATCACTGTTACGATGATGCAGGCAAAATCGTTATTAAGTCACATGAAGATATGAAGTTAGACGTATTCATTGACGGCGATACGATTGAAGATTACACGTATGAAACATCGATCGATAAAGATACCGCTAATGTTGTTAAAGTAGTACGCGAAGCACCTAATGGAAAAAATAAAGCCTTAGTCAAAACCGGTATGATTGTTGATGAGGAACACGTCAAAGAATGGGGGCGGTTACAACATCTATACATGCCTGATGACAAAACCGTCAATGCGATGGATAGGGCTAAGCGGTATATTACTATGAAAAACCGTAAAACGCGTGATATTAAACTAAAAAACGCGTTGGGTGATATTCGTGTTCGTGGTGGTAGCGGTATTTACATTAAAATGAATTTTGGTGATATCGAACTTGATAACTATGTGATGGTTGAATCTGTTGTGCATACGTTTGATAATGGCATCCACACAATGGATTTAGATTTGCAATACGAAGATAAATCAGGCGAATGGAAAGTGACATACGATAACGATGCACAAACGTTAGCAAAGATTCAACAAGCTAAAAAGCCCAAGAAGTCTAAATCGACATCAGCACAAGTCGATACCGCTTTTACGATGAACCAAGGTCGCGTATCTCCATATGGTAGCGTAGGTTGCGCAGATACTGTTACGGCAACGGGTAGTTACTACAATAAAGATTTAGCCGAGGAATACAACAAAGGCACCGTATCCGTACCGAAATTAAGGGAAAACCTAGAGGCTAAAGGGTATGTTACTGAAACATATACTGGCGTGGCCAATAAAGGCGATTTGCTAATTTATGGTGATGATGACCATGTTGTTATTTCTGACGGCACTGGTGGTGCTTTTGGTAATTCCGCAACCGCTGGATATGCAACACGGTATAGTGATGCTAATTATGCATGGCGAGACGGCGAAACACCGACTAAGGTCATACGAACGGGGTGATACATTGGAGACAGATTATTATAAGTTAGTCGATATATTTAAACAGATTGTCGCAGAAACAACCGCTGCCATGGTATTCTCTGACATTGAAATTGGAGAGGTGGTCGGTGAATCGCCACTACAAATTAGACTAGATCCGCAAACAGTCATTCAAGGTGATGATATCGTTCTCACCAAGAATACCAGTGAATGGACAATGGAAATGAGCGTTGACCACATCACTGAAAATAGAGCAGGTGGCGGCGGTTACGCGGAGTTTGCTAGCCATAACCACGAATATAAAGGGCGCAAGAAGTACCTTGTCCACAATCAACTACTGATTGGGGATAAGGTTATTTTATTGCGCGAAAGTGGGGGTCAACGTTATATTGCGCTAGATCGTTATTACAATCCGAATGTGGGGTGTACGACTAAATGATACCTGATAAGAATTATGACGTAATGCCTGATGTAACTACGTGGGAACACCCTTCACATACCTATAAATTAGAGTTTGAACGTGATAACCAAATTAGAGGGTATTGTGATGAATTAAGGGCAATGGAACAAGCCGTTTACAAAATCATCAACACCGAACGCTACAAATATTTAATATATTCGTGGAATTACGGTATTGAATTAGCTGATTTATTTGGGCAACCTATACCCTATGTATATGCAGAATTACAGCGGCGTATTGAAGAGGCATTACTTGCTGATGATCGCATTACATCGGTATATGATTTTAATTTCAGTAACAATGGCGGCGATGTAACGTTGTTATTTAGTGTTGACACGATTTATGGAACGCTAACAAACGTAAAAAAGGAGGTGAGTGGTATTGTATGAGAATATGACATACGAATTCATAGAAAATCGAATGTTATCAAGAGTATCGCCTAAATTTGATAAGCGTGAAGGCTCTATTATATTTGATGCTACGGCGCCCGTATCCTTTGAATTAGCAGAAGCCTATATGATGGCCCGCGTTATTTTAAACGAAACTTTTGCGACTACTGCATCAAGAGAATATCTGATTATGCGTGCATCTGAATTTAATATTTATCCTGAAGAAGCTACTTTTGCCGAAATGGAAGGGCAGTTTAGTAAAGCAATCCCTATCGGTAGTCGGTTTAATTATGAAAACTATAATTTCACCGTCACTGAACTTCTAAACCACGGGGCACACACCTATAAATTAGTGTGTGAAACCGCTGGTGTTGGTGGTAATACGTGTATAGGTGATGTTATCCCTATCGGAAATTTAGGGGGGCTTGAAACAGCTAAAATAACAAAAATCATTACACCAGGTGAAGATGAAGAAGATACCGAAGTATTTAGGTCACGATATATAGCGGCATTAAAATCTAAGGCTTACGGTGGAAACGGTGCTGATTACAAAGAAAAAGCACTTGCGCAGAACGGTGTCGGTGGTGTTAAAGTATATCGATGTTGGAATGGTGGAGGTACTGTTAAGTTGGTTATTCTTAATACGCAGTATTCAGCCCCAGATAGCGAAATGATTGAGACTATTCAAAATGTATTCGACCCTACTAAAGACGGTAAAGGGTATGGAATAGCGCCAATTGGACATATTGTTACTGTTACGGGCGTTAAAACGCAGCCAATTAATATTACCGCAACAATAACTATGAAAAGCGGTGACGTATCTAGTATTCAGTCGTTAGCCGAAACAAAAATAAAAGCATACTTTTTAAAGAAGGCCCAAGAATGGACAGCAGAAACTGATAAGGAATCTGTTACCGTTCGCGGGTCTTTTATTTTAGCTGAATTACTTACGATCGATACGATTGCCGATGTAACTAATGTAACCGTGAATAATAACTCAGCGGTTACGTTAGATAGCGACGCTATACCAGTAATCGGCACGGTAATACTGAAAGCAGGTGGTTAGTATGGCAAGGTATCTAACTAGGACAATTGACTGCGCAGAACTTCTACCTGCCGTTACTCGAGAAAGTAACGATATTCAAGAGATTATGCGAATTGATTCCATAGAACTGCAGGAACTTTGGAACATTTTAATTGATATCTTTAATAATCAGTTTATCGAAACAATGACGGCGTATGGGCTAACGCAATGGGAACAAATGCTAGACATAACCGCGCAAGGCACGTTTGATGATAGACGTAAAGAGATTTTAAAAGTCCTATATGGCTTGCGACCCTTTACGTTTAGATCCTTTCAAAAAATGCTCGATGCTGCGTATGGCGCGGGGAATGTAAACCTAGAATTAAAGAATAATAAGTACGAACTTTGGTTTAATTTATCAGCTACGGGCATTTACAAGCGAAACGATATTTATGCGTTCTCCGAGCCAATTGTTCCTAAAAATTTACTGATATTTTTTAAAAACCAAAAAGAAGTATCGGGGCAAATATATATTGCCGGCTATGTTCATGTGCTGCCAATCGTTCATATTCACGCTGATACGGGCTTTAGTATGGAAGGTTTAAGCGTACCTATTAAAACAGCCGGTTATGTACACGTCAATAAACTAACACATATTTAAGGAGGTTAATATATGGCTTTATATCCAAAATTAAAAACTACCAATAAGGGCCGCGATTTAGTATCGAAAGCCAATGCAAATGGTAAAGCCGTTAAATATATCAAAGTAGTCGTTGGTAATGGTGATTTTAGCGGAAACATTGATACGCTGTTAGCCCCTATTAGTCCACAAATGGATATCACGTTTAATAGTGGAAAAGATTTAGGGAATGGACAATGGCAGCTTTCTTTTGTGCTTGATAATAGTGCTGTAAACAGTGGGTTTTACGCAAAAGAAGTTGGGGTTTACGCCAAAATGGATGGAGAAGATGATAGCGCCGCTATCTTATTTGCTTACACTAATGGCGGTAACTATGTGGATTATATCCCTGATAAATCTACACCTATTGATGCGCAAATTTTTAACGCCGATATCCTTGTCGGTGATGCTAATCAAGTACTTATTCAGTTAGCTAACGGTACGTATGCTACTCTTCAAGACTTAGCTAGTCATGACTCTGACGAGAATTCACATACGCCACTTTTAAACAAATGGGTTAATAAATCGTTCGCCAAATTCAGAGAAGCCGTTATCGCTGTGGTAACGGAAACTATCGTTAATATCTTACAGATTACTTACCGACTAGAGTCTAATGGGTATATCCGATTTGGCTTGTTTGGTGGTTTCACTATCCAGTGGGGA
>Ga0129306_1001096_pt1 | contig 34087 bp, 28 predicted proteins | sample P827metagenome_FD_94438 | JGI IMG/M metagenome (GOLD analysis project Ga0129306, IMG submission 94438) | Capybara group fecal microbial communities from Wisconsin, USA - P827 metagenome | ecosystem: Host-associated > Mammals > Digestive system > Large intestine > Fecal | place: USA: Wisconsin...
CTCAGTTGGCGAAAAGACAGCGTCAGTACAACAATTTCCCTATGAGACCCCTCAACTGGTGCTCTCCCAAGCAGACTTTACTCGCTTTCCCTTCCGTGTAACACATCATTGACAAACCTACAAGGGCATGATTGCGCATCTTTTTTATCTCGAATTCCACACCGGCGTCAATTACATGGGAAAGGAAAAGCTGCGCTAACTATCATGCTAACTATAGAATATTTTCTTCTCAATATCAGGGCATGATTGCACATCCTTTCAATCTCTTTCCCCCAGCACAAAAAATGCTAAAACGCAAAAAGAAAGTGCCGAAACCGCTTGTTCAAGCGATTTCGGCACTTTCTGGCGCAGAAGGGGGGATTCGAACCCCCGCACGGTTTTACCCGCCTACTCCCTTAGCAGGGGAGCCCCTTATAGCCACTTGGGTACTTCTGCATGGCTGTAAGTTCCGGATCAATCTTCAGTTGTCCGAGATTAAAGTGGCGGAGAGAGTGGGATTCGAACCCACGGCTCTTGCGAGTCACCGGTTTTCAAGACCGGCTCCTTAAACCACTCGGACATCTCTCCTCATCTTTACTCAATCAGAGGCGAATGTTATCTTAGCATGTTTTCCTCTGTTTGTCAATAGCCAGCTTACCCGGTCCCGGCTCAAAAATAAATCATCACCTTCCCAAATTTTCTCTGAAACCGCCGTATAGTTTCGCCCGGTCCCTGCCAAACTACCTGCGTATCCAAATTATGAGGAGGTACGATCCATGAATCCCAATCAGCAAAACAATCAGAAGCGCCAGAACAATCAGGCCCAGGACAGCGTTCAGAATTCTCAGAATCAGAATGCTCAGAACGCCCAGAACCGTCTGAACCAGAAGAAGAACAGCCGGGACCCTTCCGCCCGCTGAGCCCTTCTCCCCCTCCGCGAATCCCCGCGTCTACTCAACACGCCGCCGGGCTGTTAAGCAGCCCGGCGGCCAAAGGTTTCGGCGGGATAGCTCGTCTGAAAGGGAACCGTCAGGGTACCCTTTCTTTTTTATCTCTTAATACCAACTCCAAAACAGTCAGAAATCTGCCCAGGCTGGTGAAAAATGGTTTCGCCCGTCCGGGCGCTCTTTATTTTTTGCACCTTTCTCCACACCTTAAAGACTTCTTAACAATTTCTCCCTTGCAACTTAATCTGTCTGTGATATGCTAATCTTAAAGATATGATCAAGAAAAAGGGAGAACGGCCATGACCCACACCATTCTGATTTGTGACGACGACCGGGACATCGTCTCGGCTCTGGATATTTATTTGACCAGCGAGGGCTACCAGACCGTCAAGGCCTACAACGGACGGGAAGCCCTGCGGGCGGTGGAGCAGAACGACATCCACCTGATCCTGATGGACATCATGATGCCCGAGCTGGACGGCATCCGCACCACCGCCAAGCTGCGGGAGGACAACAACATACCCATTATCCTGCTCACCGCCAAAAGCGAGGACGCGGACAAGATCCTGGGGCTGAACATCGGGGCGGACGACTATATCACCAAGCCCTTCAACCCCCTGGAGGTCATCGCCCGGGTCAAGTCCCAGCTGCGGCGGTACACCAGCCTGGGCGGTGCGGAGAAGGGTCCCGGTCTGCTCAGCGTGGGTCCCATCGCCATGGACGACGGAGCCAAGCAGGTGACCGTGGACGGCGCGCCAGTCTCCCTCACCCCCATCGAGTACAACATTTTGAAGCTGCTTTTGTCTCACCCGGGGCAGGTGTTCTCCTCGGCCCAGATCTATGAGCAGGTATGGAACGACCCGGCCTACGGCTCGGAGAACACGGTAGCCGTACACATCCGCCACCTGCGGGAGAAGATCGAGATCAATCCCGCCGAGCCCCGGTATCTGAAGGTGGTCTGGGGGCTGGGCTATAAGATGGAAAAGGAGTGATGTGCCTTGAAGCGGATACAGGACGGCATTCCGGGCAAGCTCATTGCCTGGATGCTGCTGTTTTGCGCCGTATTTATGGGCGCCAGCTGCGGACTCAAGGCACTCCAGGCCGCCCCCTATCTGGGCGGAGAGAGCTACCAGGATACCGGCCAATTTCGCAACCTGCTGCGGGAGTACCGGAACCAGATCGCAGAGGCCTTCGCACTGGACCAGGAACTGGAGCAAGCGGACCTGACTTATGTGGAACGGCAGCAGATCATGGAGCGCATGCAGCAACTGGAACAGAGCCTTGATCCCTCCGCCACCAATTTCCGCTTTGTGGTCCGCAGCGCCGGGGGCAAAGTGGTGACCTCCAATTTGGAGGAGGGGACCATTCTCGCCGACCAGGTCCAAGAAATCAACTACGCCTTTTTCATCCTGGGGGAGTTCTTCACCTCCGACGCAGGCGAGGCATACGCCGCAGAGTCCTCCATCCCTCCCGGTCTGTCGGAGAACACAACCTCACCGGGCAAGACGTCCCAGGAAAAGACCGTTTATACCGTGGAGTGCGGCGTTCCGTCCATGGACCAGCTCGGCACAGTGCAAGACGACTTCGCTCAGATCTCCTACCGATATTACCAGACAAATTACTGCTTCTCTCAATGGCTGATCATTGCCGGTGTCTGTCTTGCCGCTGCCGCCGCCGCCCTGTTTTTCATCCTTTGGGCCGCCGGACACAAAGCCGGTATAGAGGGGATCGTCTCCACCTGGCAGGAAAGCATCTTCTTTGACCTATATCTTATGGTCATGGTGATCGCCGGAACGGCGCTCTTTGCCCTGGGATGGTATCTTCTGGGGTTCTTTTACAGCTATGTGGTGGAGCGCCCCCAACTGGAGCCGGAGTACGGCTGGCTGTCCGCGGCAGTGGCGGCGGTCTGCGTTTTGTTTGCCGCTGTCATCGCCCTGACTCTGCGGACTCTGGCGGTCCGCCTGAAAGCCCACACCCTGGCCCGGACTACTCTTCTGTGCCGAGTGCTGGTCTGGCTGTGGCGGAGGCTGGTCCAGGCGGGACGATGGGTGCTGGAATTGATCCGCTCTCTGCCCTTCCTGTGGAAGACCGTTGCCGGCTTCCTGGCCTATTTTCTCTGCAATACGGTCCTGTTCAACGAAGCGCGGTATAACGCCCTGGCCGGAGCCGTCTGGTGGCTGCTGAACCTCGCTGTTCTGCTCCTGCTGTGTTGGTGGGCCATGGGCTTCCGCAAGCTGCGCAGAGGCAGTCAGGCCATCGCCGCCGGCAATCTGAGCCACCAGATCGACACCCACCACATGCCCCATAACCTGCGCTGTCACGCCGACGACCTGAACAATATTTCCCTGGGCATGGCCGAAGCCGTGGGCGAGCAAATGAAGAGCGAGCGGTTCAAGGCCGAGCTCATCACCAACGTGTCCCACGATTTGAAGACTCCCCTCACCTCCATCATCAATTATGTTGACCTTCTCAAGACCACCGGCCAGACCGACCCCAAGGCGCTGGAGTACATCGAGGTGCTGGACCGGAAGTCCCAGCGTCTGAAAAAGCTGACAGAAGATCTGGTCGAGGCCAGCAAGGCCTCCACCGGGGTGCTCAGCGTCAACCGGGAGAAGATCGGCATGGCCCAGCTCATTGACCAGGCTCTGGGAGAGTGGACGGAGAAGCTGGAGGACCGGAAGCTCACCGTGGTCACCGCCCTGCCCGAGGGGGAGACCTGGGTCTATGCCGACGGCCGGCACCTGTGGCGGGTCATTGACAACCTGCTGTCCAATTGCGCCAAGTACGCTATGGAGGGCACCCGGGTCTATCTGGATCTGAACCGGGGCCACGGCCAGGTAACGCTGTCGGTCAAGAACATCTCCCGGGAGCCTCTGAATGTCCCGCCGGAGCAGCTGATGGAGCGTTTCGTCCGGGGAGAGGAATCCCGGACCACCGAGGGGTCCGGTCTGGGGCTGTCCATTGCCCGCAGCCTCACCGAGCTCCAGGGCGGCACCTTCGATCTGACGGTGGACGGGGACCTGTTCAAGGCCATCGTCTCCCTGCCCCAGGCCAACTGAATTACGCAAAAAAATCGGAGCCCCGGAAATTGATCCGGGGCTCCGATTTTATTTACGGTCTGTGACTATGTCACCTGGTTCAGAGGACGGACTTGACCTGCTCCACGGCCCGCTTGGTGGCCTCGACATCGCCGAAGGCGGTCAGCCGGACATAGCCCTCGCCGCTGGGGCCAAAGCCCGCGCCGGGAGTGGTGGCTACGTTGGCCCGGTCCAGCACCAGGTCGAAGAAGTCCCAGGAGCCCATGCCGTTGGGGGTCTTGACCCAGATGTAGGGGGCGTTGACGCCGCCGAAGCACTGGAAGCCGGCGGAGGACAGGCCCTCCCGGATCACCTTGGCGTTGTTCTGGTAATAGGCGATGGACTCCATGATCTGGGCGTGGCCCTCGGGGGTATAGACGGCGGCGGCGCCCCGCTGGACCACATAGGGCACGCCGTTGAACTTGGTGCACTGGCGGCGGTTCCACATCTTGTTCAGGCTGGCTCCGTCCCGCTCCAGCTCCATGGGGACCACGGTGTAGGCGCAGCGGTTGCCGGTGAAGCCGGCGGTCTTGGAGAAGGAGCGGAACTCGATGGCGCAGGTCCGGGCCCCCTCGATCTCAAAGATGCTGTGGGGCACATCCTCCTCGGTGATGAAGGCCTCATAAGCCGAGTCGTACAGGATGACCGAGCCGTTGGCGTTGGCATAGTCCACCCAGACCTTCAGCTGCTCCCGGGTGGCCATGGCGCCGGTGGGGTTGTTGGGGAAGCACAGGTAGATGATATCCGCCTTCTCCTTGGGGGGCTCGGGAGAGAAGCCGTTGGACTCCACGCAGGGCATGTAGATCAGCTTGTTCCAGCGGCCCAGCTCCTCCTGGAAGTCGCCGGCCCGGCCCGCCATGGCGTTGGTGTCCACATAGACGGGATACACCGGGTCACACACCGCCACAACGTTGTCCACGCCGAAGATGTCACCGATATTGCCGCAGTCGCTCTTGGCGCCGTCGGAGACAAAGATCTCATCGGGCTTGATATCCATACCCCGGGCGGCGTAGTCGTGCTGGGCGATGGCCTCCCGCAGGAAGGGATAGCCCTGCTCCGGGCCGTAGCCGTGGAAGCCCTCGTAGGTCCCCATCTCATCCACGGCCTTGTGCATGGCCTCCACCACAGCGGGCACCAGGGGGCGGGTCACGTCGCCGATGGACAGCTTGGTGATCTGGGCCTCGGGGTGGGCGGCGGAATAGGCGGAGATCCGCCGGGCCACCTCGGAAAACAGATAGCTGCCGGGCAGCTTCAGATAGTTTTGATTGACTCTTACCATGGTTCACAGCTCCTTTGTGCGATTGATCTTACCGCAAATCTGATGGTTGCTATTATCCCCGATTCCAGAATCGTTGTCAATGTAAAATTTCCTCGGCCCCGCGCCTGCCCGGCTCACTCCCCGATCTCCCCTTCAAAAACGGTCCGTGCCGGACCGGTCAGGAAGATCCGCCGTTCCCGCTCCTCTAGCGTCAAAACGCCCCCCGGCAGACGGACGGTGACTTCGGGTCCGCACAGCCCCAGCCTCCGGGCGGCGGCAAAGACGGCGCAGGCCCCAGTGCCGCAGGCCAGGGTGACGCCGCTTCCCCGTTCCCAGACCCGGACGGTCAGGCAGTCCCAGCCGGACAGGGCCGCAAACTCCACATTGGACCGCTCCCGCAGGGCTGGGTGGTGTTCCAGCGCCGGCCCCAGCCGCTCCAGCTCCACCCGGTCCGGAGCGTCGCAAAAGATGACGGCGTGGGGATTGCCCACGGAAACCTGGAATACGGAGAAGGTCTCTCCCGCCAGTTTCACCTCCACCCCGGGGAAGAGGGCTGCCCGCCCCATATCCACCGTCACCCGCTCCGTTCTCCCACTGGCCACCCACAGCTCCAGCCCCCTGGGGCCGGCGTCGGTATCAATGGTCAGGCAGGTCTTCCGGGTCAGGCCCCGGTCATAGACATACTGGCCCAGACAGCGGATCCCGTTGCCGCACATGGCGCCCCGGGACCCGTCGGCATTGTACATCTCCATGGAAAAGTCCCCGCTCCGTCCCGGCTTGATACAGATCAGGCCGTCCGCGCCCACCCCGAAATGCCGGTCGGACAGCCGCACCGCCAGCCCTGGCAGGTCGGGCGGCTCCCAGTCCCTGCAGTCGAGATAGATATAATCGTTGCCCAGTCCCTCCATTTTGGTAAACCGCATAGCTTTGCCTCCCTGTTGCCAGTAAAGAGGGCGGCGGCCATTCGGCCGCCGCCCTCTTTGATGACCATCCGTGATGTCAGAAGATATGCGCTTTGGACGCCGGTTATTCCTCCTGTGACAGCTCCAGCTCGGAAATGACCAGCCGGGCGGTCTGAGACATACGGGTCTGGGAATCCATGCTCCGCCGCTGGAGCAGCCGGTGGGCCTCCTCCTCTGAAAGCCCCTTGCGCTCGATAATCAGCGCCTTGGCCCGGTCCACCAATTCCTGGTCCGCCCCGCTGCGGCGGGGCCGGAGATAGCGTTCCATCCGCCGTCCGAACTGGAGCAGCATCCTGACGGTGTTCAAGGCCTCCTCCTTTCGGATGGGGGTGGGTAATTTGAACACATCCTGGTTTCCGCAGGCGTCCAGCATGTGCTGGGGACCCACCAGGAGCAGGGAGCAGACCGGGGGCAGGTCCTCGCAGAGCCATTCGGCCGGACCATCCGTCAAGTGAGGGGAGCAGATCGCGCAGTATGCCGTCTGTTTGCTCAGCAGCCGACGTACCTGGTCGCCGGAACGGCAGGTCAGGCACCTGGCGGTGCCGGTACTCTCCAGCAGATCGCTGAACCGCCGGCAAAGGGCCGGGTTCTCAAAGGCTACAATGACGGTATCCACGTTTTCTCACTCCTTTCGGCGGGGCCGGGACAGCGCGGCTGGCTCAGTAGGTGACCAGATACTTCTCCAGCTCCCAGCTGGAGACGCGGGTCTGGTACTCAGTCCACTCCTTCATTTTGCCGGCGATGTAGTGGCTGGCCACATGCTCGCCCAGCACGCCCATGATCAGGGGGTCCTGCTTCATCTCTTCCAGAGCCTCCTTGATGTCTCTGGGCAGGGCGTCGATGTTATTGGCGCGGCGGGTGGCCTCGTCCATGGAGTAGATGTTGTCCCGGATCTCAGGGGGCGGAGTCAGGCCCCGGGCGATGCCGTCCAGACCGGCGGCCAGACAGGCGGCCACCGCCAGATAGGGGTTGCAGGAGGGGTCGGGGCTGCGCAGCTCCACGCGGGTGGACTGGCCCCGGGCGGCGGGGATCCGGATCAGCGCGGAACGGTTGGAGGCCGACCAGGCCCGGTAGCAGGGCGCCTCATAGCCGGGCACCAGCCGCTTGTAGGAGTTGACCAGAGGATTGGTCAGCGCGGTAAAGCCCTTCACATGCTCCAGCAGGCCGGCGATAAAGGCGTAGGCCGTCTTGGACAGCTGGCGCTCGCCGCACTCGTCGAAAAACACATTCTTCCCGTCCTTGAACAGGGACATATTGATGTGCATACCGGAGCCGGCCACGCCGTAAATCGGCTTGGGCATGAAGGTGGCGTGGAGGCCGTTGCGCTGGGCCAGGGTCTTGACCGCCAGCTTGAAGGTCATGATCTTGTCCGCGCCGTCCATGGCGTCGGCGTACTTGAAGTCGATCTCGTGCTGGCCCACCGCGCACTCGTGGTGGCTGGCCTCGATCTCAAAGCCCATGGACTCCAGATTCATGCAGATCTCCCGGCGGGTGGACTCGCCGTGGTCCAGGGGGCCCAGGTCAAAGTAGCCCGCTTCGTCCCGGGTGACGGTGGTGGCGTGGCCCTGGCTGTCCGTCTCAAACAGGAAAAACTCCAGTTCGGGACCGATGTTGAATACATCAAAGCCCATATCCTTGGCCTGCCGGAGCACCCGGCGCAGCACCCCCCGGGGGTCGCCCACAAAGGGAGTCCCGTCGGGATTGTACACATCACAGATCAGACGGGCCACCTTGCCGTGGGAGGGACGCCAGGGGAAAATGGCAAAGCTGTCCAGATCGGGATAGAGGCACTGGTCCGACTCGTTGATACGGGTATAGCCCTCAATGGAGGAGCCGTCGAACATGATCTGATTGTTCACCGCCTTCTCGATCTGAGAGGCCATGATGGCCACGTTCTTCAGCTGGCCGAAAATATCCACAAACTGCATCCGGATAAATTCGATCTCTTCTTCTTTGACAATGCGAATAATATCTTCCTTGGTATAACCCATGACTGCCGCTCCTTCTCAATTTCTTCCTTGATCTTTCCGGGCGCCGGTTCCCGCCCATGATTCCCAATCAATATATGGTCAGTATTACACTTTCCGCCCGGCCGTGTCAAGAATTTTTGAATCGTTTCCGTTGTTCGGGGCAATTTTCGTCCTGACAGACCAATTTTCCCGGAAAAATTCCTCAATTTTTGCATCTTTTGAAATCATTCCTGCAAATCACTGTTTTTTCTGTCTTGTTAGTTCGCTGAATTTGTGATATCCCCCAGGGCCATTTCCGGCAGAGGGCGGTAAATTTGGTCAGAATTTGGACTTGCAAATTTGGGCAAGATGGTTTATTGTTGTGGTGTAAAAAATGCGGCCACGGCGGCTGCATGTCATGACCGGATCTGATATTAGACAAGGACGTCCTTCGGGCCTCCTTGTCTCCTTTTTTGTTTCCGGCCGCCAGCAAACGTATGGAAAGGGTTGAGACAATGAGCGTCAACATCTCTGAAATTTTCGGCTCCAACGTATTCAGCATGTCAGTTATGCGGGAGCGCCTGCCCAAGAAAGCCTATGCCGAAGTGGTGGACGTGATGGAGAACGGCGGCAACATCAGCATGGCCACCGCCGACATCGTGGCCAACGCCATGAAGGACTGGGCGGTGGAGAAGGGCGCCACCCACTACACCCATTGGTTCCAGCCTCTGACCGGCGTCACCGCCGAAAAGCACGACTCCTTTATCACCGCCCCCAAGGACAGCAAGACTCTGCTGCAGCTCACCGGCAAGCAGCTGATCATGGGCGAGCCTGACGCCTCCTCCTTCCCCTCCGGCGGCCTGCGGGCCACCCACTACGCCCGGGGCTACACCGCCTGGGACATGACCTCCCCCGCCTTCGTCAAGGAGATGTCCTGCGGCACCATTTTGTGCATCCCCACCATCTTCGTCTCCTACAACGGCGAGGCCCTGGACAAGAAGACTCCCCTGCTGCGCTCCATGGAGGCCATCAACGTCCAGGCTCTGCGGATCCTCCGCCTGTTTGGCAACACTGAGGCCAAAAAGGTCACCCCCTCCGTGGGTCCCGAGCAGGAATATTTCCTGGTGGACCGGGAGAAGTACCTCAAGCGCCGGGACCTGATCTACACCGGCCGGACCCTGTTCGGCGCTCCCGCCCCCAAGGGTCAGGAGCTGGAGGACCAGTACTTCGGCGTCATCCGCTACCGGGTAGGAAAGTTCATGGCCGATCTGAACCAGGAGCTGTGGAAGCTGGGCATCCCCGCCACCACCCAGCACAACGAGGTGGCCCCCGCCCAGCATGAGATGGCCCCCGTCTACACCACCTGCAACCTGGCCGTGGACCAGAACCAGCTTGCCATGGAGACCATGAAGCGTGTCGCCACCCGTCACGGTCTGGTGTGCCTGCTCCACGAAAAGCCCTACGCCGGCGTCAACGGCTCCGGCAAGCACAACAACTGGTCCCTGGGCACTGACACCGGAGAGAATCTGCTGGACCCCGGCGACACCCCCAACGAGAACCTCCAGTTCCTGCTGGTGCTGGCCTGTATCATGAAGGCCGTGGACACCCACGCCGACCTGCTGCGCTGCTCCGCCTCCTGCGTGGGCAACGAGCACCGTCTGGGCGCTCAGGAGGCCCCGCCCGCCATCATCTCCATCTTCCTGGGCGACCAGCTGGACGACGTGGTCAGCCAGATCGTCTCCAACGCGGATTCCATCAAGCTGCTGACCTCCTCCAAGCTGGACTCCGGCGTGTCCACCGTCCCCGTTATCAAGAAGGACGCCACCGACCGGAACCGCACCTCCCCCTTCGCCTTCACCGGCAACAAGTTCGAGTTCCGCATGGTGGGCTCCTCCGACTCCATCGCCGACGCCAACGTCACCCTGAACGCCATCGTGGCCGAGGCCTTCTGCCAGGCCGCCGACGCGCTGGAGCAGGCCGACAACTTCCACGACGCCTGCTTCCGGCTGATCCATGACTGGATGACCAAGCACCAGCGTATCGTCTTTAATGGGAACGGCTACTCTGACGAGTGGGTGGCTGAGGCGGCCCGCCGGGGTCTGCCCAACCTGCCCTCCATGGTCAACGCCATCCCCGCCCTCACCACTGAGAAATCCGAGGCACTGTTCACCAAGTTCGGCATCTACACCAAGTCCGAGCTGGAATCCCGCGCCGAGATCATGTACGAGACCTACGCCAAGGTGCAGAAGATCGAGGCCCAGACCATGATCCACATGGCCGGCAAGCACTATATCCCCGCCGCCATCCACTACAACACCCGCCTGGGCCAGTCCATCGCCGCTGTGACCGCAGCCTCCGCCGAGGCCGACCTGTCTGTCCAGAAGAGCCTGCTGATCCGGTGCAGCGCGCTGCTGTCCGAGGCTTCCAAGGCCCTGGAGGCGCTGAAGGTCCTGCTGCCCGAGGTGGATTCCATGGAGAATGTGGAGGAAATGGCCCACGCCTACCACGACAAGATCGTTCCCGCCATGGCCGCCCTGCGTAAGCCCGTGGATGAGCTGGAGTTGCTGGTGGATAAGGACATTTGGCCCGTTCCCACCTATGGCGACCTCATGTTCGAGGTCTGATCCCCTTTCATTCTTCGGTTGCTTCAACCGTCTCTCTTCTCACATTCCTTTTCTGCCAGAAGCCCCGCGCCGTGACGGCGCGGGGCTTCTGGCGTGTACCGGAACAGTGCCGGCTTGATTTGATGTTGCTTCCGCCGCTCCAGCGCGGAACCGTGTCGGAGCGGATCGTCAGCGTCAGTCCATGTCAATGGGGTATTGCCCAGTAAAGCAGCCCTCGCAGAAACCGCACCGGGCATCCGGGGCCAGCTTATGGAGATTCTCCAGCGTCAGATAGTCCAGGCTGTCCGCCCCGGCCAGCTGCCGGATCTCCTCCACGGTATTGTGGCAGGCGATCAGCTTCTCCTTGTTCGGGATGTCCGTGCCGAAGTAGCAGGGGGAGATGAAGGGGGGAGAGGACACCCGCATGTGGACCTGGGTGGCTCCGGCCTCCCGGAGCAGATTGATGATCTGCCGGCAGGTGGTGCCCCGGACGATGGAGTCGTCCACCATGACCACACGCTTGCCCGCCACCTCGCTGGCCAGGGCGGAGAGCTTGATCCGCACCGCCTGCTCCCGGCTCTGCTGGTCCGGGGTGATGAAGGTCCGGCCCACATAGCGGTTTTTCACAAAGCCCATGCCGTTGGGAATGCCGCTCTCCAGGGCATAGCCCCGGGCGGCGTCCAATCCGGAATCGGGTACGCCCACCACCAGATCAGCCTCCACCGGGTGCTGCCGTGCCAGCAGCCGCCCGGCGTTCACCCGGGCCCGGTGAACCGACTGGCCGGCAATGACCGAGTCGGGACGGGCAAAATAGATGTATTCGAAGATGCACATGTGGGACAGTCCCCGGCAGTTGTCCCGGATGGACCGGATCTGCCCGTCCTGGACCACCACCACCTCGCCGGGTTCCAGCTCCCGCTCCACCCAGCCGCCCACCGCCTCAATGGCGCAGGACTCGGAGGCGAAGAGGATGGTCTCCCCCTTTCGGCCCATGCAGAGGGGGCGGAACCCCCAGGGGTCCCGGCAGGCGATCATCTTCTGGGGAGACATGACCAGCAGGGAGAAGGCCCCCCGCAGCCCAGAGGTGGCGCGGCAAACCGCCTGCTCCACACTGCTGCAGTGGAGACGGGCCTGGGCAATGGCATAGGCGATGAGTTCAGAGTCGCTGGTGGTATGGAAAATGGCCCCTTTATACTCAAAATCCTGCCGCAGGGCGTCAACATCCACCAGATTCCCGTTGTGGACCACCGCCAGCGTCCCTTTGGCGTACTTGATGGTCAGCGGCTGGGCGTTTTCCCGCTCCCCCGCTCCGGTGGTGGCATAGCGCACATGGCCCACCGCCATGGTCCCGTTGAGCCGCTGGAGGGTCTCCTTGTCAAAGACCTCGCTGACCAGCCCCACGTCCTTATAGAAGGACTGTTCCCGGTCGTTGATGGCGGCAATGCCGCAGGCCTCCTGTCCCCGGTGCTGGAGGGCATACAGCCCGTAATAGGTGGTCTGGGCGCAGTTTCCCGCCGGATCGCACACACCAAATATCCCGCATTCCTCATGGAGTCCCCGATCCGGTTCCTCCAGCTCCATCCATTCTTCCATGACGCTCTCCCCTTCCTGTACATAAAAAAGCGCAACGGCGCCCGTCTCCAGGCGCCGTTGTCCGTGTGTACTATTATACTATAAAATATTTTTCTTTTTCAACCAAAATCCATATAGATTTCAATTCAATTTTTTATTCGTTCTCAAGTGCCGATATAGCTTGATTTTACAGGCTTTTCGGCACTTTTTGCTACGGAAGACTCTCTCGTATGCCCTCGAAACTCCGTATGTTTTCGCTTTCAAAGGTAGTAACAAAGTAGTAAATTCACCGCACATCCCTTTTATGCGGCCTGAGCGACAATCCGTTCCATCTCGGCTTTGGCAGAGTCGAAAGTGGCGTGAGCGTAATAGTTCAGGGTCATCGTGATGTTGGAATGTCCCATGAGATATTGCAGCGCTTTCGGATTCATTCCGGCATTTGCCATATTGGTGCAGAAGGTGTGGCGCAGGGTGTGCGGCGTCATAATCTTTGGGAGTGGTTCCTCATGCTTGCCATTATACTTTCTGGCAAGTCCACGAAACGCACTGTTATAATTGACCGCAGCCATGGGATTACCATCCCTGTTCAGGAATAGAAAATCGCTGTAACCTTCTACTGTAATCGGCTTTACGTTATTACGATTGTTGATCGCTCTCTGCAACGCCTCATATACGCTGTCGCTCATTGGAATCTGCCGAACGCCGCTTTTGGTCTTTGGCGTTTCGATGTAGTAGCCAAGTTCTGTGTTTCGCAAAAGCTGATGGTCTACCTTAATAGTTCTGCCCTCGAAATCCAGATCATGCAGCGTCAGCCCGCACAGCTCGGAAATGCGAAGCCCTGTCCCCAGCAGGATTACAAGTGCATCGTAATACTTGTAATAAACCCGGTCATACTGAGCAAAGAGCAGCAGACTTGTTTCCTGTTCCGCTGTCAGCGGCACCTTGGCTTCGGTATCATCTTCCAGAACGGTGTTAAGCTGAAAGTCAAAGGGATTTTTTCGGATGCAATCGTCCTGAATCGCCGTATAGAAAGCGGCCTTCAAGGAGCGCTTGTCATTATTGATGGTCTTATAGGAGAATCCCTTATCCCGCATCCGCAGTGCCCATTCCTTTGCGTCAGACAGCTTTACACTGTCTATGGCCGCTGCACCGAGCTTATCCTGTTCCAGAATCTTCATCAGTCGTTCCCGGCCTTTGGTAGTATTATACCGAACATTTCCTCTGTGCCGTATCTGCTTGGCATATAACTGGCAGACCGTCATCTTCTTACCGATGGTATCAATTCCATCATCCAGGTCTTTCTGAATTTCCTTGATCTTCTCACGCAGGGATATGTCGTCACGCTTTCCGGCAGGAGTCTTATCCGTAGGCACCAGCTTCCATGCGTATACGAACTGTGGCTTTCCGAAGGAATCTACATACTTGTAGGCATATCTTCCGTCTTTCCTCTGGCTCTCACCTGACCGCAAAATCCGATTTTTGCTGTCCCGTCTTTTTTCTGACATCGTTTGCTCCTTTCCTTGACGGAAAGAGCCCTGATATGCTACCAGAAGTATAGCACAATCAGGGCTCCATTTCCACCGTGCCGTATTAAATTACGTCAAGTCCGTCAATGACTTTTTCAAACAGCTTACGCTTGATCTGGATGCGGTTGCCGTTCATGATCATCCAGCCGGCTCCGATGTTTTCCTCTGCCAGCTTTCGGAGTTTGTTTTCCCCGATACGAAAATATCTCGCCGCTTCCTCAATGGTGAGCGTGTACTTCTCCCAAACGGGTATGTCCATGGTGTTGTTTGTCGCTGTGCTATTCATAAAAATTCTCCTTCCTTATGGGGCTTCTATCTCTTCCGGGATATATAGCCCTAAACTGATTTCAATGGCTTCATTCACGCCCTCCATCTGCCTGCGGCTGAGTTTGCCGATGTAGCTTTTAATGCGGCGTTTGTCGATAGTTTTGATTTGCTCTAAAAGGACAACCGAAGGCCCGTCCATGCCCTTTATGCTGTCCAAATGATAATGGGTAGGCTGTGATGGCTTCTTAAACCTGCGAGTCGTAAGAGGGGCGATAATAAGCGTAGGACAGTAAAAGTTGCCGGTATTGTTTTGCAGCACCAGCACTGGACGAGTGCCGCCCTGTTCCGAGCCGAAATAAGGATTAAGATTCGCAAGGTAAATATCGCCCCTATGGTAAATCCAGTCGTCTTTCATATCGGGACTCCTTCCAAATTCGGTATGTAGAGCCCTAATTTGTCCTCGACGCCCCAGGGCTATGGGAAATCATCAGGCGGCAGACTGCTGATCCGCTCCATGGGAATCTAACCCCTCCGTGGTTCGCACCGAGCCGTCCCCATTGCGTGTTCCGGTGTATACCGGGCTGTGGCTGGACGGAAGTATCATTGTCCCTGTGTGCTGTCATGGCCGTATCGGAAGCAATCCGATAATTACATGCCGGTATTTGTTCGCTCGCTCCATAGGAGGTCGTGGCGTACCGCTGAGGTGGCTTGAGCTTTCGCCCACACGCAGGAATGTACCTGATGAATGAGTATGAAATTTTCAAAGAACACTGAGAAAACTTCACCTCATCCATCCTGCAAATTGGTGAGTGGTTTGGCTTGTCCTCTCACCCCTCCTATTGCGAACTTTTTTCTCGAAAGTTAACCAAGGTCAGACAACTTTTTCAAAATTTTTTTGAGTCGCTTATGCACAGCAACTTTCGTTATCTGTAGCTCCCTGGCAATTTCTGCACCGGATTTCGGAACAGATTCCAAATAGGATGCCGTTATAATGTATCTATCCCTTGTGGGCAGTCTTTGAATCTTCTGGAGTAATACTCGAACTTCCATTGCATTAGAGATTTCATCCTCAACAGAAGCACCTGGACTCGCTATCGTATCTAACAGTACGGAATCGCTTGTAACCGGCATATCAGCCGAAACAGTTTCAAAACCCTTTTCCTGTTCTTTCAGATAACGATGAGCATCGTATTCTTTCTGCCATTTCCGGTAATCCGCATAGCTTGCCTCAATGAAGATCTCCGGGCATTCGTAGCTGATGTCGTCCGTTAGTCGGATGAAGTACCTGCCTTTCGCCGCAGGAGACTTTGTAAAGGCATAAAACTCAGTGCCACTCATTTGTATCCACTCGATATTCCCGCCTACCTGAGCAGGATCTTTCTTCACCAGATAGATTTTCTGATTCATTTATGTTTCCTCCGTTTTTCTTGAATTTCTGAAAGTGTCAAAAATCCAAAAAACGGAGGAGACCGGCAGCGATAAGTCCCAATAAACGCAAAAATGCCCGAAGCATTTTCACTTCGGGCATAGCATGGACTATATTCAGTTGTCAGTATGGCATCACAATAGGGCAGGTCATATGTATTTGAGTTTTCCTTGCCGCATCCCAGAAAATCGCTAAATCGGCATAAGGAGACCCTGTACAACATAAACCCACCTGCTTGTTATCTACCATGAATTTGTTCATCAACAGTGTTATAACATGCGGGTGGGTTACGCTCAGGGTTAACGGGCGGGGTAATTTCAGGGTAATATTCGGTTAAAGTTCAGCTCAGATCCGGGTTAAAATTCGGGTAATTTCGGTGCAAAATCCAGCTCGGATTCGGGTTAAAATCCGGGTAATCTCGGTGTAAAATTCAGCTCAGATTCAGCTCGGATTGAGTTTTTCTCCGGCTTTTTTCTGACGCCAATTCATTTTTGCCATAGAAACGGTAAAAGCGGCACAATCATTTCTGACGTGCCGCTTTTGCAGAGCAGTATTGAATTGTGCTGCGTAATATACTGCAATTAGAAGTGCATCAGCGTCATTAGCTCCTGTTCTGTCAGCCGTGTTCCGGCAATCAGGTTATCCAGCGCACGTCGGTGCTCGGCAAGAATAGAATTCTCATTATGAGCAATATAATCCTGTGCCGCTATGATATTCCCATGCAAAGCCAAATAATACGCCATCATGAAATTCAGATCGTAATCGTTTGGCTCAATGGTAAGTCCATCTCGGATCGCTCTTTGAGCGCTGAGGGGATCATTGATATGTATCTTGCGGACAATATAACCCTTGACCACTCGCATATACAGACTTTGGTAATATGACACCTTGGGCAGCATCCAGAGTGCGGCACATATTCTTGGCAGGATGATGCCTCCATATAGCCCGGCAATGGCATCATACAGGCTCTGCATGGTGTCGGAATCTGTCGCCACGGAAAGTTTCTGACAGGTATCATCCATGCGGTCAAAATCTGTGTTGATATTGATTTCCGGGTTGAGAACAAATGAGCCGTTCTTGCTGATAATCAATTCCTCCAGACCAATCACCGCCAAAGATTTCTTCGTCCGGTAGACCACATTCTTCACAATGCTGTATGGATCAGCGTCCATGCTGATGTCCAATGGACGGACAATTTCATATAGACGCTCCACCGGGAATTTATACCTGTGATTCAACAGCAGGAAGGTGAGCAGGTCATAGCATTGGTCTGACTTAATATCGTCATCTAAAAGGATGCCCTTGTGATTTGAAAGCTCCAAGCCGCCAAAGGTCTTTACATACACTTCGTTGTTATTGTAACGGGAGGCACGGCGTTCCGCAGCGTCAACGGTTTGCTGCATCTTGATCTCATTCAGTTCCAGAACAAGAACATAGCTGATGACCAGCAGAAATGTGGGATCGTCCCTGTGCTTTGTCGGATTATCTACACCCACAAAGCCCTGATTGATTCTCTTGGAGAACGGTGCGCACAGGATAGAGGACACCTGATATTTCTTGAAGAAGTAGTATTCGTCCGGCGAATCCGCTTTCAGAGCCTCCATGTCCGGGACAATAACGGGCTGGTTTTCGGCAAGATATTTCTTCCAGCGTGGGAATATCTCCATTGCCATAAACTGGAGCATATCTTTCTGATGCTCAACGCCGGGCTGGCACCATTCATAGGTGTTCAAACCAACATTCAACTCCCAATCCGTTTCTATGATGTATGCACGGTCTGCTCCATAATAATCCGCAACACCTTGAAGAAAGCCGTCTATCAGCAATACGGAATCTTCGCAGTAACGCAGGTTTGCTTCCAGCTTACACAGAGCTGTTTGAAATTCGCTGTAATCATTATTGATAATCATAGTCTCGTCTCTCATATCGTTATGCTCCTTTCTCGCAAAATAAAAAACTGTCCGATCATCGTTGACCGAACAGCAAGGTGTTATTTCCCGACAGATCTCATATAAGATAGTCTATCGGCGTGAGATATGGTCTTTCTGGAGATTCTTATTCCTTCATCGTGCTCCCACACGCCTCTTGAAGCTCTAAAAGATTATTGATGGTCTTTTCCAAATAAATCAAATGCGTTTTGTCCAGCATTTTGATCTTCTGTGAAAGAACCGTGTTCACGAGGTATCCAGAGTACGACATTTGAGAATCAAAGAGAAAGCTGTCTATGCTCACGTCCAACACAGTGCTGATTCTGGTCAACAATTCAAGAGAAGGTCTCTTCTTTCCGTTTTCAATGGTACTGAGGTATCTGCTTGTGCATTTGCATTCCTCAGCCAGTTGCTCCTGCGTCATTCCGACATCACGACGGGAACTTCTAATCCGTCTGCCGATCATGACGTAATCTAAATTCTGCACGAGCATACACCTCCAATCTGATAATCTATATAAGTATTATATGCCAATGCAGGATTTATAACCACGAGCCATCAGATTGATACTCTATCCATTGGCACGAACAAGATAAAAATAATTTGAAGTTTCGCCCCTGTGGAATGAAATATGTGGCCAGATTCTATACGCAGATAAAAGCAGCCCTGCATCAAAAGCAAAATAGGCTATTGATGCAGGGCTGCTTTTGTAAAATCGCTTGTTTCACGATGAATAGTAGCTTTCAGAAATTGGAATATTTCTCACTATTGCAAGTCACGCAATTATTTCTTTTTTTGTTTTTCCTCTGGATGCTCGGAATAGTACCATTCCAGAAAATTCTCATGCATTTCTTCGCCTTTCATCCGAGCCTTGATCGCCTCTTTGCGAGTATCAAAAACACCAAGAGTATATACCTTCCCCTGAAAGGTAATTTGAGCGTTCCATTTTCCGGTTTTCTTTGTCTGATAAACACCCGTATAGCCGCTGGTATTGTTGCTCCTAAGCTTATCTCTCACGGATTCCAGCGTCCGTACAGAAGTTCCCTCGATAAACTTCATGTTTTCATAGATGGTGGTTTCTTTTATGCAGCCGCAGCTTTTTCGCTTACCGTTTTTCAGGTAATCCTGACGAACAACTGTAGTATTGCCGCAATCACATTGGCAGTTCCAATAATGCGCTCTGTTATCCAATTTCCCCGCATAGCCGGTGACAGTGAGCATATGGCAGCGAAGTCCTGTCAGATCTTCCAATGGAGGACGGCTGAGACAGCCGCAGCTTTTCCTATAGCCAGCGTTAAGCTGCCTTAGTGGAGCATCCACCTCGCCGCCGCAGTCGCATTTGCAATGCCAGATCAGGCCGTTCTTATCCTTACCCACCGGCTTTTCGGCAATGAGCTTGCCAAAGCGCATCCCGGTTATATCCCGTTGACCTGGGCCTACTACGGATGAGCAGCCGCAATCGGTAATGGTGCCACGCTGTAGATAGCGTGTATCCAGCAGAATTTCATTGCCGCAGTCGCAACGGCAGCGCCATACAGAATAGCTGCCTCTTTTCTGCTCGGTTCGTTCCTCTACGGTGAGCTTCCCGACACGGTAGCCTATATTGATTTTCGGCCTTTCTTCACTCATACAAGCTCCTTATGTATCAAAGCACTGGCCGAATTTCCAGTGCCAATTCGCCATCCGATTTCGTAACATGAATCTGAATGGGATTTGCTTGTTGCCATTCGGGGTTACGGTCTGCAAGCTTTCGGTATTCCTCGTAGTACGCTGCAAATCCATCGAATAAAACTGCCTCCGCTTTTTTTCGAGCTTCTGCTGCCTCGTCTATTTTTTTGTAAGCACCCAGATAATAGGCTTTCTTCTGAAACACAATCTTCGCTACATACTTGCCTTTGATGAGATAAACACCCTTATATCCGGTGGTATTGTCGGATGGCAATTTCTTGCTCTTGATAGCGTCAATAGAGGTGCCGCCCACATGAATGAGAAAGTTCTTCAGCTCTTTGTCATGCTCTTTTTTCTGACAGCCGCAGCTTTTCATATTACCGAACACCAAGTTGTTATAGGGCACGTCTGTTTCATTGCCGCAGTCGCACTTGCAATGCCATATCACAGAGCCCTTTTTATCTCTGGCAGGGCGCATATACAGAGCCGTTAATCGGTAAAAACGCTGTCCTGATATATCAACAGGCCGCCCACGGTCTGTTTTGCAGCCACAGTGGGTTTTTCGCCCGGTTACCAGTAAACTTGCTGGCACATCACAGGTATTTCCGCAGGAACATCGGCACTCCCACCAGATACCGCCGTTGGTATGACTGCGCTCGGCACGTTCCAGCACTTGTAATTCTCCGAATTGTTTTCCCGACAGGTCATAGGCGATTTTATCCCGTAGAGCTTCTTCTCTCACACATCCGCAGGACAATGATCCTCCATGGCGCAGAGACCGTTCCAGGACATAACGCTCCGTTCCGCATTCACAGCGGCACAGCCATTTCTTTTCGCCCCTATCAGTTTTCTCACAGGCATCCAAAACTGTCCAACGGCCAACAACAGTTCCGGGAGAAATGTTTACGTTGTCCACAATTGCGGCTCCTTTCCCGCAAGAGTGCCAGATAATCAAAGCTTCATCATTCCCTGTGCTCACAGGGAATGACAAGGGCGCCCTTGTCGCATTTTCTGATGTTGATTGTCTATACCAACGGTATCAGCCGTCCAATCAGCACATACCTGGCATTGTTGTATTCATAGGAGCAGGTGGAGAGAGTAAGGAAGCGATCTTCTTGAGTAAGCTCTGCATCCGTAGTAAACGTGGATTTTTCCATGATCTGCTGGACTGTGCTAAACACAGCCTCCTCAGACTGGCCAAAGGAATACACATCGGAGGTAGTAGGTGTAACGTACCCGGCCACCAGTTCGATCTTATAGTCTCCCGTCGGGGTCAGCAGCCACATGATCGGATGAACGTCATAGTATTCCTGCGACTTATAATTGGGAAGCGTTCCAAACATCGAGTCATTTTTCATGTTATGCCCGTAGACAACCGTATTCCAATCCGAAAATTCCGATGAATTCCTATAATCGGCAAACAATGTCCCTGCCATGTTCCATGAGCCGTCAATTAAACGCCGCAGATAGCGGTCATTATCCTCCGCCTGGACAATGGGAAGGTTAATAGGCGTATCTTCGCAATAGAGCCAGCCGATAATATCTTCGTTTTCGCTCCAGAGTCTTGAAAAATCCACCTCAATGGGTGCCTGCTCCTGCATTTTTATGGGTTCTTCTGTTATTTCTGACTCAGAGCCCGGATCAGGCGTCACCATGACAACAGCTTCGTCTATGAGCTGTTCGTTTAACTTGTTATTTGCCCTTGATTCCTTCATGATTCCATACACCTGATAAAGAGAGAAGATCAAAACACCCAGTGCAGCCATAGCAACAAGGCTTCTCAGAAATCGTCTCAAGTGAATTCATCTCCTTCATACAGACCCCAAAAGGGATATTGCAAAGTTCTAAAAGAAAACCCCACCCCGGCGAAGTGGAAACGCCACGGATGGGGGTGTACTTATCTTTTATTTTTCCATTTTCCTCCGGCGGGTAAAGAACAGGACTGCCAGTGCAACTGCGCTGATGCCTGCCAACGTCACATACAGCGCAAGATTGGACTCATCGCCCGTTTTCGGTGTATCTGCAGGCGGCTCAGGCGTGGGTTCCGGCGTAGGATCAGGCTCAATCTCATAAATATTCTCAAAAGTAACACCGGGAAGCTTTCCGCTTTCCGTATTCGGGTATAAGGTAGCCGTTGCTTCAAAGCCATCGCCATTTTCCGCATTGGTGACATATACCGTCAGGGTATAGATTGTATCGTCATAGGTACATTTCCCATTGCTTCCGGCTGCCTGATAAACCGTATAACTGTATACGCCCAGAGCGTCATAAGTGATCATCGGGAATTTTGCACTGTCTGCACCGGTAATAAGGAGAGAATAAACGCCATTCTCTGTACCCGCCGGCATGGGGTATGCGGCCTTATCCGCTTTCAGGCATACTTTGTAGCTTTCTGCCGGGACAGGCAGCGTACCGCTCAAGGTGATCTCCACCGGCACAGATACACTGGGCGTCTCTGCCGCAAACGCTGTGGAAACAAAGGTCGTGGCAAAGAAAGCAACTACCAGAAATGTCACGATGAGATTTCTTATTCTTTTCATTCTACTCTTCCTCCTGGTTTAAGGCTCATGATGCTTTCATCACTGCCAGAATAATGGTTCTTGCGTCGGTAAACTCTGAAGAGCAAGTGGAAAACGCCAATATCTGACAATTTCCCTGTTGTTTCAGATCCGCTATCGTTTCGTCATTCAGATGGAGACTGTTCTTCTCAGCAAAGGCGATCAGTCCATTTATATCAGTCCGCCACCGGTCCGGCTCGAAGATTACATCCTCCGACGCCTTCACGATCAGGCAGGCAAAGATTTCAAGTTCATACACCCTATCGGGCAAAATCAGCGTTCCGGTTGTGTTCTTTCTAAAAAACGCTTCGTCTTTATATAGATCAAGATCTCCGAACATACTGCCGTTTTCCATATGGTGGCCATACAGCAGATTGTAGGAATCAGTAAAGTCTTTTTTATTGCGGGAGTCCAGATAAATACTCCCGGCAAGGGCAAAACTGCCATACACATCTCTATTGATGTAGGTTAAGTTTGTTTCTCCCTGTACCACAGGGTAATCCAGCTTGGTATTATCCAAAGTCACCCATGCGCAGACATCCGGGTTAATTTTTAACAGTTCTTCAAAGGAAGGTCCGCCTTCCTCGTCAATCACGGGTTTTAGTTTCAGCATATCCGCCTGCACATTCTCCGCGGCGGAATAAACACGGTTGTTGTCCCACAGAGCGTAAGCTGCATAAGCGCCTGCAAGACACAGGCTGCACACCACCGCCATGCTCACCAGAAAGTTGGCGGCTTTCAAAATTGTTCTTGACATTGTTCCTGGCCTATTCGCCGCCCTCCTTATCCTTTCATTTTCGGAATCACCCTGAGAGGGGAGAGCCCCTCTCAGAGCATTCCGCAAAATCCTTACTACTTGTTCAAAACAGGCTTCCTGTTTTGCCTTATCTCTCGTAAGCGTTGCGCTTCTTGGCAAAGAACACAGCCAAACCAACCAGAGCCACGGCCAACAGCATCACATAAGGCAGACTGTCCATGAAGATGCCGGTGTCAACGTTAGCTCCCTTGTTGTTGGTGATGGTAGTAGAAATAGAATCAGCGCTGATCGTACCTTCCCTGTTGCTATCATAAGAAGCTGGATCATATTTACCGTCAGCTTCAGCAGTATAGTCATTCTCAACAACGGCATAAGTAACACCATAGGGAATGTTGTTGAAAGTAACGGTTTCATTGTGCTTCAGCGTAATCTCAACTTCCTTGGAGCCAGTCCAACCTTCGCCAGCGGAAATAGTCTTCGTCTCGGTGCCATCAACATAAGTGATGTCGCTCTTCACAGTCTCGCCCGTAGGAGCAGTGAAGGTAACCTTTACCGTGAATTCCTTCTGCTGGTCGCCCATATTACCAGTAACCTGCTTCGTGACAGACAGAGAGCCAGCGGAGTAGGTGTTATCAAAATCATCAGACTTTTCTTCATTCTCGCCCTCAGTGTGGACTGCCGCAACTCTAACCTTGCCATTCTGTTCAATAACAGTTACGACAAGCTTGATTGCATCGCTTCGATAAGTAACACCAGCGGTTACACCTTCAACTTCAGTGAAGGTGTAGGTGTAAACACCAACAGCACTGTAAGAAGGCAGGGTAATGGTGATATCCTTTTTTGCAGTGTTAGAACCAGCTTCTCCAGCAGTATAGGAAACGGAAGCAATGGTAGGAACGGGAGCGTTATCCTTGGTGACGCCAACACCAGCATCTTCCACACCAGTGCAGGTCAAAGTAGAGAAGCTGAAGGTTTCAGCAGGGCTGATAGTGCCACTGTTGGTCAGCTTGTACTCTTTGCTCAGAGTAACAGTGGACATATCGGTGTAAGTGTTTCCATCATCGGTCGCCGCAAAGGCTACGGTGCCCAGGCTGAGTACCAGCACGAGGGCGAGAAGAACGGATGTAATCTTCTTCATGGGGTTATTCCTCCTAAAATTATTTTTCGTTTCTATATTCTTTCTGACTTGCAGAAATAAACATCTGTGTTGGGCTTATAAGCCACGTCTGCGGAGAATGGTAATGACTTTGCCTTGCACATTCTCCATTGGGATAGAGCCAAAGTCTCGGCTGTCCTCCGTCTGTGTGCGATAATCCCCTAAGATGAACAGGGAATCCTCCGGCACTCGGTAGGGATAGTTCAAAACTTCTTTGGCGTAGGTGGGATACACGATCTCACCGGATTGTGTGGTTCCGTTGACTGTCCATGTTCCGCTGTCGTCCATGTTCACAACATCCGTTCCCCTTGCGGCAATGCGCCCGATTCGGGCTTCGCCATCCATGGTATAGACGATGACATCCCCTTTGGCGTATTCCCCTTGCAGTCGGAAGCCGATGATCAGATCACCGTCCTTGACTGCCGGAAACATTTCGTTGCCGCTGACGGTCGTCAGCAGAAATACCTGGGTAAACAGAATCCACCCGACAAGAAGCAGAAACGCAATGCGCAGCACAAGGCTTTTGTAGCCGCTTATGTCCAGTGCACGATTTCTGCGTTTGGTGATGACTTTTGTCAGATCTTCCAAATCATTTCTATACATCATCACCAACCTCTCCGAACTTTGCAGCATCAGTGAAAGCGGGAGCACCAGCCTGTTTCTGGGCCATGGCTCGGATACGCTCCTCCAGAAGCGCATCATACCTTGCCCGTTCAGCGTTCAGCATGGTCTCATACAATCCATTGAGTTCTGCAATTTTCTTCCACACGTCCGCTTCAGAAACGCCAAAGAACGTCCTTTTGAAACGAACCTGCTTCAGCCAGCTTCGGATGCGTTTGAGTTCCCGGTCGGAGAGGAGTTTTTCCGTCTTTTCCCTCGGTGTTCCTCGCACCCGATTCTCTATCTCAACGCCCCTTTCGGGCCGACGTTGATCTGAATGTTTCATATTCTTTACCTCCGCTTAGTCGTCCTCACGATTCCTGCGCTTTTTGAAGAACAGAATGCCGCCCACCGCTACTACAGCGAGTATCAGGATATAGGGCAGGGAATCCAGAAGAACGCCGGTGTCGACAATGACATCTTTTGCATTGTTGAAGACTACGGCAGCATCCTCAGCAGGCATGGTAAAGCTGACGCCGTCAGTTCCAAGCTTTGTATACTCGACAGTTGTCCCCGAACCAATTGTTGAAGCATATCCATCAGATTCCTCTTTGACAATCACTGTCACACCAACAGGCACAGTGATTGTTTTCGCATCGCCGCCCTTAAGAGTGAATTCCTCGGTTTTATCGCCATAGGTTACGGTAAATGCAAACGCCTTGTTCGGGTCATACATGTTGCCGGAAAGGGTCTTCATGACGGTAAGCTCGGCGGTGTCCTGCTTCCAGATGGCATAGAGTGTCGTCACATCTGCATCCAGCGTGATTGTTCCTGTTCCCAGAGCATAAGTGGGCTCCGTTGCATTCGGATTCGTATCCCAGCCAAGGAGAGTATAGTTTTCCCGGGTGAAATGAGGCGTGGTGCCATCCATATTGTCCCAGATATCAACCACGCTGTGGCGAGACCAGTTTTCTTCTACGCTCGTGCCTTCGCCGCCATTGGCATTGTAGATGAGCTTCACCGCATCATTCGACCACTGCGCCTCAAACTGCATCAGTACACGAGTAACCAATACATAGCGCCCTGGCTGATAGATTGCGCCATTGGGAGCCTTCCAGCCGACAAAGGTCAGAGTAGGATCTGTCGGTACGCCAGACGGCCACTCATCGGTATACCTGGGCATCTGTACAGCGGCCTCATTGATTTCAAAATCACGGCTATCTACCACTTCCTGTGTGGCATTATCTCCACCGATGCCGGGCAGGTAGCTGACCTTGCCGGTCGTGCCCTTCCATTTGGCGTAGAGCTTGAGAACGCCATCGGAATTCACATGATTTCCGCCTACGGCAGATGTGAAGTCAAAGGGAACCAGCCGGCCATTCTGATACCAGTACCAGCCAAGGAAGCTGTCCTGTACCGCATGAGGAACCAGCTTGTCGTCAATATACTCGCCCTCGGCAAAGCCCTGAGTAGTGTAGGGCGTGCTATCATCCGTGTAGAGGTAATACTCTGCAAGGAACTGATCCGACTCCCACTTGCCGTAGAGGTTCAGATTGCCCTCAATGCGAGAGTCCTCAGTGGGGACATATTCTGTCCCCTGGGTACAATCCGGGTTGGTGAACCATCCAGCGAAGCGATAGCCTTCTTTGCTCATGTCGTTTTCAATCTGCACAAGCTTGTCGGAATCGTCGTTGTAGATCCAGTCGCCGTAGAGATACTTTGCCGTCTGAGGGGTGGTATTGTATGTATCATCATTTACCCAGACGCTCAGTGTCAGCTCACTTCTGTTGTAGAGGAGAACCTGACAGTTGTCACCAACGGAGATTTGATCCGAGAACTGATCGTCAAATTTACTTTTCAAGGTACCATTCTGAACAGTGAGGTTGGTAATACTCATGTTATTACCCGACCTCGGATAAGTGGTATAGAGTGTACTGCTTGTTGCCGGTTGACAGCCATTCAAGGTTTTATAACCGAATGTGCCTGAAGCTGAGTAACCCAGTTGGCTGGCTTCTTCGTATATGGTGTAATTTTTGCCGCCATATGTGAAGTCGGGATCTTCGCCCGGCAGGGTAGTTCTGGCATAAATCAACCAGTCTTTTGTCGCATTTTGAAATACATCTGTGATTGTATATGAGCCAACCAAGTATCCTTCGCCTTCAATAGACTGAATAGATAATCCATTCGGCATAAACAAGACGGATTCCAAAGTATACATATTGGACACCTGTATATTTGTGGAACCTGGTATTTTCCAGCCGTAGAATGTATATGTTTGGCTATTCCAACCACTGCCGGAACTGTAACTTGGCGTTTGGCCATTGTCGTTCTTCACCCAGCCTACCTGCGGCCAGACGGCAGAGATATCTTCTCCATATTTGGCCGTAAAGGTGTAGTTAAAGCTTGTGGAAGTCTTTTGTTCGTAACTTACAGCATAATGTTTTATGTCATCTTCTTCCTTTATCAGAGTCGTATAATCTATCGAGCCGTTTGCTCCATTCTGGTCATACTCAAACGTCAGTGTGACACGAGCTCGGTTGAAGTACACCAGAAACACGGTAGAGCCATCCGGCATCACAAAACGGTCATTGCTGGCGCTTTCATACTGGAAGTACGTCCCCGAAATATCGGGAATGGTTGCATTTGCAGTGCCTGCGGCATTGCTGCTGGCATTCCCGGTCAAAGAGCCGCCACTGCTTTCAGAATAGCGCACATTGTGACTCTGGTTAAGAGCGGTAATATTTCTCTTTTCAATGGACAGGTAGCTGCCTGCCGGAGCATAGACGATTTGCCTTTCCACGCCTGCCGGGGTGTGTCCCGCATCATTTGCGTTCTCATACATATAAACGAGGGTCACCGGAACCAGATTTGCATCCCAGAAAGCATAGAGCGTCGTATCCACAGTGATCAGCTGACTGAAATTGAACTCTGTAAAATTATTCGGGTCAGAAGACCAGCCACGGAAAGTGTAGCCCGTCCGAGTTGCGGCCACATAGGTCGCTGTACCACCCGCCGCAATGAACTGCGTCGGCACAGCGATACCACCATTGGCGACGAATGAAACCTGCACCGCAGGGGCATACCATGCATAGAGGTTCAGAGTATTTCCGGTTGCTGCCTCGCTGACAGCGGTGCTGAAATTAAAGGCGTTCAGCGCAGAAGCGTCACTTTCGCCCTGCAACTCAGTAGACCAACCGACGAAAACCTTTCCCTCCAGCGTGGGACCCGGAGCGGGACTGACCGCTTTTCCTGCCGCAGCAGAGAGGGTCAAATGCACGGTTTGTCCGTCCTGGCCGTAGAAGTTCACATAGTAGACTCCTTCAGCGTCCGCCTCGACCCACTTTGCGTAGAGAGTAATATTTGATGTAACGGGTGCAGAGGAATTAAATTCCGTTGTCAGATCAGCATCCGAATACCATCCGGCAAAGACCTTCACGGCTTGTCCGTCGCCATCTGTCCATGACGGCAACGGTAGGCTCGTAACGGTTTCGTTTTCCGTAACGATAATATCGGCAAGGGTAACGCCGTCGGCTGCTGCGTCCTCACCCACATTGAAGGACACCGTGTATTGCTCCGGCTCAACCACTGTGACAGTGATGGTTTCCGTATTTTCTGCCCAAGTTGTACCACCAAACATAGACGATCTTGTCGTATAGTACGTATGCCTTACCGTCGTAGTTCCTGCTGAAACACCGGTGATGGTGGCACTGGTTGCTTTGTTGTCGCTACCAAGAGTCCATATCACCGTAGCTACTGCATCGTTATCGATTGACCAAGATTCCCGATGAGTATTGTTCGCCTGCGTCCCGGTGACAGTGCTTGTAACTGTTTCACTCCCGCCAACCTTAATCGTTATTTCATTCTGTCCTCCGATTGCCCTGATGCTTGCGTCACCGGCTCTTTCCTGAGCAGAGGGAGCCTTCAGCAGGGGGACATCCTCCACCACCGGCATTTCTACAAGAGCAATGTCTCCATTTTCTCCAGCTTCAATCTGTCCGACCATTGTAACGCCAAAGACCGATGCGCTGTCTGTTTCAAAAGATACGACATTGGATGCCGGGCGGGATTTGTCAATCAACTTCACGCTTCCGTTTTCGACACGGACAACGTCCAAATTGCCTCCTTCGCTGAGCGTATCGTCGGTAAATTTAATTTCCACGCAAACACGGCTGCCGGATGCAGGCTGAATTTCCTGTCCCTCATAATAGAAGCGGATATCAAAGAAGCGGGCGGCGGTCAGACTTTCTTCTTCCGCTAAGGTGGACTGCACGGCGCTGAAACAGCTTTCGTATTTCGATCCGGTCAGTTCATTCACAGACAGCTCTGCGTTTTCAGGAATTCCTGCACTCTCATCGTACCTGACCGTCAAAATGTAGCCAGAACCGGATGCGGTCTTCTCGCAGTCAAATTCCTGTTTCGCTTCTTCCTGTACCTCGTCTGCGACAGGCAGGTTTTCTGTATCGCTCGGAGCAAGTGCGGCTTCCTGCTGAGATTCATCTTCCGACTGTATCTCCTGCGTATCTGAGACCTCTTCGGAGGGCATAACTATCTCCTGAGTATCCGAAGATGTCTCCTCATCAGCAGAAGTTGAAATAGGAGTATTCACCACTTCCGGCAATTCAGTTTCATCTTCCTGCGATGGCATTTCCGTCTCCATCGGTTCCATTGAAGGCTCAACCGCCTCCTGTGGCTCAGAAGGAGTTATTTCAACAAGGCCGATTCCTCCATCGACCTGTCCGCCGTCTAATATAGTTGAAACGCCTGATTCATTTCCATCTACAGCACTGGCAAACGACGGAACCGCCAAGCCGCATATAAGAATGCAGCACAGCATCATCGCCAACACTCTGGAAGTTATGCCCTTTTTCTTACCTGTCCGCTTAATATTCATATAAGGAAACCCTCCTGCCTTTTCTTCTTCGTTTATATATCCCATGCTGTGTGCGTTTTGATCTCTGCATGAGTATAATTCTCTGCGAATAGCACACTTTAGTATTATTAAGTAGGCATTTGCCTTCTTCAGATACTAAAAACAAACAGTCAGCCTCTTATAAGGTTTTAGACTACCGTTGATTTCTCCGATCTTTCGCAGAGTTACCCACTTCACTAAAAAGGCTTGCAAATTGCCGTTTTTCAAGGTGTTCTCACATTTGTACAGAGTCTTTGACACAAAAGTTTGACTGCGGAGATTACAGACCGATGAGCGCCAGCTTGTTCATGTTGTCTCGCTTTAACTCCATGGAAGAATGGACATAACGGTTTAGCGTAATGCTGGTAGTGGCATGTCCCAAAATCTCACTGAGGGATTTGATCTCAAAGCCAACTTCTACACATCGGGTAGCAAATGTGTGTCTGAGCGTATGGAAATGTACGCCATCCAGACCGCACTCCTTTGTGTACTTCTCCAATCGGTATTGGAGCAGACGAGGCTCCATATATTTCTCTGTTCCGGTTAAAAGAAAAGCAGCCTCGCTTCCTGGATTCATTCGTCCGCAAAGCTCGGCTGCATATTCGGTCATGGGTATGGTTCGCATGGAGGTTTCACTTTTCGGTGTTCCTATGGTGATCTTTGTTTTTCCCTCTCCTTCTCCCTGCAAATCCCGCAGCCGCTGTAATGTGGATTCGATCTTTATCGTTTTATTCCTCATGGAAATGTTGCTCCATCTCAGTGCGCACAGTTCTCCGATGCGTATCCCCGTCAGCAATGCAAGTAACATCCCAAACTTGCATTCATCCATATCAGACAGAAGATATTCCACAAAATGCCTTTGTTCCTCTCTGGATAGAACCCGCATTTCTTTTTTCGTCTCTTTCGGAATGCTGACCTCAATCACCGGAAACATTCCCGAAAACTGTTTGGCGGTATCGTCAAGCACAGAGCGTAAAACGACCAGAATATCCTTAACTGTTTTCGCCGCAAGTTCCGCCTCAAACAGAAGCTCGCTTGTGAACGTGTCAATCAGTGAGGTACTGAGTGCCAACGGAAAGCATCCGCCCAATCTGGGCTTAATGTGATTTTCCAGAATAGATTCGTACTTGATATAGGTGGAATCTTTAACTCTTGTCCGTTTCATCCGCAGCCACTCATCACAGTAAAAGGAAAACCGATGCCTGTTTCCAGTAGCAGGTATCCCTTTTCCGGCTATGAGCGCTGCCTTGATTTTCGTGACCTTTTCTTTGGCTTCCTTGTAGGTTTTGCCGTAGCAGAACCCATACTTGATCTTGCCGGACAGCTCATAACCCTTGATATATCGGGCTTCCCATCTGCCGTCCTTGCGTTTGAAAATATTTTCGCCTTTTGCCATGTTTGTCTGACCTCCTTTATAATATTTGTCGGGGATTATTCTACGCCGTAAATATGAGCAAATCTGACTGCGGATTTGACTGCGCATCAGGGCCCCATCTACTCGAATTAGCCTGCTTCCACTCCTCATATGAAAATAAATTGTAAAATGCCTGTTTCTTTTCTTTTTATATCTTGCTTTTGGAGATGATTTGTGCTACAATAAATTTTAGAAAAGTGTGACCTTTCGTTTCATGGAGTGGGTAACTCTGCGAAAGAGCTGTTTTCAAAGCACAACTTGACAAATTGCTTTTTATTGTGTATACTAATAAAGTCGAACAGCGAAGAGCGTAGAATCAGCGACGATTCTACGCTCTTTCTTTTTTCTGTCCGGCGCAGTTTTCAGGTAGCTTTTCTCCGATAAAGACTCCGAATTCTGTAGTATCTAAGGAGGAAAAGGAATGGAAAACAGCAACTATCTCGGCAGCGAAAAGGTGGGGACGCTATTACGCAAATTTGCCATCCCCTGCATCTGTTCGCTCATCATCTCGTGTCTTTACAATATCGTGGATCAGATTTTTGTCGGCAATATGATCGGCTATGTCGCCAATGGAGCGACGGGCATCATCTTCCCGATTACCGTTGTTGGATGGGGCTTATCCCTGTTCTTTGGTGACGGCGCTGCGGCAGCATTGAGCGTATCGCTCGGAAGGAAAGAAACAGAAAATATCCACAGAAGCGTTGGTAACGGAATCCTGTGGACATTTGTTTCCGGTTTGATCGTCATTGCGGTTAGTTGTCTCTGCGGGGATAACCTGCTCTGGCTCATCGGCGCCACAGAAGAAAACATTGGCTTGGCCCATGATTATGGCAGGATTATTTTTGCCATGATGCCCCTTGCCATGGTGCAAAACGCTCTGGCCGCTGTCATTCGTGCGGACGGAAGCCCTCGCTACTCCATGCTTGCCATGATTGTCGGTGCGGTTATCAATATCATTGGCGATCCGATCTGCATCCACTTCTGGGGCATTCAGGGCGCTGCGATTGCCACGATAGCCGGTCAGTTTATCAGCTTCCTCATTTGTATCGCCTATCTGAGAAAGAGCAAAACCTTCAAAATCTCCGTATCCAGCTTCAAGCCCCATTTCGCACTGACCAGAAAGGTGATGTCGTTGGGAACTTCCAGCCTTTTGACGCAGCTCTTTATTGTTGCAATTACCATCGTCAATAATATTCTGCTGGTCGAATACGGGGCAATGTCCGTCTACGGAAAAGATATCCCCTTGTCGGCATTCGTTGTCATTATGAAACTGTTCCAGATCGTATTGAACATTGCCATCGGCATTGCCGTTGGCGCACAGCCTATTATCGGGTATAACTACGGAGCAAAGAATTACGGCAGGGTAAAAGAACTGCTGGGGCTTGTCTTGAAATGGACAGCGATTGTTTGTCTAATCTGCACCGTCCTATTTGAAGCGATTCCGCAGGTCTTTATTCGGATGTTTGGCTCTGACGGAGACTTGTACTTGCAGTTTGCGATGAACTGCCTGCGCATTTATCTTTCTCTGATTGTGTTCACATGTTTGCAGAAGGTATGCTCCATTTTCCTGCAATCCATCGGACACGCAAAGCAGGCAGCTCCCCTGTCCGCCCTGCGTGATGTGCTTCTGATTGTATTCTCTCTGATTGCACCGAGACTGCTCGGTGTAACCGGCGTATTCTGGGCTGCGCCCCTTGCGGATATCATTGCTATTGCCATTACTGCGGTTGTTATGGTAAAGCTATGGAAACAACTCAATAGTCTGGAATACAATGCAAAGCCTGACGTCAAAGTACCGGATCTGCCGACGAAACAGGGTGTTGTGATTACCATTTCCCGTGAGCATGGCTCAGGCGGCAAGCGGATTGGGCAAATGGTAGCAGAGAAGTTGGGAATTCCCTGCTACTACAAGGAAATGGTCGCCTTGGCCGCTAAGGAAAGCGGCTTGGCGGAGGAATTCATTTCCGGCCTAAATTCTGATGAAAACGCAGTGATGAAAGACCTGTATCTCTCAACGACAGTGGTACAGGATGCAATCACCGCACAGGATAAAGCCATCCGCAAAATTGCAGGCAGCGGGAGCTGTGTGATCGTAGGCAGATCCGCCGACTATGTGCTGAGGGATTATTCCAATGTTGTCCGTATCTTTATCTACGCTCCGAAGGACTTCCGTATCCGGCGTGTCATGGAAACTTATGGAGATGACCGGACAATGGCAGAAAAGAACATCCATCGTTCTGACGAAGCCAGGGCAGCGTATTACAAGAATATCTCCGGCATGTCCTGGGGTGACCGGCACAATTACGATCTGCTCATAGACAGTTCTGCCGAAATTGAGAACTGCGTCAATACCATTTGCGATTACATTCGCTCTTGCTCTGTTCAGTAACGAACATAATAATAAAGGCGGACAAGTCAAGCTGACCTGTCCACCTTTGTTCTATTATAATCCTCTGCTCTTGATTTTGAGAAACTAAAGAAATAAAGCAAGTTTGGAAAAATGCAAATTCTGTACCTGTGATATATTTAGATTGAAAAGTGAGAGAATGAGCTATAAGCCGGATATAGAGCGCTGTTTATCCTATATGACTTGTCCGCCGCCCTTTTTTTATTCGCCGTGGTACTTAGAAATTGACCGTACATAGCCTTTTGTGGTATATTTAATAAATCAGAATTCTGTCGGGAGGGTGATGTCGTGAAGAAGTTTTTCATGTGGACAGCCATCTCCGCAGGCGTCATGGTCTTACTTCCCTTTTTGAGCATCTCTGTTTTACAAGGCTATGGCAGTATGGCTTTTTATCTGATTCTGCTCTATATCGCAAACCCTATCTATTCCATTGTCCTTGGATTTGCTGCCGGGAGAAATATTAGTCAGCTCTGGATATTGCCCATTGTTTCTTCCTTGTTATTCCTCTGCGGGACATGGATTTTTATGGGGTTTGGAGAGGGTCTGTTTGTAATATATGCGGGAGCTTATCTGCTTGTCAGCATGATAGCAATGTTTGCTTCCTCGTGGCTGAAAACCAGGAAGTCAAGGAACCATAAGTCAAGAAGTGCTGATCATGCGTCCTGATCCCGCTTTAGATAGGAGAAGTCATAATGAAGAAGAAATATATCATTGCTATTGCTTTGGCTATCGGGCTGATCGCGGCAGGCTGCCTGCTGTGGAGTATGAACCAAAACAACAAATATCCGCAAATAGTGTACGTCAATGATACGCTCTATTACAATACCGGCGAAAAATGCAACGTTGTTCCACGGCGGATGCCGGATGAAGTGATCGAGACCTTTGTACCAAAAGAAATCATGCCGGATGCATACAATTCCGCAAACTTCGGATCGCAGTACGGGCAGCTTGAATTCATGTTTTTGGATGATGGCCGGTTCATAGTGAAAATCGGAGCCGATTGGTTTTACTTTTCTGATATGAACTAATATTGCGGTTATGGATGGTAATCCCGTCTGTCATCTCTTGAAAATCCGTCGAATTTTGTATATAATATGGAGATATAGCAGGGTTTGCGACGGGCA